>Ga0268266_10001394_pt1 | contig 28945 bp, 28 predicted proteins | sample KBSS13metaG_FD_190356 | JGI IMG/M metagenome (GOLD analysis project Ga0268266, IMG submission 190356) | Switchgrass rhizosphere microbial communities from Kellogg Biological Station, Michigan, USA - KBS S1-3 metaG (SPAdes) (version 2) | ecosystem: Host-associated > Plants > Roots > Rhizosphere... | reverse complement strand
GATCGGCTCACCTCGACCGGCTTCGGCGAGACGATGCCGCTCGATCCGCGCCACAACGAAGAGGCGTGGACGAAGAACCGCCGCGTCGAGTTCCAGATCCGCAAGCGCAACGGCGAGCTGATGTAGGCGTTCCCGAGCGCGAAGCGCGAGGATTAAGATGAGGTCGTGGACCCCGCGGTCATCGAGGAAGCCGGCGCGCTCGCGTCGTTCCGGACCGCGCTCGCGCATCGCGATCGCCCTGTGCGCGTGTCGTGGTTCGGCGATTCGCTCACCGCCGACGATCACATGACGCACGCGCTGCGCACCGCGCTCGCGGGCGATCACGGCGACGGCGGTCCCGGCTTCATGTTCGCCGCGCCGCCCCATCCGTTCTGCCAGCACCGCGCGTGCCGGCGCACGGACTCCGACGAGTGGACCGTGCACGGCATCGCCGGCTTCGTGCCGCCCGACAAGCTGCTCGGGCTCGGCGGCAGTGCCGAGACCGATCGCGGCGGCACGATCGAGCTGGTGCCGGCGAGCCCGGTCGCGAGCGTCGACGTGCACTATCTCGCCGCGCCGCACGCCGGATCGTTCGAGCTGTTTGCCGATCGCACGTCGATCGCGCGCGTCGACACGGCAGCCGACACCAAGGCGAGCAAGTTCGCGCGCGCCGACGTCCCCGAGGGCACCAAGCGCCTGACGTTGCGCGCGCCGGGCCGCCTGCGGCTGTTCGGCATGACGCTCGAGGCGAAGACCGGCACCGTCGTCGACAACCTCGGCATCGTCAACGCGACCGCGAAGGCGATGCACGATCACGATCGCGACGATCATCTGCGCGTCCAGCTCGCCCATCGCGCGCCGGATCTCGTGATCGCGATGTACGGCGCGAACGAAGCCGAGTGGCTCGCGCCGAACGGCTCGGGCATGGCCGAGCACGAGCAGAAGCTCACGGCCGTGCTGCAGGCATTTCGCGCGAGCGGCGCCGCGTGCCTCGTGATCTCGCCGCTCGATCAGATCGACTGGCGCGATCCGAAGCAGCCGCCGCGCGCGTCGATTCCCGCGATGGTCGAGGCACAACACCGCGCCGCGCGCGCCGCCGGCTGTGCGTTCTGGAACGCGTATACGTGGATGGGCGGCAAGGGCTCGTCGATGTCGTGGCTGCGACGCGGTCTGCTCGTCCATGACTTCCAGCACCCGACGAGCGACGGCGCCGTGATCATTGCGACAGCGCTGTTCGGGGCGGTAACCAAGTTGTAACGAGGCGCTCCGAGGGGTCTCCCGATCGCTGATACGATCTTGTGATGGGGAAAGCTTTGCTATTTGCTGTGCTCGCTTATGGCTGCGCGATCGTCGCGTGTAACAGCGGCAGCAGTCCGTCACCGGATGCGCCCGGCGGGCACGGCACGCTCGGCTTCGGCTCCGCCTGCAACACCGTCAGCGACATGAGCACCGAGTGCGCGAGCGGCGTGTGCACGAACAGCTTCAACATGCTTCCCACGCCGGTGTGCTCGCAGAAGTGCACGGTGCTGGGCGGCTCTGACGCGTCGTGCCCGCAAGGCTCGATGGGTCAGAAGTGCAATGCCCAGGGCTACTGCAGGCCCTGAGCGGTCACCATCACGTAGCCGCTGTCGGCGCCGATCGACAGGCCGCTCAGCTGGATGCCTTCGATCGCGGGCAGCGGGATGTCACCGAGCAGCGCGCTGAACGAGGTGATCTGCGCGGTCAGCGCGAGCTTCACGGCGCTCGACAGCTCGTCCGCCGTGTAGTGCGTCGCGTTCGCGACCGTGGGCAGCACGTCGACGTAGATGTCGGGCGTGCCGAGCTGGATCGCGACGCCGAGGCCGGTCTGGTTCGGCGCGACCGCGAGCGCGACCTCCGCGTTGATCGCGGCCTGCGCGACCGTGGTGCCCTGGTACTGGAACGTCGCCGTCATGTCGGGGAGCACGAGGCGGAGCTTGCCGTCGGCCGCGTTGGCGCTGACCATCGGCGGCGACGTCAGCGAGACGGCCGTCGTGTCGAACGTGCCGCCGGTCGCCGGCATCGAGATGTTGACGAGGTTGAGCGCGGCGGCCTGCGCGACGAGGTCGTTCGCGAGGTTGTCGGCGAGGCCGAGCTTCATGCCCGCACCGGCGTCCATCGCCGGCATGCCGTCGTCGACGTACGTGAAGCCTTTGCTGCTCTCGGCGCCCTTGAGCACGAGCGACATGTCGAGGCCGACCACGCCGGCGTCGGGCGTGAAGTTGATGGCCGACGGCATGACGTTGACCGTCAGCGTCGTGCCGAGCACGCTCAGCGTCTTCGGGCCGGCGAGGGCGCCGAGCGCCTGGTTCAGCACCGGGTTCGCGAGCATGTTCGCCGCGATCGGCGCGATCGTCTCGATCGCGCTGTCGAGCGGCAGGATCTTGAGGATGTCGCCGGGCACGCCACCGGAGCTGATGTCGAGGCCCGTGATGTCGACCGTCGGGTTGGCGAGGTTCGTGTTGAACCCGCCCTTGCCGTCGGCCGAGACCTGGAGCGTGCCGCCGACGACGACCTTCGTCGCCTTGATGTCGGTGTTGTCGGTGCCGCCGAGGCACGCGACCGCGTAGCTCACGTGGCCGGGGACGTCGAGCCCGTCGAGCTCGGCCGAGAACTGGAGGCCGCCCGAGACCGGAACGAGCGAGATGACCGCGTTCGTCATCGTCAGGTTGTCGACGAACAGCTGGCCGTAGAGGCAGTCGGGACCGTCCTCGTCGCCGGAGTGAACCATGGGCTGGAGCGGCGCGAGCATCGGCATGACGTTCATGCCCGCGACGATCGGGCCGGCCGCGCTGGCGAGCTTCGCGAACGCCTGCTTCGAGATCGCGGTGGTGATCGCGGTCGGGATCATGGAGCCGGGCGCGTGGTTCGCGCCGGCTTCGACCGAGCGCGTGTCGGTCGCTTGATCGTTGTTGGTATCGGTCGCGACGGTGTGGAGCAGCGTCGCGCCCTCCTCGACCTGCACGTTGACCGAGAAGGTGCCATCGGCGTTCACGTTCGCCTGGACGTCGTTGACCATCACCGATTGGATCGGCGTGCCCAGGTCGTTCGGCGCCACGGTGCCGGTGACGGTCACGGTGCCCGGCCCGCTCTGGATCAGGCTGCGCGTCGGCGAGGTGACGGTGAGCACCGGAGGGTCCTGCGGTGCAGAGGGGCCGCCAGTACAGGCCGACGCGAGCGACAATCCAAGGAGCAAAGATAGGTTCCGCATGATGGCTGTCGGATGCTTTCAGCAAGCGCCCTGCCAACGTGCGCGGGATGCGCGACCTGTGCATTCATGGCAGTTCCGCGACAACGCGATGCGTGATCCTCAACTGGATCTGCCACTTCGCCTGGCGGGTCGAGACCCCTGGCAACTCGATCAGCCAGAGACGGTCACTCTGCGGACGCCCAAGGCCGTGAGCACATCCGGAAGCCGTTTGCGGAAGTCGCCCTGCACGACGATCGCATCGCCTTCGACGGCGCCACCGCAGCCGAGCTTCTGCTTGAGCTTGGTGCACCACGCGTCGAGCTCGGCCGGCGCGAGACCGAGCTTCTCGATCACGGTCACCTCCTTGCCGCGGCGTTGCTTGCGCTCCAATCGAACAACGGCTCGCGCTGGCCCTTTCGGCGCGGGTGTAGGCGCATCGGGTTGCTTGGGTCCCGGTGGAAGCTGCTCGCGTAGCTTCTCGAGCGCTTTCGGATCGATCGGCACCGCACGCGAGCATACATCGCAGTCGGCGTCGTCGAAGAATCACATCTGGAATCGTCGACTTCGATGTTGAGATGTCCGGGGTCGACCCGTCACGATGGTCGGATGGGTGAAAAGGGGGATGACGTGGCCAAGCCAGGGGATGTGATCGAGGGGCGGTATCGGATCATCAAGGTGCTGGGGGCTGGAGGGATGGGGACGGTGTTCCTCGCAGAGCACGCGCTGATCAAGCGGCGCGTCGCGATCAAGATCCTCCATCCCGAGCTCGCAACCGACGAGAACGTCGTCGAGCGGTTCATGAACGAGGCGCGTGCCGCCGGCTTGTTGGGCCACCCCAACATCGTCGAGAGCACGGACATGGGGTTCACGCACGGTCACGTGCCGTACATCGTGTTCGAGTACCTCGAAGGCACGTTGCTCACCGACGAGATCTATCGAGTCGGCGGCATGCCGGTGCGGCGCACGGTGCGGATCTGCGCGCAGATCGCGTCGGCGCTGCGTGCGGCGCACAACGCCGGCGTGATTCATCGCGATCTGAAGAGCGACAACGTGTTCCTGACCGACAAGGACGACGCGTCGGATCACGCGAAAGTGCTCGACTTCGGCATCTCGCGGTTCCTCGAAGCGGACGCCGACGAGCGCGAGAAGGGGATGGTGATGGGCACGCCGGAGTTCATGGCGCCCGAGCAGATCACCGATCCCGAGCACGTCGACGGTCGCACCGATATCTACGCGCTCGGCGTGATCATGTACGAGATGCTGACGGCGCGCCGGCCGTTCTCGAACGAGGACGATCCGCGCCAGCTGTTGCACCGCATCGTGCACGACGAGCCGCCGCCGCTCGCGCGGCCCGAAGTCCCGCACGGGCTCACCGAGATCATCCTCGAAAAGATGATGGCGAAGAACCCGGCCGATCGATACCAGTCGATGGCCGACGTCGAGGCCGCACTCGAGGCGTTCATGACGCGCGGCGACGGCACGCCGATTCCGATCCGGCGCACCGCGTCGGTGGCGGTGATCGATCCGGCGCGCCAGTCGAGCACGATCCCGCGGCCGGTTCGCAGCCTCGACACGCCGGTGCCGGGCTCGCTCTCCGTCGTGCCGACGAAGCGGCCGTACGGGCTCTACGCGATGGCCGGTGCCGGCTTGCTGGTCGGCGTGATCGGCCTCGTCGTCGCGACGCACGGCGGATCGCGCGAGACCGCGGTGGCCCAGCAACCGGTCGTGCAGCAACCGCAGCCGGCCGCCGCGCTGCCGGCGCCGCGTCCCGACGCGCAGAAGATCGCCGTCGATCTCGAGTCGGATGTGCCGGGAGCCAAGGTCACGTTCCGGCGCCGCGTCGCGGTCGCGCCCGCGACGATGCAGATCTCGCCCACCGACGTCGTCGAGCTCGTCGAAGTCTCGGCGCCCGGCTACAAGACGCAGCGGTTCTGGCTGACGTTCGATCGACCCACGCACCTCGTCGCGCATCTGACGCGCGGCGCGGGCATCGCGGAGGCGACGGAAGAAGAGACGCTCGTCGCGCTCGGCGAGATCGCCGCGCCCAAACGAGCGGCGGCGCAGCCGATGCCCGCGGTGAAAGCACCGCCGGCCCAGGCGGCGGTCGCGATGACGACGACACCGGTGCCCGCCGCTCCCGAAGCGATGGCGCCGCGCAAGATCGGTCGCGATTCGGCGATCGACAACGTGACGGTCGAGGCGGCACCGGCGGTCGACCCTGCTCCCGCCACCGAGGCGATCACGACGCCGACGCCCGTGGCCGATCCGTCGATCGCGGCGATCGAGGTCCCGAAAGTGACCCAGCCCGTGATCGAAGCGTCGACCGTGTCATCGGTCGTCGGCGCGCACCGGCTCGAGGTGCTCAAGTGCTGGGCGGGGAAGGGCCACTCGATGAAGGGCACGGTCGATCTCCAGTTCCAGGTCAGCGACACCGGCAAGGTTCATCGCGTGCAGGTGCAGTCGACGCTGAAGGACCCGCGGGTCGCCGCGTGCATCGTGAAGGCCGCGACCGCGTGGACGTTCCCCGGCCACACCGGCGGCGACGCGAGCGCGGCGTATCCGTTCACGTTCAACTGATCGCGTAAGCCGATCTCTCGGGCTGCGGATCCTGCCCGCCATGAGAGCTCTCGGCTGCCTCTGCTTCGTCGCGATTTCGGCTGGTTGTAGCTACACCACGGTGAACAACCCGCCGCTGATTCCCGTCCCGATGGTCGCCGGCGGTCCTCCCGGTTCGCCGTGCGCGACGCCGGGCGAGGCCAGCGAGTCGTCGAGCGACTCCACGGAAGTCGTGACCTCGTCGAGTGGCGCGCAAGTCTGCCCCGAGGGCTCGAGCTGCGATCTGCAGTGCGATCAAGGCAACTGCGCGTTCCAGTGCGCCGAGGGCTCGACCTGCAACATCCAGTGCGACGGCGGCAACTGCACGATCGACGTCGCGGCCGGCGCGACCGCGAACGCGCAGTGCGACGGCGGGCACTGCAGCGATGCGTGCGCGGCCGGCGCGACGTGTGATTTCCAGTGCGATGGCGGATCGTGCAGCGTCGCGTGCGGCGAAGGCTCGACCTGCAACTTCGATTGCGACACCGGCGACTGCGCCACGCGCGCTGCGAGCTGACGTCGAGCTGCCACGCCACGCGTGGCACGAGCGCTCATCGATCGAATCCGCGATCGCGGGCAGACCGCAGCGCGCAGCGGCTGTACGCTGACGTCATGCAGGTCCTCTATCTTCATGGCTTCGCTTCGGGGCCGACCTCGCGCAAGGCGGTGGCGTTTTCGGAGCACTACAGCAAGCGCGGCATCACGGTAGAGCGGCTCGATCTGCGCGTCCCCTCGTTCGAGCACCTGCGATTGTCGGCGATGATCGATCACGTGCGCGCGGCCATCAAAGGCCCGTCGATCGTGATCGGCTCGAGCCTCGGTGGGCTCACCGCGGCGCGCGTCGCCGAGCGCGACGACCGCGTGCAAGCGGCCGTGCTGCTCGCGCCCGCGTTCCATCTCGTCCAGCGCTGGCGCGCCCAGCTCGAAGCGGCGGGCGAGTGGAGCGACTGGAAGCGCACCGGCTGGCGCGAGGTCTACGACTACTCGACCGGCGAGAGCGCGAAGATCGACTACGGGTTCATCGAAGATGCCGAGCGCACCGACGTCGGCTGGCCCGAGATCAAGCAGCCCGTGCTCGTGCTGCACGGCTCCGCGGACGAGACCGTGCCGATCGAGACGTCGCGCGACTTCGTCAAGACGCACGCCAAAGCGCGGCTCGTCGAGGTGCCGGACGGCCACGAGCTCGGCAACACGGTCCCGACGCTGCTCGCCGAGTCCGACCGGTTCCTTGCCGATTACCTCAAGTAGTGTCATCATGACACTATGAACGCGATCGAACGCGCGAAGCTCTCGCTCGAAGGCCTGTCGGTCGGCGACGCGTTCGGCGAGCGGACGATGCATTCACCGGCGCGCGCGAGCACGCTGCGCGACCGCGTGGCGCTGAAGGGGCCGTGGAGCTGGACCGACGACACCGCGATGGCGATCTCGATCGTCGACGAGCTCGCCGCCGGCAACGGCATCGATCCGGCCTCGCTCGCCAAGCGCTTCGGCCGGCGCTGGGCGTCGGAGCCCGCGCGAGGCTACGGCTCGGGCGCACATCAGGTCCTCGAAGAACTCGCAGCCGGCGTGCACCACGAGATCGCGGCGAAGAAGCTGTTCAACGGCGAGGGCTCGCGCGGCAACGGCGGCGGCATGCGCTCGGCGCCGGTCGGCGCGTATTACGCCGGCGAGCTCGACGCGGTCGCCCTTCACGCGGCGCGCTCGGCGGCACCGACGCACGCGCATCCCGACGGCGCGGCCGGTGCGGTCGCGGTCGCGGTCGCCGCCGCATGCGCGTTTGCGGGCGAGCGCGATCCGCGCGCGCTACTCGAGACCGTGGTCGCGCGCACGCCGGATGGACCGACGCGCGACGGCGTGCGCCGCGCGATCGCGATGCTGCGCGCCGAGCCGGTCACCGTGGCCGCCGAGCTCGGCAACGGCAGCCGCGTGCTCGCCGCCGATACGATCCCGTTCGCGGTGTGGTGCGCCGCGACGCACCTGGGCGATTACGCGGGCGGCTTGTGGGCGTGCGCGAGCGTCGGCGGTGACATCGATACGACGTGCGCGATGGTCGGCGGGATCGTCGTCGGTGCGGTCGGGCTTGCCGGCATCCCCGACGCGTGGCGCGCGGCCCGCGAACCGCTGTAAGCTGCGCGTGCCGTGATCCACGATGACGTGAAGTTCGCCATCGTCGCGCTGTCGGCGGTGTTCTTCGTCATCGATCCGCTGTCGAACGTGCCGGTGTTCCTGACGATCACCACCGGGCTGTCGCCGGAGCAGCGGCGAGGCGTCGCGCGGCGCGCCGCGTTCGCGACGTGGATCGTGCTGTGCCTGTTCGCGGTCGCCGGCGGCCTCGTGTTCAAGGCGTTCGGCATCTCGCTCGGCGCGTTCAAGGTCGCGGGCGGCCTGATGCTGCTGCTGATGTCGATCGACATGATGCGCGCGCAGCCGTCGCCGACGCGGACGACGCGTGAAGATCAGGTGGAGAGCCGCGAGCAGGACGACGTCGCGGTGTTCCCGATGGCAATCCCGATGCTCGCCGGCCCTGGTGCGATCGCGACCGTGATGGTGCTGATGTCGCGTGCCGCGTGGAATCCGGTGCGCACGCCCGCGGTGTTCGTCGCGATCACGATCACGTGCTTGTCGGCATGGCTGCTCATGCGCAGCGCCGCGAGCGCCGAGCGCTGGATCCCGAAGACGCTGCTGCGCGCGTTCGAGCGCGTGATGGGCCTCCTGCTCGCCGCGATTGCCGTCGAGTTTGTCGCCAGCGGCGTGCGGGACCTCGTGCACTCCGCCATGTAGGCGTGTCATGCTCGCGCGATGAAACGAGCCTGCGTTCTCGCGTTCGTGATGGCGTGTGGTGGGTCCTCGACGCCGGCGGCGCAACAACCGGCGTCGAGCACGGCCGCCGCCGCTGGACCCTCGTGCGATCAGGCCGCAGGCCACATGATCGATCTGCTCACGGCCGGCAAGCAGAACGTGCCGCCCGATCAGGTCAAGCAAGTGCGCGACGTGATCGTGAGCCACTGCACGAAGGACGCCTGGACCGCGGATCTGCGGCAGTGCCTCGCCGACATGCACAGCGTCAACGACGCGGATGCGTGTGAATCGAAGATGACCGACGCGCAGAAGCAGGCGCTCGACGCCGAGATGGGTGGCCCGCAGGAGGGTGGTGCACCGCCACCGCCGGCCGCGCAGCCGGTACCCGCGTCGGCGGCACCGCCACCAGCCGCAGGCGCGCCCGGAGGCTCGACGCGCGGACCGGCGCAGAAGCCCGGCAAGAGCGGCGACCCCGAAGACGGCGGGAACTGATCGCAGCAATCTCCGCCAGTTGCGGAGAATAACTAGCCTTTGCGCCGGTGGTCTCCTAAAAGGAGCGCCGTGAAGCCGCTGTTCTCGTACCGGCCGTACTGGGCCGAGCGTTTCGGCATCGCGCCGGTGTTGCCGACGTCGCGCGCCGAGATGGACGAGCTCGGCTGGGACAGCTGCGACGTGATCCTCGTGACCGGCGACGCGTACGTCGATCATCCGTCGTTCGGCATGGCGCTGGTCGGCCGCTTGCTCGAGCGCCACGGCTTTCGCGTCGGGATCCTGGATCAGCCCGACTGGAAGCGCGTCGAGTCGTTCCGCGAGCTCGGCCGGCCGAACGTGATGTGGGGCGTGACCGCCGGCAACATGGATTCGATGGTCAACCGCTACACGTCCGACAAGAAGACGCGCAGCGACGACGCGTACACGCCCGATGGCGCCGCTGGCGCGCGCCCGGATCGCAGCGTGATCGTGTACGCGCAGAAGTGCCGCGAAGCGTTTGCCGACGTGCCGCTCGTGATCGGCGGCATCGAGGCGAGCCTGCGCCGCATCGCGCACTACGACTACTGGAGCGACAAGGTCCGCCGATCGATCCTCGCCGACACGCGCGCCGACTTGCTCGTCTATGGCAACGGCGAGCGCGCGGTCGTCGAGATCGCACATCGCCTGGCAGCCGGCACGCCGCCTCACGAGATCCGCGATCTGCGGGGCACCGCGTTCCTCGGCACGCGCGCCGGCTTCTCCGAGATCGACTCGACCACGCTCGACAAGCCGGGTCGCGTCGAGCCGAAACCAGATCCGTACGCGATGGAAGAGGAGCGCAAGGCCGCGGCGTGCGCGACCGGCGAAGCGCCGGCGCAAATCATTCCGCTGCGGCGAAAGCCGGTCGATCGCGGCGCGCAGGCGATCCGCATGCCGAGCTTCGAGCAGGTCTCGGCCGATCCGATCCTGTACGCGCACGCGTCGCGCATCCTGCATCTCGAAGCGAACCCCGGCAACGCGCGCGCGCTCGTGCAGAAGCACGGCCACGCCGACGTGTGGATCAACCCGCCGCCGATCCCGCTGACCACGCAGGAGATGGACGAGCTGTACGAGCTGCCGTTCTCGCGACTGCCGCATCCGCGTCACCGCGCGACGAAGCTGCCGGCGTACGAGATGATCAAGCTGTCGGTGACGATCCTGCGCGGCTGCTTCGGCGGCTGCAGCTTCTGCTCGATCACCGAGCACGAAGGCCGCGTGATCCAGAGCCGGAGCGAGCGCTCGATCTTGCGCGAGATCGAGCGCATCCGCGACGTCACGCCGGGCTTCACCGGCAACATCTCGGACCTCGGCGGCCCGACGGCGAACATGTATCGGATGAGCTGCAAGAGCCGCGAGATCGAAGCGGCGTGTCGCAAGCCGTCGTGCGTGTATCCCGACATCTGCGACAACCTCGGCACCGATCACGGGCCGCTCGTCGCGCTCTACAAGAAGGCGCGCGCGATTCCCGGCATCAAGCGGATCTTCATCGCGTCGGGCGTGCGCTACGACCTCGCGGTGCGCTCGCCCGAATGGATCCGCGAGCTCGCGCAGCATCACACCGGCGGCTACTTGAAGATCGCGCCGGAGCACACCGAGGACGGCCCCCTCCAGCACATGATGAAGCCCGGCATCGGCGCGTACGATCGGTTCAAGGCGCTCTTCGATCGGTACTCGCAGGAAGCCGGCAAGGAGCAGTACCTGATCCCGTACTTCATCGCCGCGCATCCCGGCACCACCGACGAGGACATGCTGAACCTCGCGCTGTGGCTCAAGCGCAACAACTTCCGGCCCGATCAGGTGCAGGCGTTCTTGCCGTCGCCGATGGCGAGCGCGACCGCGATGTATCACACCGGTTATTCACCGCTGCGCTCGCTGGTCGCGCGCGATCGCGTGCACGTGGTGAAGGGCCTCGAGCGGCGCCGGCTTCACAAGGCGTTCCTGCGCTATCACGATCCGAAGAACTGGCCGGTGCTGCGCGAAGCGCTTCGCAAGATGGGCCGCACGGATCTGATCGGCGGCGGTAAACAGTGCCTCGTACCGTCGTGGCAACCAACGACGGGTGGGAAAATGCAGCCCCGGATGGCGCGCGGTGTCGCGCTGACGCAGCACACCGGCTTGCCGCCGATGCCGCATCAGAAAAAGCGCGGACGACATTAGCACCTGTTGTGGGGAGACCGCGCGCGGTACCATCATCGCGCCGCGATGGGCCCTTCACCTGACGACTCGGGCGTCGTTCCGATCGGGAGCGTGCTCGACGGGCGCTACCGCGTCGATGCCGTGCTCGGCAAAGGCGGCATGGGCCGCGTCTACAAGGGCGAGCACACCGGCATCGGCCGCGCGGTAGCGATCAAGGTCCTGCATCCAGATCTCGGCCGCAACAAGGAAGCCGCCGCGCGGTTCCAGCGCGAAGCGCTCGCGTCGGGTCGGCTCGACCATCCCAACATCGTCGGCGTCTCCGATTTCGGCGTGATGGAAGACGGCAGTCTCTATCTCGTGATGGAGGCGCTCGAAGGCGAAGGCCTGGGCGCGCGGCTCGAGCGCGAGCACCGCATCGCGTGGCCGGAGGCGTGCGACATCGTGCGCCAGGTGCTCGCCGGCTTGCGCCACGCGCACGACAAGGGCGTCGTCCACCGCGACATCAAGCCCGACAACATCTTTCTCGCGCACAAAGACGGCGAGCGCATCATCAAGATCCTCGACTTCGGCATCGCGAAGCTCTACGCGGGCTCGGGCGACGATCCGGCGATGACGCGCGCGGGGCTCACCGTCGGCACGCCGGCGTATCTGTCGCCCGAGCAAGCCGTCGGCGGCGAGATCAAGCCGGCGAGCGACCTGTACTCGCTCAGCGTCGTGTTCTACGAGATGCTGACCGGCCGCCCGCCGTTCGAGGACAAGGATCCGCTCCAGATCATGACCGCGCACGTCAGCCGTGACGTGCCGAAGCTGGCCGACGTCGCGCCCGACGTGCGCGTTCCGCCCGCGCTCGAGGTCGTGATTCGCAAGGGCCTCGAGAAGATGCAGTCCGATCGGTTCGGCACCGCGAACGAGTATCTCGCGCAGATCGACAACGTGCTGCGCGACGCCGGCATCGCGATCGCGCCGCGTGGCTCGGGCTCGGTCTCGATCCCACCGCAGATGACGCCCGCGCACGGCTCGCCGGTGGCGACGCCGATGCCGTTCGCGCCTCAGCGCGCGGGCACGAGCGCGCCGACCGCATCGTTCACGCCGATGCCGTTCAACAAGGTCCCGCGCGCGGTCAGCTCGGCGACGCTCGACGGTTCCGAGCCGATCCCGAAGAAGTGGCTGTGGATCGCCGGCATCGTGCTGGTGTTCGCGATCGCGATCGCGATCGTCCTCAAGGTCAGCGGTGGATCGCCGCCGGCGCACCCGCACCCGCATCACTCCGAAGCGACGCCGACTCCGCCGCCCGCGCCTGGACCGGGGCCCGCAGCGGCGCCAGAGCCTCCGCCTCCGGGTCCACCGCCGGCACCGGTCGAGGAGACCGTCGATCGCGACACCGAGCTCAAGGCGGCCCTGCACGATCTCGACGAGTCCGCGACCTGCACCGATCGCAAGGCGGCGATCCCCAAGCTCGTCGAGCTCGGCGATCCGCGGGCGATTCCGCCGCTGCGTGCGGCGCGCTATCGGATGCGCGGTGGCGTGCTCGGCATCGGCGACAGCAACACGAACGCGTGCCTGAAGGCCGACGCCGAGGCTGCGATCAAGGCGCTCGGCGGCTCGCTCAGGTAGGCGACTTCGCCTTCCACTCTTTTTGAGTGAACGCGTCGAAGTCGATCACGAGACAGATCGGCTTGTCGGTGGCGTCCACGGCCCAGTAGGCCGTGAGCTCGCCGGTGCCGCACGGCACCGCCAGCGCCTTGCGGCCGTCGGTGAGCGGGACCTCGATCGGCTGGATGCCGCTCGGCGGCGGCGTCGCGATCACGCCGGGCGATCCGGTGCCAGCGTCCATCAGCACGATCCATCCCGACGTCACCGAGTACTGCGTCGGTTCCTTCGGCTTCTTGCCCTTGGCGTGCGCGACGGTCCATCGCGCGATCGGCGGGCGACCGGTGTGGATCACGATGGCCGCGAGCGATTCGCCACCTGCATCGGTGCGCGACACCGACAGCATGATCCGGAACTGCCCCGCACCCGCGGGACGATCGAGCACGCGCCAGCTCTTGGGCACCGCGGGATCGCAGATCGCGATCGCACCCGAGGGCACCGGCAGCGTGGTCGGTTGCAGCGCGCCTGGCGCGGACCACATCCGCGTGTCGATCTTGTTCGTGCCGAACCGCTCGCCGTAGTGGAGCAGGCGGCCGATGTCGCGATCTGCCGGGAGCTCGTCGCGCACCGCTGGCGGCGGCGGCGGCGCCACCGGAATCTCGACCGGCCTCGTCACCCGAGTCGACTTCGGTGCCGGCGCTTTCGGTTTCGGTTTCGCCTTCGGCGCAGACTTCGCCGCCTTGGCCTTGCCCTTCGTCGTGGCCACGCTGAACGGTACAAAAACCGGGAGCCTTGGTCGACTCGTTCAGGCCGCTGTCGATCCCTGGGGTGAAAAACTACCCTCCCAGAGTGCTGGCAGACCCGGGGAAGTCGCTAAAACTGTCGTGATATCGATTGGTTGGCGCATGGGTAACGTTGGATCGCCGCGTGTAATTAGGTCCGAGCATGCAGGCCTTCGGATCGACCTCGTCTCAGAACCGCGACCGTCTCATCCGCGATCACGCCGACGCCGCGCGCCGCATCGCGCTCCGCATGGCGCGCCGCTGCCCGGACTGGGTCGCGCGCGAGGACATCGTGTCGGCCGGCATGCTCGGCCTCATCGAGGCCGCCGAGCGCTACGACGGCACCCGCGCCGAGCCGTTCCTCGCGTTCGCCGAGCACCGCATCCGTGGCGCCGTACTCGACGAGCTTCGCCGCGGCGACATCATGCCCCGCCGGGTTCGCCAGCTCGCGCGCAAGATCAGCGCGGCGATCCGCGAGCTCGAGAAGGACGGCGAGCCCGCGTCAGACGCGCGCGTTGCCGAGGCGCTCGGCGTGACCGTCGAGACGTACCGCGCCGGGCTCGCCGAGCTCGTGCACGTCGAGGTCGGCTCGCTCGAGGGCGAAGAAGCTCGCCTGGTCGCCAGCTCGGTCGCGCCCGACGTCGAAGCCGGCCGCCGCCTGACGATCGCCCGCGTGCGCGCCGCGCTCGAGCACCTCGAGCAGCGCGACGTCACGATCCTCGGCCTGCACTACGTCGAGGACCTCACGTACCAGGAGATCGCCGACACGCTCCGCATCACCCCGTCGCGCGTGTGCCAGCTGCTCTGGCGCGCGGTCGAGCGGCTCCGCGCGCAGCTCGGCGCGAACGTGGAAGTCCAGGCCGTCGAGCACAAGAGGGCCGCATGAGCGTTCGCGTGATGGTCGTCGACGACGATGCGTTGATCCGCCGCACGCTATCGAGCGCGCTCGCGCGCGGCGGCTTCGAAGTCTCCACCGCCGCCGATGGCGTGTCCGCGCTCAAGCTCGCACAGGTCGATCCGCCCGACATCGCGCTCATCGACCTCAACATGCCGATGGGCGGGCTCGAGGTCGTGCGCCAGCTCAAGGCGATCTTCGGCTCGTCGATGTTCGTGGCGATGTTGACCGGCGAGGACGACGAGGCCACGCACGAGCTGTGTCTCGAGGCCGGCTCCGACACCGTTCTCGTAAAACCGATCTCACCGATGGAGCTGCGCCGTCGTTTGGCCAGCGCCGCGACGATCATGAACAAGGTCTTTCCCGTCGCATCGTGACCGCAGCGAGATTTCGTGAGAGCTTGATCGGCCTGGATGGCGGACGAGTCGACGCCTTTCAAGGTCATGGTCGTCGAGGACGACGATGACGTCGCGCGCGCGATCGCGCGCAAGCTAGGCTCCGACGGGCACGAGGTCGAGCTCGCGAGTGATCCGAAGGGCGTGCTCGCCCGGCTCGAGGCCGATCTCGCCGACTGGCACGTCGTGATCCTCGATGTCGGGCTACCCGGCATGAGCGGCATCGACGTGCTCAAGTACTTCAAGGCGGCCGGCTCGCTGTCGTCCGTGATCATGCTGACAGGCGACCGCAGCGCCGCGACAGCCACGACGTGCATGCGCGCTGGGGCGTTCTACTACATCACCAAGCCGTTCGAGCCCTACGAGCTGTCCGCGGTGGTCGCGTCCGCGGCGCGCCACTCGACACTCCAGCGCGAGCTCGCCGGCGTGAAGCAGAAGCTCGGCGGCGATCACGTGCTGGTCGGGACGTCGGCGCCGATGCGCCGGCTCAAGGCCGCGCTCGAGCGGCTCGGCGACCAGTCCGTCGCGGTGCTGATCCAGGGCGAGAGCGGCACCGGCAAGGAGCTGGTCGCGCGCTCGCTGCACGAGCACGGCACGCGGCGCAGGAAGCGGTTCGTCGCGCTCAACTGCGGCGCGATCCCCGAGTCGCTGATCGACAGCGAGCTGTTCGGCCACGTGAAGGGCTCGTTCACCGGCGCGACGACCGATCGCCCGGGCGTGTTCGTCGAAGCCGACGGCGGGACGTTATTTCTCGACGAGATCGGCGACATGCCGCTCGCCGTGCAAGCGCGCCTGCTGCGCGCGCTGCAAGAGGGCGAGGTGCGGCCGGTCGGCGGCAGCGGCGTGAAGTCGGTCGACGTGCGCGTGGTCGCCGCGAGCAACGTCGAGCTCGCCGCCGCGGTCGAGCACGGCAAGTTTCGCCAGGATCTGTTTTACCGGCTCAACGTGGTGACGCTGCGCGTGCCCGGTTTGCGCGAGCGCCCCGACGACGTGCCGCTGCTCGCCGCGCATTTCTTGAAGAAGCACGGCGGGTCGCCGCCGCCCGCGCTCGCGCCCGAGACGCTCGAAGCGATGACCGAGTACGCGTGGCCGGGCAACGTGCGCGAGCTCGAGAACGCGGTGCTTCACGCGATCGCGCTGCGTCGCGGCGAATCGATCGGGCCCGAGTCGTTGCCGCCGCAGGTCGCCGGGCGCGGCCGGGCGAACAGCGGCTCGGTCGTGGTCGACAGCGCCGACGACGGCGACGAGCTCGTCGGGCTCACCGAGGCCAAGCGGCGGGCGAGCACGGCGTTCGAGAAGCGCTACCTGATGCGCGTGATGGAGAAGGCGAAGGGCTCGGTGTCGGAGGCGGCGCGGCTCGCCGGCCTCGATCGCACCAACTTCCGGCGCTTGCTCCAGCGCCACGGCATCGACTCGGCGACGTTCAAGTAGCGCTAGTTGCGGCACACCGTCGCGGTGAACGCGACGTCGACCTTCGTGCCGTCGGCCGCGTCGATCGCGAGGTGACCTTGCACGCTCTTGGCCGTGCGATCGGTGAGCGTGAGCGAGAACGTTTCTTTCGTAGCCGACTCGAGGCCCTTGTAGCCCACGATCACGCCGTGATCGCCGGTGACGGCCTTGGTCGCGCCGTGCGGCAGCGTGATGTCGATGAACAGCTGGTCATCATCGGGCGCCATCTGCGGATCGCACGCAGCGCCGGAGACCCAGTTGTAGAGCCCGAGCGAGTCCGTCTTCGCGCCCGGCGTGAACACCGCCTTCGCGACGTGAAACGGCTTGCCCGCGATCTTCGAGTCGGCGGACGCCGCACGCGTGTCGGGCGCCCCGACGCTGGAAGTCGTCAACAGGACCGCGGCAAGGGTGAGATTGCGCATGGGCTACTTTCGCTTGGCGAGGTACTTCAGGGTGAACGGGCCGATGGGCTTAACGCTCGAGCCGCTCGCATTAATCGCGAGCGTGTCGTGGGCGGGATCGAGATCGAGCGTCGCGTGATCGATCGTGCCGACGAGATCGCCGAGCGCGCACGCCGCCGGGGTGTCGAGCGTGTAGTGGTACTGCTTGAGCACGGGGGGCCGGCTGAGCTCGAGCTTGCACGCATTGCCGAGCGCCATCGTGAAGTGACGCTCCTTGGTGCGCGTCGACGTGCAGTCGACGTTGTCGGTGTGCGACTTGTCGCCCGCGATCGTCGTCGTCAGATCGCCTTCGTAGTGGCGCGCGCTGTCGGGGGCGATGTCGTCGGCGTCGTCGCGCGGCTGCAGGCTCGCGAGCTGCGCGCTGATGCCGGCCTCCGGGCGCAGGATCGGCATGGGCCCGTCGTGGCCGGCGTGGCCGTCGTTGCCCGCCGTGCCGCCTGCGCCGCCGAGCGCGACGTTGTCGGATGGGCCCGCGCCGCCACCACCGGCTGCACCGCCCGCGCCGCCGACGCCGCCGCTCGCGTCGACGTCGATGATCTTCGCGAGCTCGGGGCTCGCCGCGTCGTAGCGGATCGTGACCTCGCCGCCATCGCCGCCGTCACCGCCGTCGCCGCCGCGCCCGCCGTTGCCGGCCTGCGGACCGTTGTCGTAGGTCGCACCGCCGGCGCCGCCCGCACCGCCGGCGCCGCCCGCGCCGCCGGTCGCGTTGACCTTGAGCTTCTGACCGGGCGCGAGGATCGCGCGCAGATCGGAGTGGCCGTCGCTCGTCGTGATGTCGGCGATCACGAGCTTGTCGCCGCTCGGGCGCGTCGTGTAGCCGAGCAAGATCGTCGTCGCGGGCGCGTCTTCGCCGCGCGAGCCGTCGTGGCCGTCGAAGCCGTTGCTCTGGCCGGGCCCGGCTTCGCCGGCGAGCCCCACCGCGCCGGCCTTGCCGCTCACGAGCACGTGCGGCGGATCGCACGTCCACGTGGGCTCGAGATCGATCGTGCCGAGGATCTTCGCGTTCGCGACCAGCGTTGCCGTCACCGAGAACTTCTCGACGTCGAGCAGCGCGAGCGCGTCGCTCGGCGGGTTCCATGCTCGATCGTGAAACGTTCCGAGCGACGACGACAGCGCGACGAGCCCGGGATCGAACTCGCTGCGCTCGATGTCGTCCTTCGAGCCGGCGCGATGACGCTTGCCGTCTTGCGTGATCGCGTAGACGTCGACCAGCGCGCCGCGCGCGCACACCAGCCGCGTCGGCCGCCCATCGCCGGTCGTGCCCATGACCTCCAGCGACTTCACGGTCTTCGGGTCGAGTTGCTCGTACTGCTGACAGCCGGCGGCGATCACCACCGGCAGCACCCAACGCATGTCCGGAACTTATCTTTTGCGGCGGCGCAGCGCGAGCAGGCCGAGCGCCAACAGCGTGCACGACGTCGTCGCGCCCCCGCTGCTGTGGCAACCGCACCCGGCGGGCGCGACGCCCTGGACGAAGATGTGGCTGGTGATCACCGTGATCTCGCCGATCGTCGCGTCGCGCAGCTCGAGCCGATAGCGCTCGAGATCGCCGCTCGGCGTGCGCGAGAACGTCACCGTCGCGTCGTCGCCGGAGACCGGCTTCTGGTCGACCATGACGCCGTCGCGGAACAGCTGCACCGAGTCGCCGTCGCCGCCGGTGACGTGCGCCGTGATCGCGATGTTGTCGACGCCGTCGACCTCGTCGCCGATCTCCGCGTCGCTGCCGTCCTTGGTCTTCATCGTCATGTCGACGAAGGCGTCGTTCGGACCGCGCAGCTGCACGACCGTGCGGCCGTGCTTGACCGCGTCGATGATCGACGCCTCGCTGAGGTTGTCGGCGAGGACGTTCGTCGTCGGGCTGCCGATCGGCGAGCCATACGTGCCTTCGTTCATGCCCGCCGTGTGATCGTCGCTGCCGCCGATCGCGGCGATGCGGAAGCCCTGATCGAGCAGCGAGTCCCACAGCTTCACGGCCTCGGGCACGAACGCGAGGCTACCGAACTGGAAGTTCCCGGTGATCACCTCGATGCCGCTGACCTCGGCCCACGGGGTGTCGTCGACGTGGTTCCACTTGCAGCCGAGGCACGCCGTACCGATGTCGAGCATCGGATGGTTGACGATGAAGATCGCGCCTTGCGCGACGACGTCGTCGACGGCGTTCTGGATCGTGCGGCCGTTCAGGCCGATGCGGTGATCGACATAGCTGACGTTGCCGACCGCGTTGCCGTGACCGCCGTACGTCGTGATCTCCGAGCCGCGCAGGAACAACAGGTTTGGAAACCCGCTCTGATACGCGGCGAGCAACGCGTGCTGCGAGATCGTGTTGTGGTCGCTGACGTTGATGAAGTCGAGGCCCTGCATCTGCGCGAGCGCCGACATCTGATCGAACGTCGCGTGCGCGTCGCCGCTCTGGATCGAGTGCGTGTGGAAGTCGCCCTTGTACCAGCGCCGCGCGGGATTCAGCACGACCGGCTCGAACTCGGCTTGCGGCAGCACCGGCACCGTCGGCGTGTCGCTGCACGTGACGTCGATCGAGTAGTGGCCCGCGTTGTTGACGAGCAGCGCCTTGCCGATCACGACCTGCCAGGTGCCGGGCGTGATCGGGCCGGGGAGATAACCGCGCGAGCTTTGCGCGACATCGATGATCGCGTCGTCGGTGAGCCCGCCGCCCCAGCCGCGAAATCCTTCGGGCGCCCACACGCCGAAGTCGAGGATCTCGCCGTCGCTGCCTGCGGCATGCGCGACGTCGATCTCCGCAGTGCCGTCGGGCACCGTGAACGGCACGACGACGTAGTCACCGTTGTCGGCGGTGACGTCGCCTTCGAAGTGCATCGTCGAGAGCACCGCCGCGACGAAGATCGCGATCATGCTCTCGATCTACGCCTACGCCGGCAGGCCCGTCCACTCCGCAGATCGTTGCCAGAGCGTGTGAGCGAGCTCGACGTCGTCGGCGAGCTTCGCGGGGCGCTTCTCCTTGCCGTCGGCGTGGTAGTAGCGCCCCGTTTCGCTCGCGAGCTCGGGTGCCGTTGCCGCGCGCAAACTGGAGGTTGCACCCTCCTGTGGGCTGATCATGAATCGCTTGATCAGCCAGCGCACCGGTCCGGGGATCTTGCGCCACACGTCGGTCGCGACCACACCGGGGTGCACCGCATACGTCGTGACGCCGGTGCCCTCGAGCTTGCGTGCGAGCTCCTTGGTGAAGAGCACGTTGGCGAGCTTCGACACCGAGTACTCGCGCAAGCCGGTCGTGGTCTTCGTCGGCTCGCGCAGCGCGTCCCAGTCGATCGCGCGCGCGTCGTAGTGCGACTGGCTCGACACGTTGACGATGCGCGCCGGCCCGCTCTGCTTGATCCGGTCGAGCAAGAGCCTCGTGAACAAGTAGTGGCCGAGGTGGTTCGTGCCGAACGTGAGCTCGAACCCGTCCTTGGTCTTGCCGCGCTGACCCGCGAGCCCGGCGTTGTTGATGAGCCCGTGGATCGGAATGTTCTTCGCGAGCAACAGCTCGGCGGCGCTCCGCACCGATGCGAGGTCCGCGAGATCGAGCTCGACGAACTCGGGCTGCGTGCCGGTCTCGCGGGCGATCTCGTCCAGCACCGGCTGCGTCTTCGCGAGCGAGCGACAGGCGAGGATCACGTGCGCGCCGCGCTCGGCGAGCGACTTCGCGGTGATCTTGCCGATGCCGGTGTTCGCACCGGTGATGATGAAGTTCTTGCCGTCGAGATCCTTCGCCATGGCCAGCGATGTGCTACCCGCGCGCCGACCTGTCAAGGCGATTTCTGATACGAACGAACAGAGGTATCGCGATGCGTACGATGTTCATGATCGCGCTGCTCGCCGCGTGCGGCGGCAGCCAGACCACCACCACGACCACGAGCGGCAGCGCCGGGAGCGCCGAGAGTCTCTACACGAGCCTCGGCGGCGAGTCGGCGATCAAGGCAGTCGTGAAGGACTTCGTGGAAGAGCAGGTCGCGAAGGACCCGCGGATCAGCGCGCAGTTCCTGAACGCCGACATTCCGGGGCTCGAGAGGAAGCTCTACGAGCAGATCTGCGTGGCGGCGGGCGGCAGTTGCACGTATTCCGGCAAGGACATGAAGACGGCGCACGCGAACATGAAGATCACCGAGGCGGACTTCAACGCGCTCGTCGAGGATCTCGTGAAGTCGCTCGACAAGTTCCACGTCAAGGACGCGGACAAGCAGGCGCTGCTCGGCGTGCTCGGGCCGATGAAGCCCGACATCGTCACCGTCCATTGAGCTTGACGTGCGAGTCGCGCGCGCGATAAGCCGTGCGGCGGAGGCTCTAACGAGAACCTAAAAGACGACAGCTCCGACGGGATGCAGGGAAGCCAGCGAAAACCTGGCACAGCCCCCGCTACTGTGACCGGGGACGACGCGGCAAGGCACTGCCAGCCACTGGGAAACTGGGAAGGCGCCGCGAAGGACGAACCGGAAGTCAGGACACCTCTCTCGTCGCGACCTCGGGGTGTAGGAGTGTGCGCTGTCGCGCCGGTCCGGTCACCCCTCGTCACGTGGGGTGACAATGAAGACGATCGGATTCGTACTCGCGCTGGTACCGGCGGCCGCTTCGGCCGATCCGGCCACGCCTGCGTCGAGCGATGCCGAGACGATCGTCATCATCGATCACGCGCCCGATCCCGCGGTGGCGCGCGATCGCGACCGCGCGCTCGACGACGCGCCGTTCGTCACGATCATCCATCCCGACGATCACGTCGCGACCGCATCGGTCGCCGACGCGGTCGGCGCGACGGTCGGCACTCAGACGCACGCGCTCGGCGGGCTCGGCGCGTTCGAGTCGGTGACGGTGCGCGGCGCATCGCCGGGTAACACCGAGGTGCTGATCGACGGTGTGCCGCTCGCGCGCATCGCGGCAGTCACGACCGATCTCGGCCGGTTCGCGCTCGGCGATTTCGGTCAGGTCGATCTCTATCGCGGCGCGGTGCCGGTCGAGCTCGGCGGTGCCGGCGTCGGCGGCGCGCTGAACCTCGTCACGCGGCTCGGCCGCGACGACGACGGCAATCGGATCAACGCATCGGCCGGGTTCGGCTCGTTCGGCGCGCGCCACGTGCGCCTGCACTACGGCGACACGCACGGCGCGCTCGTCTCGTCGACGACGGTCGCGTATCAAGGCGCCACCGGCGACTACAGCTACTTCTCCGACAACGGCACGCCGCTCAACCCGAAAGACGATCGCTACCTCACGCGCACCAACGACGCGTTCGATCAGGTCGATGCATCGTCGCGCCTCGGGATCGCCGGCACGCCGACCAGCGGCGGCCTGCGCGTCGCGTGGAAGGATCAGGGGCTGCCGGGCAACGTCGCGGAGCCGACGACGATGGCGAAGCTGCGCACGCTCGACGTGGTCGGCGACGCGCACGCGCAGCAGCTGATCGCCGGCACGATCGCGAAGGAGCTCGGCTACGTGCTCGTCGAGGCGCAGGAGCTGCGCGATCCACTCGGCGAGCTCGGCATCGGCGCACAGGCGCGCGACTACACGACGCTGTCGGGAGGCGCGACTGCGACCTGGGTCGCGCCGCTCGGCCGCCATCGCGCGACGGCCGGCATCGAGCTGCGCGGCGATCGCTTCACCGACGCCGATGCGCACGCGGCGCGACCGGCGCTCGTCGGCGATCGCGAAGGCGGCGCGGCGCTCGCGGCGCTCGACCTCGCGCTCGATCCGGACTCGCGCCTGATCCTCACGCCGTCGGTGCGCTTCGATCTCGTGCGCACTGCGCCGACGCCGAGCGGCGAGCCCGACCAGCCGCCGGTCGTGGTGCGCCGCGATGCCGTCGCGAGCCCGCGCGCGTCGCTGCGCGCGGCGATCACGCAAGATGCGTCGATCAAGGCGAGCGCCGGCTGGTACGAGCGGCTGCCGACGCTGATCGAGCTGTTCGGCGATCGCGGCACGATCATCGGCTCGCCGGATCTGTTGCCGGAGCGCGGCCCGTCGGCGGAAGCGGGCGCGGTGTGGGCGCCGGCGCAGGCGCTCGGCGTCACCGATCGCATCATGGTCGAGGCGGACGGCTTCGCGACGCGCTCGCACGACACGATCGCGCTGGTTCCGACCGCAGGCTTCTCGGTGCGCGCGATGAACATCGCCGACGCGCTCACGTACGGCGCCGAGCTGGTCGCGAGCGCGCGATTCGCGAAGCTCGTCACAGTGACCGCGAACTACACGCGGCTCGTGACCGAGCAGCTCGTCACCGATCCCAACTTCAACGGCAAGGAGCTGCCGCGCGAGCCCGGCCACGCCGTGTATGCGCGCGCCGATGCCGAGCACGAGCTGCTCGGTCACCGCGCGAACGCGTGGTTCGATGCGAGCTGGATCTCCGACGCGTATCTCGACCAGGCCAACTTGCAGGTCGTGCCGTCGCGCGTGTTGCTCGGCTGCGGCGCGCGCATCGAGATCGTGCGCTCGCTCGGCATCTCGCTCGCGGTCGCGAACCTCGCGAACCTGCGCGTGCAGGAGCTGCCGCTCGTGCCGCCGCCGAGCCCGACGATCACCTCCGCCCCGACGGCACTCGCCGACCTCCAGGGCTTTCCGCTTCCCGGTCGTAGCTTCTACGTCACTGTTGATTGGAGTCATCGATGAAACGTCTCACTCTCTCGGTCGTCCTCGCAGCCGCCGCGTGCGGCAGCAACAACAACACCCCGACCTTGTCGCCGGGCACGCGCGCCGTGATCGCCGCGCCGCCCGCGATGTTCGGGCCGCCGCCGGGCATCATGTCGGCGCTCGACGTGCCGTCCAACGAGGTCGTGCCGAACCTCGCGGCCGGCGTGGTCGGCGGCGATCCGTTCCTGCGCATGGCCGGCAACATGCTGTACGTCATCAACCGCGACGACGGCGACAACATCACGGTTGTCGACGCCAACACCATCACGCTCGTCACGCAGATCGCGACCGGCACGGCGTCGAACCCGCAGGACGTCGCCGTCGTCGGCGACAAGCTCTACGTGCCGGCGCTCGGCACGGCCGGCGTGGTCGTGCTCTCGCAATCGAGCGGCATGATGACCAAGACGATCGATCTCAACACCGCGACCGGCGAGACCGACGGTCAGCCCGACTGCGTCTCGGCGTTCGCCGTCGGTACCGACGTCTACGTCGCCTGCGATCTCCTCGACGAGACCGACATGAACATGCCGCCGAAGGGCAACGGCAAGATCGTCGTGATCGACTCGACGACCGACAGCGTGCGCACGACGATCACGCTGCCGGTGCCGAACCCGCAAAACGAGTTCGCGCAGCTGCCCGACATGAGCCTGCTCATCGCGGCGGAGGATTTCAGCGACGCGAGCAACGGCTGCATCGTGCGCGTCACGCCGGGCGCGAACCCGAACGCGACCTGCCAGATCAAGAACACCGACGTGAACGGCACCGCGAACCACATCGCGGTCGACGCGTCGGGAACGGCGTACATCTCGGTCGCGTCGCTCGATTTCACGACGAACAGCCTGTCGAGCTGGGCCATGGGCGGCTCGACGGTGACCAACTCGATCTCGGCCGCGAGCGAGTCGATCACCGACGTCGCGGTGTGTCCCGACGGCTCGATCGTCGCGGGTGACGCGGCGATGGCCGCGCCGGGGTTCCGCGTGTTCAAGGGCGGGACCGAGCTCACGAAGGCGGCGCTGCCGTTCGGCGAGCCGCCGGGCTTCGGCAACGGCATGGTCTGCTACACCGCGCAGTGAGCTACGATCCGTAGATGCTTCGCGGGTTCGGGTTGATCATGGTGCTGGCGGGCGTCTCGCACGCCGACGTGAACCTGCTGCGCAACGTGCCGGCCACGATCGCGGTGTCGTCGACGGTCGACAACGCGACGATCGTCCCTCAGCACCTCGTCGACGGAAGTCTCGACACCGCGTGGAACTCGCGCACCGACGATCTCGTCGGCGCGTGGATTGCGGTGCGCCTGCCGCACGGCGTGCACGTCACCGCGATCAAGCTCACCGCCGGCTTCACGCACGTCGACAAGACGCGGCGGCAGGACTATTTCGTGTGGAATGCGCGCATCAAGCAACTGCGCGTCACGCACGACGGAAAATCGACCGACGTCACGCTCGATGTAGACAATCGCGGGCTCCAGACGATCCCGATCGACGGCGGCGGTGGCGACTACAAGCTCGAGGTGCTCGCGATCGTCCCGGGCGCGCGCACGACCTGGCGCGAGATCGCGATCAGCGAGCTCGAAGTTTGGGGTACGCCGGGCGCGGCCGCCAAGCCGAGCAAGCCGGTCGTGGTGATCGGCTCGCTCGACGCGCCGCCGGTGACCGAGGCGCAGTGCATTCACGCGTTGTTCCCCGATGCGAGCCTGCACGCGCTCGCGGACGGCGACGCGATCACCGCGGTGAAGGTCGTCGGGCTCACGAAGGACACTGTCGCGTGCCGCGTCGATCATCGCGCGAAGGACTCGACCGACACGACGAGCGACATCGCGGCCGTGACCACGCAGCTCGCGGTCGCCGGCACGCATGTCTCCGAGACCCGCACGCAGGACGACGCGGTCGAGACCAACCCGTTCGCGCTCTCGCCGACCGAGAACGGCCTGCTCGTCGAGCATCGTCAGAGGTCCTCGGACATGGGCGGCGGCGACGTCGACTCGAAGTTCACGCTGTATCGCGCCACCGCCGGTGGTCTGCTGCCCGTGTACAGCTTCGAGTCGAGCGATTCGGTCGACGAAGAAGAGCACGGCACCGAATGCACGCTCGCAGCGGGCAAGGCGCGCACGCCGGTGGCCGATCTCGTGCTGAGCTGCGACGAGATCACGAGCGACTGGCACAACGAAGACTCGTCGAAGCGCGGTCGCTTCGAGCGGCCGTTCGAGAAGCACCTGCACTGGCACGGCAGTGCCTACAGCGAATGAGCTATTCGCGCGGGCGCACGCAGTACGACTCGGCGATGATCTCGATCGTCGTGCCCGGCGACGTGTTCTTGTAGTCGCAGCGCCACGCCGCCGGCGTTCCGGTATCGGTGGTCGCGACCGGTCGCGCCGCGACGAGCTGCGCCATCCACTGCGGATCGGCGTAGCAGCCGCCGGTCACGAGCAGGTCGTGCGGCTTCTCGCAGCTCGCGACCGCCGTCGCGACGAGGCCGGGACCGACCGACACGCGATTCTCGTGACGGCCGAGATCGGTCTTCACGCCGTACGCGCCGGCGGGCCCGGATTGACCTTTCGGGCCTTGCGGACCTTGCGGGCCTTGAATGCCCTGCGCGCCTTGCAGACCCTGGATGCCCTGCGGACCTTCCGGACCGACGGGACCCGGATCGCCTTTCTGGCCGCGCGTGCCTTCCGGACCGACGGGACCAACACCGGCAGGACCCATCGGGCCCGCCGATCCTTCCGGGCCCGCGGAACCCTGCGCCCCCGGCGGTCCGATCGGGCCGCTGAGGCCGGATGCACTGCCGCGCGCGAGCAGCTCGTCGGCGACGCGCTTCGCGTCGACGGCACCGCGCGCTTCGAGCGTGGTGATGCGCGCCTCGAGCGCGGCCGCGCGTTTGTCGAGGTCGTCAACTTTTCGATCGTTCCCCGGCGGCTTGCAGGCAACGAGCATCACGAACGGCCACACGCGCACGAACGCGAGCGTACCCCAAGCTCGCCGTTTTTTTGCCCCCGGCGATCGGATGAGCGTAGCTGGTGACCATGATCGAGCTGGTCGATGTTTGTCTCGACCACCCGCGCGGTGGTGCACCGCTGGTGACCGAGGGCAACTTGAAAGTCACGCCCGGAGAGGTCGTGGTCGTCGTCGGCGCCGCCGGCGTCGGCACGTCGCGCGTGGTCGCCGCCGCGCTCGGCGAAGCGACGACGCGCTCGGGCCGCATCGAGGTGCTGGGCCACAACGTCGGTCGCTTGCGGCGATCGTCGTTGCGCACGCTCCGCCGCAAGATCGGCATCGTGCCGCAGGACCTGTGCCTGCTCGAAGATCGCAGCGCGCAGCTCAACGTCGGCTTGCCGCTCGAGATCGACGGCGTGCCGCGCGCCGAATGGATCTTGCGCGCGACCGATCTGCTGTCGCGGCTCGCGCTCGAAGAGGTCATGGCGCTGCCGGTCGAGATGCTGCCGCAGTCGCAGCGCCAGCGCGTCGCCGTCGCGCGCGCGCTCATCCGCAAACCCGAGGTCCTGCTCGCCGATCATCCGACGAGCTCGCAAGACGCCGAAGGCGCCGAGCTGGTGTGCGACGCGCTTGCCGACGCCGCGATCGCTGGCTCGGCCGTGCTCGTGTTCGGCCGCGACGCGATGCTGCGCGAGCACGCGGAGCGCCGCGGCTGGCGCACGCTGTGCCTCGTCGATGGTGCCCTCGTGCCGCTCGGCGAGGTCGCGCTCGACGGCCGGTCGATCGACGACGTGCTCGTCGCGATGGACTCGGTTCGCGTCGAGCCGGCGCCCGAGCCCGAGCCCGACATTCCCAACCTCCTGCCGTTCCCGCTATCGGCGCGCACTGCGGGGGTCGCGTGAAGATGCGCACGGCTCGCCGACTGCGCGCGCTCAACGTGCGCCGCCGTTCGGTGCTCGATTTTGTCGATGCGACGATGGAGCCCGATCCGGGCCCGGCGCCGGAAGCCGTGTTCGATCGGCTCACCGGGCCGTTCGATCGCCGCCGCGCGTTGCACGTGCCCGGCGCCGCCGACGAGGAGACGTGATCGCTCCAAAGTTGGTGTCCGCGTTGCGGCGCAGCGGCCGCATCGCGACGGAACGCCCACACGTGTCCGCGTGGACGCTCGTCGCGGCGACGTGCGCGCTGTTCGTGGCGGGCGCGGCCCTGCTCGCCGCCGATTCCGTCGAGCGCTGGGCAACCGCACCACGGTCGCACGGCAGCGCCGGCGCGCTCGTCGTGTATCTCGGCGACGGCGTGACCGAGAGCTCCGCGCACGTGCTGGTCGATCAGCTCGCACACTTGCCCGGCGTCGATCGCGCCGAGCTCGTGCCGGCCGCCGAATCCGCGAAGCGGCTCGAGCGTTCGCTCGGCGCCGATGCCGCGCTGCTCGACGGCGTCGATCTCGCGAGCCTGCCGCCGTCGGTCGAGGTCGCACTCGCACCCGGCGTGCGCGACGTGCTCGCGATGAGTCCGACGATCCGCGCGCTGCGCGGGACGCCGGGCGTTGCCGACGTCGTCCTGCAAGACGCGACGCGCGATCTCGAAGCACCCGTCGCGGCCACTGCGCGCGAGGTCGCGTGGGGCGCGGCCGGCGTGATGGGCCTGCTCGCCGTCGTGGTCGTGCTCGCCTCGCTCAGGATCCGGCTCGAGCGCGATCGTCGCGAGCGCGAGGTCTACGAGCTGCTCGGCGCATCGCCGGCGTTCACGTTCGTACCGACCGCGATCGCCGGTGCGCTGCATGGCGCCGCCGCTGCCGTGCTCGCGGCGCTCGCACTCGTGCTCGGCCTCGCGCGTTTCGGAAGTGCGCTTCCGATCGACGTCGTGCTGCCCGCCGTGTCCGTGCTGTTCGCGTTCGTCGCGTTCGGCGCGGCGCTCGGCTTCGTCGGCGGCAGCCTCGCGGGATCAGCGCGTGCGCGCTAGCTGGCTCGCCGCGGTGCTCGCGCTGGTGCCGCTCGCCGGCGACGCGAAGCCGCACGCGAAATCGCACGAACCGGCCAAGCCCCTCGTCGATCCGCGCATCGCCCTCGCGGCGCAGGTCGCGGCGGAGCAAGCGACGCTCGACGTCACGCGCGACACGGTCGCGAAGAAGCTCGCGGCCGCCGATGCGACGCGCGCGCATCGCGTGCTCGCGGCGCTGCGCGTGATCGACGCACCCGCGACCGACGATCCGTTCGACGCGGCACGCCGCCGCGCCGTCGCGCGGTTCCTGCTCGCGCGCGATGCCGCCGAGCGCGGCTTGCTCGCCGACGAGCTCGCCGATCTCGACCGCGCGCAGCCCGCGATCCGCGCCGCCGCGGCCGGCGTGGGAAGCGTCGTGCTGCCGACCGACCTCGGCTGGCCCGCGAAGGGCACGGTCGCGCGGCATTTCGGCGAGTACCAGCACGAGCGCTCGAAGGCGACGCTGTCGCGCCGCGGCATCGATCTCGAGGTCGACGATCACGCGCCGGTGCTGGCGCCCGCCGACGGAACGGTGCGTTACGCCGGGCCGATCCGCGGGCTCGATCACGGCATGATCGTCGATTGCGGCGGCTACACCGCGGT
>Ga0268266_10001393_pt1 | contig 28948 bp, 35 predicted proteins | sample KBSS13metaG_FD_190356 | JGI IMG/M metagenome (GOLD analysis project Ga0268266, IMG submission 190356) | Switchgrass rhizosphere microbial communities from Kellogg Biological Station, Michigan, USA - KBS S1-3 metaG (SPAdes) (version 2) | ecosystem: Host-associated > Plants > Roots > Rhizosphere... | reverse complement strand
TGCACGACGACATCTGGCTGGTGAGTTTTATGGATTATGATTTGGGATACTTTGATCTGGAGACGCGAGTGCTCGACCCACTCGAAAATCCGTTCGGCCCAAAAGTGTTACCCATGTCTTAGGTACGTTCTGTCACCCATGTGTCCGGGCCGGACCTTGGAAAGAATGGCGGGGACGACAAGACTCGAACTCGCGACCTCTGCCGCAAAATCATCGATTCAGACAAGGACCTTCTTCAGACCTTCGCACATGGCAACGGCCACTGCACGGTTCAGTGCGACAACCGGGGAAGGCTGAATCCGAAGCAATCGGTCGTAGAGCGTAATCTCGCGCCAGTCCGTGGATGCCACCAAGGAACTCCCGGGGTGAACGGCCGCAATGGCCGCCTGCAGAGTGTAGGCACCGAAGGCGCGCGATTGAAGGGCACTTTCGGTGAGCCCGATGCCTTCGGCGATCTGCTTCCGGTTCCACAACGACCGATCCTGCTGCTCGAGCGGGATCAAGTCTCCGTCGGGAGTGGTTCTGGCGGCGCGACTCCTGCAGCAACATGAGCCCCACGAGGCCCATCACCTCGGGTTCTGAATTCGGTGAAGCTGGAGCAGGTCGAGCAGCAGTCTGCCCAGACGTATCGCCTCGCGGCTGAGTTCGGTGCCTGTCGTTTCGGCCGAATACCCTTCGTTGAAAATCAGATACACAACTATTGCTACGACGAATGAAGAATGGAAAAATCGATAGCGGCGGGAACGTTCTGTCTTTTTGGCCCCGGAAATTCCAGGAAGAAGATTCTCGATAGACATTCCAGACATTTTTCCGTGAGACTCTTGGTATGAATCAGAGATCGCTGCTCTCCTTGTACGCCACATCGGCTAGCTGCCTGCTTCTTACCGTGAGCCTCCTGTCTTATGCCTACCAGACAGCAACCAAGCCGACCTACGATCCACCGGCGAATCTCGTAAGGACGGACTATCCCGATTGGCCTTATCCGAAGGGTGTACACGCAGCCCCGAAACCCGACGACGGTCAGCTATTCCATATTCCCGGAAGCACGAAAAGCTATACGGATACTCAAATTAATAGGAGCACCAGCACGGTTGACTGGTTCCCACAGCTGCATCCGGTGCCTCCTGCTCCGGTAATTTCAGGTAAGAAAGGAGCGTACAACGCGTGTGGGCAATGTCACCTGATTGACGGGCGAGGCAAACCAGACACGGCCGATCTTCAAGGGCTCCCGGTCGCTTATTTTCTTCAACAACTCGCCGATATGAAGGAGGACAAGCGGCATGCCTCCGTAATGCACGCAAGCCTTGCCGACATGATCCCAGTTGCGAAAGCGCTCGACGAAACCGATGCGAAACTCGCAGCGGCTTACTTTCACTCAGTGCCAGCAGTCAAAAGTACGCGCATCATTGAGACGGATACCGTCCCTGTCACACACCCTGGCCCGCACAACGTGCAGCTAGTGGATGCCAACGGAGCCAAAGAACCCATCGGCACCCGTATCATCGAGGTGCCTGAGGACGTACAGCGCACGTTTTTGCGCGATGCCACATCCGGGTTTGTCGCATACGTGCCAACCGGAAGCATAAAAAGAGGTGAGCTGTTAGCGAAGACTGGTGGCGCCGGCAGAACCCTTCCATGCGTCTCTTGTCATGGAGACGGCCTAAAAGGAAAGGAAGATATGTTCCCGCCTTTGGCAGGGCGTTCTCCTACAGCTACCGCACGGCAACTATACGACTTCAAAAGCGGCACGCGCGCCGGCCGCAATGCCGCTGCCATGAAACCCGTCGTTGCCAACCTGACAGATCAAGACATCATCGACCTGACTGCCTACATCGCCTCACTGCAGCCTTGAATTCTGTCCCTCGCGATCAGACCGCCGTGAAAGAGTCAAAGTAAAATTAGCCTAGGTCGGGTGGCTCGCGGCTTACGATCTGAAAGAATCAAAATAGGCCGATACCTGCAGGCGACGTCAAAGACCAAGCGTCTGGCACACGACAAGTTGGTCGACGCCTTCTTGCCTGCCGGATTGTCACCCGAACCGAGCCTGGTCCAAAAGGTGACGCTAAGCAGCGAATTCGCATTTTGGAATTCGCGTCTTGCGCTTATCGTCCCCTAATATCCCCTGATCCGTTTGGATCAGGGGCTTGTAAGTGATTGAAAGTTATGGTGGGGCGACGACACTCGAACTCGCGACCTCTGCCGTGACAGAGCACCTTGATCTGGAATTTCAATGAGTCATCACTACAGAAAGCGCACACGGAGTGCACCTTTTTCGTCTTCGATTTGCCCGGCCGTGTTTGTGCTTGGCTCGCTAGCTATGGAGTTTCCACGCGGCGGCGAAGGACGTTTTTTACGCAAAGTAGCGCCCCCGTCTATCTCGTTCATGTTTCCCGTCTTTGTTCGTAGGCCATCTGTTGAAATCAGTAGGGGCGAGGTGGTCGGTGCGGATCGTACAGTATTGAACAGGCAGTAGAATCCCTGCTATTCTGAGCCAAGATGTCTTCCGAAGTTCGACGTAAGCCCGTCAAGCCCCGTCGCTCCCATAAAAAAGCGAGCTTAAGAAGCCCTGAGTTCGATGTGAAATTGTTTCTCGACTCGGCCGGTCTAGGGAGAAAGGTTGTCAAGTTCGAAAGAAAGGAAACCGTCTTCTCGCAGGGCGACCCGGCAAAGAGTGTCATGTACATTCGGGAAGGCGGCGTGAAGCTTACTGTGGTCCATGAGACCGGCAAAGAAGCCGTTGTCGCAATTCTGGGACCTGGTGATTTCTTTGGGGAAGGCTGTCTGGCAGGCCAATCCATCTGCATGGCGACTGCAACCACGGTTGCACCCACCAGCGTACTGGTCATTCAGAAAAATGAGATGATTCGCGTCCTCCACAGCGAACACGAGTTCTCCGACCGGTTCATCGCATATATGCTCGCACGGAACCTCCGAGTCGAGGAGGACCTGATCGACCAGCTCTTTAACTCCAGCGAAAAACGGCTGGCACGCACTCTGTTGCTGCTAGCGCGTTATGGCGCGTCGGACCAACCTCAAAAGGTACTTCCCAAAATATCGCAAGAGATCCTGGCGGAGATGATCGGCACGACACGCCCGAGGGTCAATTTTTTCATGAACAAGTTCAGAAAACTGGGTTTCATCCAATACAACGGCGAGATTCGCGTCAACAACTCCCTTCTGAGTGTGGTCCTGCACGAGTAGCGAACTACTTTTAGAGCTGGAGAAGGGTATCGAGAACAATCTGAAAGCTTCCCCTACAGCGTTGGCCAGGGCGCTCGCTCGCGTGGAGCGATGGGTACATCGTCTATTACATTATTCGGCTGCCGATAGAACCTGAGGAGGCGGCAGGAGGCGTGAAGTAAGCAGATCCTTCGCTTCGGACAGGCTGAGATCGCTGGAGACCGTGCGGAAATCAGAACGACGCTCATACTGGTCTTTGTTGATTGTCTTGAATATTGCTACTCTTCCGGAGAAATGGATGTTGATCAGCGCTGTTTTCCACAGCTGAGGGCCGACCTCCACTCGTTCAAGCTCCAGTGTGCCGCTGTCAATTCGTCCCAACAACCCATAACCGAACTCCACTCGATTCATAAGGTGGCCCGCGACTTTTGCCAGTCGCTTGCGCTCCGGATCAATCAAAATCGTGCCGGCCAGGCTATGGATTACCCGAGCCTCGTAAGTGGGTGGACTGTAGCCGGGATTGGGGCGAAATTTGATCCGGAGAAGATTTTCCTCGACTCCATCATAGTCGTAAACAAAGGCTTGCGGCATCAAGCTCATCAGCTTCTGGAGCTTGATCTCATCCTCGTACTGCGCTTGCTTTAGCTTCAGCAATGGCCGCGGGTCTTTCATAAGCTTGTCAATCCGCGCGTCGTCCTGCTGCCGCTGGAAGGGGTTAAGCCCCGTGCCGTCAATCGCTAGCAAGCGGTATAGCGGGCCATCCTTGGTCTCTACTTGAACTTGCGTCAGGGTCTGCTTACCCGCCCGCTTCTCGATCATGCAAATCCACTTTCGCAGTTGCTCACGGTCGGTCAGTTCATTTGCGACGACCGCACTGATGAGCTCGCCTGCTGTCAGCGTGTAACTGCGGTCTGGGTTTTGGCCGGCAACGGCACCTTTCGCATTTCCGGCTAGCGCGTCGCTCGTCCTACTTAAAAGTAGGCCGCTGGCCGCCAACAAAGATAACAAGATGAATTCCCTGGCCTTCTCTCTCGCAAGCCAGATCGGATTCTCTCGGCGACATTTCTTCGTGGTCACTGGCTAGCCTTTCCTCTCTCCAACCTCGAGCGGCAAAGTGACGCCCAAACTTGGGACATGGCCACGATCAGTTCCATTTGGCGATTTTGGCCGGGATTTCCGTTCTTTGACTCGAGCGCAGCCGAAGCGGGAACACAGGCGGACCAGTATCCCTTGAGTAGACTAGCGCGTCGAGCGTGGGCCAGCTGTGCAAAAAGGAACAGACGGGCTTTGTGCCTATTGGGATAGACGGGATAGGTTCTAGGAGCTGGCGAGTGGTCAAAATTGACCATACAACCAGGAATTAATCTTCTAAACTCCGCACTCCTTGTCAACCTGGGCGGAGCAACGTCCCAATGGAGTCGCCATGAATGATGAGACTGGTCTTTCGTACCCAGACTGGCGAGGGCCGCTCCAGGAAGTGATCTGCGAATTGGACCGTGAAAAGTTACCTGAAAAAGCTCTGAAGGCAGAAGCCCTGATCCTCGAAGGCCTTCGACAGCTTCAACAATCGAGAAACGGCCACAATGAGCGAGACGATATTGTCTTTGGTTTGTCCATTCTGAGAATGATTAAGCGCGATCGGTTGGGTCATCCTGATTTGCAGTAGAATCACGGCCCCTTCCCGATCCCCGTGCATGGTTCTGATTTTGGGTGGTAACTGAATAGGTAGTTAAGTGGGGTAGAACGTTCGTACACCCTAAAAGGAAACACTCTCCGACACCGAGGCCAACCTCTTGCCATAACATTTCGAAGAAAGTAGAGCCGAGTCAATACGAGTGCTTCTTATTTGACCGAGAAAGGAATGAGCATGCAAATGACAAACCGCGAAGTAGATGGCGTGTTCGTAATAACGCTGGAGGGTCGCATTGTTCTTGGCGAAGAGAGCCATTCTCTCCGCGAGAAACTGAAGAGTGTGATTGCCGAAGGAAACAAGAAAATTGTCTTGAACATGGCTGACATCAAATACATTGACAGCTCGGGCCTAGGCGCTTTGGTCGCCGCGCATTACAGCGCCAAGACTCAGACCGCCTCCATGCGCCTCTGCAATCTGGGGAGCAAATTCTACGAAGTCTTGCAAATCACCAAGTTACTGACCGTCTTCGACGTTTATGATTCAGAAGCAGCCGCAGTCAACAGCTTTCAAGGGACATTAGCGGCAAGCAATTAGCCTGTGCTGATCTTCAGAGCGCTCGTGGTGTGCCGCGTTCGGGGATTGTCCGCGCGCAAGACTTCACACCTGGTGGTGTTTTATCGCAGCCGGGAGAGGGCCAGGCAACTCACCGGTAAGTTGGGATTGGAACTCTGCGGCTCTGTCAAACATGGTTCGAAGATTTTCGGGAAGTGTACCAAAGAGCACAGACCGCAATTCTCGTGAAATGCATACTTAGTTTTGCAATGGTCATGGAAGACTTAACGTCAGATGTGCTCGGGGAATGGGAAAGTGAAGGCGGGGCCACGATTTGCTTGGATGCCTTTGCCCGCCTCGCAGCGCCAGGTTTCGGGCCGAACCTTGCCGCCAAGACTGCACTCGTCGGAACGCCGAATCAAATAGAATGGGCAGAGCAAATTAAGGACCGCGTACACAAAGAATTTGATCGTGTCGGGGAGATCTTGAAGTCTGCTGCGAAGCAAGCGGGCTGGGATCAAACTGATACTCTAAGACTAGTCGCGATTTTGGAAGAGAAGCGCCACGCTGTAATGGTCAACGATAGGGCTGGGTATTTCATTCACGACTGGCAAGAACTGAGCAGTCAAGTACGAGAGATGATCCTCAAAGATCCTCGATATAAGGAAATCATGGCGCGCCAAGCGTCACGGAAACAGGCGATTACCAAAAAAACTGAAGACTGGGAGACACATTGGCCCGAGGGAGCAGAACTATAAACTGAAAAGGGGAGAAAGTTGCACTTTAGTGAGTCATTGTGTATGGCGAAATACGTCAGACGATCTGCTTAGGTCAGAGAACCGGAATGAGGGCAGGGTAGAGGGGTAGCACCCCGTAGGGTTCAGTCGTGAAGAATCACACGCAGCAGTGAATCGTGAACTTCTAGACCACCGTTATACTTGATAAATCCGAGTTTCCGAAACTTGTTCATGAAGTAGCTAACCCGGCTGCGCGTTGTACCTACCATTTCAGCCAGCGTTGCTTGCGAAATTTGGGCCATGATTTTCTGCGGCTTTTCATTGTTTCCGTACCTAGCCACCAAAAGTAGAGCGCGAGCCAATCGCTTCTCGCTGGAATTGAAAAGTTGATCCACCAAGTCCTCTTCTATGCGAACGTTGCGTTTCAGCATATGCGCAACAAAGCGGTCGGAGAATTCGTGTTCTTCGTGGATCACCCGTATCATCTCTTGCTTTTCAATCTGGAGTACGGTCGCGGGCTCCATCGCGGTCGCTGTTGAGACTCGCAAAGGCTGACCCGCGATACATCCCTCGCCGAAGAAATCCCCTGGACGTAAAAGAGCAATCACTGCTTCTTTTCCGCTAGAAGAGATGACCGCAATCTTGACTGTGCCGGTCTGAAGGTAGAAGACCGAGCCCGATTTCTCGCCTTGCGAAAAAATGGTCTGGGCCTTCCGATAGGTCACAAGAGTCTTCTCGACGCCGGAGTTTGTAAGGTATTGGCCTACGTCAAATGGCCGATTCGCTGAAGCTTTTTTCCTAACCATCGACTCTCCGGCCCTCCCGACAAGTATTGCTTATTTATACCTCAAATTCCGCCGGTTTCTCCAATCCTGTCCAAAACACGGTGTTGGTAAAGTGGTCAAAATTGACCATGCAGCCAAAAACCAATCTTCTAAACTTTCAGGGCGTGGCCGAACGCTACGCAGAAAATGCTCGCATTGGAGTGGAAATCCAAACGTAACCGTTTCTGTCACCGCCGCAAGATTCTGTGTGTTGGGCGAATTGGAGCGTGCATGACATTGTCTTCTGATACCGATGAAGTTTTTCAGTACCTTCACGCCCTCGACCAGAAAAGCGACATTTTGAGCCACTTACCCATGGCCGCCTATGTGGTTCGGGCCGATGGAGTAGTTGTCTGGTACAACGCACGAGCTGCTGAACTCTGGGGCCGCAAACCAGCCAGCGGTGATACTGATGAACGTTTTTGCGGTGCTCACACCCTCTACCGCGCGGACGGCTCACACATGGCGCACTGTGATACTCCTGTTGCTCTTGCGCTTACCACTGGGGCCTTCGTCCATGAAGAAGAGGTCATCATCGGGAGACCGGACGGAAGCCGTGTCCACGTATCGGTTCATATCGACCCGATCAGAAATCCAAAGGACGGCGGAATTATAGGCGTCGTTAATTACTTCAATGACTTGACGGAACGCAAGCGACAAGCAGCGGAACGCGATTACTTACTTCACGAAGCCGAGGCGCGCTCCGCAGAGCTGCAGGAAGCGCATGAAGAACTGGAAACGAAAGTCGAGCAACGAACGACTGCTCTCAGGCACCTCTCCACTCGGATGATCCACGCGCAAGATATGGAACGTCGCCGCATTGCTCGTGAATTGCATGACAGCCTCGGGCAGTACTTAGCTGCCGTCGGGATGAGCCTGGCGAAACTTGAACGCGCGAACGGCTCCGAGACATCGGAGACCCTAACCGAATGCCGCCAGCTCCTCGACCGTTGCTTGGATGAGACTCGGACGTTATCCCATCTTTTGCATCCCCCGCTGCTGGATGAAATTGGTTTTGCCTCTGCGGCAACAAGCTACGTCGAAGAATTTGCGCGCCGCAGCGGCATTAAGAGCGACATTTCGCTTGATCTGCCTCATCGGCTTTCCGAAGACCGTGAAATCCTCTTGTTCCGTGTGCTTCAAGAATCCTTGACGAACATTCATCGCCACTCTGGCAGCAAACGCGCAGAGATTCGGGCGGGCGTTCACCTAGAAACGGTCAGCCTAGAAGTGAAGGACTATGGTCACGGAATTCCCCAAGAACGCCTGCGTCATTTCAAAATCTCCGGCAATGGCGTTGGAGTCGGACTCGCTGGAATCCACGAGCGATTGCGCGAAGTAGGCGGAACGCTCGATATTTCTTCGAGCTCCGATGGCACCATCTTGCGAGTCAGTTTGCCGGTCGCCAACATTCGTGAAGTACACCGAAAGTTTGCGGCAAACGGCTGATATAGTCACATCAGCGGACAACTCATTTTCACCGCAACCGCGTAGATTGCTTAGAACGCATTTCTAAAGGCTCCTAATCACGTCACTTGTCCCTCCTAGTGTATGAACTAGCGTGAGATCAGTTCGTCGGCAACTGTCGAAAACGAAACTTCCCACGGAAACGCTCCCTTGCTCCTGTGATGAGTACGTCTGGAGGGTTAGTGTTGCCATGGAGGCTGCGGTGAAGAAGCATTCCGGGAGGAACTTCAGCCGATAGACCGACGACGATTCGTATGGTGCCTTCTTGACAAGATTGCTGCGTCTCTTTCGTCACGCCAGATCGTCGTCGTACGTGTTCTAGCTTGATTTGAGTATGTGACCTATATCGAACAGATTTCAAATCGCTACTCTGCCAGGCTTGTGAAGCAAGCACGCGAATCCGACGAGAAGGTCGGAATCCGTGCCGCGCGAGACAAAGGTATTTTCGTTGGCGCGCGCTCAGAGGTAAAAGGAGTTAAAGACATGTTGGGAATAATCGCGGCGGTTCTAATTGTTCTTTGGCTGCTTGGATTCTTGGCCTTTCACGTTTCGAGCAGCGTAATTCACGTGCTGCTGGTAATCGGTATCGTGATGCTTATAGCGCATTTCTTCAGAGGTAGAACGGTCACATCGTGAAAGCGTTGTATGCAAAAAAATGGTCTAGGCTTGTAGCTAACGGGCGGGAATTCGCGGAGTTTCTCCGGGAACTCGGTAAGATTCACGGGTTTGCCCTGATTGCCCTTAGCGTGATGCTGTTCGGGCTTCAAGTCATGCTCTACATGACGCCAAAACAAATTGTTACTGGCCCGCCTGAGTCCCCATCAACGAAGGTAGGGCATGAGACGTATCCGGCGCCGGGAATCATTGGCTTAGTGTGTTTTGCGGCAGGTGTAGTCATCCTGGTTACGCGGCGGCGAGCCGACGAACTCGAGGCGAAAAGCGCCGTCCCGTAGGGTCGACGTCGGTGTCCTTTGGCTTGCTTCCTAGTCTTGATGAGTATTTTGGCGACGTGGAAACTGGGAAACTAACGGAGCATTCGCCGGCTCGGCGGGAAGAGCGAAGCAAGTTGTGCAGGCTAGTCGCAACTCGGATTGTCGGCAAACATTCCGCTGCCAAGCATCGTTGTTAGAAATTTGGCGCAGTTCGAGAATTTCGTCAGCACGGGGTCATTCTGCAGGGAGTTCGGAGCTACGGTCCTGGCCCCATTGTGATTCTGGCGTTCCGCAACGACAACATTTTCCCACTTCGCCAGGTTTGCAAACTGAGTCCTGAGCAACTGAAGGGTATTGTGATCTGCATTGGTTGACGCTGCGACGGTTGCTTGCTCCAAACTCGTCTGTACGCGATCGTGATAGATCTGAGCCCAAGAACCGTCAACCGCCAAGCCAAAGGTAACCATCGTTCCCAGCACTCCTTTCCACTCGTTCATGTCGGCCAGAGCCGCGATCGCTGCGCTTGCAAAGTCCTTGGAAAGCGCTGGGACGGTTTGCGGAGAATTCGCATCGAAGTTGGAGTTAGGAATCGTCAGTACGACTTGATTCGGTTCGAATTTCACCGATCCGTTGGTAATCTGAGCGAGCATCTCAATGTCTACGTAAGAATGTCCATCAACCTGCAAGACAACTACACTCGTACTCTTTCCATTGACCAGCAATGTTTTATCAGGCGCGCGCTGGGCGGACAGCGCTCCAGCAAGTAATAAGACGAAACCCAGCGTCAGTATTCTCTGATGTTTGAGGTGACTCTTCATGTTCTACCTGCCTTCAGCAGCCCTGACTGCCACTTTTCTTGCGGTTTCACAATGGCTGCGCACGGGGGCACTATTCAATCGCTATTACTGGCGCCACTGCGTTGCTTTGCCTCACGACAGCGTTCGCGCTCCTTGGAGTTGGCTCGACGCTAACGCTTGCGCGGAGCACAGCAGTGACTGGGACTACAATGTGATCGCCGCCGCGGCTTAAAACCGGCAGACATGAAACAAACCGGGGCCATGCTGTAGAGGTTGGTGCAAGCGAAGCTCCCTTTGCAGCTGGCCCCGTGAAACGTTCAGCAAACCATTTTGCTGAACCATTCTTCTAAAGACCGCCAACTGGCCGTGCTATAGAAAGCTCCCGGAAAGCTGGCCACGCTGATCTACTGATTCGACGCTCGCGCCGATTCGTTGCGCGGCGTGCTCTTCTGCAATGCATTGACAAGATGACGGCCGGTTGCGGGCACGCCCATCTTTTGACTTCTAACGATGTCCTTTGCCTTGATTGGACGGCCATAAACGTCTGCGCTTGCGTCATCGTCGGGACGAAGTGTGGAACCCTCGAGTGAAACGCCGGCAAACAAACCGCGGGAACGCGAGTAGCTAAGAATTTCGGCTCGCATCCAGGCGTCGGTATTCGCGGAAGCATCACGTCCTTTGGGACCTGCGGCAACAGAAGCATCTGCGCCCAGCTTAACCTTGCTGCTGAGAATCGATTCCATGCCTCTGTCATTCATAACCAGTAGGATCAAGTCGGTCGCTTCCCCGCCGATTTGAAAGCCAACACTGCCACCCTCGAGAGCGTACATCGCTGGGGCTCCCCAGGGTCCACGGAACGTCTCGCCCCGGCGACATACCATCGCGCCGCGCCCGTAGCTTGCGCCAACACCGAATGCAAGTTTCTTAACGGACGGAATCACGATCACACACTCGGCCTTTTCCAACAGTTCCTGAGGAATGTTGTCTGGCACATTGAGCACTTCTTGCATGACAAGGCCACATTCTTCGAGGCGTTTTTGTTCATTGTTCAGTTTCTTCGCGAATACTGCTCCTGCCACAAGCGTGAGACACGTTGCGGCAACTAGGTATTTCTTCATTACTGACCTCCACGGTCCCGATCACTACGTACGATTTCCTTCAGAACAGATCTTTCACCGAAGAGCTATCAAAACTCTTACATCAGGAGAGGGCTCTGCGTTGCCCGACTCTCAGGCGGGACAATTGTGCAAAAAATTAAGAGCGTTTCTTGGCTCCCAAGACGAGCAAGGCAATTCCACCCGCCAACGCAAGTCCACCGAGGAGTGGGGGAATGGAAACTCGGTCATGTTTTTCTGCCGTGGCGTGGATCGGCCCAACATCCAGAACTTTTTCCCGGTGCGTATATGTGAATCCCTGATACGCGAGGGCCATGGCGCCAAAAACCACAAGAAGAATTCCAACCCAAACAGTCGTTTTCATATGTTTCACTTTCAGGTTACTTTTCGCAGCACGGGCCCGGATCCAATTTGGCTACAGGAGTCTCGACAGCATCTTGCTTCACTGAATGTAGGGGTTGGCTGAGACGATCTACCGAGATGGGCTGAGGCCTGCGCGAAAGTCTTTTTTGTTTCTTCCTACGAGAACATCGTAGACGCCTGCCGCTAAAGAGTCTGTTCACTTAAGCACACCTTTCAAATTACTTCACTTCCGCCATCGGCCGCAGACACCCGTTGGGAATAGGGAGTCGCGCAGCTCAGCTCACCTGGCCCCAATCCACGCTCAGTCCGCAGGGCTGGCATCGATAATCGGAGCCTGCGCAAACAGCTTTAACCGGTTCAGCGACTTAGTACGTTTTGCCAGCGAACTCCTTCTTAGTTTCAATCGGGAGAATCAGGTTTGCATGAACGTTCGCAGGAGCAAGCTGCGTACTAATTTGTTTTGAGTTGGGCGACAATTTTCTTCGCTTCCTTCATTCGCTCTTTGTAGAACGTCGGACTGATCAGGAGTTTCTCTTCGCCGACGCGTACATGCTCGTCAAGACCTCTCTTAGCCAAGAAAAGCGACAACGCCATGTATGTCTTGATTTCCTTTTCAAGAAACTTGACTGCACTACGTTTCGAATCGTCCATCGCTGACCTCCAATCCGTCCCATTGCAAGATCTAGATGCGTCCGAGAAGTACGAGGACGACAACCACCAAGAAGCACGAGGCTTACTCCACCTGTCGGAAGGTAGCCCCAATCCCGGCTGTGAGACCACCGTGGGAAGGCGCCTACAAGTGCCAAGATCAAAAACACGATTAAGATAGTTCCAAGCATTGCCTTTCTCCTTTTAGAAATTCAGCCGCCTATGTGAAGTGCCCAACCAGAGTGGCGGGACTATGTGTTCTCTACGCTTCCGCCACTTTGGCTAGCGGCTGTATCGGGTCACTACGCCCAATGAGCCTCTAATTCAGATAGAAACTGATGGAAATGCGATCGCCGGGATATCTGCGGTTATACAGATAATATCCATCGTCGTAGTAGTCCACGTAGACGTCGTCGCTGTCGTACCAATCGTTTGACCAGTACTCAGGCCACGGGTCAACCAAGCCGAACCAGTAACCGCCGTACTGAAAACGCTGGCGGCCGCCAATGAACTCCACGGGCAGACTGTAGATCCGGAATCTGTGATCTTGGCCGTAGTAGCTACGGAAACGGTCATCTGGGACACGGTATCCGTTGTAACCGCCACGCTGCTGCCAGGTGCGGTGCTCAGACTTCCAGCTCCGCGCACGATTGTCCTGCCAGGCAACCTGCTGCCTGTGCGCCTGGGCGGGACTCCGCTGTTGTGCAGACCGGTTGTCCTGCTGCTGCCGTTGTTGTCTTTCTTGATCTTGCTGCACTCTAGCTTGCTCCTGCCGTTGCGAGGAGTCGTCCTGGCGTTGTTGCTGCTGTTGTCGCTCCTGATCTTGTTGCCCTTTAGCGATTTGTTGCTCGCGTTTATTTGATTTGTCCTGTTGCTGCTGTCGCTGCCCTTCTTGTTGTCGCGTCTTGGCTTGCTGCTGTTCTTGTTTTGCCGCGCTATCGCGTTGCTGCCGTTGTTGATCCTGCTGTCCCTTCGCCTGCTCCTGTTGTTCAGGTTTTGCCGGCTTGTCTTGCTTCTGCGGTTCCGGCTTAGCCTGTTTCTCTGGTTTCGCTGGCTTGGCCTTCTCTTCTTGCTTATCCGGCTTGTCTTGTCTTGCGTCTGCCGGAAAGCCGACCCCGAGCAGCAGAACCAGCGCGGTTGTTTGAATGATTCCAATCCGTTTCATGGTGTTGCCTCCGTTGTATCGACTTCTGCGCCCGTCACTCTGTGAAAAAGTTTTATAGTGTTTGTTCCTTGCCGCCCGTGTTGTGAGACGCTTCTAGCTTTGCCCCGAACCGCTCATGCACTGTCTGGTGCCGACGAATTCGATGAACTGCTTCAATTCGACGAATGGCCGGACTGTTCTTTCGGCCAGAAAGGTTTGTCTAACGGGCGTTCAATATCTTCGGCACTCGCGATAGGCGTCGAAAACAAGCCACGGGTGGGACTGCGATCAAAACGTTCCTTTTACTGCAAATCTATCGTGGCCTTTGTAGAAACACATGTCTGTTCACTTATATACAATCGCGCATTTCTCAACGACTGCGTATGGCGCCTACATTTCATAGCCCGGCCGGGGTGATATGGCTATGGGCGATCGAGGTGCTTGGATTTGTTTCCTAGATTGACCACCGCGGTTAGGAACTTCGATTGTTTACAGATCAAACATTCTCTGTCGTTTGACGGTCAGTTCATCGAAGTCCGCGGTTCCGACAGAGGACCTCGTGCGGACCGAACTCCATGCATGCGACAATTGTTGCCATCGTCCGTCTCCAAGAAACGTTTGATCGCGACCGCCGCTAAGCAAACTGCCCGCTCAATGAGTTGAAGCTCGCCTGGGGAGGGATTTCGCAAAACACAGCAGTACATCTCGAGAGACGCGAGTTCTTCAGCACTCTCGGCCCCGATGACTACGGAAGCGAAAATATGTAGACCAAAGAACGCAGCACTACTCGAAACTTCAGCAGCGCTCATGACCTTATTGCACGGCACGGAAATCAGAGACACCGTTTTCCCTATCTGACAATCAAGAGCGTCACAGATATCGTTCAGAATTTTGGAAATTGGAGCTCGAGCAGAAATCGACTGAAGAATCTGCTCTTCCGTTTTCAGCAAATATTGAATTCGGTCCACGGAATAGCGAGACGAAATGTTCCATTTTGCCAGCGAGCAGGATAGAGACTCGTCCATGTGAGCTTCCTCTCTTAAGTCGTGCTTAAATCACTCCCGATTCTCGTGAAACTCAGCGTTAGGATCCTCCGAGAAGGCATAGGGGGAGTGGGCGGAGACAGTGGAGCGTGCCTTCTTGGCTTTCATCGCATAGAGAGCCCGGTCCGCGGCATAGAGAAGTGTTCCGATGGTGTCGCCCTCTTGCGGATAGCCGGCTACACCTACGCTCACGGAGAGCTGCGGTAATTCGGTATCTTTGCCTAGGAGATCGCAAATTCGCTGTCCTACCAACGCCGCGGCTGCTGGGCCTGTTTCTGGCAGGACTAGGGCAAATTCATCCCCACCGTGGCGCGCTGCCGTGTCCACGGACCTGCAACAATCGGCAATGATCTCCGCCAGCCTGCAGAGCGCCCGGCTTCCCACCAGATGCCCAAACTGATCGTTGATCCCCTTCAGACCATCGAGATCCAGTAGAAGCAGAGAAAACTCACGCCCCGTACGCTTGGTTCGGCAGATCTCCGCATGCAACTCTTCGAATAGCCGGCGGTGATTGCCCAAGCCGGTCAGCGAGTCGCTCAATGCGTGATGGCGCAGCTGATTCTCAAGCGTACGCTGTTCCGTGACGTCAACGGCGATGATTTCGTGTCCCGCAAAGTTGCCACGATCGTCATACACACCGCTTCCGCTTAACCGCACCTTTATCGTCGTCGCGTCTTTCCGCTTCCACTCGATTTCGACCGGTTCGATTCGTCTGGTCTCAGGGATAAGGCCGGTAAAGAGAGAACCAATGTGGAAATTAGGGATGATCTCGGACGCTTGATTCGCCGCGAGGAGTTGTTTTTTCGACGCATAGCCAAGCATCGTGACCAGTGCCTGATTCACATCGAGCACTTTTCCATCGGCATCACACCGATAGATTCCGTAAGTGGGATTGTCCTCGAGCGCCCGATAGAGCGATTGCGAATGCTGCAATGCTTTTCTTGCTTCTGCCAGTTCTTCCCGCAGTTGCTTGTGGTTCAGGGCCTGACGAACCAGCATCGGCAGGTGAGCGATATTTTCCCGTTCAACGTACTCGAACGAGCCTTCAACTGTCAGTTCCACGATGGATTCGCTTCCTAGTCCGGGCATCAAAAAGATAACGGCGATCTCCTGGAGGGCCTGATGAAACAGTTGCAACACCTGCGATCCCTCGCAATGCGAACCCGGGTACTCAACGACAATGACGTCGTACGACTTGGATCGCAGCTGTTCCGCGCACTGTGCCAAGTTCGAAACGCTATCGGAGCTGACCGTGAATTGCGCCTTCTGGAGTTCCTGCAGGCAGGCATCGATCGCGTCCGCGTCGCGATGCACAAAAAGGGCGCGAAGCGGGCGGCTTCTGTGGGAAGGCGCGCGCTCCGAAGGCATAGTTGCATGATTAGAGCGGACTTCGCCCTGAGTCAGCCTTGACGTGAGCGCCATATCCAGAATCACCGGTGCGGTCCGCCCGAAAGAGGGAGTCGGATACGCGAACCCTTTCACGGCAATGCTACCGAGATGAGAAATTAGAATCTGTTCCGTTTGATACAGGTTCGCAATTGCCCGTTGCTCCATCCCTAGGCAAACTTCCGGCCAAGAAAGCTCCAGCTTTGCGAAGGACCGACACAATTCAAGTCACCATGTGCAAAACGAGACAGCTGCCGAATCCGCTGTACCAGATAATTGCTTCGAGAATAGTTTGTCTTCCAATCAGAAGGAGCGTCGTCCCCGTGAATTGCCCACAATGCACAAGCCAGCGCATCCATCAATCCAGGCGCAGGGGAATCATGGAAAGAATCCTGGCTATGATGTTCGTCAGGCCGTTTCGCTGTGAAAGATGCGATTTGCGATTCTTCCGTTGGTCATTCACCGCGAATCCCAATTCGTCTTGGCCGGCGACGACGTATTGATTCGGGTCGCTTTTCTTGGCTGCGCAATTTCGGCCAACTGACGCTGCCCAAGTTACTCCGGACACCACAGCGAGCCCCCGTTTTCATTGCTGTTGTCCCAATGGAATGTCTTACCTCTTCGAAATCACCTCAAAATGCCTTCAACAGCTTCACGACTCAGCGGGTTTCCTGCGACTGTCCCGAATCCTCTGGAGTGAACTCCCAACACCGACCGGTCGAGCTCATCGAATCTGTCGCTGCAGCAGTTCACTAACATAGTTAAGTATGACAAATATAGTCGGAATAGAGTTGACACAGTCAGTTAAGTAGAGGAAACTGTTTAAGTACCTATAGAACTAGACGGCAATCTGAGCTGACACGAGTTATCTGATATTGCCTTGGGCCAAATCAAACCCAAATATTAATGAGGTAATTAAAATGAGAATAACAAATCGCTGGGATCAACCTTTCCGTGGGGCTACGACCCTGCAGGAACAGATCAATCGCGTATTTGGCGATGTGGTGGGACGTACGGGCGAGGAGTCGAACTTGACCCCTTGGGCCCCGGCCGTCGACATCTACGAGACAGAGCATGAGCTGGTCGTGAAAGCGGACCTGCCGGATGTGGATCCGCAGGGCCTGGACATCCGCGTCGAGAACAACATTCTGACAATTCGCGGCGAACGCAAGTTTGAGAATAAGGTGAACGAGGAAAACTACCTGCGCGTCGAACGCGCGTATGGCTCGTTCAGCCGGAGCTTCCAATTGGCGAACTCTGTTAAATCGGAGGCGATCAAGGCTGACTATCAGAACGGCGTGCTGACGCTAAGCATCCCGAAGCGCGAGGAAGCAAAGCCGAAGCAGATCAAGGTCAGTGTGGGAACGCCGACGATGGCGGCTGCAGCAGGGGCCCGTTGACGAGACCGGGACCGAAGACGAACGTCGATAGGGGCTGGCGACATTGCCAGCCTCTTCTCGTCAGTGCGACCGTTGACGGGTTAGCTAGAAAGCGACACAGCCCAGGTTGGGATGCAAGACCGCATGGATCGTCTCAGTTATGCGGTGTCCCGAACAGAACAGCTTTATGCGCAGTTTTGTTGCAGCATCAGGCATCAAGAGATGGTGCAATCCGTGACGAAACAAAATACCAGTTCTTCCGACAACTTTTTTGGTTATGGGCTCCTGCCTGAGCGCGACCAGACAAACCCTGAGACTTCCTTCCCTCAGATGAGATTGCCCGTGCGGAACCGATCACCCAAGCTAGACGTTGCAATGACCCAAGGGAAGAAGGGGCTGTTCGCCCTCGTTTCGATCGATAGGAACGAGGTTCTGATCGACTTGAACGGAGAAAACTATTTTTTGTCGCCAACCAAAAGATCCTTGCAAATTGGGGAAAACAGACATGTCTTCGGCAGGGACGAGACAGTCGGATACTTAAACCATAGTTGCGAACCCAATAGCTTTCTCGATTTCAGCTCCCTGTGCGTAAGGGCTCTCAGGGGCATTCAAATGGGCGAAGAAGTTAAAGTCAACTACGCCGCCACAGAGTATGAAATGCACGATAATTTTCGCTGTGATTGCGGCTCGTCAGCATGCCTTCGGATGATAAGAGGCTTTAAGTTCCTGACTCGGGATCAGCAGTGCCAGCTGAAACCGTACTTAGCTCCTTATCTTCTACAAAAGTTAGAAGACGAAATCTCGCACGATAGGCGTCTCATTGAGAAATAGTGGTTTGGAGAGTGAGTTAGTGAAGGATCTTCCCGCGCGGACCGGCGCACTGAAGTAGAGGCACTAAATCGTCGTGACAAACGTGGCAAATCGCGAAGTGGATGGCGTCTCCGTGGTGACGCCGTGCGGCCGCATAGTGTTTGGCGAGCAAAGCAACGCTGTGCGTGAGAAAGTGAAGAGTCTGATCAGCGAAGGAAAGAGGCAAATTGTCCTGGATATGAAAAACATAGACTACATCGACAGCTCGGGGCTGGGGGCATTGGTCGCCGCACATTTGAGCGCCAAAACCCAGGGCGCAGCGATGCGGTTGTGCAATCTCGGCCGTAAGTTCAGCAAGGTGCTGCAGTTGACCAGATTGACGACGGTTTTCCAGGTGTACAGCACTGAGGCAGCGGCTGTCGCTAGTTTTTCAAAGTAGACGCACGATGCAACCGGCCCCGGAGTGCTATGGGCGAAAACTCTTCTGATTCTTTTGCCGCAATAACTCGCGATCATCCATTTGTTTTTTCTGACGCTCGGCTTCTCTTGCCGGGGCCTCTTGCTTCTCTATTCTCGCGGCTTCCTCCAGGGCAAGTGCGGCTTCGGTATTCACCCGTTTGGAATAAATGACGAGCCCAAAACGGTCCGTAAAGGAATCACGAACGAGATTGAAGGAATACTGCGAATCTTCCCACGAGGCTATGGGGCGTTGCTGCGCGTCGTATCCACCGCTCAGCGTGGAAACGGGTTCTGGCGCCACGCTCGTCGGAGGTCCGTACTTCGCCGAAATGGACTTCATCATATCTTCGGCGGTAAGCCCTTCGGTGGAACTTTGATCATATCTGACAGAGACCTTATACAACTCTCCGTTGAAGAAGGAGAAAAGAACCTGTTCCACGCTATCTGACCGGTAGGACGTTCCGGGCAGCCTTGGCGGCCACCATGTGAATTCCTGAAATAACGTTGGAGCACTATGCGTCGTACTTACATCCGACCACTTCTTGTCGGTACGCTTCAAGACGTCTGCGAGATTCGTTCCCAGTAAAAACTCACGATACTTCGAAAGATCCTGCGCTTTGAGGATCGGGGAGGCAAAAAGCGAAGAGGTAAGAAAAAGCGCCAAAACATGGATGGCTTTGATTTTCATATCTTCCACAAATTCCTAAGGTAAGAGCTCTCCGTAACTCGAGAAAAGATTCTGGGCAGCGCCTCCGGAAGCCGCAACAGAACGAGGAGATGAGGATACCGGCTGGCCCAGTCTGAGTTCCGGCGACGGATTCGATCTCTCTCACCGTTTTGATTCGATCCTAGGTACATTCCGCGCAGGACGCTGTCCTGTTTTATACAGTCTCATACGAGCTAACTTGTTAGTGTGGGCTGGTCCGGTGACGTCCACGGAATCGGGATGTTCGGACCTGAAAATGAAAATCAAGAAGCCCAAAACCAACGGGGCACTTTCCGCTTTCAACGCCCAAGCCTTCCTTGATACCGCTGGAGTGGCGAGAAAAGTCATCGACTATCGGAGAGGCGAATCCGTCTACTCGCAAGGTGATGCCGCGTACAATGTGATGTACATCCAAAAGGGCGGCGTGAAATTGTCGGTGGTGAATGGGGCCGGAAAAGAAGCCGTGGTCGCGATGTTCGGCCCTAGCGATTTTTTTGGAGAGGGATGTATGGCGGGCCAGACCCTCCGGATGGGCACGGCCACCGCTGTCACGCCGACCACTCTTCTCGTGATCCAGAAAAATGAGTTGCTGCGCGTGCTCCATTCCGAGCATGAGTTGTCGGATCATTTCATTGCCTACATGCTCGCGCACAACATCCGGGTCGAAGAGGATTTGATCGATCAGCTCTTCAATTCAAGTGAAAAACGGCTCGCACGAGCACTCTTGCTTCTCGCACGCTACGGGAAGCAGGAGCAGCCCGATCGCATACTTCCGAAAGTTTCCCAGGAGACTCTCGCAAGCATGGTCGGGACTACACGTTCACGCGTGAACTTTTTCATGAACAAATTCAGGAAACTAGGGTTTATTGAGTACAACGGCAAAATCAAAGTCAATAAGTCCCTGCTGACCGTGGTCTTGCATGAGTAAGTCGGAAACTGGCTTCTGCTTTCCGGAGCGCAATCCGAAATCCAGCGGAAATAGCCGTTAAGCGATGACAGCAGCCGGAAAAATGCCTGGTCCGAGGAGACTCGTGGATGTTTGCTCCGGAGCCTGACTACGAGGGCCACGGAGACGTCTAGGACGTCGAGCTTGAGGCCGCTATCGTGGGCGCCCCGCTTCCGTTGCGTATGGCGGCCAATCGCAGCCTTTAGGGGAGCTTTTTATGAAGATCGCCGTAGCGGAGGTCTTAGGCAGCCACCTGCGACCGCTTTGTTCGCGCGACAACCGAGTAATGAAGTATGAGTCAGCCGGTTTCAAGGCAAATACCGGAGACCAGGCGTCATACCACTGTGGTTTCGAAGGATGCAGTGTTCGATATGACGCCAGCGACGGATATTACATGCTCATTGGAATGCCCGGTCACGCGAACCCTGTCGACGAGCCCGGCGTAAACACCCTGAAATGTCCCACACATGGCCGCTGGTTGTATCGTCAACAGAGTATTCAGACGGAGCCGGGTGTCGGTTGGCGTTGCGGCGTCGAAGACTGTCACTATAGTTATACCGCCGACTCCAAGGGCGATTGGGTTAGGACTTAGAGAAATATCCCGCACACAAGATGCCCAGAAATCAGATTGTCGTTAGCAATGCACGGGTGGTGCGGAACCGGGTCCTGTCTTCATCATATGGCATGGCGTGAATACCATGAATTTACGAAGCACAGTGTCGAGGCGCTGAGACGAACTCAGCATTATCTGGACTGGGGCAATATGCCCGTTCCGTATCGTCATTATGAAGGCGTTCCTGTACTTGATTTGCCGGCTGACCCACCCAGCCCGCAGACTCCAGCAATCGAAGTGCTCAGAGGTAGGTTAGGTGGCACTCTGGCTAGAGACGGTGCAGCATTCCTTTCGCAGTTGATGTTTTACTCTGCCTCGATCAGCGCATCCAAACGAGTCGCGTCAACCGGCGAGATATACGCACTGCGCGTCAATCCCTCCTCCGGCAATCTCCATCCGACCGAATTTCACTTCTGCACTCGGGGTCTCGTGGGGTGGTCCGACGGTCTTTATCATTACCGTGCCTCGTCCCATATGGCAGAACAGCGTGGCATCGGAGATTTTGCCGGGAACCTTGTGAGCATCTCCGCCCCGCTTGTTTTTGTTCTGACCAGCATTGTCTGGCGCGAAGCTTGGAAGTACGGGGAACGGGCATATCGGTACTGCTTGCACGACATCGGGCACGCCTGGCAGGCGCTTACTCTCGCTGCGCGAGCGATCGGGTGTGAAAGTTTTGCCCTCGGGCACTTCTTAGACGACGCCGTGTCGAAATGCTGTCTCCTCAATGAGGATGAATGGCCCATGTTGATCGTCACCCTTCATGGCCCATCAATTCCTCTGAAGGTGCTCGAAGCGGGTGAGACCGTTCTATTTGGTGGCCAGCCCAATCGGCTTTCGGATGAGCAAGTATCTTTTCCACAGATTGAAAAAATCCACGCTGCTACGAAGGTGCAAAGCGAAGTCACGATTCCTGCAGCAGGTCAGCCTAAGCACAACGGCCGCGGCGAGACCAGGCTGCCGTCCCCAGTCACGACAAACTGCATCTTCGGCGAGGTTGTTCGCACGCGGCGCTCCGCTCTCGACTTCAGGGGTGGCGACGATTCGATCTCGCTCTCAACACTCGCGACCCTCCTGGCCGTCACCGAAGAGCCTTTCTTCGCCGATTTCGCCACACTTCGTTTTGTCCAACTGTATCTTTACGTTCATCGCGTCGAAGGCTTGGCACCTGGTGTTTATCGTTACTGGCCGGGGCACGCGGAGTTGGAGAAGATCAAGCAGGGCGATCAGCGCCTCGTGTCCGCAGCCCTTAGCCTTCGGCAAGACTTGGCCGCGAATGCTTGCGTCGCATTCTCCATGATCGGCGATTTTGAAACTGCCACGCGCAGCTATGGTGATCGTGGATATCGTTTTGTACATTTCGAGGCGGGTGCCATCGGTCAACGAATGTATTTGGCCGCCGAAGCCCTTGGTCTCCGAGCAACAGGGATTGGGGCGTTTTTTGACAAAGAAGTGCAACGATACCTAAACCTAGACTCCCTGCAAGGACAAGTCGTATACCACTTCGCGGCAGGTCACCCTGTTCCCGACCCACGGCTCGAAGCCTGAGACAAGATGGCCAGCATCTTGGTCCTGTTTTGAACAGATTGTTACCGCCACGGCGGGCATAATTCTGACGCGGAGGTTAACCTCATGCGTGTCTTTTGGGAAAAATCGGGAGTGTTGGGCCCAGTTTATCGCTTGGTCGGCAAAGGCCTCAGTGATCGCGACATCGCAACGCAACTTAAACTTACGGAACTTACCGTCCAGACCTGCATAGCCTGGATATTGCATTTCCTGGGGTTGACGAACCGGAACGAGCTGATCCGATACGCTGCGACTCCGCTGGCAAGGTGACCTGTGGCACGGACGGCGAAGACTAGGCGGCATGTTGTCACGACTCTCCCGAAAACCAGGATCATTTCCCCTTCCAACTTCCGTCACCGGGCTAATGCCATAGAAATGAGACGACCTGCTGCCACGCTCAATAGTGAAATGCAACGTCGTCTGTAATCGTGCGGTTACCAACACTGGGCCCTTCTGCGCGCGTCGCACACGTTGGGAACTCTGCCATCGCGCTGAAAGCAGTGGCGAAATAATGCTGAAAAGAATGACGATTCGCATTTCGGTGTCCGCGGTTCTAGGGTTGCGCTTCCAAGCACCACCTCATCAGGGGAGCAAATACAATTGACTCGCCGCGTAGTTGTAACAGGTGTTGGACTCGTCTGTGCTGCAGGAGTCGGCACGGAGGAATGCTGGAAGAATCTTCTGGCCGGGCAGAGCTGCATTACCACCATCACAAGCTTCGACACCGCGCGATTCGACTGCCGAATTGCGGGTGAAGTGAAGAACTTCGACCCCTTGCAGTGGATTGAAAAAAGGGAATTGAAGAAAATGGGCCGATTCATCCAGCTGGCCCTGGCCGCTACGGATTTTGCGGTGAAAATGGCAGACTGGAAGCCGGAGGAGTCTGATCTGGATGAAGTGGGAGTTTACATCTCCTCCGGCATCGGCGGCTTCGACATGATAGAGCGTGAGCACATCAAGCTGATGCAAGGCGGACCACGGAAGATCTCACCGTTTTTCATCCCCTCGGCAATTATCAATCTGGCCTCCGGACACATTTCGATTCGATACGGGGCGCGCGGACCGAATTCGGCGACGGCGACGGCGTGCTCGGCTTCGGCGCATGCCATAGGCGATTCGTTCAAGATTATCGAGCGCGGCGCAGCGGAGATCATGATCTGCGGCGGGACCGAAGCGGCTATCACGCCGATGGGGATTGGTGGATTTGCGTCGATGAAGGCGCTTTCGACCCGGAATGATGATCCGCCGCACGCGAGCCGGCCGTTTGACGCGAAACGTGATGGATTCGTTGTGGGCGAAGGCGCGGGGATTTTGATTTTGGAATCGCTGGAGTGCGCTCAGAAACGGAATGCGCCGATTTTCGCGGAGATTGTGGGATACGGAATGTCGGGCGACGCCTGTCACATCACGCAACCGGCTGAAAACGGTGACGGGGCGTATCGTGTGATGCGCACGGCCTTAAAGGACGCAAGGCTCGCGCCGGAAGATATCGGGTATGTGAACGCGCATGGAACTTCGACGCCGATCGGGGACGCCATCGAGACCCGGGCCCTCAAGAGGTTATTCGGGGAGCGGGTGAAGCAAGTTCCGGTGAGTTCGACGAAGTCGATGACCGGGCATTTGCTCGGTGGAGCAGGTGGTCTCGAAGCAGGCATCAGCGTGCTGGCGCTACGCGATCAGATCTTGCCCCCGACGATCAATCAAGAAGCGCCCGATCCGGAGTGCGACCTGGATTACGTTCCGACCGCGGCGCGCAAGGCGTCGCTGGACTATGCTCTATCGAATTCGTTTGGTTTTGGCGGTACAAACGCGGCACTCATTTTCAGCCGCTGGACTGACAAATAGCCTAGGCTCGCTGAGCTTGAAAGGAAAGATCAATGCGACGTAACCTCGTGCTCTGGTCCGTGCTATTGCTAGCCGGATTTCTTACTGGGTACATCCTGCAGTATGCCCGACTGCAGCGAGTACAGCAGGAACTGTCTGCCTCAGCAAAACAATTAGAATTGTGTCGGTCCAGCGAACAATTGTCGCACCTTCGCGACACGGCCACGATGATGTATCTGGAGGCCATGCAAAAGAACTACGGAAAGGCCGGAGAATACTCGAAAGAGTTCTTTGATCAAGCTCAGAGAATTGTGAGCAGCACGGATGACCCCGTGCTCCGCGACTTGCTTCATGACATCCTGGCAACCCGCGATCAGACCACAGCGGATTTGGCGAAGGGAGACGCTGCCGCGCTTTCAGGAATGCAGCGAGTCGTTTCCAAGCTCGAGCAGACTGCAAAACATTGATCAAAGGCGCGCTACCCGTGGCTCGACTCAAGCTTTGGAAGCTTGATGTCCCACGCTAGACCCAGCCACCGGAGTGCGCAGATTCCATACCAATTCAAATCGAATTCATACCAGGCAAGCCCGTGGCGCGCCAACCGTGGCGCGGCGTGATGATTGTTGTGCCATCCTTCGCCAAACGTGAGCATGGCAACCCAGAAGTTATTGGTAGACGCATCGCCCGTCAAGAAGCGCTGGGATCCCCACATGTGTGTTGCGGAATTTACGAGCCAAGTGCCGTGGAGATTGACGACAGTCCGCAGGAAGATGCCCCAAAGCAGGCAGGACCATCCACCGATCGCAAAAAGTGCTAGGCTCAGCACAGCCAGCGGAACCCAATGCCACTTGCTGATCCAGACATGAAATTTATCTTTGCGCAGATCCGGAACAAACGGTAAGAGCTCACCCGCGCTATTGTGCAGTGCCTTGCCCGTTATGATCCAGCCCACATGAGCCCACAATCCGCCGTCTCGAGGTGAGTGTGGATCGCCTTCCTTATCGGCGTTCTGATGATGAACCCGGTGTGTTGCGACCCACGCAATCGACCCACCTTCGAGGGCCAGTGTGCCGCAAATGGTCAAGAAATACTCCACCCACTTCGGTGTCTTGTAACCGCGATGCGTGAGCAGCCGGTGGTAACCCATTCCGAGGCCGAGGCTGCCGGAAATCCACCACAACACCATGGCTAGCGCCAACGCCTTCCAGGAGAAGAAAAAGAGCGCTGCAATGGCTCCGACGTGGAAAACAATCATGAATAAAGTCGTGGTCCAGATAATGGGTTGTGAAAACGTTTTGTCCCGTTCGAACTTGGTCAGCCGTTCCTCGGATCGACCATGCAACCGTTCGGTCCGTGGACAAGTAGGCTGCAGACCGCCGGCTTTCCTGTTTGACTGACGTTGTCTTCCCTGGACGGACATTGTCTTTGTCTGCCGTTTCTCTAAGTTTGAAGCCGGGCGAAGGAAATCCCGAACAGGCTGACGTACGATCGCAGACCAAGTGGATACTCTGCTGGACAGGTCAGAAATGAACACTCCACATGCACGGCAGTCATCTATTGGTCCTTCGCCGCGATTCCAAGGGGGTACAGAGAGCTGACAGGCTCACTCTTCGGAATCCTCATAACCATTGCAGCGAGACGTCGAAAAGGCGAAAAGAATTCAATCACTCTCCGTCGAACTCCTGCCAACGCTTCTGCGTCATGGACGCCCCAGAAATCTGCTAGCCGTCCGGTCTTGTGGTTGTAAGCGAACTTTTGACCGCAATCCAAGCAAGTGATGTAGGACCGTCGGCCATAGACAGATCGGCATCCATGCAGGCTGGATCGGATTGACTCGCCTATCGGAGGACCCTTATGTCGATGGGGACAGACAAGAACAAGACGAAGCAGAGTCCTCAGAAAGAGCGGGACCCCGAAGACCATGCTCCACCACGGCTCCGCATGGAGCAGTGATCTTTCCGCCGTGAACGGACTTCTCGCTGCCAACGGATACAGAACTAAAGACCCCTCGATTCTGTTTGCTCGGGCCACTTTTTTTTCGCTTGAGGTCGTCATGTGAGCACCTCAATAGGATGATAGACGCGGTGAAGCCTCGCGTCTGTTCCGTTGTGAACACTGATCTGGCGGATTGTCTTCTTGTCGCGCTACTGCTTTGCCGCCTGCGCGACGCCGTGGTGCTGCGGCACGTGAACCCTTGTGGCAGGCCCGCCATTTGAAGACGGTAGGCGTGCCTGATTGCTTTCCTCTGCGCTGTTGCGCCAGCAACCAACTTCCCCATACCTTAGCCCCGGCGTATCATCAGGCATGATCAAATCCAGCGTGAATGAAACCTTGTTCCTTTTTCTGTTCCGCTGTGAGAGATGCCACAAACCAATCACGGCATGGTCACGCACGCCAAAACCGGGCACGCTAGAAGAAGCTGAGAAACACGTTCTGCCGCTTCACTGCGTGAAGGAATGTGGATGGTCGAGCTCAAAAATGGGAAGCGAAGCATTGGAAAGCTGGGCTGTTCCTTGGCGCTACGATACCGACTTCTGAGATGCCTACGGAAGATAAAGTCACGGCATGCAAGAACATGAATAGACTACGAAGAGGTGTCGGATCACGCTAGGTACCTATGCCCAAGCGCTGACGCTGGCGAAAAGAGAAGCACAAAGTAAAGTTGTAAGGATGATTTTGCCGGACACGGTTCTCAACACCTGAACAATCCTGCGGACTCCCTGTGTCGCTCTCATTTTCGTTTGCCATTTCGTTTATTCACCCTTTTGGTCTTAGCCCACCGAGCCTTCGCAGCCTTCCTTGCGAGTTCCTTCCTCTCTTCCGGGCTAAGGGCCGCCATGCGTGCCTTCACACCCTTCCCTTTGGCGGCTTTGCCACCCTTTCTACCCATTTCACGCATCACTTCGGAAACCAAGTCACGTCGCATGGATTCATTTTAAGGGATCAAGCTGCGCCCGACCAATTCTTGATGTTGACATAGCTTCGCCTTGCTGCCATGATTTCAATGCACATAGCGCTATGGGCACACTGAACGCGAAGTGGCGCTATCGTCGAACACTGTGAGAGAACGGAGCGCACTCGTGCATGAACACGCATGCGCTCCTGACCACCATCACCTGTTTAGGAGGCAACGATGGCTAGTAATGAAGGTATAGATTCCCCGTTCATCAAGCAACCGTCCGAATGTTCCCCGAAGCTACGGATTTATCAAGGTCTTTTCCTGTTGAACGAGGGAATCGACCGCGTCGTCGCGCTCCTGCAAGACATGGGGAAATTTCCGTTTGCCGACAAGGATTCGTTGCAATGCGCTATTGTCGAGATCGAGGAAGTCCGCTGCGATACGAACGCGGATTTCACCGAGCACCTGGCCGACAGTGAACGCTTCGACGAAGGACACTTCTGGAAGCAGCGTCGAGCGTTTGAGAAGAAGTGGCGAGACCCCGACGATGTGTACATCGAAGTCGAACGCCGCGAGGAAGAACGCAAGAAGCTAGGATTGCCGCCTCGCGTTATTGGCAACATTCTCCCGCACTCTGCGGTTACCCAAGCTGAAGAACGCTGGGAAGCCGAGCAGCAGCGGAAGAAGAAACACCCCAGGAAGCATCGGAAGTAACGGTGGGCAACCATGGCACCGATAACTCCGAAGGAACGCCGAGAACTGGAAAGACGCAGTAAGCAGCGGGAGGGGCGGCTGCGTGGGAAATATCCTGAAGTCCATGGCAAGGTGGTGGACTTCATTACTCACACCATCGACGATGGCACGCTGTATTTTACCGTCCGTTTCACCGACCAGACGAGCTTTTGTCTCCGCTATGCCTGCGATATGTTCGCCGTTGGAGCTGAACTCAGCGATTGGCAGAGTGGAGACCTCCACATCATCCACGAGTACGTGAAGCCCATTCCAAGGTAGCCCAGCTATTCCGTTCGGGCTCTTAGCCGAGGGTAGAGGCAGTCTCAGATTCGTCTTGCCGGATATGGGTGAACTGAGGGATTTTCACGTTTCCATTCGGCATCTTGGCAACGATTTGCAGCTCGCAGCCCATGGCTTCAACGATCTTGCTGAGCGTGCTGATATACATATCTGAGCGCCGTTCCATCTTTGAGATCGACGCCTGCTTGACATGCAGAGCATTCGCGAGCGATCCCTGCATCCATAGCGGCGCGAAGTTCCGCAAGCCCCATTTCCGAAATCATCTTCTCGGCAGATGCTTCGCTGCGGAGGCGCGTTTCGCGCGGCATCTTCTCCGAAGTTCTTTGAAGTTTTTGGCCGTGTTCACTTTTTCTCCTGTTCCTTCTTCAATGCCTCAAAATGCCGGTCGTAGAGTCCATCCGAGAATCCCGATTTTATCTGAGCCAAGAAGACTGTAATGTGCTCAACAACCTCGTTCCTAAGTTAGAGGAGCGAATGAGGCGCGAAGACGAGGCCACGGTGTGGATCGTTCGGTCGACCTTCAAGCCGCATCCTGCGATGAGCCCCAACCTTTACTATATTGCTTACTATATTGCTGAATGTGAGAATTTAACTATTGCACGTATTCGTGCAACTGTGTAAGATTGCATAAAACCATGCAGGACTCAGAAAAACTGCGGGGCGTTGTGGTGGCTGACGTGGTGGGCTCAACCCGCACGCAGGACGCGCGCACTCTACTCGGTTCTAAGCTGCGAATCGCAACCATAGTTCATGTCAAAGAAAAGCGAATTCAGCTCCCGTATGCGGTGACGGCGGGGGATGAATTTCAGACGGTTGTCAGAGGTCTTGACCAGATACCGGAGCTCTTATTTGACCTACGCCGGCGAATGCGGCCTTTGCGTTTACGGATTGGAGTC
>Ga0268266_10001392_pt1 | contig 28952 bp, 28 predicted proteins | sample KBSS13metaG_FD_190356 | JGI IMG/M metagenome (GOLD analysis project Ga0268266, IMG submission 190356) | Switchgrass rhizosphere microbial communities from Kellogg Biological Station, Michigan, USA - KBS S1-3 metaG (SPAdes) (version 2) | ecosystem: Host-associated > Plants > Roots > Rhizosphere... | reverse complement strand
AGTGGGCACGGGCGACCGCTGGGCCCAACCAGACGTTCACCCTGTACGTCGAGCATCGCCATGGCGACAGCCCCGGTCTGATCCACCTGATGGGCGTCGACCCAACTGTGCTCCCATCCTGAGCGCTCGCACCGCTGTCCGCGCTCACCTCATGCGATGACCGCCGCACAGGAAGGGTCGATGTGCGAGGGTGCCCGAGTGCACCGCGTCGCCTTCTGGTTCTCCGCGCTCATCGCCCTGATCTGCGTCCTGGTCGTCGTTGTGACCGTCGTGATCACTGGACGAGACGGGACCGTCGCGAACTGGTCCGCGGTCCTGGCTGGTGCTGCTCTCGTGGCTTCTCTACCAGCATGCGCGGCGGGGAGCGCTCAGCGACTGATCGGCCGCCTGTGCCTGACGCACTCTCATGCCGCTTTCCCTGAGGGTCCACATCGGTAGGGCTGAGACGGACGGTCTCACTCGCGGGGAGGGAGGTCCTTCCAGTCGTTGTACTGGATACCTCCAGTGCGGAGGTGCTCTTGGTCAGGCGTCTTGCCGGCTCGCAGGTGCGCTCGATAGAGCGGGCTGCGAACAAACCACGCAGTGAAGCCGATCGCCGCGACCACCACGATGACGTAAAAGACCATGACCCACGCCCATTCCGCGTTGGGTGGCCACGGTACGCCGCAGGCCTCTCCCGTGTGGCCAGTTGCTAGTTGCGCGTTTGCCGGACCTGCCCGAACGTCTGCTCAAGCCGACGCCCCGGTCGCACACACATGCTGATGTCCCCCGGGACGCGCTCACAAGCCGCCGAGTCGCGGCGTCGGCGCCGCCGGCTGATGCGCTGAGGGCGCGCTGGTCTGTCGAGATGAGGGCGCTCGGGGAGCGCGGAACAACCTGTTCTGGCAGGGTCGCGGTGTGAGCCTCGATCCAGTGGAAAGCAATCCGGAGCACTACAGGGTCGTTTTCGAGAACGACCTCGTCCGCGTGCTCGAGTACTCCGACGAGCCGGGCGACAGGACGACCCCGCATCGACATCCCGACAGCGTCATGTACACGTTGAGCACGTTTCGAAGGCGTCTGGTCTCCGGCGACGTGCAGCGCGAGGTGGAGCTACAGGCAGGCTCCGTGGGATGGCTGCCGGCCCAGGAGCACCAGGGCGAGAACATCGGGGACACACCCACGAAGGCCCTGTTCGTGGAGCTGAAGAGCGGGGCAGGCTCGACCCCGGACGCCGGCCGTCTGGGCCCGGAGGCCACCTGAGCCGGTCGCCCGCGCCGGCACGCAGGTGCTACCACTTCCTCCGACCGAACCTGCGAGCCAACCGGCCGACCAACGACCTCGGCGGCTTGATGTCGACCAGGGTCGACCCATCGGGCGGCGGGAGGTCCGCAGCCTGCTCGGCCGAGAGCGTCGTGCGGACGTAGGCGGCGTAGATCGAGCCGATCTGATCGGCGTCGACGAACCGTGCGCCGTCCGCCGTCTGGACCACGATCCCGTCGAACACGGAGACCTTGTCGTCGACCAGCACGGACCGAACCGTGCCAAAGGGGTGCCCCTCGCTCGTGTGCACCGGCGTGCCCGGCTCGAGCGCGGTGTAGGCGATGGGGTCAGGCTCGTCAGCCATGTCGCAACCCTAGGGCCCTTCACAAGCCGCTCCTCGGTCGATCAGGAGCGCCGGCCGACCTCGGCGACGCGAGGCACCTGCGCGACCGCGTTGACGGCGACCGAGAAGAGCAGCAGCGCGATCGCCCAGCCGTGATGACCGGCGTCCCACAGCGCAAGGGACGCCAGTCCGAAGACGATCACCTTCGCCACGGGTCGCCGCAGGTCGCCTCCGAACCGGGCCTTGGGCGACGCGAAGAGGCCCCAGGCGATCATCGCCAGGAGTGGCAGGACGACGACGAGCAGCCAGCGCGGCGTACCGACCTGCCAACCCCACACGCCGAACGCCGCCATCGCGAGCAGCTCGTCGACGAAGACCAGCGTCAGCACGCCCCAGGCGAATCCGTCCACGCGCTCAGAATCCCCGGGCCGCGGAGGGACCGAGGTCGGTGCGGAAGGCGTGCCACAGGTCGCGCGCGGCGCCGGGCCGGTGCTCGGCGATCGTGCCGGCCCGCTGCATCTCCGCGAGGTTCGCCATCCCGAGGTACGCCGCACCCAGGGCGGCGACGGGGAGCGAGACCTCGGGCTCGTCGTCGGTGCGGGTGGCCTCACCGGTGCCGTCCTTGACCCGGATCCGCCACCGCCCGGCGTTCCACGGCGCCGACTCGTCCGCGACGTCCGCCACGACGTCGCAGTCGGCCTCGTAGCCGCGCGCCGCGAGCGCCACCGGCAGGTCCACGAGGCGCACCCACAGGCTGTCGTAGGTCTTGACGTCGCTCAGCCCGCGTGGCCCTTGCACCCACGACAGCAGGGGGTCGCTGCCGGCGATGCCGTAGACGGTCACCGAGCCGGAGAGGTCGAGGTCGGTCACGCGGCGCATCAGGGCGAGGCGTGCAGCTGGGCCGCCCGACAGGGTCGAGACGCTGACCTCGGCCGCGGGTCGCGAGTTCGGCCACTTGTGCTTGCGCTTGAACACGGCGTAGCCGACGTCGCGGCCGTCGCGCACCGCGATCAGGATCCTCGGCGGCTCGGTCTCGCGCACGTCGTCGGCCGTGACATGGCTGAGGTCGTCGTAGAACTCGGGACCCCCCACGATCGTGCCGACACACGTCTCCATCAGGTCGAGGTCGATCTGACGACGTCGGGTGCTCATCCCCGGGTCGTTGACCGTGCCCATCCGCGTGGTCAGAGCGGCGGCCTCGTCCTCCAGGTGGGGCGCCGTGAACGTCGACCCACGGCCGACCCCCACCTCGAGCTCGAGGGAGGCCAGGCCGTAGCCGTGCCGACCGTAGATACCCGGCTCGCTGGCGTGGAGCGCCGACAGGTGCCCGCCGTCGCGGTAGGTCTGCTCGAAGTGGTGTCGCATCATCGCGGTGAGCAGGCCACGGCGACGGTGGTCGGGGTGGACACCCACCCAGGTGAGGCCGGCGACCGGGACAGCGCGGCCGTGGCCGTCACCGTCGGGGACGGACAGCTGCATCGGGCGCACGCCGTAGATGCCGGCGTACGTCGCGGGGTCGACGTCGGCGCCGACGACCTCGGCGGCGAACCGCTGGTCGTCCGGGACGCCGCGCAGCTGCACCTCGAGCGGGTCGGTGCCGGGGCTGTCGAACCAGACCAGCTTGTCCGAGGCGAGAAAGCGCTCCGGGTCGGTCGCGCGTTCGACGCGGATCTCGGGTCGCTGGTCGTCGGCCATGTCCTCTAGGAAAGCGGCGGCGTCGTGGGCTGTCCAACGACTTTGGCCCCGATCGGGGCCGAGGTCAGTGATGGAGCTCGGCGAGCTTCGCGAACGCGCCCTGCACGACCTCGGCGACGGACACGCCGTACACCTGCCGGAACAGCTTCGGGGTGAGGGCGTCGGCGTTTACGTCCTGGTACTGGGTCCGGTAGGCCTTGAGCAGCTCGATCAGCTTCGAGACGCCCCCGCGGCCGACGAGCCAGGCGACCGCGGCCTGCGAGACGGGGTAGTTGACGCTCGGGTCGGTGTTGAACAGGCCGATGCTCGGCAGGGCGCGGTCGGCGTGCATCAGCGAGGAGTAGAGCGAGGCCGGCACCTGCAGGGCCGAGAAGTCGTCCGGGTAGTACTGCACCCAGGTCGCGACGCCCTCGGTGAGCCATTTCGGGCTGCTCCCGGAGTAGGCGCGCAGGAGGTAGTGGGTGAGCTCGTGGCGCAGGATGCCGGCGTCGGAGACGACGTCGTCGACCAGCTTCGGGTTGACCTTGATCGCGGTGCCGGCGAGGCCGGTGGCCTGGTCACCGAGCGGGTCCGAGGCGGTGAGGGGGAAGGTGACCGCGGCCGCCTCCTGCTGCGAGACCGAGCTGAAGTCGTAGGCCAGGCCGTTGGTCGTGGCGTCCACCAGCACCCGGTACGACGCGGGGACGCCGAGAAGCTGTGCGTCGTAGGAGATGTCGTCGCGGACGGCCGTGGTCAGTCCGTCGAGCGAGTCCGCTGCGGACCTGTCGACGATGACCGTCAGCGGGCCGTCGCGGCGTGCCACCACCGGGACGCCGTACCAGGGGCGCTCCTGCGGAGAGTCGAAGTGGCCGGAGTCCTTCGGCTGGCTGACCGCGCCGACGAGCCAGTGACCATCACGTCGGACGAAGGACATGGTGACGGGGTTGGACACCGCAGCGGTGAGCGTCTCGGCGATCCGGAGGTGCTCGACGACCTGGGGGTGCAGGACCGGGTCGCCGCCCGGGATGCGGGCCGGCACGAGGGCGGAGGTGTCGACGGCGTACGACAGCCCGGTCACGTCGAGCTGCGAGAGGTTGTCGAAGAGCACGCGCTGCTGGGCGACCAGCTTCGGCTGCTGCGGATCGACCGTCGCGACGAACGCCTTCTCGTCGTCGCCGAGGACCGCTCGGGCCTGCGCGGCCAGCAGCTTCCGGATCGCCCGGAAGTCCTGCGGCCTCGGCTCGAAGGACGTGCTGCCACCGTGGTCGGACGAGCTCGGGGGAGCGGTCGCGCTGGAGGGCGCGGTGGAGGTGGAGCTGCCCGCGCCGCAGCCGGCGAGGAGCGTGACCGCGCCGGCCAAGGCGAGCGAGCTCGACCCGAGTCGTCGCAGCATGCCAGGACTGTAGACGAGCGATTCCCGCCGTCGGCGCGGGCTGGCACCATGTGCGGATGCGCGTCCACCTCGGCACCGACCACGCCGGCCTCGACCTCAAGCAGCACCTCATCGACCACCTCCGCGGGCAGGGGCACGAGCCGGTCGACCACGGCGCGTTCGTCTACGACGCCCTCGACGACTACCCCGTGTTCTGCCTGCGCGCCGCAGAGGCCGTCGTCGTCGACCCGGGCAGCCTCGGTGTGGTGATCGGCGGCTCGGGCAACGGCGAGCAGATCGCCGCCAACAAGGTGCGCGGGGTGCGGGCGGCCCTGGCGTGGAGCGAGGAGACCGCGGTGCTGGCCCGTCAGCACAACGACGCCAACGTCCTCTCCGTCGGCGGCCGGATGCACACCGTCGACGAGATGACCCACTTCGTCGACGTCTTCCTGAGCACCGCCTTCACCGGCGAGGAGCGACACGTCCGGCGGATCGCCATGCTCGCCGACTACGAGCAGACGGGAGACCTCCCGCCCTTGCCGGCCAGCGCCCAGGCGACCGACCACGCGGAGGAGGGCCGTGCCTGAGGGTCACACCCTGCACCGGCTCGCCACCGCGCTCACCGACACGTTCGCCGGACACCCGGTCCGCGTGAGCAGCCCGCAGGGCAGGTTCGACATCGAGGCGACCCAGCTCGACGGATCGACCCTGCTGGTCGCCGAGTCGGCCGGCAAGCACCTGTTCCTCGACTTCGACGCCGATCGGGTCGTCCACGTCCATCTCGGCCTGATCGGGGGGTTCGACGTCCATCGCGAGGTGCAGGAGGTCCCGGCGCCGGTGGGGCAGGTGCGGCTGCGGTTGATCGGTGGTGGTGACCACCCGGCGTACGCCGATCTGCGCGGCGCCATCCAGTGCGCCCTCGTGACCTCGACCCGGCGTGACGAGATCGTCGGCAAGCTCGGGCCCGACCCGCTGCGGCCGGACGCCCACCCCGACCGTGCCTGGGCGCGCATCTCGCGGAGCCCACGCGCGATCGGTGACCTGCTGATGGACCAGGCCGTGCTCGCGGGGGTGGGCAACGTCTACCGCGCCGAGGTGCTCTACCGCCACCGCATCCACCCCCTGCGCCCGGGTCGCACCCTGCGGGTCGGCCAGTGGCGCGCGATCTGGTCCGACCTGGTGGAGCTGATGGCCGAAGGCGTCCGCACCGGCCGCATCGACACGGTCCGCCCCGAGCACACTCCCGAGGCGATGGGCCGAGCGCCGCGCGTCGACGACCACGGTGGCGAGGTCTACGTCTACCGCCGTACCGGCCAGCCCTGCCTGGTCTGCGGCTCCACGGTGCGCACCGCCGTCCTCGTCGGGCGCAACGTCTTCTGGTGCCCGCATTGCCAGCCGAAGTTCCGATCCCGGGCGCTACGGTGAACCCCTCACAGCAGGACGGGACCGACCGATGACCTCAGCCGCCGGGCAACGTCCCGCCTCTGACCGGGCTCGGCGTCGCTGGTCGGCGTTCCTCGCCGGCTCGCAGCCGGACCGGTTGGTCTTCGCCGCCCTCTTCTTCTTCGCCACGGCGGTCGGCGTCCTGATGCAGGCGTTCCCGAGCTTCGTGTCGACCACGACCATCGCGCTCCCGCTGGTGATGGGTGGTCTCTTCCTGGGGCCCCGGCCGCTGCCGTGGTTCGTGATCTACAACCTGGTCCTGCTCACCCTGGCGCTGCCCAAGGTTCCGAACTTCACCAGCCGCGCCTACTTCACGACCGGCGTGATGTTCCTGCTCGCCTTCATCGTCATGCTCACCTCGTTCCGCCGCAGCCGCCTCGGCATCGCCGGCAGCATGGGCGAGTCGATGCTGGCCGATCTCAGCGACCGCATCCAGGGACAGGGTGTGCTGCCCGCCCTCCGCACGCCGTGGCACGCCGAGTCGGTGATCAGCTCCGCCGGAGGCACCCGCTTCTCTGGCGACTTCTTCGTAGTGGGTGATGTCGAGTCCGGGCGACTCGACGTGTCCGTGGTCGACGTCTCCGGCAAGGGAGACCGTGCGGGCACCCGCGCCCTCCTGCTCGCCGGGGCGATGGGTGGCCTCGTCACCGCGCTCGAGCCCCGGGAGTTCCTGCCTGCCACCAACGCCTACCTGCTGAACCACCCGTGGCAGGACGGCTTCGCCACGGCCGTGCACCTCAGCGTCGACCTCGTCTCGGGCGCCTTCACCGTCTGGACCGCCGGCCACCCGCCCGCCCTGCACTGGCGGGCCGGGGCCGGGCGCTGGACGCCGTTGGAGTCCGAGGGCCCGATGCTCGGCCTGATCCCGGACGCCGACTTCCACGAGGCGGGTGGCGTGCTGCGCTCGGGCGACGCACTGATGCTCTACACCGACGGCATGGTCGAGACCCGCACCACCGACATCGGCATCGGGATCGACCGGTTGATCGGCACCGCCGACCGGCGCCTGCGCGGCAACTTCGCCGGCGGCGCCAAGACCCTGGTCGACTCCGTGGGCGGCCGGTCCGACGACCGGGCCCTGCTGCTGGTCTGGCGCGACTGACGGTGTGGCACCATGACCTCGCGCGTCTCGCGGGGGAATCCGCTCCGCGGACGATGCGCGGACGTAGCTCAATGGTAGAGCCTCAGTCTTCCAAACTGATGACGCGGGTTCGATTCCCGTCGTCCGCTCGTAGGCGGTTGCTCGGGCCCTCGCGGGCCGGTCGGAGCCGCCGAAACGGGGCGTAGCGTAGTGGCTAGCGCGCCTGCTTTGGGAGCAGGAGACCGCAGGTTCGAGTCCTGTCGCCCCGACCAACCCGTCCGGGGACTCGCCTGCCCATTCCCCCGTGCAAACCCTGCGTCACCGGCACACTGTCGTACGTGTCCCCTCGGGAACCGAACACGCCGTCCTTCACTGTGTTGGACCTGACATCGGCGCCGCCGGTGGAGTTGCCTGCGCCTCCGAGGGAGCCGCGCGCCCTCGTCGTCTTCGATCTCGTCGTCGGCCTGGCGGCGCTCGGCGCGGTCGCCTACGAGTTCTGGCGCTGGCACCAGTACGGCGCGCCCGACTGGCAGCCCGTGGCGGTCCTCGCCCTGTGCACCATCCCGCTGCTGACGAGGTACAGCATCAGCGTGTCCCGGGACGCCGACGCGAACGTGCTCGGCCTGACGCCCGCGGTGCTGTTCGCCACTCCGTCCGGCGACCCGAGCCACATCTTCCCGCTGTGGGCGCTCCTGGTGGTGGCCAGCTCGGTGGTGTTCAAGGGCGGCCTCGCGCGCGGACTGCCCCGAGCCACCGACGACGTGCTGGCGGGCTGGGCGCTGGTCCTGGTCGCCCCCCACATCAGCTTCGGGCTGCGTCCCTTCGACCGCGTGGTCGTCTCGCTGCTCACGTTCGCCGCGGTGGTCGCGGCCGTGTTCTGGGTCCGTCGCCGGCTGCGCGGACAGGCCGACCCCCAGCAGGCGCTGGACCGGCGCGCCACCGCGATCGCCCTCTTCGGGCTCTACTACGCCTCGGTCTTCATCGCCACCCTGCGGCGCACCTACACCGCTCCGAGCGACACCAACACCGCCGAGGTGGCGGTGCTCGGCCTGGGTCTGGTGATGGTCACCCTGGTCGGCTACAGCGTGAGCCAGCAGCTGATTCGCGGTGTCAGCGTGCTGTCCGAAGCCGCCACCAACCTGCCGTGGCCGGCCGACGAGAACGACGCCCTGGCCCAGCGCTTCGCGGGTCGAGCGGTACGCAGCTCGACGGCGGAGTTCCTGCCGGAGGACGGCCCGTCGGGCTCGCTGAGCGCTCCCGTCGACGCCGTACGCCGGCTGGTGCTGACACGGGGCCCGGGAGACCAGGCGTTCTCCCACGCCGACCGGCGGCTGCTGGAGGCGGTCGCCGCGATGGCCAGCGTCTCCCGCTCGGTCGACCTGCGCGAGGCCGGCCTCCGGTTGCGGAGCATCACCGACGCCATGACCGGCCTGTGGAACTACCCCATGTTCGTCGACCTGGCCGAGCAGGCCATCCGTGAGCGTGCTGACGGCGAGCTGCTCGCCCTGCTCTTCCTCGACCTCGACAAGTTCAAGCAGCTCAACGAGGAGCTCGGTCACTTCGACGCCGACCAGGTGCTGCGCGAGATCGCGTCCCGTCTGCAGGAGTCGGCGCCGCCGACCGCGGCCGTGGCCCGGTTCGCCGGCGACGAGTTCGCCCTGCTGCTGCACGGCATCGATCGCGACACGCTCGCGGTCGACGTGCAGAGCCTGGTCGAGGCGATCACGGCGCCGATCGCGATCGCCGGGCGGCTGATCACCGTCCACGTGAGCGTGGGAGTGGGCGTCAGCGACGCCGTCGACGACTCCTTCGACGAGGTGATGCGCGTCGCCGAGGAGAACATGCGGCAGGCCAAGCGCGCCGGCCGGGCCGCCGCGGCGTCGCGCGACGAGAAGGACATGGTCTCGACGATGCTCGACGAGGGCGCCACGGCGGTCGCCTTCCAGCCGATCGTCGATGCCCGCACCGGGGCCCTGTGGGGGTGCGAGGCCCTGCTCCGCGCGACTGACCCGGAGCTCGGCGACGTGTCGCCGCTGACCCTGGTGAGCTCGGCCGCTCGGCAGCAGACCCTCGACGAGCTGACCGCCAAGATCGGTGCCGAGGCGCTCGACGCGATGGAGACGCTCGGTCAGCTGGTCGCGACCCCGCTCCACCTGACGGTCAACCTCGAGTTCGAGCAGTTCCGGGTCGACAACCCGGTCTTCGAGCGACTGAGCCGCAACCTGGGTGAGCGCGGCGTCCAGCTGGTGCTGGAGCTGTCGGAACGCAGCTACGGTCACTGGACCAGCCAGCACGACCTGCTCGCCGAGCGGCTGAAGGAGCGGGGGATGGGCCTGGCGATCGACGACTTCGGCGCCGGCTACGCGACGTTCAGCCTGCTCAACAAGTGGGGCTGGGACATCGTCAAGATCGACAAGTCCCTGATCACGGCGGACGACGACCAGTCGCGGCTGCTGTTCAGCAACGTCGTCCGCACCCTGCGCGAGCTCGGCCTGTCCACCGTGGCCGAGGGCATCGAGACGCCCGAGCAGCTGCTCGCGGCACAGCGTGCCGGCGTCACCCTGATCCAGGGTCACCTGGTCAGCGAACCGGTCGGGATGGACGAGCTCCTGCGTCGCGTGGGCCCGCACGGCGACGCCCTGGCAGCCCGCATCCAGCCGCCGTCGTGAGCGCGCTACCGCACCATCTGCTCGGTTAGGCCGGTTCCCGGTGGTGCCCTACGCTGGCAGTGCCGTGCGAGCGGCTTCCCCGCCCCGTGCCCCACCTCTCGGTCCAGGCCCGGGCGCGCCGCGCGCCACACCCAGCATGCGAGGAGAAACACCAGTGAAGAGCGCCGTCGAGACCCTGAGTCCGACACGGGCCAAGCTGACCGTGGAGGTGCCCTTCGAGGAGCTCAAGCCGAGCCTCGACAAGGCGTACCAGACCATCGCCCAGCAGATCAACGTGCCCGGCTTCCGCCGCGGCAAGGTGCCCCCGACCGTGATCGACCGCCAGGTCGGCCGCGGGGCCGTGCTCGAGCAGGCGATCAACGAGGTCGTCCCGCTGAAGTACGTCGAGGCGCTGCAGTCGCACGACCTCCAGCCGCTGGCCCAGCCCGAGGTCGAGGTCACCCGGATCGACGACAACGAGGCGATCGAGTTCACCGCCGAGGTCGACGTCCGCCCCGAGTTCACGGTGCCCGACTGGCGCGGGCTGAACGCCGAGGTCGAGGATCTCGCTGTCACCGACGACGACGTCGACGTGCAGGTCGAGGCGCTCCGCGAGCGGTTCGGCACGCTCACCGACGTCGAGCGGCCGGCGGCCGACGGCGACTTCGTCACCATCGACCTGGTCGCCACCCAGAACGGCGAGCCGGTCGACGGCGCCGAGGTCAGCGGCATGTCCTACCGCGTGGGACGTGGCGGCATGCTCGAGGGGCTCGACGACGCCCTGGCCGGCATGAGCGCCGGCGAGGACAAGGTGTTCGGCTCGCAGCTGGTGGGCGGTGACCTGGTCGGCGCGGACGTCGAGGTCCAGGTCAAGGTCTCGCAGGTGCAGGAGCAGGAGCTGCCGGAGCTCGATGACGCCTTCGCACAGGAGGCCTCCGAGTTCGACACCGCCGACGAGCTCGCGGCCGACATCCGGGCCCGGCTCGGCAACGGCAAGCGCCTCGAGCAGGCGGCCGCCGCGCGCGACGCCGTCCTGGAGAAGCTGCTGGAGCAGGTCGACGTGCCGCTCCCCGAGTCGATGGTCGCCGACGAGCTCACCGAGCGTCGGCAGAACCTCGAGCAGCAGCTCGCCTACGCCGGGATGACGCTCGACGCCTACCTCGAGGACGAGGGTCAGACGCAGGAGGAGTTCGAGGCCGACCTCGAGCGCCGCGTCCGCGACGCCGTGGCGGCGCAGTTCGTGCTGGACAAGATCGCCAACGAGCTCGAGGTCGGGGTCGACCAGCAGGAGCTCACCGAGCACATGGTGCGGCGCGCGCAGCAGTCGGGTCAGGACGCGCAGGAGTTCGCCAACCACATGTTCGAGCACAACCACATCCCCGAGCTGGTCGCGGAGATCCGCCGCGGCAAGGCCCTGGCCGAGATCGTGGAGAGTGCGAGCGTCACCGACGGCTCCGGCAACGTGGTCGACCTCAAGCGACTGCTTCCCGACGGCACCCTCGGCGACCCGGCCGAGGCCTCCGACCCGGCGGACGACGCCGAGGAGCCCGCGGAGGCGTGACCTCGCCGGTCCCGCGTCTGCTCGACGCGGCCGCCCTGCTCGCGGAGGTCGCCGACGAGCTGGTGCTGCGCACCGTCCGCGACACCCACCTGGCCTGGGCCGACCGGGTGCCGGCGGCCCTGCGCTGGCCGGCGACCGGCCTCGCCTCCGGCGTCTACGCCGGGCTCGGCGCCGGTCTGCGCGTGACCTCGCGGGGGCTCGGGGCGCTCGCCGAGCGCGACCTCGGTCCCGCGCTGGAGGACGGCCCGCGAGGGCGCTGGCTGAACTCCGCCGTGAACGGGCTGATCGGCGACCGGCTGGCGCGTGAGCGCCCGCGCCTCGCCGTACCTCTCGCCGTACGCCGGGAGGGGCGCGACGTGCCCCTGCGCACCGACGCCCTGACGGTCGCGTTCCCGGCGGCCACGGGTCGCGTGGCGCTCGTGCTGCACGGCCTCTCGGAGAGCGAGTCCGCCTTCGACCGCAACCGCGAGCAGATCGGCGCGACGTACGCCGAGACGCTCGCCGAGCTCGGCTGGACGCCGGTGCTCCTGCGCGCCAACACGGGTCTTTCGTTGCGCGAGAACGGCGTCGCCCTGTCCGCGCTGGTCGACGACCTGGTCGGCGCCTGGCCGGTGGAGGTGGAGGGGCTGGCGATGATCGGCCACTCGATGGGCGGCCTGGTGATCCGGGCCGCGTGCGCGGTGGCGAGTGACGCGGACCGGGCCTGGACCGATCGGCTGGCGCACGTGGTCACGCTCGGCACGCCGCACCTCGGCGCCCCCCTGGCAGGCGGCGTGGGCCGGGGCGCGCTGGCGCTCGGCCGGCTGCCGGAGTCCGCCGCGTTCGGCCGGATCCTCGACCAGCGCTCGGTCGGTGTCCTCGACCTGGTCGCCGGTCTCGGCGACGAGGCACCGCCGCTGCCCCACGTGCGCTACCACCTGGTCTCCGCCACACTCAGCCGGTCTCCGCGGCATCCGGTCGGGAGGTTCGTGGGAGACCTGCTGGTGCGGCAGCCCTCGGCGTACGGCGCCTCTCGGCGTCATCCCGGCCTGTTCCCGGGCGCCGACCGGCTGCACCTGCCCCGCGCCGGGCACTTCGACCTGCTCAACCACCCGCGTGTGCACGAGGCGCTGCGCGAGTGGCTGGGTGCTTCCGCTGTCGGCGAACAGCGCCCCATCACCCGTGGAAGCGTCCGCGGATCCGGCTAGGGTCGCAGACGTGAACGACTACTCGCCCACACACTCCCAGCAGCGCGATGCGCAGATGAACGGCGGCGGCGCGGGCTACGGCCTCGACGACCACATCTACCAGCGGCTGCTCAAGGAGCGGATCATCTTCCTCGGCTCCGAGGTGCGCGACCAGAACGCCAACGCGATCTGCGCCCAGCTGCTGCTGCTCTCCGCGGAGGACCAGAAGGCCGACATCTTCCTGCACATCAACAGCCCGGGCGGCTCCGTCGACTCGGGGATGGCGATCTACGACACGATGAACTACATCCCCAACGACGTCGCGACCGTGGGCATGGGCCTGGCCGCGTCGATGGGGCAGTTCCTGCTCTGCGCCGGCGCCAAGGGCAAGCGTTACGCCCTGCCCCACGCGCGGATCATGATGCACCAGCCCAGTGGCGGCATCGGCGGCTCGGCCTCCGACATCAAGATCCAGGCCGAGCAGAGCCTCCTGCTGAAGAAGCAGCTGACCGAGCTCCAGGCCCAGCACACCGGTCAGACGATCGAGCAGATCGAGCTCGACTCCGACCGCGACCGCTGGTTCACCCCCCAGCAGGCGCTGGAGTACGGCTTCATCGACCACGTCATCACCAGCGCGACCGAGGCGGCCGACCAGGGCCGTCCGGCTCGCTGACCGGGTCACCCAGGCTCCCGAGAGGACTCACATGAACTACTACATCCCCCAGTGGGAGGAGCGGACGTCGTACGGCTTCCGCCGGATCGACCCCTACGGCAAGCTCTTCGAGGACCGGATCATCTTCCTCGGCACCCCGATCTCCGACGACGTCGCCAACGCCGTGATGGCGCAGCTGCTCTGCCTGGAGTCGATGAACCCCGACCAGGACGTGCAGATCTACATCAACAGCCCCGGGGGCTCGTTCACGGCGCTGACCGCGATCTACGACACGATGAGCTTCATCAAGCCCGACGTCCAGACCGTCTGCCTGGGCCAGGCCGCGTCCGCCGCGGCGGTGCTGCTCGCCGCCGGTACGCCGGGGAAGCGCCTGGCGCTGCCCAACAGCCGGATCCTGATCCACCAGCCCTACACCGAGGGCACGGGCGGCCAGATCTCCGACCTCGAGATCCAGGCCAACGAGATCATCCGGATGCGCGGTCTGCTCGAGAAGATGATCGCCGACGCCTCGGGCAAGGACCAGGAGGTGGTGAGCCGCGACATCGAGCGCGACAAGATCCTGACCGCCGAGCAAGCGGTCGAGTACGGACTCATCGACGCGGTCCTGAGCTCGCGCGCGGGAGTGCCCGCACTCGCCTGACAACCCTCGGCGCGTCGGTCCCGCACGGGGCCCCCGCCCAGGCAAAGATCGAGCGTGGGGTCCTGTCAAGGCGGCCCCGAAGGGGTACCGTCCAAGGATCCGCCCCACAGCAGAGAACCCACCGGCACCAGCGCCGGCCGAACCGGAGGATGACCGCCCGTGGCACGTATCGGTGACGGAGGCGACCTGCTGAAGTGCTCGTTCTGTGGGAAGAGCCAGAAGCAGGTCAAGAAGCTGATCGCCGGCCCCGGCGTCTACATCTGCGACGAGTGCATCGACCTCTGCAACGAGATCATCGAGGAGGAGCTCGCCGAAGGCAGTGAGGTCAGCCTCGACGAGCTGCCCAAGCCGCGGGAGATCTTCGAGTTCCTGAACTCCTACGTGATCGGCCAGGAGCGTGCGAAGAAGACGCTCGCGGTCGCGGTCTACAACCACTACAAGCGCGTCCAGGCGGGCCTGCAGGCCTCGATCTCGGCCAAGCACTCCAAGGAGGAGTCGGTCGAGGTCGCCAAGTCCAACATCCTGGTGATCGGCCCGACCGGGTGCGGCAAGACCTACCTCGCCCAGACCCTGGCGCGGATGCTGAACGTCCCCTTCGCGATCGCCGACGCGACCGCGCTGACCGAGGCGGGCTACGTCGGTGAGGACGTCGAGAACATCCTGCTCAAGCTCATCCAGGCCGCCGACTACGACGTGAAGAAGGCCGAGACCGGGATCATCTACATCGACGAGATCGACAAGGTGGCCCGCAAGGCCGAGAACCCCTCGATCACCCGTGACGTCTCCGGTGAGGGCGTGCAGCAGGCCCTGCTGAAGATCATCGAGGGCACCACCGCCTCGGTGCCGCCCCAGGGCGGGCGCAAGCATCCCCACCAGGAGTTCATCCAGATCGACACGACCAACATCCTGTTCGTCGTCGGCGGTGCGTTCGCCGGCCTGGATCACATCATCGAGCAGCGGGTCGGCAAGAAGACCCTCGGCTTCACCGCCGAGGTCCGAGGCGCCCAGGAGCGCGACTCCGACGACCTGTTCGCGCAGGTGCGCCCCGAGGACCTGACGAAGTTCGGCCTGATCCCCGAGTTCATCGGCCGGCTCCCGATGATCGCCACGGTCAACAAGCTCGACGTCGACGCCCTGATGGAGATCCTGACGGTTCCCCGCAACGCGTTCGTGAAGCAGTACCAGAAGCTCTTCGAGCTCGACGACGTCGAGCTGGAGTTCACCCCCGACGCCATCCGCGCGGTCGCCGTCAAGGCGCTCGAGCGTGGCACCGGTGCGCGTGGCGCCCGTGCGATCCTGGAGGAGGTCCTCCTCCACGTGATGTACGACGTGCCGTCGCGCGACGACGTCGGCAAGGTGATCGTCACCGAGGAGGTCGTGCTGGCCGACGTGGCGCCGACCCTCGTGCCGCGCGAGTCCGAGGCCAAGAAGAAGAAGTCGGCTTGACCCAGACGCGTCAGCGGCTGCGTACCAAGCCGAGGTCGAGCGAGCGCGCGACCGAGGAAGGCGTTCGCGACCGCGGGTCGAGACCCACCTGTCCTGATCGGCCGGCCACCTCGATGCGGCCTTGCCCACCGGTCTGATCCGGTGTCACCGGCACCCCTGCTCCAACGGGTCGGAGTCACGATCGTGACTAGGCGCGTCTAGTCCATTCAGGTCATTTCCGGGTCATTTCCACGCTCAGCCCTCCCGGTCCGGATCGGGCGACCGGGACACTGACCCCGCACCGTCACCGGTTCCTGAGGGGGGACACACGTCTGTGGGCGCCGATCGCAAGGGGCCGCTGGCGGCATTCGTCGTCATTGCCATCATCGCTGCTGTCCTGCTGGTGACATCTGTCCGCAGCCAGGCCGCGCCCGGCTGGCTCGACCCGGACCGGCTGCCCGCCTCCGTCGTCGCCGGCCCTCCGGCCACCGACCCGCACCTGTGGTCGGCGGTGGCGTCCGGCGTCCACCAGGTGGTGCGTGGCGGGGCGGTCCTCGTGAAGCAGGCGAGCTCCGACGACTCCGCCACGGACACGGCCGGCGGCGCCGGCCTCGCGGTGGTCTCCTCGACCTCGTCGGGCTCACCGATCCGTGACGCCGGGGACACCGGTGACGTCGTGCCGCCTCACCACGGCGCCCACTCGCGCGTGCACCACAGCCCGGGCTCGACCGCTCAGGACAGCGACGGACCGTCGGTGCCCTCCGAGCCCACGCAGCCCACGCAGCCCACGCAGCCCACTCAGCCCACTCAGCCCACCGACCCTTCGGCGCCCGCGCCGCACGACCACGGTCACCACCACGGGAACGGTCAGGACGACCCCGGTGCTGGCGAGGGCAGCGGCGATCACGGCCACGGCCACGGCCACGGCCACGGCCACAGCCACGGCCACGAGAACGGCCGGTCCCGCTAGGCCTCCGCGGCCACCGTCGCCGACACCGTCAGCTCGCCGCCGTCGGTCGTGACGTACGTCGGGTCGGCGGTGACGCGCCCGGTCCGGACCAGGTCGCCCTCGGCGAGCCGCACGGCGTCCAGCACGCTCTGGGGTCCGGTGAACTCGAGGGCCGACAGCTCGTGGCGCATGGAGACCTTCGCCTGGGACTTGGCGCCCCGGATGCCGATCAGCGCGGCCGCGACGGCCTCGAGCGTGCCCGGGTCGCCGTCGACGTCACCGAGCTCGGCCGGCCGGGGCCACGACGAGCGGTGGATCGAGCCGCTCTGCCACCACGACCAGACCTCCTCGGTGACGAACGGGACGAACGGCGCCAGCAGGCGGAGCTGCACGTGGAGGGCGAGGGCGAGCGTCGCCTTGGCCGAGTCGGTCGCGGGACCGCCGGACTCGTCGTAGGCCCGCTCCTTGACCAGCTCGAGGTAGTCGTCGCAGAACTCCCAGAAGAACTTCTCGGAGGTCTCCAGCGCGGTCGTGTAGTCGTAGCCGTCGAACGCCGCCGTCGCCTTCTCGACGACGCGTCGGAGCCGGGCGATCAGCGCGCGGTCCAGCGGTTCGGAGACCGCCGTCGGGTCGGGGGTCGTCGCCCCGACGTTGCCGAGCACGAACTTCGAGGCGTTGAGCACCTTCATCGCGAGCCGCCGGCCGACCTTCATCTGCGACTCGTCGAACGGCGAGTCCTGCCCGGGCCGGCCGATCGCCGCACGCCAGCGGACGGCGTCCGCGCCGTACTTCTCGAGGATGTCGGTCGGGACGACGACGTTGCCCTTGGACTTCGACATCTTCTTCCGGTCGGGGTCCACGATGAACCCCGAGACCAGGGCGTGTGACCACGGCACGGTGTGGTTCTCGTAGTGCGCGCGCACGACGCGGCTGAACAGCCAGGTCCGGATGATGTCGTGGGCGTGGGTGCAGAGGTCGTAGGGGAAGACCCGCTGCCACAGGTCGTCGTCGCGCTCCCAGCCCCCGGCGATGTGAGGCGACAACGACGAGGTCGCCCAGGTGTCCATCACGTCGGGGTCGGCGACGAAGCCGTTCGGCTTGCCGCGCAGCTCCTCGTCGTACCCGCGGGGAGCCTGGGTCGAGGGGTCCACCGGCAGCTCGGCCTCGCTCGGGATGAGCGGGTGGTCGTGGTCGGGCTCGCCGTCGCCGTCGAGCGGGTACCAGACGGGGAAGGGGATGCCGAAGAAGCGCTGCCGCGAGATCAGCCAGTCGCCGTTGAGCCCGTTCACCCAGTTGTCGTAGCGATGGTGCATGTGGGCCGGGATCCAGTCGATCTCGGAGCCGCGCTTGACCATCTCCTCGCGGAGGCCGGCGTCGCGCCCGCCGTTGCGGATGTACCACTGACGTGTCGAGACGATCTCGAGCGGCTTGTCGCCGTTCTCGTAGAAGTTCGCCATCCGGATGGTCGGCGTCGGCTCGCCGTCGAGGTCGCCGGACTCGCGGAGCAGGTCGACCATCGCCGCCCGGGCCGAGAACGTCGTCTTGCCGGCCAGCTCGGCGTACGCCGTCGTCGCGGCCTCGGTGGTCAGCCACTCGGGCGTGTCCCGGCTCAGCCGGCCGTCGCGCTGGATCACGGTGCGGACCGGCAGCTGGAGCTCGCGCCACCACTGGACGTCGGTCAGGTCACCGAACGTGCAGCACATGGCGATGCCAGCGCCCTTGTCGGGCTCGGCCAGGTGATGGGCCAGCACCGGGATCTCGACGCCGAAGATCGGGCTCGTGACCGTCGTACCGAACAGCCGCTGATAGCGCTCGTCGTCGGGGTGGGCGATCAGCGCCACGCAGGCGGCCACCAGCTCGGGCCGGGTCGTCTCGACGAAGACCGGCGCTCCGTCGGGCTCCTGGAAGGCGATCCGGTGGTAGTGACCGGGGTACTCGCGGGCCTCCAGCTCAGCCTGGGCCACCGCGGTCTGGAAGGTGACGTCCCACAGCGCCGGGGCGTCGGCGAGGTAGGCCTCACCGCGGGCGTAGTTGCGCAGGAAGGCCAGCTGGCTCACGTGCTGGGAGTCGCGTCCGACCGTGGTGTACGTCTGCGACCAGTCGACCGAGAGTCCGAGCGTGTGCCAGAGATCCTCGAAGACCTTCTCGTCCTGCTGGACCAGCTGGTCGCACAGCGCGATGAAGGTCGGACGGTCGACCGGGACCTGCCGCTTCGGGTCCGGCTTCTCCGGCGGCGTGAAGTCGGGGTCGTGCGGCAGCGACGGGTCGCAGCGCACGCCGAAGTAGTTCTGCACCCGACGCTCGGTGGGCAGGCCGTTGTCGTCCCAGCCCATCGGGTAGAAGACCTCTTTGCCGCGCATCCGCTGGTAGCGCGCGATCAGGTCGGTGTGGCTGTAGGAGTAGACGTGACCGACGTGCAGGCTGCCGCTCACGGTCGGCGGCGGCGTGTCGATGGCGTAGATCTCGGCGCGGGTCCTGGTGCGGTCGAACCGGTAGGTGCCGTCCTCCTCCCAGCGCTTCGACCAGGTGTCCTCCAGGCCCTCCAGCGCCGGCTTGTCCGGTACGACGACGGCCGGCAACGGCGGCGTCGTCGTGGACAGGTGCGGCTGGGTCTGGGTCATGAGGGAAGTCTAAGGAGGGCGACCGCAACCGCCACAACGGGTTGTTCCGCTCACGACTTCGTGTGCACCGAGGCCAGATGGCCGAAGGCCACCATCCGGTTGTCGGTGTGGAACAGCTCCGAGCAGGTGGTCAGCGTGATCAGTCGCCGCCCGTCGGCAGGGTCCGGCCCGACTCCGCCGTCGGGGTTGACCGGGAACGGCTGGACCACCCATCCGGCGGTGAACGGGACGACGAGCTCGTTCGGGTCGGTGTCGAGCACGTAGGTGTAGACCGCGCGCCGCGTCTCGACCAGTACCCGATCACCGGGACGCAGGTCGGGCATGTGGCGGAGCGGTTCGCCGTGGGTAACCCGGTGTGCGGCGAGGGCGTAGTTGCCCACGCCACCGGGGACGGCCGTGCCGGTGAAGTGGCCGAAGCCCTGCGCGAGCACGCTGCTCGACGTGCCCTCCAGGACGGGCATCACGTAGGAGCTGCCGAAGCGCGGGACCCGGATCAGGGCCGACGCCCGGCCGGGGACGACGTCCCCCTTCTCCGCGATCGGGCCGTGCCCGGCGGCCCACTGGGTGCGCAGCGACCGGACCTGCTCCTGCTGGTGGTGTCGCGAGACGATGTTGGTGCCGACGAACTCCCAGCCGACGTATCCGAGCAGGACGACTCCGGTCAGGGCGAGGGCGAGGCCGACCCAGAACAGCGTCCGGCGCACCCTCATGGGTCGATGGTCGCAGTCACGCGCGACGTGCGGTCAGTGTCGTCGCCTGCGGCCGGTCGTCGTGGCGGCGACCAGCGCCACACCGGCCACGACGAGTCCCACGCCCAGCAGCACGAAGGGCAGGCCGACGGTGCTTCCGGTGGACGGGAGCTCCTGCCCGGGCGGCGGACCGGGAGCGGTCGACGTGGTCGGCGTGGCCGCGGTGCTGGGGCCACCGGTCGGGCTCGCGGTCGGGCTCGCGGTCGGGCTCGCGGTCGGGCTCGCGGTCGGGCTCGCGGTCGGGCTGGGACTCTGGGTGGTCGCCGTGATCACGAAGTCCTGGTCCGAGCGGATCTCGCCGGCGTCGGTGATCGTGACCGTGTGCACGAGCGGCCCGACCCCGGTGAAGCCGTCGGGAACGACGACGTGGATCTGATAGGTGCCGGCCGGGAGGCCGCCGAGGAAGTAGCCACCATCCGCGTCGGTGGTGAGCGTGTGGTCGCCGTCCGGTCCGCTCACCCGGATCTGGACGCCCGCGTGCCCCTGACCGGTCAGCGTGTCGAGGTGCACGGTGCCGGCGATCGAACCGGGTCTCGAGAGCGCGAAGTCCTGGTCGCCTACGTCATCGGCACCGACCACGACATCGGTGAGGGGCGGCTCCGGCGCGTAGCCACCGGGCGGGTCGACCGAGATCTCGTAGGTGCCGGGCGGCACCAGGTCGAAGTGGTAGCTGCCGTCGCCGGTGGTGACCGTCGTCGTCGGCTGGCCGGCGCCGTCCGGCGTGAGGGTCACCGGTACGCCGCCGATCCCGTCGCCGCCGTCGGTCACCTCACCCGAGACGTCGGCATTCGCGGTCAGGTCGAAGTCCTGACCGGTGATCGGGTCGTTGACGATGTCGAACGGGTCGCGCTGGGCGTCGCCGTGGTAGCCGTCCGGCACGTCGATGGTGACGAAGTACCCCTGGCCGGCGGGGTCGTTGTCGAACAGGTAGCGGCCGTCGGCCTCCGTCGTGGTGGTCTTGGTCCCGCCCCCGGGCAGGTGCAGGGTGACGGTGACGCCGGCCAGCGGATCGCTGCCGTTCGCCGTGACCCGCCCCGAGACCGGCTGCGGGATGATCTGCCGGACCTGGAAGTCGGCGACCGCGTCGTCCGCAGCGGTGCTCACCTGCCGGGTCGTCGGGCCGACGACGGCACACGCCGCCGGTGGCTCGATGCTCACGGCGTAGTCCGGCTGGGTGGCGTACTCACCGAACGAGTAGGCGCCGGTGGCATCGGGAGTCGTGGTCGCGAGGGACTCGCCGTACGGGCTCACCAGCCGCACGGTGACGTCCTGGACCGGGCACGAGCCACCGCCCGTCGAGACGTCGGCCACGGTGCCGTGGATCGTCCGGGCGACACTGGCGAACCAGGTCTGGTAGACGGGGAAGCCTGCGCGGCGGGTGAAGACCAGGGTGAGACTCGTCAGCGACACGGTCGGCTCGAACCACCCGGTCGCACCGACCGTGTCGGTGGCGGCGGGGTTGCCGGTGAGCGTCTGGGTGCCGGGGTTCCAGCTCGGGACGTCGCCGACGCTCGTCGAGCAGGCACCCGGCCGCGGGCTGGAGTCGCAGAGGTTGAACGCCTGCACGAACCCGAGCTCCGCGGCGCCCACCTGCTGACCGTCGGCGTCCGTGGCGCTGACCGTCACCTTGTCGGCGTCGATGTCACCGAGGACGAGGGCCCATCCGGTGGGCGGGGTCGGGTGGTCGAAGGTGTACGTCGTCGTCGACGGCGAGGTGGCGGTGTCGGCCAGCGGTCGGAGGTTGAGGTAGGGACGGTTCTGGCTGGACCCGTACTTCACGCCCACCGGCGTCGTCGGGCCGAACCACATCGACGTTCCGGTCTGCACGCCCACCGAGCCGGAGCGGGAGTCGGAGGCGACCGACGCGGCCGGGAACCCCTGGGCCGGCAACCGCATCGTGGTCGTGTAGTGGTTGGCGGATCCCGTCAGGGGATCCCACTCGGCCCAGCCGGTCGTGCGCACCGCCTGGGCCGGCGCGAGTCCGTACGTCGCGAGTGCTCCTGTGAGCGCCGTCGCGACCAGAAGTGCAGTAGGTCGGCGCATCCCTCAATGCCACCTTTTCGTCCGAGTCCGGCCTCGATCGTGCCGGGAGCGGACGCCGCTTGTCCAGCGTCAGGCGAGAGGGCCGCTGCGGCCGGCCGTCACCGGTGGCCGCTGCCGGAGTGCCGGGTCGATGGTGCGCACGGTGTCGGGCGCGAAGCCGTTCGCCATGGCCCAGAGCACGGCCTGGGTCCGTCGCTCGACGCCCATCTTGCGATAGGCCGAGCGGATGTAGGACTTGTCCGAGTTCATCGTGATGTAGGCACGTTCGGCGATCTCCTGGTTGGTCAGCCCGCGGCTGATCAGGGCCACGATCTCGGCCTCGCGAGGAGACAGCCCCTTCTCCCGTCCCGGCCAGTCGCCCGCACCGTCGACACTCGTCTCGTGGTCGCCGGCGAGGACGACGGTCTCGCCGTCCATGATGCGCTCGAGGGCGTCGACGATCACCGGTCCGGTGAGGACCTTGGACAGATAGCCGGAGGCGCCGCCGTTCATCGCCTGCTGGATCAGGTCCGGGCGGAGGTTCCAGCTGTAGATGACCACCTTCGCCCCGCTGTTCCGCACGAAGTCCTCGAGGTCGATGCCCTCGCCGTGCACATCACCGAACGTGTCGTAGAGGACGATGTCGACATCGGTGACCACCGGCAACGACGCGCCGGTCTCGACCACGTCGATGCGCTCCTCGGCGAGAAACGAGGCGACACCTGCGACCACCACGGCGTAGTCATCGACGATGGCCAGCCGGATCGGGCGCTTCACTGGTGTCCCATGTCCTGCACCCTAGCCCCGCGTCGTCCAGATGGTGGTCGCAAACGGGTGGCTGTTCCCCGGACCAGCCCTCTAGCGTCAGCCCATGGAGGTGCGTTTCTTCGACGATCCGACGGCGTTCCTGGGCGTCGCCGGTCGCGTGCTGGAGCGGCAGCCCGTCCTGAGCACCGTCCTGGCCGGGGTCGCCGCGCGGATCCGCGAGCAGCGGGACGCGGGGATCGCGTGGCCCGACGGCGTGCCCTGCTGGTTCGCGGTCGTGCTCGACGGTGACGAGATCGTCGGCACGGCGATGCGGACGGCGCCCTTCGGCGAGTACCCGGCCTATCTGATGCCGATGCCGGACGAGGCCGTCCACCTCCTCGCGACCACACTCCTGGAGCGCGACGAGCCGGTTCTCGGCGCGAACGGAGCTCTCCCGGCGGTCCGGATCTTCTGCGAGGACATGGCCGCCGCGACCGGGAAGACGGCCAGGGTCGGGCAGCACACCCGTCTCTTCGAGCTCGCAGACCTGGTCGAGCCCCGGGCCGCTGCCGGGCGGCTGCGACCCGCCACCCCGGCGGAGACCGGCCTGGTCGCGTCGTGGTACGCCGCGTTCATGGCCGACGCCGACGAGCAGGCCGGCCGTGAGCCGGGGGAGTCACCGCACGAGTCGCCGTCCGACGAGGAGCTCGAGCGCCGGATCGCGAGCGGCCGGGTCTTCGTCTGGGTCGACGCGAACGACGCACCGGTCAACGTCACCGCGGCGACCTCGCCTACGTTCGGAGTCTCCCGGATCGGGCCGGTCTACACGCCGAAGGAGCAGCGTGGCCACGGCTACGCCAGCGCCTGTGTGTACGCCGTGTCACGGCTGCTGCGCGAGAGCGGCGAGCGGCCCTGCCTCTTCACCGACCAGGCCAACCCCACCTCCAACAGGATCTACGAGGCGATCGGCTACCGACCGCTGGTCGACATGGCGAACCTGCGCGTGGAGTGAGGCCTCCCTAGACTCGGCCTCGAGATGACCGAGCAACCCCAGGCGCGCCTCGCGACGACGATCGCCGAGGTCGACGACGCCCTTCAGTCCCGCTGGCCGGAGAACCGGCTCGAGCCCTCGCTCGACCGGATCCGCGCCTTCACCGAGCTCCTCGGCGACCCCCAGCACGCCTACCCGGTGATCCACCTGACCGGCACCAACGGCAAGACCTCGACCAGCCGGATGATCGACACCCTGCTGCGGGCTCTGGACCTGCGCACCGGCCGGTTCACCAGCCCCCACCTCGAGCGGATCAACGAGCGCATCTGCATCGACGGCGAGCCGCTGACCGACGAGGAGTTCGTCCGCGCCTTCAACGAGGTCGCGCCGTACACCCATCTGGTCGACAGCACCCAGCCCTTCCCGCTCAGCTTCTTCGAGACCGTCGTCGCGATGGCGTACGCCGCGTTCGCCGACGCGCCGGTGGACGTGGCGATCGTCGAGGTCGGGCTCGGCGGCGAGTGGGACGCGACCAACGTCGCCGACGGCACCGTCGCCGTGGTCACGCCGATCGCGGTCGACCACGCGCGGCTGCTGGGAGACACCCCGGAGGTGATCGCGGTGGAGAAGGCCGGGATCATCAAGCCCGGTGCGGTGGCGGTGCTCGCCGAGCAGCTGCCCGGCCCGGCCGAGGTGCTGCTGCGGCGGTGCGCCGAGGTCGACGTGACGCCGGTCCGCGAGGGCCTGGAGTTCGCGGTCGTCTCGCGGGTGCCGGCGGTCGGCGGCCAGATGCTGACGCTGCGGGGTCTCCGGGCCGAGTACGACGAGGTGTTCCTGCCCCTGTACGGCGCGCACCAGGCGCAGAACGCCGTCACGGCGCTGGCCGCGGTCGAGGCCTTCCTCGGAGACCAGGTCCTCGACGCCGAGATCGTCCGCGACGCCTTCTCGCGGGCGACCTCGCCGGGACGCCTCGAGATCATCCGCCGCAGCCCGATGATCCTGCTCGACGCCGCCCACAACCCCCACGGCGCCGAGAGCACGGCGGCCGCGCTCGAGGACTCGTTCGCGTTCTCCCCGCTGATCGGCGTGATCGGGGTGATGGCCGACAAGGAGGTCGAGGGAGTGCTGGCGGCGTTCGAGCCGCACCTCGCGCACGTCGTGTGCACCCAGAACTCCACGGCCCGGGCGCTGCCGGCCGTCGAGCTGGCGGCGGTCGCCCGCGAGGTGTTCGGCGAGGACCGGGTGTCGGTGACGCCGCGGCTGATCGACGCCATCGACGAGGCGACCACCCTGGCCGAGGCGGGCGAGGCCGTCGGGAGCTCGATCGGCTCCGGGGCGGTCCTGGTCACCGGCTCGGTGGTCACGGTCGGTGAGGCGCGGGCGATGCTGCGTCGACGCGAGCGTCCGGCCGATCGGGAGGGCGACGGTGGCTGAGCGGTCCCCCAAGCGCGGCATGTGCGCCGCGATCCTGTCCCTCGAGGCCGTGGTCCTCGGACTGACCACGCCGGTGATGATCAACCTCGCCGACGTCCCCTGGCGCACGGCCCTGGTGGTCGGCCTGGGCCTGTGCGTGGCGTGCCTGCTGGTCGCGGGGATGCTCCGCTCGGAGGCGGCGTACGTCGCCGGGTGGGTGATCCAGGTCGCCGCGATCGGGCTGGGCTTCGTGGTCACCATGATGTTCGTGCTCGGCTCGATCTTCGCCCTGCTGTGGGGCACGGCGTACTTCCTGGGCCGCAAGATCGAGCGCGAGCGTGCCGAGGCCTACGCCGCCTACGACGCCGAGCAGGCGCACTAGTCGAGGGCACGCACGATCGCGGCCAGGGCCCGGTCGAGCTCGACGTCGGTGCAGCCGCCGAAGCCGATGATGATCCCGGTCAGGTCGGCCGTCCGGCAGTAGTCGCGCAGCAGGGGCACCTCGAAGCCGGCCGCGCGCGCCGACGCGGCGACCCGGAGCGCCTGCGCGTGCGGCATCGGCACCGTGACGTACATCCCGGCGACCGGGCCGATCGGCTCGGCGCGACCGGTGAACGCCTCGACGACGCGCTCGGCGCGGGTGGCGTAGGTGCGGCGAGCGGAGCGGACGACCTGGTCGACGTACCCGTCACGCAGCAGCGAGAGGAAGGCGCGCTGCACGGGCCAGGCACCCGAGTCGTGGGTGATCTCCCGCCCCCGGAGGATCGTCCGGTGCAGGGCGGGCGGCGCGACCAGCCAGCCGAGCCGCATGCTCGGCGCCACCGTCTTGCTCGTCGTGCCGAGGTAGGCCACCGTGTCGCGGTCGAGAGCCGCCAGCGCGGGCACCGGCGCGACGTCGTAGCGGAACTCCGAGTCGTAGTCGTCCTCGATCACCACGGCGCCGGTGCGACGTGCCGCGGCGAGCAGGGAGAGCCGATCCGCTCCGGCCATCACCGGCCCGAGCGGGTGCTGGTGCGCCGGCGTGACGTACGCCGCGACGCAGCCGGCGAGGTCGGTAATCGACTGCGCGGCCGGCAGGTCGCGGATCGTGCGGCCGCTCGCGCGCATCGCCTCGGTCGCGGCGCGGTAGCCCGGGTCCTCGTGCGCGACCGGACCGCTCGGCAGGGCGGACAGCACCTGGAGCAGCCCTCCGATCGTCCCGGTCGTCACCAGGATCTCGTCGGGCTCGCAGGTGAGTCCGCGGGTGCGTGCGAGGTGGGCCGCGAGCTCGACGCGGAGGTCCGGCATGCCGGCCGGGTCGTCGTACGCCGGGGGAGGGGTCGCGATCGCCACGTCGCGCCAGGCCCGGCGCCAGGCGGCCCGGTGACGCGGGTCGATCCAGGGTGTCCCCGTGTCGAGGCGGAGCAGCCCGGATCCGCTCGGCCGTGGCCGCGACGCGCGGTGTCGCCGGCGAGGGGCGGCGCCGGCGGCGACGTACGTCCCCGAGCCCTGCCGGCTCTCGAGCCATCCCTCCGCCGTCAGCTGGTCGTAGGCCTGCTCGGTGACGCTGCGGGAGACGCCGAGGTCGGCCGCCAGCGCCCGCGTGCTCGGCAGCCGCTCGCCGACCGGCAGGCTGCCGGCGACGACCCGGTCGCGTACCCCGGATGCGAGCTGACGCGCCAGCGGTACGCCGCAGCCGCGGTCGAGGGCGACCGGGACGGGGGAGCTGCGAGTCATAAGTGTCCTGTCAGATTGACGTCGAAGTGGCCCGTGTGGACAGGCCACTTGTCCCGCACCATGGGACCATGAGCCAGACGCTCTCGTCGACCCCGCGCACCCACCTGACCCGCCACCGCGAACGCGGCAGTGACGAGCGCGCCGAGCTGCTCGCGATCATCCGCGAGGCGCTGGTCTGCCACGTCGGGATCGTCCGTTCCGGCGAACCGGTCGTGCTGCCGGCGATCCACGCCGTCGACCCGGACGGCCCGGACGAGGGCGGCACGCTCTACCTGCACGGCTCGGTCGCCGCTCCGTGGCTGATGCAGGCGCCGGGGCAGACCGTGTGCGCGACGTTCACCCTGATCGACGCCGTCGTCGTCGCCAGGGTGGCGTTCAGCCACTCGATGAACTACCGCTCCGCGGTCGTGTACGGCGCCGCCCGCCGGGTCGACGACCCTGTCGAGCGCGACCGCGCGCTGCGTCTGATCGTCGACCACATCGTGCCCGGCCGGTCCGCCACGTTGCGCACGAACACCCGCAAGGAGCTCGCCGCCACCGCCGTGGTCGCCATTCCGCTCGGCGACGCCTCGGTGAAGGCGCGCGTCGGCGGACCGAAGGACGAGCCCGAGGACGTCGCCACCGGCACCTGGGCGGGCGTCGTCCCGCTGACGGTGAGAGCCGGTGCGGTCGAGCCGGACCACGACGGCGGCGTCCCCGACGCTGTGCCCGACGACGTGCTCCGGCGACTGGCCGACTGGGGAGGGACGCCGGCCGCTGGATAGGGTGCGGCCCATGGAGCGCACTCTGGTCCTGGTCAAGCCCGACGGCGTACGCCGCGGCCTCACCGGTGAGGTGATCCGGCGGATCGAGGCCAAGGGCTACACCCTGGTCCGGCTGGAGCTGCGTACCGCCACCCGCGAGCTGCTGGCCGAGCACTACGCCGAGCACCAGGGCAAGCCGTTCTACGAGCCGCTCGTGGAGTTCATGCTCTCCGGCCCGGTGGCCGCGCTTGTGGTCGAGGGCGAGCGCGTGATCGAGGGGTTCCGCTCGCTGGCGGGCGCCACCGACCCGACGGTCGCCGCTCCGGGCACCGTCCGCGGCGACCTCGGCCGCGACTGGGGGCAGAGCGTCCAGCAGAACCTCGTCCACGGCTCCGACTCACCCGAGTCCGCGGAGCGCGAGATCGGCTTCTGGTACCCGGACCTCTGACCGCGCGCCTCGCGCGGTCAGAGGTCTGGGCGCCCACTCATGCCCGGAAGTTCCCGAGGAACTCTCCCAGCGACGGCCGGCCCAGGTGCCCGGCCTCCTGCATGATCCCCGGCGTCTCGGGGTCGGTGGCGAACGCCGCCCAGCCCTCCTCGTCCCAGTCGAAGACGGCCCACACGCGGTCCTCCTCGATCGGGTCGCGGTAGACGCTGGACCCCTTGGACCCGTGCGACCCGCGCTTGTCGGCGCCGGCGGCTCCGTACACCTTCAGGAACTGCTCGACGTCCTTGATCTTCGTCGTGGCCAGGATCATCTGACTCTCCTCCGGTCTGCCAGTCCTGGTGGACTGGATCGGGGGAATCCTGTTCCGCCGGGGGGGTCGCGCACATGAGGAGATCTCCTCATTCCGGGCGCTCGAGTGCCCACCGGGTGGCGGCTGCGCGGTTCGTCACCCCCAGCTTGATGTAGATGTGCTGGATGTGGTTGTCGGCGGTCTTGGCCGAGATGAAGAGCCGTTCGGAGATCTGGCGCGTGGTCGCCCCCTCGGCGATGAGCCCGAGCACCTGCGCCTCGCGGGCGGTCAGGCCGCCCGGGCCGCGACGCTCCTCGGCGGCCGCGAGGACGTGGCGGGCCACGTCGATCTGGTGGACGGCGTACGCCGCCGCCTCGGGCAGGTCCATGGCCGCGCCGGTGGCGGCCAGCCGGTCGGTGGACTCCTCGCCCACCGCGTCGCGAAGCCGTTCTGCGACGTCGCGGAGGGTCGGCACGTGGTGGAAGCCCGCCGGTTGGCGGGCCAGCGCGCCGAGCAGTGTGCCTGCGACCGCCGCGCGGCCTAGGCGCTCGAACAGGGCCGGCAGGCTGGCCAGCGTGATGACCAGCTGGGAGACGGCACCGGCGCGCAGGAAGGTCTGGATCGACGCGTCGAACAGCGTCAGCGCGGTCTCCAGCTGACCGTCCGAGGTGTGCAGCAGCGCGGCATCGCGCGCCATGAACCCTTCGAAGAAACGGATGTCGTGCTCATCGATGTGGGCCACTCCCGCGTCCCACGCCTCCAGGGCGCGCGCGGGATCCGCCTTCGACCAGGCGAGCCCGACGGTCCACCACGTGTAGGCCACCCAGTAGGGGTTGCCCAGCTCGCGCGCGGCCTCGACCGCCTCGTCGGTGAGCTCGAGCGCCTCGTCGAGCCGGCCCGCCGACTGCAGGCCGTCGACGTACGCGGCGATCGCGTAGGCCCGGCTGCTGCCCGGCAGGGCCGCCACCTCGCGGGTCAGGTCGACGTAGCGATCCA
>Ga0268266_10001390_pt1 | contig 29066 bp, 29 predicted proteins | sample KBSS13metaG_FD_190356 | JGI IMG/M metagenome (GOLD analysis project Ga0268266, IMG submission 190356) | Switchgrass rhizosphere microbial communities from Kellogg Biological Station, Michigan, USA - KBS S1-3 metaG (SPAdes) (version 2) | ecosystem: Host-associated > Plants > Roots > Rhizosphere... | reverse complement strand
CTGCGCACCCTGGCCTCAAGCGTCGACGACACCGTGCCGGCGAAGCGGTCGATCACGGTGGAGGACGTGCTTACCTTCCGCCTGGGCTGGGGCGTGCAGTTCGACCCGGACCTGCCGATCCAGAAGCGGGTCGCCGACATCCCAGGCTTCGGCATGCCGGACCCGACCTCGCCGCTCACCCCCGACGCCTTCATGCAGAGGCTAGCGGACCTGCCGCTGATGGCTCAGCCCGGCGAGCAATGGATGTACACCGTGGGCTCAAACGTGCTGGGCGTGCTGGTCGCCCGCGCCGCCGGCAAGCCCCTCGAGTTCGTGTTCGAGGAGCGGATTCTAGGACGGCTCGGGATGAGCGACACGGCCTTCTGGATCCCCCCGGAGAAGGTCGCCCGCACCGCCACCGGCTACTTCCCCGATAACGGCAAGCTTGTGCTGTTCGACAAGCCGGACGGCCGCTACGTGACGCCGCCCGCCTTCCCGGCGGGCGACAGCGGCCTGGTCTCAACGGCGGATGATTACCTGAAGTTCGCGCGCTTCCTGTTCACCGGCCTCGCACCGGACGGACGGCGGCTGATCTCGGCCGCCTCGCTCAAGGCGATGCAAGCGAATTACTTGACGCCCGACCAGATGAAGGGCGGCGAGATGATCCTGCTGCCGGGCCGCGGCTGGGGCTATGGCGTGGGCGTGGTCGCCGAGCCCAACCCCGACCGGCTGCCGGTGGGCGTCTACACCTGGATGGGCGGGTTCGGGACCTCGTGGTTCAATGATCCGGCGCAGCGCCTGAGCGCCATCCTGCTGACCCAGCGCGTGTTCGACGGGCCGGATCCGCCGCAGCTGCACAAGGATTTCTGGGCCGGGGCCTACGCAGCGCTGGCCTGAGCTAGAGCGCCCAGGCCATGGCGGCGACCGCCGCCGCCATGACCGCCGTTGCGATCCACCCCAGCACGGTCTGGGCGCGAGTGGCGACAAACGGGCCCATCTGGGCTCGGCGCCCGGCCACCACCATCATAGCCGCCATGATCGGAACGGAGATCACCCCGTTGACGACGGCGCTCCAGAACAGCGCCTTGATCGGGTCGACGCCCGACCAGGTGAACACCAGCCCCAGCAGCACCGCGGCGGCGATCACCGAATAGAAGCCCACCGCTTCCGCGGGCTTGGACTCCAGGCCCGAATTCCAGCCGCGCAGTTCCCCGACCGCGTAGGCGGCCGATCCCGCCAGCACTGGTATCGCCAGCAGGCCAGTGCCGACGACGCCCAGGCTGAACAGCAGCGAGGCGAAGGGTCCCGCAGCGGGCTTCAACGCTGCGGCCGCCTGGGCGGTGGTCTGGACGTCGGTGACACCGTGCGCATGCAGGGCGACCGCCGCCGTCAGCATGATGAAGAAGGCGATGAGGTTGGACACGCCCATGCCCAGCACATTGTCCCACAGGATCCGCCGGAGCTGTTCGGGCGCCTGCTCGGGATGGTCGACCAGCGCGCCGGCGCTTGGGTCGCCGGCCTGCTCCTCCACTTCCTCGGAGCTCTCCCAGAAGAAGAGGTAGGGGCTGATGGTGGTGCCGAAGACCGCGACTACGGTGACGATGGCCTGCGATCCCGCGAGGTGCGGCAGGACCGTGCGGAGCGCCACCTCGCCCCAGTCGATCCGCACGGTGAAGGCCACTCCCACGTAGGCGAACAGCGCCAGCGTCATCCACTTCAGGAGCCGCACGTAGCGGTGGTAGGGCACGAAAACTTGCAGGCCGAGCGAGAGCACGGCGAAGGCGACTGCGAACAGCTCCCCGCCGCGGCCCGCGAGCAGCTCCGCCGCCGCGCCCATGGCCGCCAGGTCGGCGCCGATGTTGATGGTGTTGGCGAGGAACAGCAGGCCGACGAGCCCCAGCACCAGCCACTTCGGAAACACGGCGGCCAAATTGCTCGCCAGTCCCTTGCCGGTGACCCGGCCGATCCGCGCACAGATCGACTGAACGGCGGTCATCAGCGGATAGGTCAGCAGCAGGGTCCAGAGCAGGTTCAGCCCGAAGGCGGCGCCGGCCTGCGAATAGGTGGCGATGCCGCTGGGGTCGTCGTCGGCCGCGCCGGTGATCAGCCCTGGCCCCAGCCGCCGGAGCAGCTGCGGCCGGCCGACCCGCCCGGCGAAGCTGTCGCGCCCACCCGCCCTCATGCGGCTACGCCTGCAGCGCCTTGCGGGTCTGCTCCCAGTACTGGGCCCCGGTGACGATGGTCACCAGAGCCGCCAGCCAGAAGAGACCGTGGGCGACGGCCGTCGCCGGCCCCTGCACGCCTGGATCGTCCGGCAGGCCGAAGGCGCCCCAGGCGGAGACGACGAGCTCGAGCGTGAGCGCGACGAGCTGCAGGGTGGTCTTCCACTTGGCGAGCATGGTCACGGGCAGCTTGACCCCCTTGCCCGCGCCCACCTCGCGCAACGCGCTGACGGTGAACTCGCGGAACAGGATGAGGCCGGCCGGCAGCACCACCATCGGTTGGGGTCCGAGCGCCAGCAGGCCCAGGATGGCGCCGCAGACCAGCACCTTGTCCCCGATCGGGTCGAGGATTGCGCCCCAGACGCTGGTGGCGTTCAGCTTGCGGGCCAGCCAGCCGTCGAAGAAATCGGTGACCGCCGCCACCACGAAGGCGATCACCGCCCATCGTTCCAGCGCGAACTGCTGATCTGGGCCGAGCGACTCGGCCAGCACCGGCACGGCGCCCGCCGCCGCCGCCAGCGCCATGAACATGAACAGCGCCAGCACCAGGCGCATCGAGGTCAGCAGGTTCGGCAGAGCTTTCATCGCAGGCACCATGGCGTGGTTCACGGCGCCGTCAACGCGCGAGGCGGAAAACCTCTCCCGCGCAGCGGGCGCGGGGACGCTCAATCTTCATTCATCGTCCGAACAGCCCCTCCCACGCCCGTTGCAGGAAGCCGCCCAGGCCGTGCGCCTCGGGTTCGGGTGCGGGCGGCGGGGGCGGCGGCGGGCGGACGCGCTCGACGAGGCCGGCGTCGAGCGCGCCGGCGGTGAAGTCGCGCCAGATCTGGGCCGGCAGGCCGCCGCCGGTGACGCCCTGCATCGGCGAGTGATCGTCGTTGCCGACCCAGACGCCCACGACGATGTCGCCGGTGAAGCCCACGAAGACGGCGTCGCGATGCTCCTGAGTGGTGCCCGTCTTGCCGAAGGCGGGCTGGCCCAGCCGCGCCGCGCGCGCGGTGCCCTGCTCCACGGCCGCCGAGAGGAGGTCGAGCAGGTCCGCGCGTTCCCGCGGCGAGAGCGCGCTCGCCGCGCCGGTTCGATCGCCGCCGTCCAGCAGGGCGTAGGGCTGCACCGGCGCGCGGCCGGACGCCACGGCGGCGTAGGCCGCGGTCAGCTCCAGCAGGGTCATCTCCGAGGTTCCCAGCGCCAGAGTGGCATCGTCGGCCAGCGGACTGGAGACGCCCAGGCTGCGCGCCGCGTCTATGACCCGGTCGCGCCCGACGGCTTCGCTCAGGCGCACGGCGGCGATGTTGCTGGAACGGGCGAAGGCGTCGCGCAGGGTGAGCACGCCGCCGGAGCCGACCTCGTAGTTGCGCGGCGTCCAGCCGCCCACCGTGATCGGCGCCTCCGAGATCAGGGAGTCGGGCTCGGCCCCGTCGTGCAGCGCCGCCAGATAGACGAACAGCTTGAAGGCCGAGCCCGGCTGACGCTTCGCCTGAACGGCGCGGTTGAACTGGCTGGCGCCATAGTCCCGGCCGCCGACGATGGCGACGACGGCGCCGTCCGGACGCATGGCGACGAGCGCGGCCTGGGTCGCGCCTTGCCGCCGGCCCCGCCCGTCCAGCCAGGCCCGGACGGCGCGTTCGGCGCGGCGTTGCAGGCGCGTGTCGAGGGTGGTGCGGACCTGGATCAGGCCGTACTGGGCGTCGAGCGCCTGCTTGACCTGCGGCGCAGCCCAGTCGGCGAAATAGCCGCCCACCGGCAGCGGCTTGGCCACGCGCAGCCGCACCCGGCGGGCGCGCTCGGCGGCGGCGGGGGTCATCAGCTTCTGCGCGACCATCGCGGCTAGCACCACGCGCTGGCGCTTCGCCGCCGCCTGGGGGTGGTCAACCGGGTTGAGCGCCGATGGCGCCTTGACCAGGCCCGCCAGCATGGCCGCCTCGCCCACGGCGAGCTGCTCGGGCGGCTTTCCGAAATAGTGCTGGGCGGCGGCCCGCAGCCCATAGACCCCTTCCCCGAAGTAGACGCTGGAGAGGTAGCGCGACAGGATCTCGGCCTTGGTCAGCCGCGCCTCCAGCCAGAGCGCGATGAACACCTCCTGGAGCTTGCGCCGGAAGGTGCGCTCCGGGCTCAGGAAGGCGGTCTTGGCGAGCTGCTGGGTGATGGTGCTGCCGCCCTGGCGGATCTTCCGCTCGCGCAGGTTGGCCGCCAGGGCGCGGCCCACGCCCACCAGGTCGACGCCGAAGTGGCGGTAGAAGCGGCGGTCCTCAATGGCGACGAAGGCGGCCGGCACGTGCGCCGGCAGCGCCGCCACGTCCACCGGCCTGTCCTTCAGCGCGCCGCGGCGGGCGAACGGGCGCCCGTCTGCGCTAACCAGCACCAGCGCCGGGCTCGCCAGCGGCTCCAACGCGCGGCCAACCGGCAGCCGCCAGCTCAACCAGCCGACCAAGAGGGCGAACAGAACCGCCATGACGGCCGCGCCGGTCAGCAGCCGCCGAAAGGTGAAGAACCGCCGACGCGGCGCGCCCCGACCTTCCGCTCCGTCTGCGGGGTCGAACTCCACGCCGTCGTAGCCATAGTCGTGGCGCGGCCGGCCGCCGACGTCGTCCATCTGTGCTTCAAGACCTCATCTGGGCCGTCCCTGCCCAGATCTAGGCCGCTTCGCCGGCTCCGTGAATGCGGTTCAGGGTCGCTCGCCGGTCCACTCCCAGTGCCAGGGCTCGTAGGCGTAGGGAAGGAAGCCGAACCGCCCGGCGTTGGTCAGCAGCCAGCGGTACTCGGCCGAGGCGGCCATGTGGCGACGGTTCTCGTCGGCCGTCGAGATTGGATCCGCGCCGGGCGCAGGATCCAGGTAGAGGTCGATGGCCAGGCCGGTGCGGTGGGCCGAGCAGTTGGCGCGCGAGACGCGGTCGCAGGCGCGCTCGCGGCAGCGGGCCGCCTCCTCCGCCGGGCCACGGAAGCCCGACGCGAGGCGAAGCAGCGGCGGTTCGCCGGCGAGGCCGTCGGCCTTCGCCGCCGCCACCATCCGTCGGTAGGCCGCCAGTGCGCCCGACCGCAGCAGCACCGTCTTGCCCCCGTAGGTCTCGTCCGGCCGCGCCGCCTCGAGCGTCGTCTCGGCCGGAGACGCGGGGCAGGTCCCCTTGGCCGTGAGCTGAACGAACGGCCGCCGTAGCGCCAGGTCGTCGCGCATTCGGTCGAAGTCGGCGGGCTTGAACACGCCGTCTATGGCGAGCTTCCTGCGCGCCTGCCATCCCGCGTAACGCTCGGCGAAGCCGCCGCTGTCCGCCGGGCAGCCCGCGCCGATCTCCTGGGACACCAGAGGCGCATAGGTCGCCCAGCCGATCTCCGGCCGCCCGAACGGCGACCATTGCAGGCTGTAGAGCGAGGCCTTGTTCCGGGCCGCCGCCTGGGCCCATGCGGGCTGGGCGCAGCCCCGCGGCTGCTCGACCTGCGGGGCGCGCGGCGGAGCCTGGGCGAGCTCCGGCTCCCGCCGTCCTGCGACCCGGAACCACACTAAGGCGCCGATCACGGCGACGACGAGCAGGCCGAGCAGGAACCCGCGGAGATTTGAGCCCTTGAACATGGCCGGGATGCAACGCTCCCGTCACGGCATAGGTCCCATGCGCACGCTTATCGTTTCTGTTTTCATGTCCGCCGTGGCGCTGGCCGGCTGTTCGGACCCCAGCGACGGAGCCGCCACATCGTCGAATACGGCGGCCGCCGCACCGCAGTCTTCCGCTCCGCCCACCCCGCCCATTCCGCCGCCGCCGCCCGCGGCGCCTCCGATGGCCACTCCCGCTCCCCAAGCCGAGCCCGAGGCGCCCAGCGATCCGGCGGCGGTGGCGATCAACACGGCCGGCGCCGAGACCGCGGCCGACGCCGACGGCGCGAACCCCGCCCTGATCAGGGCGCAGGTCCTGCTCGACCGCGCCCGTTTCTCGCCAGGCGTGATCGACGGCCGTCCCGGCGGCAATCTGCGCAACGCCGTCGCCGCCTACGAACGCACTCACGACCTGCCGGTCGACGGCAAGCTGGACGACCAGGTCTGGGGCGCGCTCACGACCGCCGACGGCGCGCCGGCGATCACCAGCTACGTCATCACCTCGGACGACGTGCAGGGACCTTTCGGGCCAGCCGTGTCGCCAGGCGACTACGCCGCCATGGCGCGGTTGGACCGCCTAGCCTTCACCAGCCCGCTGGAGGCGCTCGCCGAGAAGTTCCACATGGACGAGCCATTGCTGAAGGCGCTCAATCCCGGCGCCGACTTCGGGACGGCGGGAACCCGCATCCTCGTCGCCGCCGTCAGCCCTGGGCGCCTCGGCCAAGCCGTGACTGCGATCGAGGTCGACAAGTCGGCGCGGCAGGTCCGCGCCTTCGGCCCCGACGGGCGGCTGCTCGCCGCCTACCCCGCCTCGGTGGGGTCGACCGAGCGGCCGGCCCCGAGCGGAGAATTCGCGGTCAAGGGCGTCGCGACCGATCCGGTCTACACCTACGATCCCAAGCGCCTGACGTTCGGCGACCGGTCCCAGGGCAAGCTCGTCATCAAGCCCGGTCCGAACAACCCCGTGGGGGTCGCCTGGATCGACTTGACCGCGCCCACCTACGGCCTGCATGGCGCGCCGGATCCGCGGCTCGTGGGCAAGGTCGCCAGCCACGGCTGCGTGCGCCTGACCAACTGGGATGTCCGTGAGCTTGCCGCTGCGGTGAAGCAGGGCGCGAAGGTCAAGTTCGTTGGCCGCGACGGCGCCCGTTCCGCAAGCGGCTGAGGGCTTAAGGTCGCTTCTGTCCTTCAAGACTGGGGTGAACCGGTTCTATGCTGGGCGCGGGCGGGCTTCCAGCTTCTGGAGACACAGCGTGCGCGCGTCCCTGAGCACCAGCGTCCTGTTGGCCGCCTTCGCCTTAGCCGCCCCCGCCAGGGCGCAGCTTTTCGAGAACTGGCTGAGTTGCGTGGGCGACGAGGCGGGCGGCGCGGTTGTGCAGATCCACGGCTGCACGGGCGTGATCCAGTCGAAGGCCGAAACGCCGCCCCATCTCGCCGTGGCCTATTTCAACCGCGGCGTCGCCCTTCAGGACCAGGGCGAGCTCGACCGGGCGCTCGCCGACTACGAGGCCGCGATCCGGCGCGACCCGGGCCTGGCCGAAGCCTACGCCGGCCGTGGCGGCGTGCAGTTCGCACGTTCGGACTTCGAAGGGGCCGAGCAGGACTATGATGCGGCGATTCAGCTCAAGCCCGGCTTCGTCGACGGCTGGCTCGGCCGCGCGGCGGCCCGGGCTGCGCGCGGCGACGCCGCGGGCGCGCTGTCGGATTACGACAAGGCGGTCGGGCTGGCCCCGCCTTCGCCGGAGCTGCTGGATCAGCGCGCGCGGGCGTTCCTGCGCCTCGGCGACCTCGACCGGGCGCTCGCGGATTTCGCGGCGGCTCTGAAGCTGCGCCCGGGCGATGCGGCCGTGCTGACCCATCGGGCCGGCGCGCTCGCCCAGCGCGAGGAGCTCGACCGCGCACTTGCCGACTATGACGCGGCCCTGCGCACGGAGCCCGCCCGCGTCGAGGCCCTGCTCGGCCGGGCCGCGATCTGGTCGGCGAAGGGCGATTTCGGCAAGGCCTTGGCCGATTCCCGCGCGGCCTCCCGCACCGCGCCAGGAGACGCGCGGGCGGCCTTCAATATCGCCTACGCCCAGGCCAGCCGCGGCGAGCTCGATGCCGCGATCGCCGGCTATGGCCAGGCCATCGCGCTCGACCCGGCCTACGCCGCAGCCTTCAACAACCGCGGCGACGCCCGCCTGACAGAGGGCGACCTCGCCGGCGCCCGCGCGGATTTCGACCGGGCGCTGCAGCTGAACCCGAACTACGACCTGGCGCTCGGGAACCGCGCCCGGCTGCGGCTGCAACTGGGCGATGGCGCCGGCGCGGCAGAGGACCTGACCGCCTATCTCACCCAGCGTCCCGACGACCTCGCCGCGCGCATCCGCCGCGCCGTCGCCTATGAATCCGAGGGCCGGCACGACAACGCGATCGCCGACGCCGAGGAAGCGGTCCGTCGCGCGCCGAACTCCGCCGAGGCGCTGGGCGCGCGGGCCTGGGTGCGGACCTTGGCCGCGCGGGACCTCGACGCGGCGCTCGCCGACTGCAACGCCGCGCTGGCGCGCAACCCTTCGCTGGCGGAACTGTACGACACCCGCGCCCTGATCCGGCTTCGTCAGGGCGACGCCGCCCAGGCGCTCGCCGACTATCAGGCGGCCCTCAAGCTTCGCCCGAAGATGGCCAGCGCCTTCTTCGGACGCGGGCTCGCACAGAAGCGCCTGGGCGAAGGCGCGCGCGCCAGGGCTGACCTCGCGCGCGCCGCCGAGCTCGAGCCCGAGATCGCCGCCAATTTCGCGCGCTATGGCTTCACGCCCTGAATTGCGGATTGGTGAAGCTTTGCCGATAGTCGAGTCCGTCTTCGCGTAGGAACCGCCCGCATGACAGATACCGCCCCTCTGGTGCTCTATGGGATGGGCAGCCCCAACGTCCGCAAGGTCGTGATCATGCTGGAGGAGCTCGGTCTTCCCTACGAGCTGCGCCACGTGGGCGTGATGACGGGCGAGCAGTTCACGCCGGAGTTCCTGGCCATGAACCCGGTCGGCAAAGTTCCGGTGCTCTTAGACCCGAAGCTCGGCCGCCCGCTGGCGGAATCCGCGGCCATCCTGTTCTGGCTCGCCGAGCGCAGCGGCGGCGCCTTCCTGCCCGCCCAGACGCCCGATCGCTATGAGGTGATGCAGTGGGTGATGACCCAGATGAGCCTCGTTGGGCCGATGCTGGGCCAGCTCAATCACTTCATGCGGGTCCAAAAGGCGCCGCGCGAAGAGACCTATAGCCTGGGCCGCTATCAAGGCCAGGCGCTCGCGGTCTATCGGCTGCTCGACGACCGGCTCGCGGGCCGGGATTGGCTCGCTGGCCACGGCTACTCCATCGCCGACATCGCCACATACCCATGGACCCACTATCTGGAGCAGCACCTTTTCGATGCGGCGTCCTTTCCCGCGCTGGTGCGCTGGCGCGAACGGATTGCGGGCCGCCCCACCGTGGTGAAGGCCAACCTGAAGATGAAGGACGCGTTCGAGGCCGCATCCGCGGCCAGCGCTCAGCAAGCGACCAAGGCCGATTTGGATCGCTTCTACGGCCGCACCGAGACCATGCCCGAGGTCGACTTCAAGGCGGCCCGGGGCCGCTGATCCGCCCCTCTCAGGAGGCCATCCGGGTCATGCGCCGCAGCAGGTCGTTCATGATCTGACCGCCCGCCGGCCGGTTGTCGCCCGATTGACGCAGCTTGGCGAGGCGCTCGTTGTAGATCTCCGGCCGGTTGAGCTCGATCTGCACCTCGGCCAACAGGCCCAGCACGTCGGCCGCCGACGCACTGTCGGCGGCCCACTCGGTGACCGATTGGCTCTCGGCGAAAGCCCGCTGATAGACGAGACGGCTGCGCAGGCAGGTGTCGGCCAGCGGAACGCCGCCCGCCTCAAGCGTCTCTCGCGCCTGCAGAACAAGATCCGACTCCAGGTCGCCGCGCTTGGGCGGACATTGGTTGAGCACCACCAGGCCGCGCGCGCGGTGACGATGGAGCAGCGCGACGGTCTGGGTCACAGCCGCAACATCGAGGCGTGAGGGACGGGCCACGGCCAGGCAGACGTCGGCGGCGCGGATCGCCAGGGCGACCTCCTCGTCCGGCTGCGTCGGGGTGTCGATGATCAGCAGGTCGCAGGCGTTCGCCACGCAGGTTTCCTGAAGCAGCGGCAGCTTCTTGCCTTGGGTCTCGATCAGCAGGGATGCGGCTTCCTTGCGGCCGCGCAGCACCTCCGAGGCCGAACGCAGCGGATCGATGTCCGCCACCACGACCCGCAGGCCCTGCTGCATGGCGGCCAGCCCGAGGTTGACAGACACGGTGGTCTTGCCGGCGCCGCCTTTGCGGGAGAGCACGGAGACTGTCTTCATGGCCTGGCCTATTCCCCTCACAGGCGAATTTTCGCGCAAGACGAACCAAAATGTCGCAGGCCGCCCACCGCTCACGGACCAATGATTTCCGAGATCACGACGCCGACCCTGACATCCCTCATGCGCGGTCTATGACTAAGATCCGGTGATCACGGACGGTTACTGACTGATTACCTGCCGTCGAGGCCCGGCCGAGCTCGCGGCGTGCGAGCATTTCTGGGGATTGTTTGGCGCGGCAGATGGCCGCAGCTCGCTATGCTGCCGCAAACGCGCCCGATTTCCCGGCAGTTTGCCTCCTGGGCGGGCGCCCTGGGTAGAATTGGAATGGCTAAGTGACGACACTCACCGTTGGGCAAGGACAGCAGTTCTCGACCATCTCAGCCGCGGTTGCGGCGTCACGCGATGGCGACATCGTCCAGGTGCAGGCGGGCACCTACACGAACGATTACGCGAGCATCAACACCAAGATCACGCTGCAAGGCGTGGGTGGGATGGTGAAGATGGTGAGCACCGGGGACATCGGGAACGGCAAGGGTATCCTGATCACCAACACCGACGTGACCATCGACCATTTCGAATTCACGGGCGCGCAGGTGGCGGATAATAACGGCGCGGGCATCCGCTACCAGGGCGGCGCGCTGACGGTCACCAACAGCTATTTCCACGACAACCAGAACGGCCTGCTGGCTAATCCGTCGTCGACCGGCGCCATCACCATTCGCAACAGCGAGTTCGATCACAACGGCGAAGGCTCCGGCTCCACCCACAACATCTACGTCGGCGACATCGCCAAGCTGACCATCGACAGCAGCTTCTTCCATGACGCGGTGATCGGCCACGAGATCAAGAGCCGCGCCGAGGAAACGGTGATCACCAACAACCGGATCTATGACGAGAACGGCACCTCCAGCTACAGCATCGACCTGCCGAATGGCGGTAAGGCGACGATTTCCGGCAACGTCATCCAGCAAGGGGTGAACGGCGACAACCCCAACATCATCGCCTTCGGCGCCGAAGGCGGCATCCACGCCGGCAGCTCGGCCACCATCTCCAACAACACCGTGATGAACGACATGGGCCGCGGCGCCTTCGTCTGGGACGCCAGCGGCTCGCCGATCTCCGTCTCCGGCACCAAGGCGTGGAACGTCGCCACCATGTCGAGCGGCTCGGGCGTGACGGTGAGCGGCACCACGACGCTGTCGAGCGAACCCGCGCTGGACCTCTCGCACCCTTGGTCCTCGACCAGCAGCCCGGCGCCGAGCCCGCCGCCGCCGCCGCCGCCTCCGCCTCCGCCTCCCTCGGGCGGCTCAACCACCACCGCCCTGAGCTGGACGGGTGGAACGGGCTCTGAAACCAAGTCGGGCGGATCGGGCGCGGACACGCTGAACGGCGCAAGCGGGAACGATAACCTCACCGGCTTCGACGGGTCCGACAGCCTGTCTGGCGGGGCTGGCCTGGACACGCTCAATGGCAACGCGGGTGCCGACAGCATCTATGGCGGCGCCGGAAGCGACAGCCTCTACGGCTCGACAGGCGCAGACCGGTTCATTTTCCGTTCGACCTCGGACAGTTTGAGCGCGACGCGGGACCGGATCCGGGATTTCTCGCAAACGCAAGGCGACAAGATCGACCTGTCCGGCATCGACGCCAAAACAGGGGTCGCCGGGGACCAAGCTTTCACGCTGGTGTCGACCTACACCAGGCACGCCGGCGAGCTGATGGTGGTCGACGATGGAGACCACTGGCTCGTGAAAGGTGACGTGAACGGCGATGGGTCGTCCGACTTCATGCTGAACGTCTACTCGACGACCAAGCCGAGTGGGACGGACTTCATCTTCTGACGGGACAGCCCGCGCAAATGAGCAAGAGGCCGGGCGCTCGCCGCCTGGCCTCTTTCCTTTTTTCAGCGCCGGTGCGGCGAACGGAAGGAGGGCCAGGGCTTGCGGTTGCGCCGGGCCTCGTCCAGCCACCAGGCGTCATAATCCTTCAGCTCCCGCGCCTTCACATTTCGATGCAGCCAAGCCAGCAGCAGGGCCGAGACCACCACCACCCAGACCTCCAGCCGGAAGTCGTACGCCCAGTGCGCGAGCTGTATCCAGGCTCTCATCCGACGAGCATCGCACGGCTCTGCCTAACGGCGGGTCGCGGCCCAGTATTGACGCGCGGTTAACCCTTCGCCCGCGGCGCTCACACCTCTTCGGGTGCGGCTCGCTTTGCGGCGGCGGCCTCGGTCGGCCGGAACAGGGTCGGGTCGAGGTCGCGGAAGAAGTAGCCCACCTGCACCTTCATGATGTGAGCGAGCTGCCACAGGCGGTAGGCGGAGATCTGCACCCGGCCGGACTCGTACTTGTGGATCAGCTGGTAGCCGACGCCACAGAGTTCGGCGACCTCCTTCAGGGTGAGCTGCATATGCTCTCGCCGGTTCCTGATCCGGCGGCCGATGGCGGCGTCGAAAAGCTTGTTCACGAAAAAAACGGGTCCCGGGCTGGGCCGGCCTGACCCGAGATGGAACAGGCGCGGCGCTCTCGGAGTCGGGACTGCAACCCGCGCGCCGCCCGCAAAGCGCGCGTCCGGACAAAAGGAACCACGCCTCGAGCTCGGCTTTAATTCGCCTGAGAGGCGAAATTAACCTTTTGAAGTGGCGGGAGTACGCGTTCATGGCGCCGAGCGAGGACCTTCTCCGCAACGCCCAGGCGGCCGAGCAGTTGGCGACATGGGTGGACCGACGAGATCGCGACCGGCTGATCGAGATCGCCGCCGATCTCCGTCGACGGGCCGCCAGCCGAGATCGCCTGCGATTCTGGATGTCGCCCCCGAAATCGGCGCCGCGCCAGATCACCGACTGCATGGTCGACGAGAGTTGGCAGGACCCCGACGAGGTTCGTTTCATCCTGACCACCGCCGAGGGCCCCACGCTCTTCGAGGCGCCTCGAACCATGCTGCCGCAGTTGATCGCCGCCCTCAGCCGGCTCAGCAAGGGCGAGCCGCCGCACGCCGTGGTGCTGGAGCCGATCCGTTGGCGGTTCATGACCGGGCAGGGCGGGATGGCCCTGCGGGTGGACCTCAAGGACGGCGGCGCGCTCTGCCTGCCGCTCGCCCGCCAAGCCGCCGCGAATCTCCTCTCGTGGCTCGACGTAGCGCTCGGCGGCCTGCGCCTGCGGCAGCCGCGCAGGCGGCCCGTGGCCGCAAAAGCCCCGCCCCGGCCCGAAAGCCGGCTCAGCGCTGAGGCGCGCCGGTTCTACGTCATTCAGGGCGAGCAGACCTGACGCCTGCGCCCCCGCCGCTCAAGGCTTGCGAAAGAAGTCGTAGATCCGCTGCGCCAGGGCGTCGTTGACGCCCTCGACCTTGGCCAGGTCGTCCACCGAGGCGCGCGCGACGCCGCGGGCCGAGCCGAAGGCGTGCAACAGGGCGCGCTTGCGCGCGGGCCCCACCCCGTCGACCTCGTCGAGCGGATTCTTCTTCAGGTCCATCGCCCGGCGGGTGCGATGGCTGCCGATGGCGAAGCGGTGCGCCTCGTCCCGCAGCCGCTGCAGGTAGTAGAGCACCGGCGATTTCGGCTCGAGCATGAAGGGCTCCTTGCCCGGCATGAAGAAGCGCTCCAGCCCCGCATCGCGATCTGGGCCTTTCGCAACGCCGACCACGGGGATGTCGTCGACGCCCAGGTCGGCCATGACCTCCATCGCCGCGGCGAGTTGGCCGGCGCCGCCGTCGATCAGCACCAGGTCCGGGCGGACGGCGCCCTCGTCCTCCGCCTCTTCCTTGACCAGGCGCGCGAACCGGCGCCGCAGCACCTCCCGCATCATGCCGTAGTCGTCGCCAGGCGTGAGTTCGGACGAGCGGATGTTGAACTTGCGGTACTGGTTCTTCTGGAAGCCCTCGGGCCCCGCCACGATCATCCCGCCGACCGCATTGGTCCCCATGATGTGGCTGTTGTCGTAGACCTCGATCCGTTCCGGCTGGGCCTCCAGCCCGAACGCCTCGCAGACCCCGGCCAGCAGCTTCGACTGGGCCGAGCTCTCCGCCATTCGCCGACCGAGCGCCTCGCGGGCGTTGGTGAAGGCGTGCTCCACAAGCTGGCGCTTCTCGCCGCGCTGTGGCCGGTTGATCTCCGTCTTGCGGCCGGCCTTCAGGCAGAAGGCCTCCGCGAGCAGCTGGCAATCCGTCGGCTCGACGTTGACCAGGATCAGCTTGGGGATCGGCTTGTCGTCGTAGAACTGGCCGAGGAAGGCGCTCATCACCTCGGCGTCCTCGTCGCTCCTGTCCACGCGCGGGAAGTAGGCGCGGTTGCCCCAGTTCTGGCCGGCGCGGAAGAAGAACACCTGCACGCAGGCCTGGCCGCCCTCGGCGTGCAGGGCGAAGACGTCCGCCTCGTCCACCGTCTCCGGATTGATCTGCTGTTCCTGGGCGATCGAGGCCAGCGCCCGGATGCGGTCGCGGATGCGGGCCGCGCGCTCGAACTCCATCTCGTCCGAGGCGGCCTGCATCTCCTTCGCCATCTTGGCCACGACCGCGCGGCTGCGGCCACGCAGGAAGTCCTCGGCCTGTTCGACCAGGGCCGCGTAGTCCTCCAGATTGACCAGACCGGTGCAGGGGGCGGCGCAGCGGCGGATCTGGTGCAGCATGCAGGGCCGCGTGCGCGTCTCATAGACGCTGTCCGAACAGGAGCGCAGGAGGAAGGCCTTCTGCAGCGTATTCAGCGTCCGGTTCACCGCCCAGGCCGAGGCGAACGGGCCGAAGTAGTCGCCCTTGATCGCGTGCGCGCCTCGGTGCTTGCGCAGCTGCGGCGCGGCGTGGTCGCGGCGGATAACGATCTCGGGGAAGCTCTTATCGTCCCGCAGAAGCACGTTAAATCGCGGCTTCAACTGCTTGATAAGATTGATTTCGAGCAGCAGCGCGTCGGTCTCGGTCCGCGTCGTCACGAACTCCATCGCCCGCGTCAGGTCGACCATGTGGGCGATGCGCTGGGTGTGGAAGCGGCCCTGGGCGTACTGCAGCACCCGCTTCTTGAGCGAGCGCGCCTTGCCGACGTAGAGCGCCTCGCCGCCCTCCCCCAGCATGCGGTAGACGCCCGGCGCGTCCGGCAGGCGTTTGACTTCGTCCTTGATCAGAGCGGCGCCTTTGAGGGGCGCGTCCGGCGTTTCGAGCATCACCGGCTCATATAGGATTTCCGCCCCTGCGGGCACGCATCCATCTCCCGCGATGGCGGGAGAGGAAGCATACGTTCAGACCTTGCCCGTCACCGGCACCAGGGCGCCGGTCACCGCGCGCGCCTCTTCGGAGGCCAGGAACAGGATCACCGCGGCGAGGTCCTCGAGCTTCACCCAGGACGAGAAGTCGGCGTCGGGCATGTCGGCCCGGTTCACCGCCGTGTCGAGGATCGAGGGCAAGACCGCGTTGACCGTCACCCCGCTCGCCTTGAGCTCCTCGGCGAGCGCTTCGGTGAGCTTGTGCACGCCGGCCTTGGAGGCCGCGTAGGGGCCCATGCCGGTGGTGGCCTTCACCGCCCCATTAGCGCCGATGTTGACGATCCGGCCCGAGCCGCTCGCCTTGAGCGCGGCCAGCGCCGCCCGCGAGGCGTTCGACGCGGTCTGTACGTTCATCAGGAACATACGGCTCCAGGTCTCCGGGTCGCCGCCTTCGTGCATCTCCCAGCGGAAGCCGCCGGCGACGTTGATCAGCACGTGCAGGCCGCCGAAGCGCTGCACGACGGCGTCCACAGCGCTCTGGGCCGCCGCGGGGCTGGTCAGGTCGACGCCGCCGAGCGCCAGGACCTCGGCGCCCTGCGGCGCCTCGGGCGGCGGCGACGTGGCGAAGTCGATCAGCGCGAGCCGCGCGCCTTGCCCGGCGGCGGCCTTGGCGACCGCGCAGCCCAGCGCGCCGAACGCGCCGGTGATCGCATAAACTCGTCCGCTCATCCTTGCCCTCCCCCGCACCGGTTCTCCATCCGGCAAATGACCGTTCCGCTTGCAAAGCGCAAGCCTCTACAGCCGCCGCCAGAGGGGCGCCTCGCCCTCAGCTCTCGCCCGCGAAACTGCGCGCCAGAATCGCCGCAAGCCCTGCCGCGTCGACCTCGTCGAACGCCGCGGGCCGCTCGGAATCCACGTCGAGCACCGCGATCAGCCGCCCATCTCGGTCCAGGACCGGCACGACGATTTCGCTGGCCGAGCGGCTGTCGCAGGCGATGTGGCCTGGAAAGGCGTGAACGTCGGGCACGATCTGGGTCTCCAGACGCTCGGCGGCGGTCCCGCACACGCCGCGGCCGAAGGCGATGCGCAGGCATCCGAGCGATCCCTGGTACGGCCCGATGACAAGCTCATTTTTCCGTTCTGGATCGAGGATATAGAACCCGGTCCAGAAGTAATGCTCGAAGGTCGTGGCGAGCATGGAGACCACCGTGGCCATGCGCGCGATCCGGTTCGGTTCGCCCTCGAGCACGGCGGCGATCTCGTCGGCCAGGGCGGCGTAGCGCTCGGCCTTGGAGCCTGAAAGAGTCCTGTCGTTGAAAGCTTCGGCCATGGTGCTCGCTCACGCCGCCGGGCAGGCATCCACATCGAATGTGGTTGGCCGCGCCCGATGCGCCTCGTTGGGGCGGAAAAAGCTCGATAACGTTTTGCGGTCTAGTTTGATCTCGAGGCGCGCACCCGCGCGCCCGTTCGGTAAGGGACGGCTGCCCATCTGGAGCCGTGGGGAACCGATGCAAAACTGGCTCGAGGCGTTCTTCGACGACCGCACCTTAAGCCCGCACGGGATCTGCCTGCTCTGGCGGCCCGAGCTGATCTGGACCCATGTGGTCTCCGACGTCGTCATCGGCCTCGCCTACTTCTCCATTCCGGCGGTCTTAGGCGTCTTCGTCCATCGCCGGCGCGACGTCCAGTTCGGCTGGATGATCTGGCTCTTCGTCCTCTTCATCATGCTCTGCGGCATGACCCATTTCATGGCGGTGTGGACGCTGTGGCACGCCGACTACGGCGCCGAGGCGCTGCTCAAGGCCGCCACCGCCGTCGCGTCGATCGTCACCGCCGTCACGCTCTGGCCGCTGCTGCCGAGGGCGCTGGCGATCCCGTCGGCGGACGCGCTGCACAAGCGGATCGCCGAGCGCGATCAGGCGCTCGCCGAACTGCAGGACGCCATGGCGACCATGGTGCGCATGGAGGAGCACCGGCGCGAACAGGCCCGACTGCTCGACGAGGTGCACCGAAGCGAGGCCAAGCTGCGCTCGATCTTCGAAAATGCAGCGGTGGGCATCGCCCGCGTCAGCCTCGATGGAAGCTTCCTCGAGCTCAACGACCGCTTCGCCGACATCGCCGGCTGGGGCCGCGAGGACCTGCTCTCCGATCGCATGCAGAACATCACCCACCCGGACGATCTTACGGAAGACCTTGCGCAAATGCAGCGCCTGGCCCTGGGCGAGGCAGACTGGTACGCCCTGGAGAAGCGATACTTCCGCCAGGACGGCAGCACCGTGTGGATCCACCTCACCGCCAGCATCATTCACAACGCCGCCGGCGAGCCCGACCACTACGTGAGCATCATCCGCGACATCACCGAGGAACGTCGCACGCAGCAGAGCCGCGACCTCTTGATGCGCGAGGTGGACCACCGCGCAAGGAATGCGCTCACCGTGGTGCAGTCGGTCGTGCGCCTGACGGAGGCCTCCGAGCCGGCCGCCTTCAAACACGCGGTGATCGGCCGGGTCGACGCGTTGGCCCGGGCCCAAGCTTCGCTGTCACGCGCGAACTGGACGGGCTCGACGCTCGGCGACGTCGTCTGCGAGGAGCTCTCGTCTTCGGCCGATCCGCGCCGGTGGAGCGCCGCCGGCCCGGAGGTCCCGCTGGCCGCCCGCGACGTGCAGCCCCTCGGCATGATCCTTCACGAGCTTGGGACCAACTCCACAAAATACGGCGCCCTTTCCGTTCAGGATGGTCGGGTGGCGGTGGTCTGGGAACGGCAAGATGCGGGTTGGCGGCTGCAGTGGGCGGAAACCGGAGGCCCCGCCGTGCGAGCCCCCAAGCGCGCGGGCTTCGGCTCGCGGCTCATGACCCGGCTGGCGGCGGAGCTGAACGGCCGCATCGCCTTCGACTGGCGCCGCCAGGGTCTGACGGTGGAGCTGATGGTCTCCGGGCTCGAGCAGCCCAAGCCCCGTCCGCCCCTCGCGGCGGCGGCCTCGGGCGGCTAGGTCGGCGCCCGACGGGACGCGCGTCCGGCGCCGCATTCTCGCCAAGCTCGACCTGTTCCTGACCCGCCCATGTTCGCTCGACGACAGATTCTCGCCCTGCCCGTCCTAGCCGCCGCGGCAGCAGGCCCCGCCCGCGCTCAGCAGGGCTATTCGCCGGAGGTGGAGCGCGTCCTCGCCCAGGCTTTCGCCGCCAGCGGCGGCCGCGGCTGGAACCAGCTGCGCGGATGGCGCGAGACGGGCCGGCGGGGCGGCCTGGCCTACGAGAGCTGGATCGATCCGCTCCGCTACGGCCTGCGCACCGAGGTGCGTACGCCGGACGGTCTCAGCCTGCGCGGTTTCAACGGCCAGGCCGAATGGCGCATCTCGCCCCAAGGCGAGATCAGCGCGGTGAACGACCGCGCCAGCCTGGCCAAGGCTCGCACGGAGGCCTTCTTCGCCGCCCATCTCTACTACTTCCCGGGCCGCTTCGACGCACGTGGCGAACATCTGGGCGTCCGCCGCGACCATGACGTGCTGCGCATCCAGCCCCTGGGGGGCGAGCCGCGCGAGCTGTGGTTCGACCAGAGGAGCCGCCTCCTGACCCGCATCGTCGACCGCAGCGGACGGCGCGAAGCGGCGGTGAGGGTGTCGGACTACCGCAAGGTGGGGCCGGTGTCCGTTCCCTTCCGCTTCGCGCCGGAAGGCGGGGAAGCCGCCGACATCGCGCGCGAGCGCGAGAGCGTCAGCCTGGTCGCGCTGGAGCGCGAACGGTTCAGCCTCGATCGGCCGCGTGAACTGGCGCGCGTCCGTGAGGCGCGGCGCTGAGGGCCGGCCCGCCTACCTCGGCTGGATGCTCAGCAGGGCGCGCCACATCGCCACGTCGAAGGCGACCACCTTGGCGCTGACGACGAATTGGGTTCTCGCCTCCGCCTGGACGATCATCTCGGCCGGCAGGTCGATGGCGGGATTTTCGGGCCAGGCCGCGACGCGCTGCGCCGATCGGGCCAGCGCCTGCTGGGCCGAGATCATGCCGTAACGTGCGACGCCAAGCGGGTCCATGGCGCGGACCCTGCCACAGCCGAGGTTAAGCTCGCCTCACGCGGGGTGGTGTAGGCCGCCTTAAGGTGCAGCCGTCATTGCGGCGCCGGCGCCTCGTACGTCGCCGCCATCTCTCCCTTCGCCAGGGTGTGGCCCTTGAGCGCGTTGAGCAGTTCCTTGAGCGGCGTGTCCGGCCCCATCTCGATCAGGTCGTCGAGGGCGAACACCTGGAAATAGTAGCGGTGGACCCCATGGCCGGCTGGCGGTCGCGGACCGAACCAGCCGTAGCCGCCCATGTCGTTGCGGCCCTGGATCCCGCCCTGCGGCGTGGCGAGGAAGTCGGCGTTGGGCAGCCCTTCGGGCAGGCCGCGCAGCTCGCCGTGCAGGTTCCAGATCATCCAGTGGACGAACGGCTGCTCGCGCGGCGCGTCCGGATCTTCGACGATGACCGCCCAGGCCTTGACGTCCGGAACGCCCGTCCAATGCAAGGGCGGGGAGACGTTGTCATAATAGGCGGAGTGGCGGTCGGGCAGCCGCCCGTCGACCTGCTGAACCGGGCAGGTGACGACGATCCCGGCGTCCAGGATCGGATCGACTTTCATGACGGCGATAGCTTCGCCAGAGTGTTGCGGATGCGGTTGATCGCGGCTCATCGTGCGCTCCTCATGATCTCGGCGGCGGGTAAGGTCGCCACCGCCCAACTGCCCCTGCCGCGACTTTGTTGCGCACGCCGCCCACCCTTTCCAAGTTGAGCCGGCGCCGAACTTGCTGCAGTACGAAGTTGATACTTTGTGGTTCCATGCCTATATGCGCCTCCGCCCCCGAGAATGGGGGCTTTTGCGTGCCGCCCTCGCCCTAGCGGGAGAAAGGACGTCCCGGAATGTTCGTGACGATGATGAAGGCCAAGCTGCACCGCGCGACGGTCACTCAGGCCGACCTCGAGTATGAGGGGTCCATCGCCATTGATCGCGACCTGCTGGACGCCTCTGGCATCCTGCCTCACGAGCAGGTGGACGTGCTGAACATCACCACGGGCGCGCGCTTCACGACCTACGCCATCGAGGCGCCGCGCGGTTCGCGCGTGATCGGCGTGAACGGCGCGGCCGCGCGCCTGGTCCAGAAGGGCGACAAGCTGATCGTCGTCACCTACGGCATGCTGCCGGAGGAGGAGGCGCGCAACTACGCGCCGAACGTCGTGCTGCTCAAAGACGGCAACGAGATCAAAAAGGCCGCCTGATGCGGCCGGCGCGCGAAGCGCTGGCCCTCATTCTGGTCGGCGTCGCGGCGCTGACGCTGTCGGCGTGCGGCCCCCGCCTGCCGAAGGGCGTGGATCCCGAACGGCTCGACCAGGCCGTGTCCGACGCGATCGGCGGTCCCAACACCTGCATGCTGATCGGCCGCAAGGACTCGGGCAAGGTGGTCTGGCGCTACAATACCCACATGACCTGCGCCCGCGCTCTGCCGGCCTGCGATAGGCCGGCCGCGCGGACGGTCGACGACCTTCTCAAGGCGACAGCCAAGGACGGCCGGCCGCGCAAGCTCTCCTGCGACAGCGCGCCCGACGGCTCGCGCGGCGTCGGCTGGTCCGCCGGGCCCGTGCCCGGGCGCGAAGGCCTGGTCTACGCCGCCGCCATGGAGGGCGACCGCGCCCTCCCCGGCCTGATCATGGCCGAAAAGCTCGAGGGCGCGTTGAAGGACGCCGGCTTCTAGCTCAGCGCGTGAGCTCGTAGACCGCGCTCACATCGACCCGCACGCGCATCTCGCCGGGCGAGACGGCGGTGTCCGCCTTCTCGAACCGCGCGGCCATCGCCACCATCGGCATGGGCGGAGGCGGGCTGTAGCCGCCGCCCTCGGACAGCGTCACCAGCCGCAGGACGCGATGGCCGGTGCTCCGCGCGTAGAGATCGGCCTTGGCCGCGAGCGCGGCCACGGCCTTTTCCCGCGCCGCGTTCTCCGCCGCGGTCGGATCGGAGAGGCCGAAGCTGATCCCGCCCATCTGGTTGGCGCCCGCCTCGACGCTGGCGTCCACCGCCGCGCCCAGCTTGGCCAGATCGCGCACGGTCAGGGTCACCTGGTTGGAAGCGCCGTAGCCGGTCAGCTTCGGCGGCTGGTTCTGCTCGTAAACGTATTTCGGCTCGATGCTGAGCTGCGAGGTCTGGATGTCCTTCGCCGTGAAGCCGGCGCGGCGCAGGGTGGCCATCACCTGGTTCATGCGCGCCGCGTTCGCCTGTATCGCGGCCTGGGCGGTGGCGGCCTCGGTGGTCACCCCCAGGCTGATCGTCGCCATGTCCGGCGCGACCCGGGTCTCGCCATAGGCCGACACGTTGAGCGTCGTGGCTCGGAAAGCAGCCTCGCCGCCCGCGGCCTGGGCGAGCGCCGCGGGCGCCGCGGCCGCGCTCAAGGCCAGGCTCAAGGCGGCGGCGCGCATCAGGGTCTTCATCGGCAACTCCATGAAAGGGGCCCGGCAGGTTCGCAAGGCGAAGCTGAACGGAAGCTTTAAGCCGCCTGCAGCCCATGGTAACCCGCCCTCCGCATCGCTGCTGGGGCCTGTAGCTCAATGGTTAGAGCCGGCCGCTCATAACGGTCTGGTTGCAGGTTCGAGTCCTGCCGGGCCCACCAGCGAAGGGCGGCGTACCGGCCATGCGCGCGCCGGCGCGGCGCGACCGCCTCCGATTGAAGCGAAACGCGGCAACCCGTCTCCACGCGACTTGCGCCGGGCCGCGGCCCGCTTCTAGACTCCCGCGCCTGGGCTCGGCTTGAATACGGCCTTGTGGGGAAACGATTCGCATGAACCGGCGGACGAGGCACGCATTACAAATCCCGGTCGATTGCAAGCAAACTAGTATCCGCGCGGGCTGCATTCCAGGATATCACCACAGATGAACGCCACGTCTACGCCTAGCGATGATGGCCGGCTGCTTGCCGACGTGCGCGTTCTGGAGGTCAGTTACTCTCGTCCCGCCCGGATCGCTGGGCAGTTGCTGGCCGACCTCGGCGCCGACGTGGTTCGGCTGGTCTTCGGCGACGCCGCGCGGCGAGAGGTCGCCGAACCTGGGGACGTCAGCTGGGATCGCGGCAAGCGGGTGCTGAGCATCGAGCCTGGCCAGATCGCCGCCCGCGTCCGCGAGACCGACATCCTGATCGTCGACCGCTCGCCCTCCGAACTCGCCGCCCTGGGCCTCAGGGAAGCCGACCTGAACCCCAAGGACAACCGGTTCGTCTACGTCTGGGTCCCGCCGTACGGCGCCCGCGGCGAGTGGGCCGAACTGGCCGAAGACCCGCTTCTGCTCGCCGCCGCCGCCGGCGTCGCCTGCCAGTATCCCGGAACCCGGCCGAACAATGCGGTGGCGCCGGTCGCCGCCGGCGCCACGCAAGTGCACGGGGGCCTGGCGGCCGCGGCGGCGCTCGCCGGGCTGCACGGGCTGGAGCGGACCGGCTACGGCTATGGCGCGACCGTGAGCGGGCTGCACGCGGCGGCGGCGGCGCTCACGGGCATGACGCTCGACACCCTCGACAAGCCGATGATCCGGGGGAGCCGCGATCGGAAGACGCCGTACTGGCGCTACTACGAGGGGAGCGACCGGCGCTGGTTCTACCTGGCCACGCTCACCCCGGACCTGTTCATCCGCGCGCTGGTGACCATCGACCGGACCGACATCCTGGTCTTGCCGGAGGTCGGCGGCGACTTCTTCAACATCGTCGGAAAGCCCGAGGCGAACCGGGTCGTCAACGCCGCCCTGGAGGAACACTTCGCGACGCAGCCGAGCACCTACTGGCTGGAGCTGTTCTCCGCCGACGGCATCGCCGTCGCGCCGTCGGGCACGCGCGAGGAGTGGGCCGAAAGCGACATCGTCGCCGCCAACGGCGGCTTCGTCACCGACGTCGACGAGCGCGTGGGCGAGGTGCGGGCGCCCAACACCGCGCTGCGGATCGATGGGGTCATTCCAATTCCGGGGAGGCTGCCCGGCGCGGCGACGCCGGCGGTGGGACCCGGGCCGATCTGGGCTGGTCCGCGGGCCGCCTTCCCCGCCCCCGACGGCGATTATCTGGCCCCTCTGGCCGGCCTCAAGGCGATGGACGCCGGCTCGTTCGTCGCCGCCCCGCTGGTTTCGTCGATCCTCGCCGAGTACGGCGCCGACGTCATCCGCCTGGAGCCGCCGGCCGGCGACACCTACCGCGCCTACTCGACCTCGTTCCTCTCGGTAAACCGCTACAAGCGCGGCCTGGCGATGGACCTGCGCAAACCCCAGGGCGCCGCGACCATGCTCGAGTTGCTCCGCGACGCCGACATCCTGGTGGAGAACCTGCGGCCGGCGAGAATGGCGCGCATCGGGCTGGGCGACGAGGCGCTCGCCCAGGCCAACGATCGACTGATCCACGTGTCGCTGTCGGCCTATGGCCGCGCCGACGCCTGGGCCGACGCGCCCGGCTTCGACCCGGTCTTCCAGGCTCTGAGCGGCATGGCCGTGGCGCAGGGCGGGGACGGCTATCCCTATGACTCCGGCGTGCCCTTCGTCGACACCGGGGCCGGCGTGCTCGGCGCCATCGGGGTGCTCGCAAGCCTGCACCGTCGGCTCCGCCGCGACGTCCCTGCGATGGTCGAGATCTCTCTCGCCCAGTCGGTCACCTTCCTTCAGTTCGGCGAATTCACCACCTACCGCGGCAGCCCGGCTCCGGCGGTGGGCTGCGCCGACTATCGCGGGCCCGGCGACGCCCACCGATTGTTCGAGTGCACGGACGGCTGGATCGCGCTGCGCGCGACGAAGGCGGCCGAGCGGGCCGCGCTGCTCAGCGCGCTGGACGTTACCGATGCGGGTCGGCTTGAGCAGGCGCTCGCCGCGCACACCGTCGCCGAGGCGATCGCCAAGATATCCGGCGCCGGCGTCGACGTGGTCCGCGCCCTGTCGTTCGCGTCGAGTTTCACCGATCCCTTCCCCGTCGCGAACGACTGGATGTACGTGGTCCAGGACAAGCAGTTCGGGCGGTCAATGATCATGCGCAGCTATTCCGACTGGACGACCACCAAGGGCCGCCGCCCCGCCGCCTCGTTCGCCGTCGGCGAGGAGTCCGTCGCCGTCCTCGCTTCGGCCGGCGTGCCCGCGCAGCGCATCAAGGACCTGATCGAGGCGGGCGTGGTGACCGCGCCGGTCGAGTCGCTCCCGGCCTGAGACGAGCCTCAGCGGGCGCGGTCTCGGCCTCGTCGGACACGTCGTGCCGCCAGAAGCTCGCCTGCAGGCCGCGGCCGGCGAGATCGCGCGCTAAGGCCTGCCCATCGTCCTCGCGCACGTCGGTCAGGGCGACGGCCGCGCCTGCTCGGCCATGCGCAGCGCCGTCGCCCGGCCAAGGCCAAGCGCGGCCCCGGTGACGACCGCGACCTTTCCCGTCAGGCCGTTCATGGTTTGCCTCCGAAACTCAGTGGCTGAGGAGAAGGAAGCGCTCCTGGGCGTGCAGCAGGTCATAGGTGACGCCGCCGAAGACCCACTCGCCCAGGCGCGAATGGCCATAGCCGCCGGCCACGATCAGATCCGCGCCGATCTCGCCCGCCGCGGCGTTCAGTTCGGCCGCTACACGGTGGCCGGGCAGCCCCGTCGGATCCGCAGCCGTCGCCGGCGGGATCGTCTCACAAGCCACGCCGAACAGGGTGGCGTCGAGTTTCCGCGCAAGCGCGGCCGCGGCGCGCAGGCGCGGCGCCTCCTGCGGATCGGCGCTGACGTGGGTGAGGATGGTGCGGAAGGCGCGGGCGGCGGCGCTGAGCGCCGGCGAGTCCGCCTCGGGTTGAACTCGCGTGACCATGTCGCCGCCCTTTCTCTGCATCGTGACGCATCGGAACCGAGGCGTGACGCGCGGGGGAGCCGTCCGCGAAGCGGACTGAGGCGACGTTATGCGTGCGGAGCTCAAGCTCCGTATCCCTACTTAGGGAGCGCACCGAAATTTTCGCCGCCCGGCGCAAGGGACAGGATCTCCCTGAAAAAGGAGAGCGCCTATGTCCCTCATCACCCCCTATCTGCTGCTGGTCCTGGCGGCCTTCGCCGCCTTCATGATCGTGCTGCTGACGGTGAGCCTGCGCTGCTGGGGCATGGCTGTCCCGCGTGGATCCGCCTCGCAGACCTGGGCGCCGTCGGAGACATCCCCTGCGCCGGTGCAGGAGGCCGCCTGACCGCGAGATCAGCCCGGGAACTCGTCAGGCCGTTCGGAAGGCTCCTCGGCGCCCTCCTCCTGGAGCGCCACGATCTGCAGGTCGACCTCCCGCCGCAGCCAGACGAGATCGCCGATCACCTGCTCCCTGGGTGCGAGCGGGCTTGTCGCCAGCTCGAGCACCCATTCGTGCAACTGCTTCAGACGCTCCTCATAGGTCATGGCGCGGCTCCAATCGGTCGAGCGCATGGCTGGAACGCACGGCGCCCGTCCGCGTGCCCTGGATGCAAGCTGCGTTGCGAACTCCATTCTGGCTCCCCTCCCCTTGATCGGCCTCCCCTCCCCTTGATCGGCGCGCCGCACGGAAACTCCGCGTGAGATGACGCATGGGGTCGAGAGGAGATCGCCTACTGGATGAGTGCGGCGGGCGCATCAATCGGCGCGTCGATGCGGATGGCGGGGCGAAATTGCTGTGATAGGACGGTCGGCAAAATCGGCGTGGAGACGAACGTGAAATTCGAGTTCGAGCCCGGAGTGGACGAATTCCGCCAGGAGATCCGGAATTTTCTAAAGGACAATCTGCCGGAAGACATGAAGCTCCGGCAGATGTACGCCGGCACCCTTTTCGCCGCCACCAAGGAGGATGAACTCGCTTGGGTGAAGATCCTTGGTAAGAAGGGTTGGCAGGTCTATTCCTGGCCCAAGGAGCTCGGCGGCTGCGATTGGAGCCCTCTGAAGCAATTCGTCTTCGAGGATGAGATGGTCAGCGGCTTTGCGCCGCCGCTGCCGTTCAACCTGCTGCACATGATCGGCCCGGTGATCTACCGGTTCGGCAGCCCGCAGCTGCAGGAGCGGTTCCTGCCCAAGATGCGCTCCGGCGACGAGATCACCTGGGCTCAAGGCTTCTCCGAACCGGGCGCGGGGTCCGACCTCGCCTCGCTGAGCACCCGGGCCGAACGGGTCGGCGACAAATATGTCATCAACGGCTCGAAGATCTGGACCAGCGGCGCGCACGAGGCGACCTGGGGCTTCTTCCTCGTGAAGACCGACACCTCGGTGAAGCCGCAGGAAGGGATCAGCATGATCCTGGTCGACATGAATACGCCCGGGATCTCCGTCCGCACCATCCCGCAGATCAACAGCGACGAGCAACACCTCTGCCAGGTCTTTCTCGACAACGTCGAGGTTCCGGCCGAGAACCTGATCGGCGAGCCGAACAAGGGCTGGACCTACGCCAAAAAGCTGCTCGAAGGCGAACGCACCGGCAGCTCCTACATCTTCTGGAACAAGCGGGAGATGCGGCGGCTGGTCAACATCGCCAAGGCCGAGGAGCTGCGCGGCAATCCGATCGCCAAGGATCGCGCCTGGCGCGCACGGTTGGCCCGCCTCCAGGCCGAGTTGACCGCGCTCGAATGGTCGGTGCTGCGCGTGCTCGCCAAGGAGGAGTTCCCCAAGGGGATCGCCCCCGCCGCCTCGGCGCTCAAGGTGCGCGGCTCGGAGCTTCAGCACGCGATCACCGAATGCCAGATCGACCTGCTGGGCGAAAAGGCGATGCGCCTCTATCCGACCTACTCCCTGCCCGAGAAGGCCGGCGCGCTTTGGCCGGAGCATGTGCTCGGTCGGACGGGGACCGGCCTGATCATCCGCGCCGCGACCGTCTTCGGCGGAAGCAAGCAGGTTCAGCGAAACATCATCGCGAAGGCGGCCTTCGGCCTCTGACGCCGCGATCCATTACGAAGACGGAACAAGCACCGTGGACTTCAACTATTCCGAAATGCAGCAGATGCTGGTCGACAGCGCCAGCAAGCTCATCGCCAACACCTATACGCTCGAAGATGTGCGACATCAGAAGAGCATCGCTAACGGCCTGAACGAGAAGAACTGGGCGCAGTTCGCCGAGCTGGGATGGCTGGCGCTGCCGCTTCCCGAGGAAGCCGGCGGCCTCGGCTGCCCGCTCGAGGACGCGGTGGTGCTCAACACCATGCTCGGCCAGGCCTTGTCGGTGGAGCCCTATGTCAGCACCGTCGTCGTCGGCGGCGACCTGATCGGCGCGCTTTCTGACGCCGATGCGCGCAACGCCCTGCTTGGCGGCGTCGCCGCCGGCGAGGTCCGCATCGCGCTCGCCCACGGCGAGCCGGACGAGCGCTACGGCGACGGCGGCGCGCGCAAGACGGCCGCGAAGCCCAGCGGCGCCAGCTTCGCCCTGACCGGCCAGAAGATGCTGGTGCTCGACTCCCCGTCGGCGACCCACATCGTGGTTTCGGCGACCCTGCCGGACAGCGGCCTTGGCCTGTTCGTCGTCGAAGCCGGCGCGGCCGGCCTGAGGGCCGAGGCGTACCAGTTGATCGACGGAGCTGCGGCGTCCGACCTGTTCCTGGACGGCGTGCCGGTCGAAACCGGCGCGCTGATCGCCTCGGGCGACGCCGCCGAGGCCCTGCTCGCCCGGACTCGCGACCGCGCCAATATCGTGCTGATGGCTCAGGCGGTGGGCGCCATGGAGGCCTGCAACGAGGTCTGCGCAGCCTACATCAAGGAGCGCAAGCAGTTCGGCCAGCCGATCGGCAAGTTCCAGGCGCTGCAGCACCTCATGGCCGAGATGTTCGTCGCCGCCCACCAGGCGCGGTCGATGCTCTACCAGGCGCTGTCGAACGCCGACGCCGAGCCCGAGGCCCGGCGGGCGGCGGTCTCCGGGGCCAAGCTGCTGGTCGGCGAGGCCTCGCAACTGGTGTCGCGCTACGGCATCCAGCTGCACGGCGGCTACGGCGTCACCGACGAATACATCGTCAGCCACTACTACCGGCGCCTGCTGACGCTGGAGAAGACCTTCGGCGACGTCGACCATCACGCCGAGATTTTGGCGAGCGACATGTTCGACCGCGCGGCCAACTGAGCTGACTGCCGAATTCGCTCCGCTCGGGCCGCCTTCGCGGGCGGCCCTTTCGTTTCAGCGTGAGCGACGAACCAGCAGCCAACTGAAGACGGCCACGCCGAGCACCCCGCCGGCGAGCTGGCCGGCGATGAACATCGGCGCCGAAGCCGGCGCGATGCCGGCGAATGTGTCGCTGAGGATGCGTGCGACGGTCACGGCGGGATTGGCGAAGGACGTCGAGGCAGTGAACCAGAGGCCGCGGCGATGTAGAGGCCGACCAGCGTCGGCGTGGCCTCGGGCCTGAAGCGCAGCGAGCCCAGGATGGTCCCGACCAGACCGAAGGTGGCGACGGCCTCGGCGAACCCTTGCGGCAGCCCCTCCCGCGCCTTGGTCGAGATCTGCAGCACCGGTTCGGCGACATCAGGTGCGCCGCCCAAACGCCCAGGATCGCGCCCACCGTCTGCGCAGCCACATAGCCGAGGGCGAGCCGCCATCCGAGCTCGCGCCGGGCGGCGAACATGGCGGGGACCACCGGATTGAAGTGCGCTCCCGAGATCGGGCCGAAGATGGTGATCAGCACGATCAGCCCCGCCCCGGTCGCAAGCGTGTTCGCTAGAGCGGGGCTCCATTAGACGGAACCGTATCCGGCGTTGAGGAAGTAGTTGGCGCACTCCTGGGGGCTGAAGAGGTCGAGGAGTTGGCCGGCCTTGCGCCACG
>Ga0268266_10001389_pt1 | contig 29082 bp, 23 predicted proteins | sample KBSS13metaG_FD_190356 | JGI IMG/M metagenome (GOLD analysis project Ga0268266, IMG submission 190356) | Switchgrass rhizosphere microbial communities from Kellogg Biological Station, Michigan, USA - KBS S1-3 metaG (SPAdes) (version 2) | ecosystem: Host-associated > Plants > Roots > Rhizosphere... | reverse complement strand
CGACCACCGCTTCGCTCAGCTCGTGCCGCTCCCGCTCGGTCAGGTTCGGAGAGTCGAGCGCCGTCCCCGCGGCGATCACCGAGGTCAACGGCGTCCGCAGGTCATGGGAGACCGAGCGCAGCAGCGCCGTCTTCAGCTCGTCGCTGCGCCGCAGAGCGCCGGCCTCGATCGCCTCCGCTTCCATCCGGTCCCGCTCGGCGGTCAGCTCCTGCAACCGCGCCAGCACCTCCTCCGTCTCCCGCCGCCGCCGCTCCGCCTCCCCGGCCCGAGCCCGCGCCATCTCCGCCAGCGAGCCACTAGCCAGAGCAACAATGACGAACACCACCAGAGCAACCGCGTCCTTGTCGGCGGCGATCCCAAACTCCCCCGTCGGCGGCAGATGGAACCAGTTGAAGGCCAGCGCGCTCCCCACCGCCGACACCAGCCCCAACCGCCACCCCCACCAGCTGGAGATCAGCAGCACCCCCGGGATGTAGACGACCCCCAGCGAAATCGCCGGCGCCACCGACTTCAACGGATAGATCACCGCCGTCGACCCCGCCACCATCCCGACCGTCGCCACCCACCCCCAAGCAGAGGCAGGCCGCTCGGCGCTTATCTCCGGCAGGCTGATCGGCACGGCATCAGCGTATTCCGCTGGCTAGTGGGGCCTCTACTTTGAACCGGCGAGCGCCTGGACCACAACTAGGCCGTCTAAAGACCAAGTCAACGCGGTCGACTGTTCCAAGGAAGATGTCTGAGGTCAAGATTCGTGAGTGGCTGCCCTGTCGTACACCGGGCTATCTAGTCACCGAACGAACCGTCTAGGGAACTCCCGGGCGAAGCATGTGCCTCGCCTGTTCCAGTTCACTCACGTTAAGGATCTCTAGGTGCGCAATCGCGTTGCGGGTCCGGTGTAGCCATCTCGCAAGCTGGGCGCGGCTCTGGTGCTTTTGGAATGAGGGGAACCGGAAAATGGAGGCAAGATCGGCGACCTCGAGACTGCGGATTTCCTTCTCCCGCCAGCCTTGAGGCAACAGGTTCCGACGTTCATAGACCCATTCAGCAAGGGCTTGTCTTTCGATCTCAATCCGCGGCATCAAGCTGCGAACCTGGCCGAGCCAAATCAGGTGCTGAAGCGCGTTCGGGCTTTCGAGAGCCGCGTGACAGACGTGGACCTGCGGATCCCGGTCTCCCCAAGCGTTGACGATTCCCTTGCTCCAAGCGCCAACCGACTCGGCAGGCGGCTGGGCACGGGGCGAGGGCCTCGGCGACCATCGCCAATCTCCGTCTTCCTGAGCGCCGCCATACTCGTTCAACAGTGGCCGCAGGCTGGCGAGGGCACCATCCCACTCCTGTACCAGAATTCCAGCGAGGTTTAGGTCGAAGCCGGCAACCTCAGTCACGGGCTCGACGAAGGCAGGCTCCCAGCTCCGGTTCTGGGCCAGTTCGGCGACGAAGACCTCAGTGTCGAGGGGGGTCACCACCCCCCACCACCAGCGCTTGTCGAGGAGCATTATTGAGTCGGGGATCAGGTGCGCATGTCGGCCGTCGCAGAGAGTCGCAAACACGGTCCGGCCGTGAATCGGAAGGTCGTTGGCTGCCCCTGCGTACTGCTCCAAGAAGTGGATCCAGGCGTCAATCTCGGCCGCGGACGCCGAGCGGGCGTCAACCCAGATCAGGCGTCGCCTCAGTTCGGGATGGCGAGCAAAGGATCTAACGTCGATTTGGTCGCCGGCCAGCGGCACACTGAGAGCAAGCCGTCGGTAGAGAACGTCAACGATACGCCCCCGCCCCTCCAGTACCTCATTTAAACGCAGGCGATTGACCTCGATCTCCGGCAGCATCTCGCGCACAGCTCCCTGCAAGCCGTCGGGAAAACCGCTCGCCGGAAGCAGAAGGATCGTCGAACGCCCCTCTTCGAGCTCCGCCGCGAGCAACCTGGCGAAGCGGTTGGGACCCCCCAAACGCCACTCAGGATGCTGCATTGACGTTGGCGGAGGCACGCCTCCGCCAGGCGGCGGCGGCCGTCTTCTCAACCATGTAGCGGCCTTTTGAGTCGAGTTCCAGCACCTGCATTGAGCGCAGCAACTCGGAGGCCCGACCAGCGTCCGTGATGCCCTCACCCTCCGCGAGATCTTTGAATTCTTCGAAGCTGATCGGATCCTCGTAAACGATAAAAAGGCTCCAGACCCGGGCAAGGTCCTCGTCGGCATCGAGTCCAATCGCCGCACACAGCTCGGCCGCCCCCTCGCTGCTGTCGAGCCACTGATCCAGGGACTTGATCGCCTTCTTCCAATCGTGGTCCTGCCTATAAGCGTCGACAACTCGGTTGACGAGAATTGGCCAGCCGCCCGTCGTCCGCATCAGTTCATTCAGGCTGTTGTCGTGGCTGAAGAAGAGTTCGACGTCCTGCGCCTGCGCCCAAGCTCGCAGACCGGCCTTGCTCCACCGCTTCAGCTCGATTAGCTGAATCTGGTCTCCGAATGCCACTGAATAACGTCCCTCGCCCTCGTCGGGTACAACTAGGGCCTCCCAGGTCTTGAGCGCTCCCCCTCCAAGCACAAAGACGAGCGTTCCGTTGAGGTTGGGCTCAATCAGCCTCTCGGCAACCGAGTGGATGCCTGCCAGATGTTCGCCAGGGGAGCCCTGTCTCAATTCGTAGGCAACAGCCCGACGCTTCTGCAGAGGTTTCTTGAAGCGAGCCCGCAGGCGTTTGAAATCCTGGCCGGAATCGTCCTTGAAGCTGTAGCGCCCGGACCCGTCCTCGAAGAGCTCCCGTAGGCAGGCCCTGGCGTCGCCGATGCCCGTGGCGGCGCTGCCGACGACCACGCGCAGCAGCGAGCCCTCCGCCTCCTCATCGCTCGCGAGGATGTCGGCAGCCTGTTCGTGCGTGAACGGCTGGCGTCGGTAGGGGTCATCTCCAAGACGGTCCCGGAACGAAGCCGCCTCGAAACCCTCCGGGAGGTCAAGCTCGTCGGAGGCATTGAGGGCCTCCTCGATCTGCTCCGGGGTGCCGAGCATTCGCAGCACGTTCGGACTGCGCATCATGAACCGCCCTCCACCATCTTCGAAGAGGACCCCGAGGCTGTCCATCTCCTCTAGCAGGGCTCGGAACTCGTCGCTGTCGGTCTTGGCGAACCCGGCCGGCCAGTACTCGTCGCACATCGCTCGAATCTCGGAGGCGCTGAGTCCGACCGACAGGCCGCTGCCGAGGGCTTCGAAGGCAACCGAATTGGCGATTACCTGGTAGCGCGGGTCGAGGTTGGTGGTCAACCCGAAGCGGGTCCGCATCTCTTCGATCAGGCGCTGATTACCGTGGACGGCATCGACATCCCCCGAAGTGATCATGTACGGCGGGGTCCCCGGCCCGCACGCCTTCTCCAACATATGGTCCACTAACTCGCTGCAAAACAGCTGGATCAAACTTGGCTGGTAGTTAGTCGCGGTAAGGATTCGGACCGGTAGATCGGATGACTCGAACCTAAGGCCCAGCGCCTCCAACGGTTTCGTGATCAGGTCGTAGGCCGGCTGAGGCTTCAGCGGCCCGACCGGGGTCGGATAGCCGAGATGCGCAAGCGGCTGATTGGGCATCCGCTGAAAGCGACGCACTTGGTGCAATCCGGCGAAAACCGGCTTGAATCGCTGATCGGTTTCCTCCATTAGCGCCTTCAGCTCGGTGACGTTGGGGAAGTTCGCTTTCGCATCGGCGTTGAGAAACGAATCGCACTCGTCCAGCAGCAGCAGAATCCGGCGCTTGTCGTTGCCTTCGAACCAGGCCTTCACCTCGGTGCGAATGTCCTCGAAGCTCGGATCCTTGGCGCGCCTGTGGGTCATCACCCCGGCGTCCTTCAGAGCCTTGGCGATCTCGCCCCGAATCTTCTCGGCAGGCTCGCGCTCGCCGATGCCTTTGGTTTTGAGGTCGACGTAGATCGCGGTGTTCGTCTTGGGAGCTTCGTCCTTGAACTTGCGCTCAGCCGCCCGCAGCAGCGCGGACTTGCCCAGTCGACGGCCGCCGTAGATGAACGAGGTCCCCCTGCGGTCGATCAGTTCCGCGAGCTCGCGGCCGCGACCGTAGAACATCTCCAACGGGACGCTGCCCGGTGCAAACGGCGTGTATGGATTGACGGCGCTGAACGGCATCGTGATGCGCATCGTGGTTGCCAATTTGCGACCCCCACGAGAAGAAAGGAAGAGGAAGGCGGGCGCGTCGATCAGGGCCACAGCGCGGCGGCTCGGCTGCTGGCGTAGCTGGTCGGCAACCCCCCTTCTGACCGTCTCCGTCAGGGCATTTCCGAAGAAGAGCACGACGATCGGCTGTTCGCCGTCTTCCTGAGTGATCAACGACACGATTGCGTCATCGCTCATCCTTTCCCAGATCATCAGCAGGCGGTAGCGCCCACCCTGGGCGTCAGACCCGAAGGCCGGGACCAGCGCCTTGCCAAGCGGCTTGGCCGTTATCTCTCCGCGGACGCGCTTGTCGGGACCCGGCTTCCAAGCTTTTATCTCGACCCCGGTCTCAACAGTCAACCCGATCAGGTCAAGAACCCGGGTCAGGTCGTCGTCGGCTTCTTTCAGTTCGCGGCACTCCAAGCGGCGCCAAGCCTCGATTGCGGCCAGCACCGGCTCGATCTCCTCGTCTTTAAGACTGGAAAAGTCAATGGCGCCAAACTTGTCTCGGCCGGTGACGGCCTCGCTCAGCGCCTCACCCTCCTTACTGAACTTGGCGACCCTAGTGTCGCCAGCTACACGCGGGAAGAACTCGGTCAGCTGCTTGAACAGCAGCTCCTCTTCTTCCGGCAGCTCGTCGCCCCGCTCGATCGCGAGAATTAGCTCCTCCAAAGTCGAGACCTCACCGCCGTCGAGGAGATCTTGCAGGCGCTGGCGGTGGGGCTGCAGTTGCGCCTCGTCTTCCAGGCGGGGGGTGTACTCCCCACGTGCCCGCTCTTCCCCTTCTTCCTCAGCGCTGCGCAGGTCGCCGAGAAACTCCTGGATTGCCACGTCGCGGCCGCGGAGATCCTGCTCTCCTTGCCGCAGCTCAAGCGCCGACAGGCGGCTGCTGAGGCTGAGACTCACCGAATCGGAAATCCTTCCCTCGCGGCGGGCACCGCCGAGAAGACGGGCCGCTTCCCCGAACATCGCGATCAGGTGGTCGCGCTTTTCAGTCAGGCGGTTAAGCCGCTGCTTGTCGAGCACCGCCGCGAGGTCCGGGTCGGTGCGGGCGACGACTTCGACGATGCGCTCGGCGGTGTTAAAGTCTGCTTCGCCCACCCTGACCTCGAAGGCCTTCGCCCAGTCGCTTGGCTGGGCGGCGGCAAGCAGTGAAGCTAGGTGCGGCTCGCCAATCGGCTCAAGACGCGGGTTAAGGGCGAGGCCTGGGGCTCGCAGGAGGTCGAGGCCGAGAACCTCATCGATCGCCTCTTCCTCGCCGGCAAGAGGTTTGCCGTCAACCAGAAGCCCGAAGATCTCTTCAATCGTCAACAGGGTTCCGGTCGCGGCCGCCCCCGTCAGGTCATCTCTCTCCGCCCATCCCTTCCAAGTGGCGATCACTTCCTCGCGCGCATCCCGGGCGACCGTTCGCAGATCTCCGAGCAGGGCCTGCTGCCAATTCTCATTGGCCTGCTGCCGCTTGTCCCGATCGAGTTCCCGGCTGACGTCGACCCACTCGGAGACAATCGCGAGGCTTTCCTCGGCACGTTCCATCAGCTTTTCGCGGGCGGCCTCCACAATCTTGCGCTGACGGTTCGCCGTCGCCAATCGCCGAGCGGTCTCGTCGAGATGGCGTTCAAGCGTCTTCGCACCACGCAATCCGAGCACCGACTGCTCGGCCTCTTGGAGTTCCTCAAGCCGGTTGTTGATCACAATATGGAGCAGCGACCCGAGCATGCCCTCTGGGCCGATCCAGTTGAGCCATACCTTGGAGGCCCGCTGGTACTTGATCGTGCTCCGCTGCAGCATCTGCTTCGCGCGCTCCTGCACCGCCTGCAGGTTGTCTTCGGTCGAGGCGATGTTCTGGACCTGGTCGGTCATATCTGGAGCCGACACTCCTCGCCGTCCAGCTTCGGTCACCCCCTCGATCAGAGCAGCAAGGCCCGGCTTGTCCGAGTAGACCGTCGCGACAGACCCGAGCAGGTTGCCACTAACGGAGTAGGGCGCGACTAGGTTGCCTCGCAGGCCGGCCACGAGCGTGATCAGACTCGCGGCCTTGCTGCCGTGCAGGGCGTCAGACGGCAAGACCTGGATCAGCTCCCTGAGGCGGGTCGCCGGCTCCCCAGTGGAGCTGCGCATGGCCACGGCGTACGCGAGCGCCTCAAGCGCGCTCGCCAGGCCGGGCTCCTCGGACGAGGACCAGGTCGCGGCGATCCAGCGGGCGAGACCAAATCGTTCCTTCCGAAGAAGCCCGTCCAACGTAGACTCGACCTCGTCGTCGGAAGGTTCGGCAAAAACCTCGGCTGGGCTCTGCGGACCCTCGCCCAGCTTCTCCAGTCCGGAAGCGACATCATGAGCACGCTCGGCCACTTGGTCTTCAGAGGCGACCTCGGCTTCCTCAGCGTCCTCGTTCTTCCCGGTCGCGATCGCGCCGGGATCGTCCTCGCTCGTTAGCTCCACGTCGGGCGGGGGATCGGCTTTTTCCTCCGGCTCGCCTGAGCGAGACGGCGCGAACTCAAGATTGCCGTAAGCCGCGACTCCGACCGCCGCATGGCAGTCCACAGGCAGCAGTTCCATCGCTTCAGCCATCAGTGCGTCCCGGTCCCCCGCGCTGGCTTCGTTCAGGTAAACCAGGGCGGCGAGCCCGTGCGCCACCCGGCGGCTCTCTTCGTCATCGAGCGCCCCGCCGGCAACAAGCTCTGCCGCGCGCTGCTTCGGCACCACGAGCAGAGGGGAATCTGCCTCTTCAGCCGGAGAGGCAGCCAATCGCGAGAGAGCCTCGAAGAGCGAGCTAGCCTCCTGTTCGCGCTGTTCATTTCCCCTCATCTCATTTGCGGCGGCCAGCACCGCGTCGAGAGACAGTCCGTCCTCCCCATTCACATCGAGACCCACCACTGCTCCCGCGTCCTTTAAAGCCTGGTCATAAGCCTCCACCAGACCGATGTCGCTGGCGGCCACCGAGGTCCCCGCCGCCGCCGCCGCCTGCAGCCGCTTCGTTGACTGTATGGCGGAATCGCGACTTTTTTCTAAAGCGCATATGACGGCATCAAGGCCATTCGAGGCCTCGTCAATGCCCATGCCGGTCTCGTTCCCAGTTCCCCCGTCCACGCTATCGCAGCGTACCTAACTCGTTCCGGGTTAGTTCCTCCCGATCTCACGGTCTCGGTAGGCACATCGCGAGGTCTTGGCCTGCTTCTCCACTAGTAGCGAGGCCCGACGCAACAGTCCCACGGCAATTCCCGCTCAGCCCACGAAACGGCGTCGCCGCAGGCTCAAGTACTTGCAGGGGGGCCAAATCCGGCCTCGATTGCATAAGACCTCGCCCTCACAGCTCCATGTCCTAGGTCTCTAAAAAGGGGTGGCAGACGGGATTCGAACCCGCGACCGCCGGCACCACAAGCCGGAGCTCTACCAACTGAGCTACTGCCACCGCGATAGGCCCCAATTTAGCTTGCAAGGGCGCTGGCTGGCGTCGCGCAGCTCTGCGCGCCTGGCGGGGACGGGCGGACCTAGCGTCAGCGATCCAGAGGATGGAGCTCGCCCTTCGCCAGCGCCTCGGTGCGCAGGTGGGCGATCGCCTGGTACTCGGGGGACTGGATCATCTGGAGGAAAGCGCTTCGGGTCGGGTACTCGACCAGGAGGACGAGGTCCCAAGAGTCTTCTCCCAGGACCACCGGCGCGGCGGCGCCCTGAAAGACGAGGCGGCCGCCGGCTTTCTCCAGCAGTGGCAGCACCGCCTCTCCGTATTCCATGTAGCGCTCGCGGCCCCCGTCGGGCTTGAACGAGAGGAGGTTCAGCATCGTTACCGGGCCCTCGTCAGCTCGGCTCATGAGATCCGTGAAGCCCTCCTCGTTGGGGGACTCCGGGGTGAGCTGCTCCTCCATCCCCTCGCCCATTTTCAGACCGCGGCTGCGAACTCGCCGGCCTGGTCGCCCTCGCCCGTCGAGGGGGCAGACCCGCCGCGCGAGAAGACGATCTCGTCGTCGATCGGGCCGTGCTTGAAGAGGCGCAGGTCGCGGGCGTAGTTCTGGTGCAGGCGCCAGGGGTGGGTCTCGGCCTGCATCGGCAGCTGGTCGAGGGAGCGGGTGACGTAGCCGGATTTGAGGTCGATGAAGGGTTCGCGGGCCAGGCCGGGGCCGGGCTCGCGGGGCATCGCGATCTTGTAGCCGTGGGCGTCCATGTGGTTGAGCAGGCGGCACATGTACTGGGAGACGAGGTCGCACTTGAGGGTGAAGGAGGCGTTGGTGTAGCCGAGGGCGAGGGCCATGTTGGGGACGCCGCCGAACATCGCGCCCTTGTAGCCGACGAGGTCCTTGAACTCCTTGCGCTCGCCGTCGACGGTCAGCTCGATCCCGCCCAGCACCAGCAGGTTCAGCCCGGTCGCGGTGACGATCACGTCGGCCTCCAGCTCGCGCCCGGAGGCCAGCATCAGCCCCTTCTCGGTGAAGGTCTCGATCGTGTCGGTGACGACGTCGGCGCGGCCGGAGCTGAGCGTCTTGAAGAGGTCGCCGCCGGGGACGAGGCAGACGCGCTCGTCCCAGGGGTTGTAGCGCGGTTCGAAGTTGCGGTCGATGTCGTAGCCCTGCGGCAGCTGGCGCTCCACCCCGCGCCGGATCAGCTTCCGCGTGAAGCGCGGCGCCCGGCGCGAGAGCTGGTAGAAGGCCATCTGGGTGAGGACGTTCTTCCAGCGGGTGATCGCGTACTGGGCCTTGGCGGGCAGCACCCGGCGCAGCGCCTTGGCGACCGGGTCCTGGGCCGGCAGGGTGACCACGTAGCCCGGCGAGCGCTGCAGCATCGTGATGTGCTCGGTCTCCGGCGCCATGGCCGGGATCAGCGTCACCGCGGTCGCGCCGCTGCCGATCACGACGACGCGCTTGCCGCGGTAGTCGAGATCCTCGGGCCAGTGCTGGGGGTGGACGATCCGCCCCTCGAAGCGCTCGCTGCCGGGGAACTCCGGCGTGAAGCCCTCGTCGTAGCGGTAGTAGCCGGTGCAGCCGTAGAAGAAGTTGCAGGTCAGCTCGACCGTCTCGCCGCCGTGCTCGGCGCGCACCGTCCACAGTGCGTCGGTGCTCGACCACTCGGCGGAGATGACCTTGTGGCCGAAGCGGATGTGGTCTTCGACCCGGTACTCGCGCGCGGTCTCGCGGATGTAGTTGCGGATCTTCTCGCCGGCGGCGATCGAGTCCTCGTCGCGCCACGGCTTGAACGAGTAGCCGAGCGTGTACATGTCGGAGTCCGAGCGGATGCCGGGATAGCGGAACAGGTCCCAGGTGCCGCCGATCGCCTCGCGGGACTCGAGGATCGCGTAGCTCTTGCCGGGGCAGTTGCGCTGCAGGTGGGCGCCGGCGCCAATGCCGGAGAGGCCGGCGCCGACGATCAGAACGTCGACGTGCTCACGGTGTTGGTCTGACATGGGGATCTCCTGGCTAACGGTCGAGGCGAGCGAGGAGATCGCTCGTCATCGGGGTTGACTTGAAGAGGCCGCGCTTGGCGCCGGCGCGCATCCGCCGCCGCACCGCACCCTCGACCAGGCCTTTGGGAAGCAGGCCGATCAGCCGGTAGGAGACGGCGCCGCTGCGGGTCGTGGCGAGGTCGCGGGCCGGCTTGCCGTAGATCGCGCGCACGATCGTCCCGACCGCGGCGCTGAGCGGCTCCGGCGGCACCATCCCCTCGAGGCCGATGCCGGCGCTCTGGCTGGCGTCGTGGATCGGGGTGCGGATGTAGCCGGGGTAGACGGTGGTGACTGTGAGCTCGTCGCCGACCTCCGAGCGCAGCTGCTCGGAGTAGCCGACGACACCGCGCTTGCTGGCGCCGTAGGCGGTCGCGAAGGGGACGGCGATGTGGGCGAGGCCGGAGGCGATGTTGACGACGCGGCCGTGGGAGGCGCGCAGCGACGGCAGCGCCGAGGCGGTCGCCCGCCAGGTGCCGAGCAGGTTGACGTCGAGGACGCGGAGGGCGTCGGGCCCCGGGCGTTCGGAAGCGCTCTGCGGCAGCCCGATCCCGGCGCAGTTGACGAGGACGTCGAGCCCGCCGAGGCGCTTGACCGCGGCGGCGACGGCGGCGTCGACCGAGGACTGGTCGGTGACGTCGCAGGTGAGGACGTCGTCGCTGGCCCTGAGGTCGAGGCCGACGACCTCGGCACCGCGCTCCCGCAGGGCCTTGGCGGTTGCCTCGCCGATGCCGCTGGCGGCGCCGGTGATGATCACTCGCTTGCTCACGGCGGGGACTGTATCAACACTGTGTCGAGTAAGTCAACGACTTGTCGAATCTGTCAACGCAATGTAAGGTGAGGCGCATGGAGGCCGCCTCGAAATCCCGCTCGACGCCCAACGGCCGCGGCCGGCGCGCCACCCGCGCCAGCGGCGACGACCGCGAGCGGGCGATCCTCGAGACCGCCGAAGGGCTGCTCGAGGAGCGGCCGCTGAGCGAGATCTCGGTCGACGACCTCGCCAAAGGCGCCGGCATCTCCCGCCCCACCTTCTACTTCTACTTCCCCTCCAAGGACGCGGTGGTGCTGACGATCATCGACCGCCTCGTCGCCGCCGCAGCCGGCAGCCGTGAAGAGGCGCTGGCGACGCTGACCGAGGGCGATCCGCGCGCCGGCCTGCGCAAGGCGCTCGAGGACCTCTACGGCGCCTTCCGCTCGCGGCGGGCGGTGGCGATGGCGGCGGCCGAACTGCGGACGACCAACTCCGAAGCGCGCGACCTCTGGTCGCAGGTGATGGAGGGCTGGGTCGCCGACGCCACCGCGGTGATCGAGGTCGAGCGCGCCCGCGGCGCCGCTCCCCCCGGCCAGCCGGCCCGCGAGGTGGCGACCGCCCTGGTGCAGATGAACGAGCGGGTCCAGTACGCGACCTTCGCCGGCGAGTCCCCCTCGCTGGAGGACGAGCGCGTGCTCGACGTCCTCGTCGACATCTGGCTCCGCGCGATCTACGGCACCCCCGAGCCCGGTTAGCCGCCGGTCCTCGGGGTACCCAGCAGCTACGGCGCCGACCCGGATCTCAGCGGCTTTTCACCGGACTCGTCCGGTTCCCGCTGGGTTTGACGACCAACCGCTTCGGCGGAGAGGCGTCCGGGCCGGCGCTTCAGCGTCCCCTCGCCGCGTAGGTTCTGAAATCTGCCCATTTCCGCTCGAGCAGCTGCGCGTGTTGCAGCTTCAGCTCTCGCCGTTTCGCATCTATCCGTTCCAGCGAGCTGACACCTTCGAAGCTGCTGCCGCTCAGCCGGTCGAGTTCATCTAGCGCGGGAAGGTCCAGCTCGAGGGCCTTGGCGTCGCGGACCAGGAGCAGCTCCCCGAACCGCACTCCGAGCTGGTTCGCTGGAACCCCCACCGCATCGAGAACGCCATCGGCCGTCAGTACACCCCAGCTTTTGGGACTCACCTGTATCGGCGTCCGCGTGGATGCCGGCTTGATCGAACCAAACACGCCCCAACGGGCCTCGAGCAAATCGTGCGCGATCCCTCCGGGCGCCAGGATCACGGTGCCGGGGTGAGAGACGACCGCAGCTTGACCGGACCGGTGGCTCGTATAGCTGTCGAATTCGGGGGCTTCGTCGAGGATCAGCAGGCAGTCGTCCATATTCCACCTGCCGATCAGCTCCTGGGGGCCCCCGTAGACGACGAGGGACCGATGCGCCTCTAGAAGGCCGGGCGCGGAGTTGCCCCTGATACGCAGTCGACTTTCGACCAGCTCGGTGTCTGCCAAGGCCAGCATCGCCCCCTCCCCCACCTCGAACGCAAGGTCGGATCTCTTCGCCTTCAGCTCGTTGACCTGACCAAGGCCCTTGGCGCTCAACCGGACGGTCGTCCCCTCCAACACCCAGGAGTTGAGACTTGCCTGATCGCAGGTGAGCTGGAGATTCGCGCCCCAACATCGCCAGGTCTCGATTCCCGCGCGCTCCAACTCAATTTGCAGGTCTCCACCGTTGGCGAGGAAATCGATGAAATTGGTGTCGATGACATCGACCTGCCACTTCGCGTCTTTCACCTCGAGGTCTCGCACCACGGCGTCCTTCCAGACGACGTCCTTTAGCCGCGTTCCGTCGAACACGAGCCGCCCGAACTCGGCATCCGCGACCGCCGCACCGCTGACCCGTCTCGAATCGTGCACCGGTTTGGTGTTGAGAAACGCAACGAGGAGATTGCGCTTCAGGGTGGCTTCACTCTGGTCGGCGCGGCCGAACCTGGCCCAGAGCTTCTCGCCGACCCCCGGCTCCGTCGGTGAGAAGTTCCCGAGGAAGTAGAGAACCTCCCTCTCCAGGTGCTCAGAGAGCAACGGGCTCATCGCCGGTAGCTGCCCTTTCAGCACTCTCGCGACGAAGAAGCCGCGAAAAGACTTGTGAACGAAGCGGCACTTGCCGTCCTGGTCGAGCGTCACGAAGGAGCAGGTCGCGAAATCGGTTCTGATCTCCTCCTCGGTGAGACCGGTCGCGTCCAGAGCTTCCTTCAGCGGCCCGGCCGCGACTCTCAGCTTCTCCAGCGTCGAATGGAAATCGAGTTCGAGGACATTGCTTTGGTACATCTCCATCGCAACGGCTTCGGCCAACATTCTTCGCGTGACGAGCGAGAGGCCGTTCTGACGACTATGGCCCTTGGCCAGATCGAGATCGAGCTTCGCGTGGGTATAGATCTCGTACAGCCCCGAGGCGCCGTACTGCGAGCTCGTATCGGAGATGTCGAGACCTCCGATCACCACCGAGCTGATGATTAGGTTCAACAGCATCGGACGGGTGGACAGATCACTGAGGTCGTAGGTCCGCTTGATGAAGGCGAGGAGGTCGGGGACCGAGGCACCCGCCTCCGCCAGCTCATCGCTGTGACGTGCCACGAATTCCTCGACCTGCGCGTCGTCCAGCGGCAACAACCGAACCACCTGGAGATCCCGCAGATCGAGTGCCTCGTCCGCCCCGGGGACGGGCCTCACCTCGCGATGGCGCGCGACGAGTCGCTGCCGCAGGCGGTTGGCGCCGGCCACGGTGTAGGCCCCGCCGGCGCGGGGAGGAGTCGTGATCGCCGCCTCCTGCTCTCGGAGTGAAGAGAGCATTTCATCCAGCTCGCCCCTCTCCACCAGATAGCTCGGCCGTGAGGTCAGGATCGCGGGTGAGCGCGAACGCAACACAGGCATCAACTCATGGAAAAGGGCCAACCTGCGGTTGGCATCGGAGCGATCGAGCATCTCGTCGAAACCATCCAGGAGGATGAAGAGGTTGCCCGACTCGATCCTCTGCCAGAGAAGATCGGTCGGAATGTCGCGGTAGTAGGCGTCTCTGAAGCTGGCGCGCAGCAACGTCCCGATGTCCTGGCTCTTTCGGTATTCGCGCAGGGGAACGAACAGTGGTATCCGATGGTCTTCACCGGCCAGATAGGCCATGGCCCGGTCGTACTCGATGTTCCGCAACAACGTGGTCTTTCCCGACCCGAAGTCGGCGAGGGCCAGGATGATTCCCAGTCCCGATTCACCGTCGAATTCGTACCACTCGCCCAGGAGCGCCTCTCCGCTGGCCGCACGCGACGTTTCCGTCGACATGGTCGACCAGCCGAGCAGTTCGATCGCCAGCGACAGGTAGTTGTGGAAGATCGCCGATTGCTCATACCGTTCGACCCCCTCCGCAATCTGGTGACGCACGTCGAAGATCTGCGACGAGAGCTCCGCCCACGACAGCAGCGTCACGTTCGGGTGGTCCTCCGCGGCGGCACGTCCATCCGCGGTGAAGCCGCTGGCGCTCACTAGAACGCCCCCCGTCACGGTTGAGCTCGCGGTCTGCACCACCACGCGGTGGACAAACTCGAGAACGTCCTCATTCCCGACCGGGTTGGCATGGTCTTTGCACTCGATGGCGAGCTTGATCGCCGGGGCCCCGGGCACGTCCTGGCGAGCGATCAGATCCGTCTGCTTGCCAGGCAACTGGATGTTGGGGGTAACCCGAAACCCCAGCGACTGGTACGCGTCGGTGACGCGCTGCTCGAATGCTTTTCCGGGTGCCTGCACCTTTCCCGCTCTCATCGAGCGAAGACCGTATCTAAATCGGTACTGGTTGTTATTTCAGACTCGAGGGGCGATCTCCCGCCCCATCAGCGCGATCGCATCGAGGTCGCGGTGCAGCAGGTGCTGTCCCATGATCCGGGTCAGTCCCGCCTCCTTCAGCTCGCGCAGCTGCTCGATCGCCTCGTCGACGGTGCCGAGGATCGTGCTCTCGCGCTGGGCGGCAATGAACGCCTCGCCGTCGTCGCCCTCGCCTTTCCACCGAGCGAGGCGCGAGGCGCGGTCGATCAGGTCCTCGCGGTCGGCGCCCACGAGCCAGCCGGTCATCATCGAGAGCGGCAGGGTCGCCGGGTCCCGTCCCTCCTTCTCGCAGGCCTCGTCGAGGCGGCGGCGCAGGTCGGCGACCTCCTCGGCGGTCGACATCACCGTGTTGTACTCGTCGGCCCAGCGGGCGCCCATCCGCAGCGTGCGCGGCCCGCCTTTGGCGCCGAGGATCAGCGGCAGCGGCTGCTGCACCGGCTTCGGCCGGGCGTCGAGCTGGCGGGCGGAGAAGTGCTTGCCGTCGAAGTCGAACGGCCCATCGCCCCAGTGGCCGCGGACGATCTGCATCTGCTCTTCGAGCGCCTCCATCCGCGGTCCGATCTCCGGCAGGTCGAAGCCGTAGAGCTCGTGCTCGCGCTCCCACCAGCCGGCGCCGATCCCGACTTCGACCCGGCCGCCGCTGACGTGGTCGGCGGTCACCGCCAGCTTCGCCAGCACGGCGGGATGGCGGAAGGTCGCCGGCGAGACCATCGTCCCCAGCCGCAGGTTCTCGGTCACGGCGCCGAGCGCGGCGATCGTCCCCCAGGCGTCGAGCGAGCCGCGCTCGCGCTTGTCGTCGACCGAGAGGTAGTGGTCGGAGCGGAACATCGTCCCCACCCCGTGCTCTTCGCAGGCCGCGGCGAGCGCCAGCCAGTCCTCCCAGGTCACGTCCTCCTGGCCCTCGACCATCAGGCAGATCTCCATGCGTCCTCCCTACCCGGCGGCGACGATTTCAGCGAAGGCGGCGAAGCCCGACGCGGTCCGCTCCGTCAGCGTCGCCTCCAGCTCGGCGGCGCGCTCCGGCAGGGCGTGCGTCCCGTCCTCGCCGAGCGCCGCCACGGCCTCGGTGACCATCGACGGCACCTCCATCCAGGCCTCGACCAGGGCGAAGTCCGCCTCGGGATGGAAGAGGACGCCCCAGGCGTTGCCGGTGCGGAACGCCTGGCACGGGGTGAGCTCGGAGGAGGCGAGGTGCTGGGCGCCGTCGGGGAGGTCGAAGACGTCGCCGTGCCAGTGGAGGACCTCGGTGCGCGGCGCGAGCCCGCCGAGCAGAGGATCGTCGGGGTCGGTCACCTCGACGGGCGCGAAACCGATCTCCGGCCCCTCCCCAGCCCGCACCTCGGCGCCGAGCGCCCGCGCCAACAGCTGCGCCCCGAGGCAGACGCCGAGCACCGGCATCCCCCGCTCCACCGCCTCGGCCAGCCAATCGCGCTCGGCCGCCAGCGCCGGGAAGCGCTCGACCTCGTCGACGTTCATCGGCCCGCCCATGAAGACGGCGCCGGCGACCTCGTCGTGAGCGGGCAGAGCCTGGCCGGCAAGCGGTTTCACCGTCTTCACGTGCAGCGCCCCGCAGGCGTCGAGGATCCGGTGCGGCCCCTCCCAGGGCACGTGCTGAACCGCCAGCAGGGTCGGACGCTCGTCCAGTCTCATCGCGGTGCCAGGCTAGCCTGCGCGGCATGAAGTTCAAGGCACTCGGTGTCGCGGCGCTGGTCGCTTCAATCGCCCTACTGACCACGTCCGCCTCGGCCGTCGGTCCTTATCCCGACCTCTCCCCCTGCCCGGTCTTCCCGGATCCGCCGGCTTCGCTCTCGCCGCGCGCGCCATCGCTTGCGACCGAGGCCGCCTGGAACCAGGACATCTCCAAGGCGCCGCGCGACCCGCGCTCGAGCGCCTACATCGCCTACATCAACTCCCACGGCGGCGACAGCCTGCATCCCGACTTCGGCTCTCCGCGCGCCTACGGTTTCCCCTACTCGGTCGTCGGTGCCGGGCAGCGGCTGCTGCCGGTCCACTACACCGCCTACGGCGACGAGAGCGACCCGGGGCCGTTCCCGGTCCCGACCGGCGCGCCGGTCGAGGGCGGCAACCGCAGTGATGGCGACCGCCACGTGCTCGTCGTCGACCGCGCCGGCTGCAAGCTCTACGAGCTCTACCGCGCCTTCTACGTCGCCAAGCCGCGGCCGCACTGGAACGCCGACTCCGGGACCGAGTGGGATCTGCGCTCGGCCGCCCGCCGGCCCGACGGCTGGACCTCGGCCGACGCCGCCGGCCTGCCGATCTTCCCCGGCCTCGTCCGCTACGACGAGGTCGCCGCCGGCCACCTCGACCACGCGATCCGCGTCACCGTCGAGAGCACCCGCAGCGCCTGGGTCCACCCCGCCTCGCACTGCGCCGGCGACACCTCCGACACGAGCGCGCCGCCGATGGGCCTGCGCCTGCGGCTGAAGGCCGGCTATCCCCTCGGCCGCTTCCGCGGCGCGGCGAGGACGATCGCCGTCGCGATGAAGCGCTACGGCCTGATCGTCGCCGACAACGGCTCCAACTGGTTCTTCTCCGGAACCAGCGACCGGCGCTGGGACGACGAGGGCCTCAACCAGCTGAAGGGCATCCCCGGGAGCGCCTTCGAGGCGGTGAAGAGCGCTGCATCTATCCGTCCATGCTGATTTCCCTGCAATGGATCGGGTACCCGATCCATTGAAGCCAGTCACGGATCACTAGGGAACAAGCTCCGAGGAGAGAGGAACGATGGCCCAGACGAAAGCCAAACCGAAAAAACGATCGACGTCGAGACCCAAATCGACGTCGGCGTCGAAAGCCAAACCGGCGTCGAAATCGTCGAAACCGAAAACGTCCAAAGCCAAACCGAGAGCGGCGAAAAAATCGGCTGGCAGCAGAGCGCGCAGCTCGTCGAGCAACGGCGCAAGCAGCAGCAAATCGCGCTCGAACGGCTCGTCGAGCAAACACTCGAACGTCGAGGCCGTGAAACACGCGGTCGAGGGCGTCGGCGGCAAAGTTGGCGACAAAGCCAAGAGCGCCGGCAAGAGTGTCGGCAAAGCCGCGAGCAAAGCGAAGGTCCCGCTCGTCGCCAGCGGAGCGGCCGTAGCTGGAGCCGCTGGTGGTCTCGCTCTCGCCGCCGCCTCCAAAGGCAGCAAGAAGAGCGGGCTCGGCAAGGCGATGACGCGCAGGCCGAAGATCAAGGTCAAGGCGCCGAAGATCAAGGTCGACTCCAAGGACGTCGCCAAGGCGGCCAAGGGAGTCGGCGAGTTCAGCGCGCAGGTAAGCGAGATTGCCGGCGGTCTCGAGACCGCCGCGTCGGGGAAGAACGGACGTCACCGCTCCCCGGTCGAGGTCGTTCTACAGGGACTCACCGCGAGGCGCTGAGCCGGGCAGGCCCTGAGGACATGGCTGCGACCGCGCGCACGGGACGCGCGGTCGCCAGCCGAAAACTTCGCTACTCCTCCTTCTCGTTCTCGGCCTCTGCCTCGTCGGTCGGGTGGACGATCCGCTGCGCCACCGCCCAGTCGACCTTCACGTCGCGATAGACGACGCCCTCCTCCGGCTCCTCCGGGATGTTCTCCCGCTCGACCTTGGCGTCGGTGTCGTGGCCGGGCTCGCCGTAGTAGGTGACCTTCCGCCTCTCCGGGACGCGCCCGAACTTGACCTCCTTCGCTTTGACCGAGGTGAAGAAGTCGAGGTCGGGACGGCGGCCGCTCATGCGGCCGCCGCCTTCTCGACGTCGTGGACGGTGACCCGGCCTTCGGCGCCGGTGCCGTCGACGTCGTCGATGTCGACCCCGTGCTCCTCGGCCTTGCGCAGCGCCGCCTCGGTGGCGTTGTGCTTTGCCGCCCGGCGCTGACGGCGGCGCTCGCCCAGCTCCATCGCCTTGTGGGTCGCCGCCATCCCGAGCTCTTTCGCCTCGTCGGTCGCCGCGGCGCCGATTTCTTTCGCGACGAGCTTGGCGATCTGTTTGGCGAAACCGCCTCCGCCCCCTTCGCCGCCGTCGCCGCCCCCATTGCCGCCGTTACCGCCGAGCTGGGCGAGCCCGCCGACCTGTCCCAGCGCCTGCCCGGCGCCTTCGCCGAGCCCGCCGACCGCCTGCCCGGCTCCGCCGCCGACGTCTTCGACGGCGCCGCCGGCGCCTTTGCCGACGTCTTTGACCGCGCCCTCGGCGCCTTCGCCGACGTCTTCGACCGCACCCCCTGCCCCTTCGCCGATCTCCCCGACGGCTTTGTTCGCGCCTTCGCCGACTTCGCCGACCGCTTTGCCGGCGCCTTCGCCGACCGGTTCGAGCGTGCGGCCGATGCTCTTCAGCAACTCGGGGTTGCGATCGAGCGTGGTCAGGACGCGGTCGATGATCGCGGTGACGTGGTCGAGCCGGGCTCGCATCAGAGCCTGCGCTTCGACGCCTTTGATGTTGAGTTCGACTTTGCCGAGCTCGACGTGGACGCCGACGCTCAGTTTGACCAGGTCGAGGACTTCGGCATGGAGCGAGACGCGCGCTTCGAGGTCGTCGAGCTCGAAGTGGATCTCGTCGACCTTGACGGTCGGAATGTCGACGATTACGTCGGGTTCGTCGGTGTCGCTGATTTCGCCCGGATCGATGACCGTGTAGTCCTCGTACATCTGTTCCGGCACGGTTTTCTTCTGTTTCTGCTTCTGCGGCGTCGGGCTTTTGTTCCGCCCTCGCCCTTTCGGCTGCTGAGCCATTCCCAAATCCCTCCTCGCTTGCGCGGTTCCTCTCCCCTTAAGGAAGTTTTTCCCGTTGCGCGCGCTCGCAAACGACTCCGGCGGCCGAATTCAGCTTGCGCGGCGGCGGCCGCCGGAGACCAGGCGCCAGGCTCCGCCGACGACGTAGATGACCGCGAAGGAGATCGCCAGGCCGATCGTGCCGAGGACGAGGAGGAAGAGAACGAAGGCGACGATCGCCAGCGGGACCAGGAGAAGTTTCACGCCTGCGTAGTCTTGCAACGGGCATGGGTTCCACGGCAGCAGTCCTCCAGGTGACGATCGCGCTCATCGGCGCCAGCGGCGGCAACCAGGCCGCGAGCACGCTGGGCGACAGCCTCGCGATGGTCGAAGCGCGCCACCGGATCGAAGCGGCGCCGGCCGCGCACCCGCGCCCGGCGGCGAAGAAGGCGAAGCTGCCGACGGCGGAGGAAATCGCCGCCGACCCGACGCTGCTGCCGCCCGCCTCGGCCGGGAGCAACGGCACCCACGTCCCCCACCGCTCCTCCGGCATCAGCCGCGGCGAGATCTTCGCCCACCGCCGCGGCGGCTCCGGATCCTCGGCGATCCTCCTCACCGGCGTCGCCCTCGCGCCCCCCGACGCTCCCGAACAGGTCCAGGGCGCGATCAACGCCGCCAACACGATCGTCGGCCGCCCCTACGTCTGGGGCGGCGGCCACGCCTCCTTCTACGACAACTCCTACGACTGCTCGGGCGCGGTCAGCTTCGCCCTCTTCGGCGGCGGCCTGATCCCGCAGCCGCTCAACTCGGGAGACCTGATGCGCTGGGGCGCCCCCGGCCGCGGCAAGTGGATCACCGTCTACGCCAACTCAGGCCACACCTTCGTCGAAATCGCCGGCCTGCGGTTCGACACCGTCGGCGCCGAACAGGGGACCGGCCCGCGCTGGCACCTCGCCACCGTCTCGACGGCGGGCTACGTCGCCCGCCACCCTCCCGGGCTCTAGGGCGGCAGAACAAAGACAGGACAAAAGGAAGGACCGGCTCCAGACGGAGACCGGCCCCTCGTGACTGGTGGCTAGGCGCCCTTCCCGATCGAATCGAGGGGCATCGCGCGCTCGGTGCGGAGATCCATCCGTGATCACCTCCTCCCCGGCTCTGTCTTTCTGCGGGTGGGACCGAACTATTGGTGAAGCGCGTTCCACCATTAGGGATCATTCCAGCAAATCGCGCGATTTTTTTTACACGATGTCCAGTAGGCCGGTTACGATCAAGCCGTCGGCAGTAATCAGACCTCGATAAGGAAGAGTGATGTCAACCAAAACGCAGCGCCGTAAAGCCACCGAGAACCGGATCAAAGCGATGAGCCATCCGCTGCGGGCATCGATTCTCCGCATCCTGGTGGAGAGGACCGCCAGCCCGGCAGAAATGGCGCGCGAGCTCGACGAGGAGCTGTCGAACGTCAGCTACCACACGAAACAGCTGGTCGGATTCGAGTGCGCGGAGCTGGTCAGCACCCGACCAGTGCGCGGCGCGCTGGAGCACTTCTACCACGCCACCGAACGCCACCTGATCGACACCGAAGAGTGGGAAGAGCTCGACCCGGTGATCGCCGAGGATCTGGTCTGCGAATTCATGCAGAAGATCCTCGACGACTTCGTCGCCTCGGCGAAAGCGCGGCTGGTCGGCGGGGATAAAGACTTCCACCTCACCCGCACTCCCCTGGTCTACGACGAAGAGGGACTACAGGAAGCCCTGGAGATTCACGAAAAGGCGCGGCTGGAACTGCTCGAGGTCGAGGCCCGGAGCGCCGCCCGGATGGTCAAGTCGGGCGAGGTCGGCACCAACATCTCCAGCAGCCAGGCCCTGTTCAAGATGCCCGACCGGAAACGCAGCTAGGACGACGCCTCAACCCGCGGCGAGCGGGAACCGCATCCGCACCTCGGTCCCCTCGCCTTCCTGGACGATGCGCAGGTCGGCGGCGAGCCGAGCGATGATCGTCAACCCGAGACCGAGGCCGTCGGCGGAGCCTTTGCCGAACCCCTCGCCGCGGTCGCGGACCCGCACCTCGAGCCAGTCCCCTTTGCGCGCGGCGCAGAGGTCGAGCACCGAGTCGGTGCCGCTGACCTTGGCGTACTTGACGGCGTTGGTGACCGCCTCGGAGACGGCCAGGGCCACGTCGGCGATCAGCTCCCGGCCGGCACCCTGAGCCTCGGCGAAGCTCGAGGTCCGGCGCCGCAGCGCGGGGACCGAATCCGGCTCGGCCGGCAGCGTCAGCTTGAGGACTTCAGGCGCACTCTCGGTAGCCATTGCTTCTCTTTTCGGCATCTGCGGCAAACGGTGTAGCGGTGCAACCGGATCGAGCTTCCGATTCGCTCAGCAAGGCTCAATCGCTAAAAACTTAAGCAAGTTGGACAGATCGTCGATAGGGGGTCAATCCGGAGCGCCCAGCGCTCGCATTTGAACGAAAAGAGATCCCATGCATCGTCTCACCAGCAAGCGGGCGCTCGTCGCGATCGGCTGCCTCAGTGCCTTGGCCGTCGCCGCCGTCGCTTATGCCTACTTCACGAGCACCGGCTCGGGCACCGCAACCGCGAAAGTCGGCACCAGCTCGGCGGTCACCCTGAAAGGCACCGTCACCGGCAACCTCTACCCCGGCTCCTCCTCGCAGGTCTCCTTCACCGTGGACAACCCGTCCGGAGGCGCGCAGCGGGTCGGCACCATCTCCCTGACCGGGATCACGGTCGACGCCGGCCACTCCACCTGCAGCGTCGTCATCACCGGCGGCAACCCCGATTTCACGATGCCCGCAGTCGCGGTCAACGCCACCTTCCCCCCCGGCAACGGGCAGACGGTGACGCCGAAAGGCACGCTGACCATGAACGACACCGGCCTCAACCAGAACGCTTGCCAGGGCGCGGAACTGACCCTGGCGCTGGCGAGCAACTAGCAGCTACCGGACTGGGCCGGGTCGAGCGATGCATGGGCCTCGGCCCATCGGGCCCAGCCGGGCGACCAGGGCGATCATCGCCCTGGTCGTCGCTGTCGCTTGCCTGGGGAGCGTCGCCTATGCGGCGACGCGCTCCGACCTCGCCGAGCGGAAGGCGGGCGCCGGCAAGCCCGTACGCAAGCGCGGCGACCGACCGCCCCGGCCTCGCTTCATCGAAGTCCCCGCCAGCAGCGGGGTCGTCACCGACGTCCAGCTTCGCTTCCACATTCCCCCGCCCCCGCAGCCGCCGGGTCGCGGCGGTCCGGGACCGGCGCCCGCGCCGACGACGGCTTCACGACGCTTCCAGTGCCGGTTCGAAGGCGGCGACTGGGAGGGCTGCTCCTCCCCGAGACGGCTCGCCGGGCTCGATCCGGGCGATCACGACTTCGCCGTCCGCGCCCTGAACCGCCGCGGCCTGCCCGGTCCGGCCGCCCACTACAGCTGGGCGCAGCTGGAGCCGAAGGCGTTCACGATCGATCCCGTCACCGACTCGCTCGCGCAGCTGCTCCCCGGCGACCCCGCCCAGCAGCTGCCGGTCCGGATCGGCAACCCGAACCCGGCGCCGATCGAAGTCACCGCGCTTTCGGTCGCGGTGACGCCTGACCCACCCGGCTGCCCCGCCGATCCCAACTTCGCCGTCACCGCCGCAGGCGTCAGCCCCGCGGCCCCACTCGTCGTCCCCGCCGGCGGGACCGCAACCCTGCCGAGCGCGTCGGCGAGCGCGCCGACCCTGGCGCTGCGCGAACTGCCGAGCGACCAGAACGGCTGCCAGGGCGCGACCGTCCACCTCGTCTTCAGCGGCGAGGCCCGAGGATGAAGCGGCTGGCGCTGAAGCGCGTCCGCCTCAGCGGCGTCGCCGGCGTCCTCCTCGGCGCCATCGCGATCGCCCTCGCCGGCAGCGCGATCGCCTACTTCTCCGGCAACGGCACCGGCAACGCCGCCGCGGCCGTCTCGAAACTGGGCGCGCCGACGATCACCACCGCGACCCCCGCGGCCGGCGGCGCGGTGACCCTGACCTGGGGCGCGGTGACGCCGCCGGGCGAAGGGACCGTGACCTACTACGTGACTCGCGACGGCGGCAAACCGGGCGGAACCTGCCCCGACCAGACGGCCCCGACCGCGGTCACGAGCTGCGTCGACGGCGCGGTGCCGATCGGCGAACACACCTACGAAGTGACCGCCCTGTGGCGGTCCTGGGAAGCGAAGGGCGCCGGCAAAACGGCGAAAATCACGGTCGGCGCGGTGACCACGTTCACCGTCTCGTCAAGTGCGGCCAGCATTGTCGCCGGCGGCACGAGCAACCTGACGATCACCGCCAAAGACGAAAAAGGCAACACGGTCACGACCTACACCGGCTCCCACTCGCTCGTCTTCTCCGGGGCCAACGCCGCCGCCAGCGGGACCAAACCGACCGTCGTCAACAGCTCCGGCACCGCGGTCAACTTCGGCACCGCGACCGCGATCAACTTCACCAACGGCGTCGCCACCGTCGCCTCGTCGAAAAACGGCGTCGTCAGGCTCTACCTGGCGGAGACCGCCAACATCGTCGCCACCGAGGGATCGGTCACGACCCCGAGCCCGCCGGCGATCACCGTCACCCCGACCACTGCCGCGAAATTCTCCCTCGCGGCAGCATCGGCGACGCCGACCGCCGGCGCCCTCGACGAGCTGACGACCACCGCCCAGGACACCTACGGCAACACCGCCACCTCCTACACCGGCCTTCACAGCCTCGTCTTCTCCGGCGCCGTCGCCAGCCCCAGCGGGACCAACCCGACGGTCAGCGACTCTACCGGTGCCGACATCGTCTTCGGCGGCACGACCACGCTCGACTTCACCGCCGGCGTCGCCAAGGCCAGCGAAGCCGACGGCGGCGGAATGAAGCTCTACAAGAGCGGCTCGACCGCCGTCAAAGCAACCGAGGGGACCCTCCTCACCCCGACCGCGGTGACGGTCACCGTCGCCGCCAGCACGGCGACCAAGCTCGTCCTCTCCTCCTCGACCGCGACGCCGGTGGCGGCGACCGGGTTCAACATGACGACCACCGCGCAGGACGTCTACGGCAACACGGCAACCGGATATGCGGGCTCGAAGAACATCACCTTCGCGGGCGCCACGGCCAGCCCCAGCGGCGCCCTGCCGACGGTCGTCAACGCCGCCGGAACCGCGGTCAACTTCGGCACCGCAACGGCGCTGACCTTCACCAACGGCGTCGCCACCCCGGCCTCCTCGAAAAACGGGTTCACGAAACTGAACAAGGTGGAGACGGCGAACGTCACCGCCAGCGACGGCACGATCTCGACCGCGGCCGCGCTCCCCCTCACCGTCTCCACCGGTGCCGCCGCCCGGGTCGCCCTGCTCGAAGTCAAAGTCAGCGCCGGGACGATCGGCTCCCCCTGCCTCTTCACCTGCGCGATCACCTCGCTCGGCAACTCGGGGACCGTCAAAGCCAAGGCCGGGATCGCCGACTCCGTCGGCAACATCGTCTCCAACCTGGCCGCGAAAACGGTCACCGCCACCGCCACCGCGGGCAGCACCGTCACCGGCTCGCCGCTGACCACGGCGTCGACCGGGCCGGCGGTCTCGGCGACCGAATTCACCTACACCGCCCCGGCGACCGGCAGCTTCAGCCACACGATCACTGCCGCCTCGACCGGCTACACCAGCGCCACCGCTTCCGTCGGCAAATAGCCGCCCGGATCTGCTCCACTACCGGGGATGGGCCAAGCTGAGCTGCTGATCCTCGGGCTGCTGGTGGCGGTGGGCGGCCTCAGCGCGCTCGCCCGCCTGGTCCGGGTCCCCTACCCGATCGTCCTCGTCCTCGCCGGCGCCATCGTCGGCTTCCTCCCGGGCCTGCCCGAGGTCAGGCTGGACCCCGAAGTCGTCCTCGTCATCTTCCTGCCGCCGCTGCTCTACGGCTCGGCGATCTTCGCCAACTACAACGACCTGAAGGAGAACCTCCGCGGCCTCACCCTGAGCACGGTCGGGCTGGTGTTGGCGACGATGTGCGGGGTCGCCTGGGCCGCGCACGGGCTGATCGACGGGATGTCGTGGGAAGCGGCCTTCGTCCTCGGCGCGATTGTCTCCCCCACCGACCCGCTGGCGGCAGCGACGGTGATGCGCCAGCTCAACGCCCCACGGCGGCTGGTCAGCGGCATCGAGGGCGAGGGCCTGTTCAACGACGCCACCGCCTTGGTCGCCTACAAGGTGGCGGTAACCGCCGTCGTCGCCGGCAGCTTCTCGCTCGCTCACGCGGGGCTCGACTTCCTTCTCGGTGCCGCCGGCGGGGTCGCAATCGGGCTGCTGGCGGGCGCCGTCCTCGCCGCGGTCCGCCGCCGCGTCGCCGACACCGACGTCAACGTGACCCTCTCGCTCCTGACCGGCTACGCCGCCTACATCCCGGCCGACGCGCTCGGCGTCTCGGGGATTCTCGCCACCGTCACCGCCGGCATCTTCGTGGGCATCCGAGCCCCGGCGATCCTGCCGACCCGCGCCCGCCTGCAGGGCTATTTCGTCTGGGAAATCCTCGACTTCATCGTCAATACGATCCTCTTCGTCCTCGTCGGCCTGCAGCTGCGGACGATCGTCGAGGGCCTCGACGGCTACTCGGCCTCGACCCTGGTCGGCTACGGCCTGGCGGTCAGCGGAGTTGTCGTCGGCGTCCGCCTGCTCTGGTTCTTCACCATGCCCTACCTGATTCGGATGCTCGACCGGCGGCCCTCGCAGCTGGCGCGGCGGCTCAGCCCCGGCGCCAGGGTGGTCCTCGTCTGGAGCGGGATGCGCGGCGCGGTCTCGCTGGCGATCGCTCTGGCACTGCCGCTCGCCACCGACACCGGCGACCCGTTCCCGTACCGCGACCTGATCATCTTCCTCACCTTCGCGGTGATCTTCTTCACCCTGGTCGTGCAGGGGCTGACGCTGCCGCTGCTGCTGCGCCGGCTGGCGATCACCGACGGTGGTGAGGCGGACGAAGAGGAGGTGCGGGCGCGGATGGCTGCGAGCAAGGCAGCACTCGAGCAGATCGACGCGCTGAGAGGCGAGGAGTGGACCCGCGAAGAGACGCTGGAGCGGATGCGCGGTCTCTACAAATACCGCAAGCGCCGCTTCGCGGCACGGGCCGGGAAGATCGAGGACGACGGCTACGAGGACCGCTCGCTCGCCTACCAGCAGGTGGTGCAGGCGGTGCTCGAAGCCCAGCGTGGGGAGCTGCTGCGCCTGCGCAGCAGCGGCGAGCTCTCGAACGAGTCGATGATCCGCATCCTCCGCGAGATCGACCTCGAGGAGGCGCGACTGGAGATCTGACCGGCGGCGCTACTTGAAGCGGAAGCTGGTCAGGTCCTGGTTGAAGGTCGGGTTGTAGATCACCTCGTCGAGGTCGATCGCCGAGGAGACGAAGGTCGGGATCGTGCCGGTTCCGTAGGGGGCCCAGGGCGCCTGTTCCATGAATTCGCGGTCGAGGTCGGCGTATTCGGCTTCGACCCCGGCGTCGAGCGGCTGTTCGGCGAGGCTCGCGATCTTCGCGCTCAGCTTCGGGTCAGCGATCCGCGAGAGGTTCGAGGTGTTGGTCGGGAAGATGCTTTCTTCGGAGAGCAGCGGCTGGAAGAAGTCGTTGGGGTGCGGGTAGTCCTGGAACCAGCTGGCCCAGCCGGTGTCGAGGTTCGGGGTCGAGGCGTTGCCGATGATCGTGAAGTAGTTGTCGGCGTTCATTACCTGCAGCTTCACGTCGAAGCCGATGTCTTCGAGCACCGCCGCGTAGTAGGTCCCGGCTTCTTCCTGGGTGCCTTCGTTGTCGGTCCAGACGGTGATCTGGCGGTCGGCCGGGTCGGCTTCGGCGATCATCCGCTTTGCCTTTTCGAGGTCGTAGGGATAGAGCTCGTAGCGCTCGAAGCCGGGCATCCCCGGTGGCAGGATCTGCTGGGTCCCGACCAGCTGCCCGGCGTAGATCCGTTCCAGCGCCCGCGGGTCGACGGCGTAGTTGACCGCCTGGCGGACCTCGAGGTCGTCGAACGGCGGCTCGGTCACGTTCATCCAGAAGAAGTAGGTGCTCTCGGTCTCCTCCTCGCGGAACTGGCTGCCCTCGTATTTGTTCTTCACCGCCGCGTACTGGTCGGGCGGCGGCGGGTTCTCCATCCAGTCGTAGGCGCCGCTTTCGATGTCGCTCACCTGGGTGGCAGGGTTGCGCAGCACCGTCACCTCGATCTTGTCGACGTGGCCGCTGGGGATCTCGGGCATCCGCTCGGCGTTGGCCTTCTCCCAGACCGGGTTGCGGTCGTAGGACCAGCCCTTGCCCGGCTTCGAGGAGACGATCTCGTAGGGGCCGGTGGCGGGCGGCGGATCGCTGGTCAGGTCCTCGTCCGGCGTCTTGGCGGGAAGCGGCGCGGCGAAGGGCAGCGCCAGCTCCTGTAGGAAGGTGCCGCGTGGGCGCGAGAGATGGATCGTGATCTCACCGGTCTTGTCGTCGGTGACGATGCCGGGAATGCCGCCCTGCTTGCTCTTCGCGAACTGCGCGGCGCCGACGATGTCGGTGTAGAAGGGCGAGCCGCTGGAGTTGAGGAGGAAGACCCGTTCCATCGCCCGCGTGAAGTCCGACGCCTTGACCGGCGACCCGTCGGAGTAGCGCAGCCCATCCCGCAGCCGCATCTCATAGGTCTTCCCGTCGGCGCTGATCTTCGGCAGCGATCGCGCCAAGCCGGGGATCACCTCGCTCCCCTCTTTGCCCGACGCGTGCTTATAGGTGAGCAGCGGGATGTAGGTGTCGTAGATCGCCGTCCACCCTTCCTCTGAGTGCGAGAGCGCCGGGTCGAGGTAGTCGGGGAACGACCCGAAAGTCGCTTTCAGCGTCCCGGACTCGGAGCCGCCGCCGCTCGACCCGCAGCCGGCAAGCGCCAGCAGCGCGAGAGTGACAGTGAATGCAAGGAACTTGTGGCACCCGGGACGAATCATCAGCCGGGCACTTTCCCAGCCCGGGCGGATGAATCGACAGATATCCGAGCGTGCCTACTCGAACTGGGGCAGTCGCGGCACCATCGCGGCGACGAATCCCGGCCCGGCCAGGCGCACACGGCCAAGTCCGAGTAAAGGCGCCGTGAGCGAACCGGTCCAGCGATCGGGAGCATTGGGACGGCGCCGGTAATAGGCGGACCCGGCGTATGGAGCGGGCGGGTCGACGACGGCGGTACCGCGGCGGTTGTCGAACTCGAAGCCGACGGAGCGGGAGCCGGCGTAGGTGATGCGGAAGATGTCGACTCCTTCCCGGGCTTCCTGGCTGGTGGCGATGAAGAAGGCATTGGGGCGCTCGCCCTTCTCGTGGGAGCCGAAGACGCTGAATCGGATCGGATCGCGGTGGGATTGCGCAGCGAGAGTCGCCTCGTCGTCATCGGCCTCGCCGCCACGCGCCCGGCTCGCCGCGGCCGTCCTGTAGTAGTCGCATTCCCACTGGGGCTGAAGGACCATCGTCCCCTTCACCCTGGCCGCGTCGACGCTGATGTAGCCGTCCTCGCCACGGAAGCGCATCGTGCCGCGGAAGAAGCCTTCGGTCGTCGTGTTCGGCTCGCCCTCGCAATGACGATTCGGACCGTGCGTCTCCAGCGTGCGGAAAGGCTCGTAGTCGACGACGAATTCGCCGAAGTCGCCAAACTTCGCCGCGATCCCCTCCCGGGTCACCTCTCCCGGCGCGATATAAGCGGCCTGCTGCCCCCTCTTGGTCACCGACAGCTCGATCTCGTCGTCGTCGGCTTCGAGCTTGACCGAGAGGCCGTGACTGGCCTGGAAGGGGACCGTGAACGTGACTTCGCCGTCGCCGTCGACCGCGGACGCCGTCGCCGGCTGGAGGCCCAGGCCGACGAGCACCAGCAGCATCGCTTTCACCCCGCGCCCCATCGCCGTCACCCAGCCCGCCGGTAGCGGATGTGCGTGGCAAGCGGAGAGTGGAGCGTCTCGACCGGCTCGAACTCGAAGGACTCGACGCCGTCGAACAGCCGCTCGCCGGACCCGAGCAGGACGGGAGCGACGTCGAGCGTCAGCTCGTCGATCACTCCGGCGGCAAGCGCCTGCCGAACGGTCGAGGCGCCGCCCGCGATGTCGACGCCGTCATCGCCGGCCGCCTCGAGCGCCTGCGCATAGGCGGCATCGAAGCCCTCGGTGACGAAATGGAAGCTGGTGCCGCCCTCCATCTCGACCGTCTCCCGGGCGTGGCGCGTGAGCACGAAGACCGGCGCG
>Ga0268266_10001388_pt1 | contig 29082 bp, 27 predicted proteins | sample KBSS13metaG_FD_190356 | JGI IMG/M metagenome (GOLD analysis project Ga0268266, IMG submission 190356) | Switchgrass rhizosphere microbial communities from Kellogg Biological Station, Michigan, USA - KBS S1-3 metaG (SPAdes) (version 2) | ecosystem: Host-associated > Plants > Roots > Rhizosphere... | reverse complement strand
TGAGGCGGCTGATCAGCTGGTTGTAGCCGAGGATCGAGACCGATTCGGTGTCCAGCGCACCGCGGGTCATGATGAAGATCGTGTCGAAGACGCGGAAGGCGTCGAGGGTGCGGAACAGCAGCGCGACGAGGATCGCCGGTTTCATCAGCGGCAGGGTGATCCGCCAGAACCGCTGCCAGGCGGTGGCGCCGTCGACCCGCGCCGCCTCGTAGAGCTGGTCGTCGATCGTTACCAGCCCGGCGAGCAGCAGCAGCGCCATGAACGGGGTCGTCTTCCAGACCTCGGCCATGATGATCACCGCGAAGGAGCTGAAGCGGCCGCCGAACCAGTCCATGTCGTCGGCGATCAGCGGCAGGTTGTTGACGAACCCGGTTTCCGGCGAGAAGGCGAACTGCCAGGCGAAGGCGGCGACCACGGTGATGATCCCGTAGGGGATGAGGACCGAGGTGCGGACGACGCCGCGGCCGAAGATCGCCCTGTACATCACCATCGCGATTGCCATTCCCAGCACCAGCTCGATCGCGACCGAGGTGACCATGATGAAGACGGTGTTGAAGAGGTCGGTCCACCAGAGGTCGGAGGGGAGGACGGCGGTGTAGTTGCTGAGGCCGACGAAGCCGCCCTCGTCGGGGAAGCGGAGGTCGACGTCCTGCAGCGAGAGGACGACGGCGTAGGCGATCGGGTAGGCGGTGACCAGCAGCATCGCCAGCACCGCCGGCGCGCACAGCATCCAGGCGAGTTTGCGCTCCGAGCGGGTGCGCGAGGAGGCCTTGGCCGGGGCGGTCTCGGGCGGGTTCGGGTTCGCCGGTGCGTTGGCCTCCATCAGAGCAGCCCTTCTCGCTTGACCGCGTCTTCGAGGTTCGACTTCAGTTCCTCGTAGACCGATTCGGTGTCTTCGGGGTCGATCTTGTCCGGCGGGTGCAGCGAGCGCTGGACCGCCAGCGAGACGTCCTGGTAGGCGGGCGTCGTCGGTCGCGGGCCGGAGGCTTCAATCGATTCTTTGACCAGCTGGGCGAAGCCGGGGTAGGCCTTGGTCACGGCTTTGTCGCTGTAGAGGTCAGAGCGCGACGGCGGCAGCCCGTCGAGTTCGACCGCGGTTTTCTGGCTCGTGTCGTTGGCGAGGCAGGCGGCGGCTTCGAAGGCGACGTCCTTGTTTTCCGAGAAGGAGCTGACCGCGAGGTTGAAACCGCCGAGCGGCGGTTTGCTCGGCTTGCTGGCGTCGACCCGCGGGAAGCGCGCGAAGCCCATCGCTTTGCCGATGTCCGGCGCTTCTTCCTGGGCGCTGCCGTAGGCGAAGGTGTAGTTGGTCATGAAGGCCGATTCGCCGGCCTCGAAGCCGAGCCGGGCGGTGTCCTCGTCGGAGGTCGAGAGGCTCGGAGGCGCGGCGCCGCCGTTGGCGAGCCTGCCGATCACCTGCAGCGCCTTTTCGGTCGGCGCCTGTTCGAGGTCTACTTCTTCGGGGCCGGAGAGGATTTCGGTCCCCGCGCTCTCGATCAACGCGTTGACGAAGACCATGTAGCCCTCATAGCGACTGGCCTGGACCTGGATCGAGCCGGCTTCTTTCAGGCCTTCGGCGACGTCGATCATTTCGTCCCAGGTTTTCGGCGGCTTCTTGACCAGATCTTTGCGGTACCAGAGCAGCTGGGTGTTGGTGTTGAACGGGGCGGCGTAGAGCTTGTCTTCGAAGGAGGCCGTTTCGATCACGTTCGGGAAGACTTTTTCGGTCACTTTCTTCTTCAGCGGACCGGTCCACTCTTCGACCCAGCCGGCGTTGGCGAACTCACCGGTCCAGATCACGTCCATGCCGACGATGTCTATCGAGGAGTCCTCGGCCCCGAGCCGCCGCACGAGCTGTTCGCGCTGCTGGCTGGCGTCGGTGGGGAGGAATTCCGGCGTGATCGTGTATTTGCCCTTCGATTCTTCCGAGCAGCGTTTGGAGACTTCTTCGATCGTCCCGCCCGGCTGGATCGCGACGAAGAAGGTGAGGTCGCGGGTTCCGCTCTTGTCGGAGGAGCCGCCGCAGGCGGCGAGGCCGAACGCGGCCAGCGAGACCGCCGCGAGGCCGATCAGGGTTCGCGCCGTCCAGCTCGATGTCAAGGTCGCTTCTCCATCCTCGCGCCCCTTCCCAAGGGTGCACTGAAGAAGTTGCCCGCGAGGCGTCTTGTCTAAACGTCGGCTAAGAGCGCTTCGAGGGCTCGATGCAGGCCGGCGACGGCGGAGTCGAGCGGCGCCTGGTCGCCGGCGGCGCGGGCGCGGACCAGGGCGCCCTCGATCGTCGAGACGACGAGACCGGCAAAGGCCTCGGCATCGGCCGCCTCGACGCCTTCGTCGCGCAGGGCGGCGGCGATCGGCGCTTCCCAGCTTTCGAAGGCCGCGGTGGCGGCGGCGGCCAGCGCCGGGTCCTCGGGCCGGGCCAGGGCGGCGGCGGCGACCGGGCAGCCGAGCCGCTCCGGCTGGTCCTTGACCCGGCGGCGGAACATCTCGCCGAAGGTGCTGAGCGTCTCGGCGAGGCCGAGCTCGGCGAGCGAGCTTTCGATCGCGGTGCGGATCTCGCGCCCCTCGAGCTCGGCTGCCTCGATCGCCAGCTGGCGCTTGCCGCCGGGAAAGTGGTGGTAGATCGAGCCGCGGGGAGCCTTGCCGCGGGCGGCGACGTCGCGCAGCTCCATTCCGGCGTAGCCCTTCTCGGCGAGCAGCCGGCGGGCGCCGTTCAGCAGCCGGTCACGGCCGTCGCGGCGCGTCGGCTCGATCGTTTCTGCATCGGCGATTCGCGTTATGCCCACGGTCATAGTATAGTCGCCGCCACGATGTATGACCGCGGTCATAGAGCGAGCGTCCTCATCGCCTGCACCGGCGCCTTCCTGGTCTTCCTCGACACGACGATCGTCAATATCGCCTTCCCGGACATCTCGGCCTCCTTCCCCGAGGCGAGCCGGGGGCTGCTCTCCTGGGTTCTCGACGGCTACTTCGTCGTCATCGCGGCGCTGCTGGTCCCGGCCGGCGGACTGGCCGACCGCTTCGGGCACAAGCGCGTCTTCCTCGGCGGCCTCGCCCTCTTCACCCTCGCCAGCCTGCTCTGCGCGGTCGCCCCCTCGCTCGAGGCGCTGATCGGCTTCCGGGTCCTGCAGGGAGCGGGGGCGGCGGCCATCGCGCCGACCTCGCTGGCGATCGTCCTCGACAGCTTCCCGCCGGAGAAGCGAGCGGCAGGCGTCGGCCTCTGGGGCGCCGCCGCGGCAGCGGCCGCGGCGACCGGGCCGACGCTCGGCGCGGCCCTGGTCGAACTCGACAGCTGGCGGCTCGTCTTCCTCGTCAACCTGCCGCTCGGCGCCGCGCTGCTGTTTGCCGGCCACCGGCTGCTGGGCGACCAGGCGCTGCGCGACAGTCGCCTCCCCGATCTGCCCGGCGCCTTGATGCTGGCGCTCGGCCTGGCGGCGGTGACGCTGGGGATCGTCGAGGGCAACGACTGGGGCTGGACCGGCACCGGGACGCTTGCCTCCTTCGCCGCTGCCGCGCTGCTGCTCGGCGCGGTCGTTGCCCGCAGCCTCAGCCACCCGCGGCCGATCGTCGAGCCGGCGCTCTTCGCCCACCGCTCGTTCTCGCTCGGCAACCTCGGCACCCTGCTCTTCGCCGCCGCCTTCTTCTCGCTGATCCTCGGCAACGTCCTCTTCCTCACCACGGTCTGGGGCTACAGCATCATCAGCGCCGGGCTCGCCACCCTGCCCGGCCCGGCGACCACGACCCTCGTCTCGGGTCCCGCCGGTCGCCTCGCCGACCGCTTCGGCCACCGCGCGGTGATCGTCCCGGGAACGCTCGTCTTCGCCGCCGGCGTGATGGTCCTCCGCTCTGCCGGCGCCGAGCCCGACTACCTCGGCCTCTGGCTGCCCGGCTCCGTCCTCACCGGGATCGGCATCGGCCTCGCCTTCCCGGCCCTCGGCTCGGCCGCCGTCCGCGACGTCGCCGACGACCGCTTCGCCACCGCCAGCGCCGTCAACGCCGCCTTCCGCCAGGTCGGCGCCGTCCTCGGCACCGCGATCCTGATCGCGATCGTCGGCGAACCCGCCAGCCTCAGCGAGGCGCTCGACGTCTCCAACGCCGCCTACCTCTTCGCGGCGATCGCCGCGCTGGTCTCAGGCGTCGCCGCGCTCGGCCTGCGACGGCAGCGAGCGCCAGGCGCGCTCGGCGTCGGCGAGGCTGCCGCGGCCTAGCGCGAGATAATTATCCAGCACGGTCCATAGACAACCTAGGCTTTGGGATCTTCGGAGGCGGATTCCTCGGCACCCCCCTGCTTTTTCATCTCCTCAGTTTCAGGAAGGAGATCCTCGATCTCTGCCCACCCCTCCTGCTGACGAGCACCTTCGAAAAGCGGCCATTCACGCAGATGCTCAGCTTTGACGAGCCGCTGCTCGAAAAGGGTGGGCAAGAGCTCGAACAGCGGCTCATAGTCCTCTAAGAGTGCAGCTTTGGCGGCTGCGTACTCTGGGCTCAATGCAGAGATGTCCCAGCCTTCTATCTGGGGCCGTACAGCCTCCAGTCCTTCTAGCCTGATCTCGGCCTGCCATCCGTTGACCTGGAGGTAGAGACGGGCTTGCTCCTCCGTAGCAATTTCTCTCCCGGTCTTTGCAATGCAATTGGCAGGCCCCCAACGTCGATCTCGGAGGTACGAGAAAACGAGGTCGTTGGCAGCATGAGCCACTTTCGGGCGATCATCGGGCTTCCATTTCGCCCAGGCCACTAGGATCAATCGGGCTCCAAAGATGGTTACCCGGTCTATCGCGTCCTCGAGGTAACCCCGATCGATGGGAAGGTCGGTCCCCACTTCCTCTTCGCAGTCACTCACCTTTGACTTGTACTGGCGTGACACGCGACCGGCGTTGTGAACAACAAGGTGCCGCCTTTGGATTGCCTCGTGAAGTGACTCCTCATCATCGGCGAGTTCTCCGAAACCGCGCTCGAGCAACTGGTTGAACCAGTTGTCCCAGGTTTCGAACCCACCCCTCATGAGGTCCTCAACCCTTCGCGAGATGGCCAAGTCTCGCGCATCACGAAGATCGTCGAACTCAGCGAGTTCCGCGAGCGAGAATTCTTTGTCCTCGGAGGGAAGGGCCCCAGGGTGCAGGACAAAGTGCTGAGTTGCAACGCCGGCGATAGCCGTCTCCAAGGTGCCCACGGTCATGGCAAGGAGGGAGCCATGCAACAGGTTCTCTCGGCGAGGCCTGATTGCCACTTGTTTCAGTGATTTCCCAAGTGCCCGCAAAGCAACGAAATCTTCTTTGTAAGCCTCCACGAAGGTTTTGCCCAGATCAGCGGCGCCCATCGGTTTGCCACCTACGCGAGCCTCGGTGTCGTCGCCTCCGTTTTGGTCGGAGCTGCTCGGGCTCTCTGCATCCGCCCCGCCATCTCCACTCTCATCCGATGACAGTCCCTCGACTTTTCCGAATGCCTCCTCCAAGACTTTCAGCCCTTGCTCGGACGGGGCAGGTAATTTGAACGTAATCTCGCCTGGGGCATCGAGGCCTGCGACATGAGGTGACACCGTCTTGAGTACTTCGAGGACAGCCTCCATCGTCCCGCTGAACTGCTCAAGCAAGATTGGGAACGAAGGGGCCTGCTCATCGAGTCTAGATTCGGATTTTTCCTCGCTGTCTGCTTGCGCGGAAGACCCCTGCTTAATCGACTCCTCTGCATTCATAACCGGGCATGATCATTGCGAAGCAGAACATTTTCAAGGACCCCATCGCGTGGAGGGTCGAGGGTCTCCCGGTTGCCCCCTTTATCCCGCCGACCGCGATTCGGTGAGGGTTATTAGATATCGCGCTCGGCCTGCGCCGGCAGCGAGCGCCAGGCGCGCTCGGCGTCGGCGAGGCTGACGGTGAGGCTGCGGTCGCCGGCGGCGATCTCGATCTCGTCCCCGCCGACCTCGCCGAGCAGGGTCGCGCCTAGCTCCTCGAGCGTCGCTCGCTCGCCGCTGACCACGAAGCCGCCGGGACCCTCGCCGAAGAGGGCCTCCTCCGGACTGCAGCCGCGCTCGCGCAGATGCTGGAGATCCACCCGGCAGCCGATGCCGCCGCCGATCGCCGACTCGGCCAGCGCGCAGGCCAGGCCGCCGTCGGAGACGTCGTGGGCGGAGGCGAGGCGGCCGGCGCGGATCGCGTCGCGGACGGTGTGGCAGGCCTTGGCGACCGCGGCCACGTCGGGAGCCGGCAGCCCCATCTTCAGCTCGCCGCGCTGCTTCGCCAGCTCGGAGCCGGCGAGGTTCGGTTCGAACGGGCCGATCAGGCCGATCGCGTCGCCCTCGCGGACGAAGGCGTCGCCGGCGACCTGGGCCGGGTCGGGCAGCTCGCCGACCATCGCCACCACCGGGGTCGGGTAGATCGGGCCGTCGGGACCCTCGTTGTAGAGGGAGACGTTGCCGCCGACGACCGGGACGCCGAGCGCCCTGCAGGCCTCGGCGAGGCCGCTGATCGCGCGGTCGAGCTGCCAGGCGCCGGTCGGCTTCTCCGGATTGCCGAAGTTGAGGCAGTTCGTCAGCCCAAGCGGCTCGGCGCCGACGCAGGCGAGGTTCTGGGCGCACTCGAGCACGGCGTCGATCGTGCCGCTGTAGGGGTCGCAGGCGACGCGGCGGCCGTTGCCGTCGATCGAGACGGCGATCGCGTTGCCGGACTCGGGCAGCTGCAGGACCGCGGCGTCGGCCTGCTCGGGCCGGCGCACGGTGCGCGAGCCGACGATCGAGTCGTACTGCTCGAAGGCCCAGCGCTTCGAGGCGATGCTCGGCGCCGAGAGCAGCGCCAGCAGCTCGTCCTTCGCGCTCGCCCCGGGCGCCAGCGTCTCGCGGTTGCCGTAGATCCAGCCCTCCGGCGCCGCCGGCTCGAGGTCGTAGAGGGGGCAGCCGTCGACCAGCGCCTCGACCGGCATCTCGCCGACGACCTCCTCGCCGCGCAGGATCCGGATCTCGCCGCCCTCAGTGACGGTGCCGATCGTCGCCGAGCCGGTCTGCCACTTCTCGCAGATCGCCCGCACCTCATCGACCCGCGCCGGCTCGACCACCGCCAGCATCCGCTCCTGGGACTCGGAGACCATGATCTCGAAGGGCTCCATGTCGGCCTCGCGCAGCGGCACCTTGGCGACGTCGATGTCGATCCCGACCCCGCCGGCGCTCGCCATCTCCCCGGCCGAGGAGGTCAGCCCCGCCGCGCCGAGGTCCTGCAGCGAGACCAGCAGCCCCTTCTCCAGCAGCTCCAGACAGCACTCGAGCAGCTTCGACTCCTCGAAGGGGTCGCCGATCTGCACCGTCGGCCGCTTCGCGTCGTCGCCCTCGCCGAGCTCGGCCGAGGCCAGGACCGAGGCGCCGCCGATCCCGTCGCGGCCGGTCGAGGCGCCCATCAGGACGATCGAATTGCCCGGCCCGGCGGCGGCGGCGCGGACCATGTCCTCGATCTTCGCGAAGCCGATGCACATCGCGTTGACCAGGCAGTTGTGCTCGTAGGGCTCCTCGAAGTAGATCTCGCCGCCGACCGTCGCCACCCCGATCGAGTTGCCGTAGTGGCCGATCCCGCGCACCGCGCCGTCGAGCAGGTGACGCGAGCGGACTGAGTCGAGCTCGCCGAAGCGGAGGCTGTCGAGCAGCGCGATCGGCCGCGCCCCGATCGCGAAGACGTCGCGCATGATGCCGCCGACGCCGGTGGCAGCGCCCTGGAACGGTTCGACCGCGCTCGGGTGGTTGTGGGACTCGACCTTGAAGGCGACCGCGTAGCCGGAGCCGACGTCGACGGCGCCCGCGTTCTCGCCCGGCCCCATCACCACCCGCTTGCCCTCGGTCGGCAGCTTCGAGAGCAGCTTGCGCGAGTGCTTGTAGGCGCAGTGCTCGGACCAGAGCAGGCTGAACATCGCCAGCTCGACGTCGTTCGGCTCGCGCCCCAGCTTCTCGACGATCAGCTCGTACTCGGAGTCGGTCAGCCCCAGCTCGCGGTATTTCGGGGTCCCGACCGTCATCCGCGGGGCGCCTTAGTCAACCGCTGGTTTGCCAAAGCGCCCCGGCTCATCCGCTCGAAGACCCGCAGCCCGTCGGTCGACCCCGTCAGCGGGTCGACGGCGTGCTCGGGGTGGGGCATCAGCCCGAGCACGTTGCCGCGCTCATTGGTCACCCCGGCGATGTCGCGGACCGAGCCGTTGGAGTTGTGCCCGTCCGCGTAGCGGTAGGCGACCTGGCCGTTCGCCTCCAATTGATCGAGCATCTCCTCCGGTGCGTAATAGCGGCCTTCGCCGTGCTTGGCCGGGATCGAGAGGCGCTGGCCGCTTCCCTCCTCGACCAGCTCGACCTGGTGGCAGCGGAAGCGCAGCTCGACGTTGCGCAGCAGCGCCCCGGGCAGCAGCCCCGCCTCGCAGAGAACCTGGAAGCCGTTGCAGATGCCGATCACCGGCGCCCCGCCCGCCGCCGCCTCGGCGACGGCCTCCATCGCCGGCGAGAAGCGCGCGATCGCGCCGGCCCTCAGATAGTCGCCGTAGGAGAAGCCGCCGGGGACGACGACGCCGTCGACGCCGTCGAGGTCGCGGCTTTCGTGCCAGACCAGCCGCGCCCCGTCGCCGTGGATCTCGCAGGCCCGCAGCGCGTCCCGCTCATCGCAGGATCCTGGGAACTGGAGGACGCCCCAGATCACAGAGTCTGGATCTCGTAGTCCTCGATCAGCGTGTTGGCGAGGAGCTTCTCGCAGAGCTCGCCGAGCCGCTCCGGGCTCTCGGCCTCGAGCTCGACCATCCGCCCGACGTGGACGTGCTCGATGCCCTCGAAGCCGAGCGCCGGCAGCGCCCGCTCGACGGCCTTGCCCTGGGGGTCGAGGATGCCCTCCTTGGGGCGGATCAGCACGCGCGCCTTCACAGCGCCAATCTAACGGTCGCGGCGGCCGGGCCGTCCGGGCAAAACCCGCACTTCCCGCTCAGAACGACTCGCCGGTGATCCGCTCGTAGGCCTCGACGTATTTGGCCCGCGTCTGCTCGACCACGTCGGCCGGCAGCTCGGGCGCCGGCGGCTTCTTGTCCCAGCCGGTCTCCGAGGCCCAGTCGCGGACGAACTGCTTGTCGAAGGAGGGGGGAGTGACGCCGGGCTGGTAGCTCGCCGCGGGCCAGAAGCGCGAGGAGTCGGGGGTCAGGATCTCGTCGCCGAGGACGACCTCGGCGCCGGCATGGCGGCCGAACTCGAACTTGGTGTCGGCGAGGATGATCCCCCGCTGCGCCGCGTGCTGGGAACCGCGCTTGTAGACCTCGATCGAGATCCGCCGCAGCTCTTCCAGCAGCGCCCGGTCGCCGACGATCTCGGCGGCGCGGTCGAAGTCGACGTTCTCGTCGTGATCGCCGATCTCGGCCTTGGTCGAGGGGGTGAAGATCGGCTCCGGCAGCTGATCGGACTCGACCAGGCCGGAGGGCAGCTCGATCCCGCAGACCGAGCCGCTCGCCTGGTATTCCTTCCAGCCCGAGCCGGAGAGGTAGCCGCGGACGACGCACTCGACCGGGTACATCTCCAGCTTGCGCACCCGCATCGCCCGTTCGGCGACCTCCTCGGGCACGTTCTCGGAGATGAAGTGGTTGGGGACGATGTCCTCGGTCAGCCCGAACCAGAAGACCGACATCCGGTTCAGCACCTTTCCCTTGTCGGGGATCGGCGTCGGCATCACCACGTCGTAGGTGGAGATGCGGTCGGAGGCGACCATCAGCAGGTCGTCCTCGAGCTCGTAGATCTCGCGCACCTTCCCGGAGGAAAGGAGCTTCAGGTCGGCAAGGTTCGGCATCGGCGCGATGCTAACCATCTCGCTGGCTGCAAAGATCCCCGAGCGGTGTGCGACGGAGGTCACACCCCGCATTTAGGAGCCTCTGGGATGCTGTCCCTCGTGGCGTTCCCCCCCGAAGTCCAGCGCAAGCCCCTGGTGCAGACCCTGCGCTGGGCCTTCCGGCCGATCCCCTTCATGGAGGAGTGCCGCCGCCGCTACGGCGATTCCTTCGGCGTCCGCTTCCTCGGCTTCGAGCGGCCGATGGTGCTGATCTCCGACCCGGAGGCGATCAAGGCCCTCTATCGCGAGCCGAGCCACGGGCTGCCGCCGGGGCGCAACCTCATCCTCGAGCCGATCGTCGGCGCCAAATCGCTGCTGATCCAGGAGGGCGCCGAGCACCTCAGCCGCCGCCGGCTGATGCTGCCGCCCTTTCACGGCGAGCGGATGCGCTCCTACGAGGAGACGATGAACGAGATCGTCGAGGCGGAGATCGACTCCTGGCCGCTGAACACCGAGTTCCCGGTCCACGCGCGGATGCAGGCGGTGACGCTGGAGATCATCCTGCGGGTCGTCTTCGGCGTCTCCAGCGGGCCGCGGCTCGATCGGTTGCGGGAGATGCTCTCGACCGTCCTGCAGGAAACCGCGACCCCCGGGCGCCAGGTGCTCGGGCTGGCGCTGCAGCGGTTCGGCATCGGCGGCGGTATGTTCGCCCGCTTCGAGACCCAGCTGCGCGAAGTCGACGACCTGCTCCTGGCGGAGATCGCCGAGCACCGCGAACGGCCCGACCTGGAGGAGCGCGAGGACATCCTCTCGATGCTGATGCAGGCCGAGTTCGAGGACGGCACGCGGATGGAGGACCGCGAGCTGCGCGATCAGCTGATGACGCTGCTGCTCGCCGGTCACGAGACGACCGCGACCGCGCTGGCCTGGACCTTCGACCTGCTGCTGCGCCACCCGGCGGTGCTGGGACGGCTGCGCGACTCGTTCGGGGCGGGCGAGGAGGACTACCTGCGGGCGACGATCTCCGAGTCGCTGCGGCTGCGACCGGTGATCCCGCTGGCCGGGCGCCGGCTGTCCAAAGAGCTGGTGGTCGACGGGATGACGCTGCCGGAGGGCACCGACGTGACGCCGGCGATCTGGCTCACCCACACCCGCCCCGACGTCTATCCCGAGCCGTTCGCCTTCAAGCCCGAGCGCTTCCTCGAGGACGGCCCCGACACCTACGCCTGGATCCCCTTCGGCGGCAGCGTCCGCCGCTGCATCGGCGCCACCTTCGCCGAGTTCGAGATGCGCGTCGTCCTCCGCGAGGTCCTGACCCGCTGCGAGCTCCACAAGGCCAGTCCGCTGCCCGAGCGCACCGGCCGACGCAACATCACCCTCTCGCCCCGCGACGGCACCCCCGTGGTCGTCACCTCACGTCAGCCGGCCCGCGAACCGGTCGCAGCGCCCACCGCAGTCTGACAACACGTTACGAACGTTTTTGTCTACACTCCTCCCATGGAGGCACTCATGGAGAGGGGGACGGACGTGGAGAGCTGGAACGACGAGCGGATGGACGAACTGAGCCGGCGGGTGGATGCGGGGTTCGAGAAGACGGCGGCCAAAGAGGAAATGAATTTGCGTTTCGCCGAGGTCAATCGGCGCTTCGACGAGGGCGATGCCAGGTTCACCGCTTCGAAATAATCATCGAGACTCAGTTCGGTTGCATTAACGACCGACTTGACAAGCTCACCTTCGCGATCATCGGCATCCTCGGCACCTTCGCAGCGGCGAGCTTCGCGACGATTCTGGGAAGTGCTCTGACTTAGCCGCCGGACTTGGCCGGCGAGTGCGGATGCTCCTTCGCCCACTTGGCGATCGTGCCGGAGCCGGAGACCACCTCGCCGTCGTCGAGCACGAGGATCGGCACCTCGTTGGTGCCGCTGAGGCGCTTGACCTCGGCCCGGTCCTCGGTGCGGCTGCCCCAGGTCAGGGGCATGCCGCGGTAGCCCTTGACGGTCTTCAGCTCGTAGTCGTAGCCGGCGGCGTCGAGCGCCTTGCCGGCTTTGGCGCAGGGATGGGCAAAGCCCGGTCCGCGCGTCTTCTGACCACAGGTGTAGAGGATCATCGCTTCGACCCTAGCGAAGCGCTTCGAGCCGCTCGAAGATCTCGGGCACGTGGGTCAGGTAGGCGCTGTAGTCGAAGACGGCGTCGAGATCGAGGTCGGGGGCGGCCTCGGCGAGCAGGTCGCGGAACTCGGTGCGGGTGTCCCAGGCGCGCTGGGCGTTCTCCTGGACGACGCGGTAGGCGTCGTCGCGGGTCATCCCGGACTCGACCAGGGCGGTCAGCGCCCGCTGGCTGAAGAGGGCGCCGTAGGTGAGGCCGAGGTTCTCGCGCATCCGCTCCTCGTTGATCCGCATCCCGCCGGCGACGCCGGTCGCCAGGGACTGCATGTAGTCGAGGGCGATCGTCGCGTCGGGCAGGATCACCCGCTCGGCGCCGGAGTGGGAGATGTCGCGCTCGTGCCAGAGGGCGACGTTCTCGGTCCCCGCCTGCGAGTAGCCGCGCAGGACGCGGGCCAGGCCGGTGATCCGCTCGGTGCGGATCGGGTTGCGCTTGTGGGGCATCGCCGAGGAGCCCTTCTGGCCGGCGGCGAACGGCTCTTCGACCTCGCGCACCTCGGTTTTCTGCAGGTTGCGCACCTCGGTCGCGAAGCGCTCCAGCCCGGCACCGGCGATCGCGACCGCCGCCAGCAGCACCGCGTGGCGGTCGCGGGGGATGACCTGGGTCGCGACGTCCTCGCGCTCCAGCCCCAGCTTCTCCATCACCCGCGCCTCGACCGCCGGCGGGACCGAGGCGTAGGTGCCGACCGCGCCGGAGAGCTTGCCGAAGCGCAGCTGCGCGAAAGCCTCCTCGAGGCGTTTGAGGTTGCGGTCGGCCTCGAAGGCGAAGCCGGCCAACCGCAGCCCGAAGGTCGTCGGCTCGGCGTGGACGCCGTGGGTGCGACCGACGCAGAGGGTGTCTCGGTGCTCGATCGCCCGCTCGACCAGGGCGTCGCGGTAGGCGCGGGCGCTGGTGAGGACGATCTCGCCGGCGGCCTGAAGCTGCAGCGCCAGCGCCGTGTCGAGCACGTCGGAGGAGGTGAGGCCGTAGTGGATCCAGCGGCCGTGCTCGCCGACCGACTGGGCGACGACGTCGACGAAGGCGGCGACGTCGTGGTCGGTCACCTTCTCGCGCTCGTCGACCGCCTCGACCGTGAACGCCGCCCGCTCGCGCGCCTCCCGCGCCGCGTCGGCGGGGACGACGCCCTCCGCCGCCCAGGCCTCGGTCGCCGCCAGCTCGACCTCGAGCCAGCTCTCGAGCTTCGCCTGCGGGGTCCAGACCGCCCCGATCTCGGGACGGGTGTAGCGGGGGATCACGCGTTGATTATCCGCGCGGCGAGGACGCCGGCGTTTTTGGCGCCGTCGATGGCGACGCAGGCGACCGGGATCCCCGGCGGCATCTGAACCGCGGACAGCAGCGCATCGAGGCCGCCGAGGCTCTTGCCGAGGATCGGCACGCCGATCACCGGCAGGTCGGTGTGGGCGGCGGCGACGCCGGGCAGCGCCGCCGACATCCCGGCCCCGGCGATGATCACCTTGAGGCCCCGCATCCGCGCGTTCTGGCAGTACTCGCGGACCATCTCGGGATCGCGGTGGGCGCTCATCACCCGCACCTCGTAGCGGATGCCAGCTTCCTCGAGCGCTTTGCCGGCCGGTTCCATCTTCGGCTTGTCGTTCTTCGAGCCCATGATGATCCCGACGTGCGGCTCGTCGACGTCGATTTCGGTGAAGGCTTCCTCGACGGTCGCCATCGTCGCCGCCTCGGTTGGGTCGGCGGGGCCACCTCCCGCGGGCACGGCGGTTCCGGTCGGCTGGGGCTCCTCTGAGATCTCGCTCATCTCGTTCCTCTCTCGGTTAGCTGGGGACGCGCTCGACGGCGCGGGCGGCGATGTCGGTGCGGATCTGCATTCCCTCGAAGGAGATCCGGCCGGCGGCATCGTATGCGCGATCGCGCGCCTCCGCGGGACTGCTACCCAGCCCCGTCACGTTCAGCACCCGTCCGCCGGCGGTGACGATCTCGCCTCCGCTCTCGGCGGTGCCGGCGTGGGTGACCTCGGCGATCGCCGCCGCCTCGGCCAGGCCGGCGATCGCGTCGCCCTTCGAAGAGGACTCGGGGTACCCGGCGGAGGCGAGGACGACGGTGACCGCCCAGTTGTCCTCGAACTCGGCCGAGCTCCCCGCCAGGCCACCCGGCTCGCGGGCGGCGAGGAAGAGCTCGGCGAGGTCGGAGCGCAGCCGCGGCAGCACCGCCTGGGTCTCGGGATCGCCGAAGCGGGCGTTGAACTCGAGCACCTTGGGACCGTCGGTGCCGATCATCAGCCCGGCGTAGAGGACGCCGTGGAAGGGGACGCCGCGGGCGGCCATCGTCGCGACGACGGGACGGTGGACCCGCTCGACGATCTCCTCGACCTCGGCCGGGCCGAAGCCGGGGACGGGGGAGTAGCTGCCCATGCCGCCGGTGTTCGGTCCCTCGTCGCCGTCGAAGATCCGCTTGTAGTCCTGGGCCGGGGCGAGCGGGACGACGTTCTCGCCGTCGCAGATCGCCAGCAGCGAGAGCTCCTCGCCCTCGAGGAACTCCTCGAGCACGACCGTGGTCGAGCCGAAGCGCTGCTCGGTGAAGAAGACGTCGACCGCCTCGCGCGCCTCGGCTTCGGTCTGGCAGATGATCACGCCCTTGCCCGCCGCCAGCCCGTCGGCCTTCAGCACGGTCGGGTAGGAGGTGGCGGCGAGCTGCTCGATCGCCTCCTCGCGGCTGCGCAGCAGGACATGGCCGGCGGTGGGGACGCCCGCCTCCTGCATCAGCTCCTTGGCGAACGCCTTCGAGCCCTCGAGCTCGGCCGCCGCCCTGGTCGGGCCGAAGGCGGGGATGCCGGCCGCCTCGAGCGCATCGACGGCGCCGGCGACGAGGCCCGCCTCGGGGCCGATCGCCGCCAGGTCGACCGCGTGCTCGCGCGCCGCGCCGACGATCGCCGCCGCGTCGTCGGCAGCAACAGCGGGCAGGCACTCGGCGTCGGCCGCGATCCCGGCGTTGCCGGGCGCGCAGAGGATGTCGGTGACCTGCGGCGAGCGCCGCAGCGCCCGCACGATCGCGTGCTCGCGACCGCCTCCTCCGACTACGAGTGCCTTCAACGCGCGCCTAGAGAGAGCTGGAGAGATCCTCGGCCGACATCGCCGCCAAGGTCTGGCTGGTCATCGTCCCCCGCGAGCCGAGCTCGACGGAGACCTTCGCCATCGTCTTCTCGTCGGGCGCCTCGACCACGGTGACGAAGTCGTACTGCCCCAGGGTCGCGTACTGGGCCAGCACCTTGGCCCCGATCTGTTCGACCTCCCGGTTCACCTCGGCAACCCTGCCGGGGTTGTTCTTGAGGGTCCGTACTCCCTCAGCGGTCAGGTTGGTCAGCATCAAATACGTCGGCATCTGTGCCCCCTTCAGGTCGAGATCGAACCTCCGTCTCAACCGTACTGCTTTGGGCGACTCAGTACGCGTAGTAGCCGGCGTGGATGTGGTCGCAGTGGTCCGGCAGGGCGAAGGCCGGGCCGAGGCCGTCGAGGTCGAAGCAGTAGATGAGCTCGGTCGGATGAAGCGGGCCTGAGATCTGGGCGAGGGCGTAGCCGAGCTCGGCGCAGGGGGCGGTGGTCGAGGTGTCGGTGCAGGAGACGCCGTCGACCGCGGCGATGTCCATCGCCCGCCCGTAGTAGTGGTTGGAGACGTTGCCCGAGGCGGTCATCTGCGAGTGGTCGGAGCGCAGCGAGCTGATCGTGATCTGGTGGTCCTTGGTCATCAGCGCCAGCAGGCCGGTGACGCGCTGGTCGAGCATGCCGGCCTGGATGTCGCGCAGCTCGAGGTCGTTGGAGAGGGTGAGGTTGTTCCAGTTGATCTGCGAGGCGACGTCGCCGGGGAGGACGATCGTCCAGGCTTTGCTGGTGACGGCGCACTTGCCGGCCAGCTGGTCGGCCTGGGTGGCGACCGCGTCGACGTACCAGGAGGCCTGGTTGTGGGTGAAGACGCCGGGGTCGATGCCGCCGCGTGCCCACATCAGCCGCGCCAGGGTGGCCGCCGAGTCCTCGATGTCGGCGTGGCGCAGGCGCCCGTCCTTGTCGCCGTCGACCGCGTAGCCCTTCCACTCCATCGGGTCGAGGCCGAGCGGGCCTTCGGTCCGCAGCTGCTGCTCGGTCATCCCGCGGCCGAAGTTCGACTCCAGTCGGGCGATCGCCGCCAGGGTCCAGACCCCGCGCTTGCCGAGTTCGTAGCGGCCGGCGGCGGCCTCGAAGGCGGCGAGGTACTCCTCCGGGATCTGTTTCTTCCACTCCTCCGCCGGGCTGCACTTGAAGACCTGGATCTGCGGGGTCAGGGTCATCATCGAGTAGTTGCTGCCGACTTCGGCGGCGTAACAGCCGGCGTTGGCGAGCACCTCTTCGACGTACCAGTCGGCGTGGTTGTAGGCGAAGATCGCGCCCCAGACGTCCTCGGGCATCCCGGCGGCGTCGAGGTAGCGGGCCGCGGCGTAGATCGCGTCTTCGGGGTTGTTCGGGTCCTTGACCCCGTCGCCGTTGGCGTCGACCCCGTACATCGCCCAGGTTTCCGGCATGAACTGCATCCAGCCTTCGGCGCCCGCGTAGGAGGGGCCGAGGTTGGTGCCGAAGGCGGTCTCGATCGCGTTGATCCCGGCCAGGATCGCCGGGCCCTGCGCCCCGAGCCCGTAGCGGTCGGAGGCGGCGTGGTAGATCGGGATCAGGACCGGCGGCACGCCGTTGATCGCGCAGCTCGAGGCGGGCAGCGAGGGGATCGTGAAGGCGCCGGCCGCGGGGGCGGTGGTCGCCCCGCCCGCCGGGGCCGCTTCGGTTTCGGCTTCCGTTTCGGGAGCGTCCGCTTCGACTCCGCCTTCGCCGGCGTTGACGCCGCCGTTCGGCGGTGGCGTCTTCGTCGCCGGGGCCGGCGGCGGGACCAGGGTTTCGTTCTGCTTGACCGGCGCTTCGGTGGTTTCGCCCGCTTCGCTCGGGGCGGCGGGAGCTTCGAGCGCCGAGCCCGGCGTCGGGGCCGCGATCGTCGCCGCCGCCTCGGCGCGCGCCACCGCGACCGGCACGGCCAGCGCCGCGGCCGCCGCCGCGGTCGCCAACACCGCCCTGATCTTGCTCGCGTGCTCCATCAGCCGAGGACGTTGACGACTCGCCACTGCTTGTTCTTGAGCTGTTCCATCTCAAGCCGCAGCTCGCTGGTCGCGCCGACCCGCAGCAGCGAGACGCTGACGGGGTAGATGTGGTCGTGCGAGGGGGCGGGGACGACGTTCAGGACTTTGGCCTTGGGGACCTCGACGCCGGCCGGCTGGCGCGGCGGGCGCTGCAGCAGCGCCTTGGTCACCTGCGGCGCGGCGGTCGCCTTGAAGGCCTTGCGGACCGTGCCGGTGTCGCCGCCGGTCTCGTAGACGACGAAGGCGTCGGCGAACTTACGGGCGACGGCGACGGCGGCGGGACCGGCGGGCGGCCCCTCGACGCTCGCCCGCGACGCGGTCGCGCCGGCGGCCGGAGCGGCGGGGTTGGAGGAGATCGTGTCGGTCGCCGGGTTGCCGGTCCCGGCGCTCGTGCTCGCGGTCGCGGCGGGCGCTTCGGATTCGACCGCCTGCGAGCCGTCGACCTTCGAAGTCTCGTCCTGCTCGGGGGCCTTGAAGACGGGGGCGGCGCCCTGCAGGGTCGGGTCGGCGGCGGGCTTCGGCGCCGGCTCGGTCACGGCGGGCGTGGGGCGCGGCTCGCTCTTCAGCGCGACGGTGGGGGCGCTCGCCGGGTCGCTCCCGGAGGAGGCGAGCGAGTAGCCGCCGATGCCGATCGCCAGGGCCAGCGCCACGGCGCCGCCGGCAACCGCCGCGCGGGCGGCGTCGTCGAGTCCGAGGAAGCGGTCTCCGAGCGGCCAGAGCACGCGATCGCGCAGGGCCAGCGAGAGGTCCTCGAGGGCCTGCTGGGGCTGCCGCTTCGGGCGCGCGTTGATCGGGGTCTGGTCGTCGCTCATCTGGTCTTGCCGGTGCTCTCCCTAAGCCTACGGTGGCTGGCCTAATTAAAGAGCACCTATACGAGGTTCTTGTTTCGGCAGAAATCGCCGCAAAGATGAGCCCCGAACGCGTCTTCGCTCGCTAAGCGGTGGCGCTTGCAGCGGGCGTGCCGACGCGCTCGAAGACGATCTCTCCTTCGGCGGCGTCGACCCGAACCCTGTCGCCTTCGCCGAACTCGCCCTCGAGGATCTTCAGCGCCAGCTTGTCGACCAGCTGCTTCTGGATCACCCGCTTCAGCGGCCGCGCCCCGTAGGTGGGGTCGTAGCCGAGGTTGCCGAGCAGGGTGCGGGCGTCGTCGGTCAGCTCGATCTCGATCCCGCGCTCGTGGACGCGGCCGACCAACTGGTTGACCTGCAGCTCGACGATGCGGCCGATGTCGGCCTTCGAGAGCCGGTGGAAGATCACCGTGTCGTCGATCCGGTTGAGAAACTCGGGCTTGAAGGTCGCCGCCAGCACCTCTTCGATCCCCTCGCGGATTTTCTCGTCGACCTGCTCGCCGACGATCCGCTCGGAGCCGACATTCGAGGTCATGATCAGGACCGTGTTGGTGAAGCTGACGGTGCGGCCCTGGCCGTCGGTCAGCCGGCCGTCGTCCATGATCTGCAGCAGCGTGTTGAAGACGTCGGGGTGGGCCTTCTCGATCTCGTCGAGGAGCACGACCGCGTAGGGGCGCCGGCGCACCGCCTCGGTGAGCTGCCCGCCCTCCTCGTAGCCGACGTAGCCCGGGGGCGCGCCGATCAGCCGCGCGACGGTGTGCTTCTCCATGTACTCGGACATGTCGAGGCGGACGATCGCCTGCTCGGAGTCGAACATGAACTCCGCCAGCGCCTTCGCCAGCTCGGTCTTGCCGACCCCCGTCGGGCCGAGGAAGAGGAAGCTGCCGATTGGCCGGTTCGGGTCCGAGAGCCCGGCGCGCGAGCGGCGCAGCGCGTTGGAGACCGCGGCGATCGCCTCCTCCTGGCCGATCACCCGGTCGTGCAGCCGCTCCTCCATCTGGATCAGCTTCTCTACCTCGCCCTCCATTAGGCGGCTGACCGGGATCCCGGTCCATTTGGCGACGACCTCGGCGACGTCCTCCTCGGTGACTTCGTCGGCCAGCATCGTGCCGCCGCCGGAGTGCACCTCCTCGAGCCGCGCCTGCTGGGCGGCGATCTCTTTCTCCAGCTCGGGGATCTCGCCGAATTTCAGTTCGGCGGCGCGTTCGAGGTTGGTCTCGCGTTCGGCCTGCTCGACCTCGCGGTTCAGCTCCTCCAGCCGCGCCCGCGCCTGGTTGATCTGCTCGATCGGCTCTTTCTCGTTCTGCCAGCGGGTGCGCAGCTCGGAGGCCTCCTCGCGCAGGTTGGCGAGGTCCTCCTCGAGCGCCTCGCGCCGCGCCTTCGAGGCCTCGTCGGTCTCTTTCTTCAGCGCCTCGCGCTCGATCTCCAGCTGCTGGATCCGCCGCTCGACCTCGTCGATCTCGGTCGGCACCGAGTCGATCTCGATCTTCAGCCGCGAGGCTGCCTCGTCGATCAGGTCGATCGCCTTGTCGGGCAGGAAGCGGTCGGCGATGTAGCGCTCCGAGAGAGTCGCGGCGGCGACGATCGCCGAGTCGGAGATGCGGACGCCGTGGTGGTTTTCGTAGCGCTCCTTCAGCCCGCGGAGGATCGCGATCGTGTCGTTCATGTCGGGCTCGCCGACCAGCACCGGCTGGAAGCGCCGCTCCAGCGCCGCGTCTTTCTCGATGTGCTTGCGGTACTCGTCGAGCGTCGTCGCACCGACCGCGCGCAGCTCGCCGCGGGCCAGCATCGGCTTCAGCAGGTTGGCTGCGTCGACCGCGCCTTCGGCCGCGCCGGCGCCGACGATCGTGTGGAGCTCGTCGAGGAAGAGGACGATCTGGCCCTCGGCCTGCTGCACCTCGTTGAGCACCGCTTTCAGCCGCTCCTCGAACTCGCCCCGGTATTTGGAGCCGGCGAGCAGCGAGCCGATGTCGAGCGCGATCACCCGCCGGTCGCGCAGGCTCTCGGGCACGTCGCCCTTGACGATCCGCTGCGCCAGCCCCTCGACGATCGCCGTCTTGCCGACGCCGGGGTCGCCGATCAGGACCGGGTTGTTCTTCGTCCGGCGGCTCAGCACCTGGATCACGCGGCGGATCTCCTCGTCGCGGCCGATCACCGGGTCGAGCCGTCCCGTTTCCGCCTCGGCGGTCAGGTCGCGGCCGAATTTCTCCAGCGCCTGGGCGTTGTCCTCGGCGTTCGGGGAGGTGACCTTGGCGGGGCCCTGCACGGCCTTGACCGCCCGCTCCAGCTCGCCCTTGTCGGGCAGCAGGTCGGAGACGCCGGAGCCGTCCTCCGCGAGCGCCAGCAGCAGGTGGCCGACGGTGATGTAGCTGTCGCCGAGCTTCGCCATCTCCTGCTCGGCGGCGCGCAGCACCCGCGCCAGATTCGAAGACATCTGGGGCTCGGCGCCGTCGCCGAGCGTCGGCAGCGCCGCGACCGCCTCCTGGGTCTGCGCCCGCGTCGTCGCCGGGTCGGCGCCGACTTTCTGCAGGACGGGGATCGCCATCCCTTCGGCCTGGTTGAGCAGCGCCAGCAGCAGGTGGGCCGAGGCGATCTCCGGGTTGCGACCGGTGCGCGCCAGCTCCTGCGCCGCCGCCACCGCTTCCCGCGATTTCTCCGTGAACCTGTCCGCCTGCATCAGCCCGTCTCTCCGTTCTTCTCGCCCGTCTCCAGTTCCGCGATCCGCTTGCGCAGCCGCTCGCCCTCGGCCCGCAGCTTCTGCACCTGCGCTTCCAGCGCCAGCACCGTTTCCACCCCGGCGAGGTTCAGCCCTTCGGCGGTCATCTGCTGGATCCGCCGCAGCCGTTCGACGTCGCGCTGCGAGTAGAGCCGGGTGTTCTTCGGCGAGCGTTTCGGCGCGATCAGGCCGCGCTGCTCGTACATCCGCAGCGTCTGCGGGTGCATCTCCGCCAGTTCGGCGGCGACCGAGATCATGAACACGCCCTGCTCCTCGTCGAAGGTCGCTTTGATCGTGCGCCGGTAGGTGGCCATCAGGCACCCGCCTTGCGCAGCAGCTCGGCGCGCGGGTCGGACCCGTTGAGGGCCTCGGCGAGCTTCTCGACCGCCTCGCTCTGCTCCTCGCTGAGATCGGCGGGGATCGCGATCTCGAGGCGGTAGCGGATGTCGCCGCGGCCCGCGCCCTTCGGCTTCGGCGGGCCCTCGCCGCGCAGTCTCTGGATCGTCCCGTGCTTGGTGCCGGGGGCGACCTTGATCTTCTTCGTCCCGTTCAGCGTCGGCACCTCGATCGTGCCGCCGCGCAGCGCCTCGGGGATCGAGATCGGCACGGTGACTTCGAGGTTGCCGCCGTCGAGGCGCTTGAAGACGGGGGAGGAGGCGACGCGCGTCGTCACGTAGAGGTCGCCGGGAGGGCCGCCGCGGGGACCGTCCTCGCCCTTGCCGGCGAGCCGGATCCGGGTCCCGTCCTTGACCCCGGCCGGGATGTTGACTTTGTAGCGCTTGTTCTGCTGGGTGAGGCCGGAGCCGCCGCAGGTCGGGCAGGGGTCCTCGACGATCTGGCCGGCGCCGCCGCACATCGAGCAGGGCTGGCTGATCGAGAAGAAGCCCTGGCCCTGCGCCTCGACCCCGCGGCCTTCGCAGCGCGGGCAGGTGGTCGGGGAGGTGCCGGGTTTGGCGCCGCTGCCGTGGCAGGTGGTGCAGCGGCTCGCCTTGGGGACGGTGACGCTGATCTGGGTGCCCTCGATCGCCTGGTCGAAGCTGAGCGAGACCTCGGTCTCGAGGTCGCGGCCGCGGACCTGCTGCGGCCGCGTCCGGCCGCCACCGCCGCCGCGGTTGAAGACGCCGCCGAGGATGTCGCCGAAGTCGAAGCCGCCGAAGCCGCCCGGGCCGGTGCCGAACGGCGCCTGCCCGCCCTCGCCGAAGCCGGCGAAGACGCCGCCCTCGTCGTACTCCTTGCGCTTCTCGGGGTCGCCGAGGACGTCGTAGGCGGCGGAGATCTCCTTGAACTTCTCCTCGGCCGCCTCGTCGTCCGGGTTGCGGTCAGGGTGATATTTCCGGGCGAGCTTCCGGTAGGCCTTCTTGATCTCCTCGTCGGTCGCCTTCTTCGAGACGCCGAGCGTCTTGTAGAGCTCGTCTGCCACTTTCCTCCTAGGCGCTCACGACCACGCGCGCCGGCCGGATCAGCTGCTCGCCGAGCCGGTAGCCCTTCTGCATCACCTCGACAACCGTGCCGCCCTCGGTTCCCTCGACGGGCATCGTCGAGAGCGCCTCGTGCAGGTTGGGATCGAACTTCTCCCCCTTGGGGTCGACGGCCTCGATCCCGTGCCGCTTCAACGTCTCGCGCAACCCGCCGAGCACCATCTCGACGCCGGAGGCAAGCCCGTCGCCACCCTCGCTTCCGGCCTCCAGGGCCCGCTCGAGGTTGTCGACGGCGTCGATCACATCCCGAACGACCTCGGCCTTCCCCCGAGCGGCAGCAGCCTGCACGTCAGCAGCAACCCGCTTCCGATAGTTCTCGAAATCAGCCTTGGTCCGCTGAGCCAGTTCGAGGTACTCGTCCCGCTCCTTCTGAGCGTCAGCAAGCAGCGCGTCGAAGTCGTCCTCGACGGCTTGCGCCTCGGACTCCCCGCTCCCTCCGGTGGGTGGCGTGGTAGGGGGGACCCCCTCCTGCCGCGCAGGTGGGGGTGGGTCCCCTGCCGCGACAGGACCCGCCGGCCTGGGCTCGTCGGTCCTTGAGTCGTCCTGGGGAAGACTCATTTGCCGTCCTCGTCGACCACCTCGGCGTCGACGACCTCCTCCTCGTCGGAGGCGGCCCCGTTCTCGGCGTTGCCGTCGCCGGAGGCCTGCTCGGCCGAAGCCGCGGCGTAGATCTGCTCGGAGACTTTGGTCATCGCCGTGTTCAGCCGCTCGAGCTTGGAATCGAGCTCCTCTTTGGAGCCGGACTCGAGCGAGTCGCGCACGTCCTTGACCGCCGCCCGCACGTCCTCCTTGCTGGAGTCGTCGACTTTGTCGCCGGCCTCGTCGACCGCTTTCTCCGCCTGGTAGGCCGCGTTCTCGGCGAGGTTCCTGGTCTCGGCCAGCTCGCGCTGTTTGGCGTCCTCGTCGGCGTGCGCCTCGGCGTCGGAGACCATGCTCTGGATTTCCTCGTCGGAGAGGCCGGAGCCGGATTTGATCTCGATTTTCTGCTCTTTGCCGGTGCCTTTGTCCTGGGCGGCGACGTTGATGATGCCGTTGGCGTCGATGTCGAAGGTGACCTCGATCTGCGGCATGCCGCGCGGCGCCGGAGGGATCCCGGTGAGCTGGAATTTGCCCAGGCTCTTGTTGCCGCTCGCCATCTCGCGCTCGCCCTGGAGGACGTGGATCTCGACCGAGGGCTGATTGTCGTCGGCGGTCGAGAAGACCTCCGACTTCTTCGTCGGGATCGTCGTGTTGCGCTCGATCAGCTTCGTCATCACGCCGCCTTTGGTCTCGATCCCGAGGGTCAGCGGGGTGACGTCGAGCAGCAGCACGTCCTTGACGTCGCCGGCAAGCACGCCGGCCTGGATCGCGGCGCCGACGGCGACGACCTCGTCCGGGTTGACCCCCTGGTGGGGCTCCTTACCGGTCAGCTCTTTGACCTTCTCGCGAACCGCCGGCATCCGGGTCATGCCGCCGACGAGGACGACGTGGTCGACCGCGGTGTCGGCGTCTTTCAGCGCCTGTTTCACCGGCCCGACCACGCGGTCGAGCAGGTCGCCGGTCAGCTCGTTCAGCTTCGAGCGGCTGAGCTTCAGGTCGAGGTGCTTCGGCTGCCCCTCGACGGCGGTGATGAACGGCAGGTTGATCTGCGTCTCCTGCGTCGAGGAGAGCTCGATCTTCGCCTTCTCCGCCGCCTCGTAGAGGCGCTGCAGCGAGTTCTTGTCCTGGGAGAGATCGACGCCCTGGTCGCGCTTGAACTCCGCCACCAGCCACTCGACGATCGCTTTGTCCCAGTTGTCGCCGCCGAGGTGGTTGTCGCCGGCGGTCGATTTCACCTCGAAGACGCCGTCGCCGATTTCCAGCACCGAGACGTCGAAGGTGCCGCCGCCGAGGTCGAAGACGAGGATCGAGTGGTCGGCCTCCTCTTTGTCGAGGCCGTAGGCGAGCGAGGCGGCGGTCGGCTCGTTGATGATCCGCTTGACGTCGAGGCCGGCGATCTTGCCGGCGTCCTTGGTCGCCTGCCGCTGGTCGTCGTTGAAGTAGGCCGGGACGGTGATCACGGCGCTGTCGACGGTTTCGCCGAGCTTCGCTTCGGCGTCCGCTTTCAGCTTCTGGAGGATCATCGCGCTGATCTCCGGCGGGCTGTACTGCTTGCCCCGCGCGTCGACGCGGACGTCCCCGTTCGGTCCTGCCTCGACCGTGTAGGGGACGATCGTCTCCTCCTCTTTGACTTCGGACTCCTTGCGGCCCATGAAGCGCTTGATCGAGAAGATCGTGTTCTCGGGGTTCATCACCGCTTGGCGTTTGGCGACGGTGCCGACCAGGCGCTCGCCACTCTCGGTGAACGCGACGACGGACGGGGTCGTGCGCCCGCCCTCAGCGTTCTCCAAGACGGTGGGCTCGCCGCCCTCCATCACCGCCACGCACGAGTTGGTCGTGCCGAGGTCGATACCGATCGTCTTTGCCACTTTTCCGCCTACCTCCAGATGGGTTGAATTCACCAAGCTTTAAAAATCTAAGTGGCAGTATGGCAGATATTGAGAAGCGTGCCAAGGGGCCGATTTGCCAGCGAGCGATTCGTTCGGGTAGGAACGGGGTTACACCTAGTGCAGGCAGGTGGGAGGCGGGACAAATCGAGGAGGAAACTTTGAACCGCATTTCGAGAACCGTTCGTCGGCTGGCATTGCTGGCGCTGGCCGTGCCGCTGGCACTGGCCCTGTTCGCCGGTGCCGCCGTCGCCAAGTACGGCCCCGGGACCCAGGTCAACGTGATGACCCGGAACCTCTACCTGGGCGCCGACCTGACCCCGGCGATCGCCGCCAAAAACACCAACGAGTTCGTCAAAGCCAACGGGCAGATCCTGCGCGAAGTCACGGCGAACAACTTCCCGGTCCGGGCCAAGGGCCTGTCCCAGGAGATCCTCAAGAAGAAGCCCGACCTGGTCGGTCTGCAGGAGGTTGCCCTGTGGCGGACCGGACCGCCGAGCCTCGAACCGCTGCTCGGCACCGCCGGCCCGACCGCGACCACGGTCCGCTACGACTATCTGAGCGAACTGCTCGACCGCCTCAACAAGGGCAAAAAACGCTACCGCGTGGCTGTGGTCCAGCAGGAGTTCGACTTCGAGGCCCCGGGAGACGAGAACGGCGTGCCGGGAGACGGGCCCAACGGGCTGATCAAAGACGCCGAGATCAACGGCCGCCTGACGATGCGCGACGTGATCCTGGTCCGGCTCGGCTCCGGGGTAGTCACCAGCCACCCGCAGAAGGGCAACTTCCAGAACCTGCTGGTGGTGCAGCTCTCCGGGGTCGAAGTTCGCGTGCTGCGCGGCTGGACCGCGATCGACGCCAAGGTCCGCGGCAGCGGCAAGTTCCGCTTCGTCAACACCCACCTCGAGGCGTTCGACGACTCGACCCAGGTGCCCAGCATCCGCGCCCTGCAGGCGGGGGAGCTGGTCGCCAAAGACGGGCCGGCGACCACCAGCCTGCCGGTGGTCCTGCTCGGCGATCTCAACTCCGACGACGACACCGTCGAAGGCGGCGATCGCCAGGCCTACCAGACCCTGGTCAAAGCCGGGATGCGCGAGCGCAGCACGGGCAAACCGCTCGGTTGCTGCCTGAAGTCGAGCCTGTTGGGAGCCACGGCCGGCGGCAGCGTCGCCGACTTCGACCACCAGGTCGACCACGTGATGACCCGCGACCCGAAGAAGGTGAAGCTGCTCACCTCCTCGGTCACCGGGCGTCAGCCGGTCAACGGCTTCTGGGACTCCGACCACGCGGGGCTCTTCAGCTCCCTGTGGCTGCTGCGGTAGGGGCTGGTTAGTTGTGCGAGGGGCGGGCTTCGGCCCGTCCCTCGTCTTCGCTCAGCCCTGGCCGGCGGTGCGGGCGACGAATTCGGAGACTTCTTTCGCCTGCTCTTCGTTGAGGATGCCGCCCGGCATCCGTCCCGGCGTGGTCGAGCTGTCGACGCCGTTTTCGATCGCGTTGAGGACGCGGCCTTCGGTCGATTTGACCGTGGTTTCGATCGTTTTCGGATCGCCTTCCGGCGGCCCGTTGGGCGCCAGGAGTTCGTCGAGGTCCGGGCCGTAGTTGCCGTCGGTGCCGGCGCTGCTGAGCGTGTGGCAGGTGCCGCAGTTGGTGACGAACAGCGACTGGGCCCCCTCGAGGCTGGCGGGCACCTTGTCGTCGCCGGTCTCGCCGTCGCCCTTGGCGCGGAAGGCGGCGAAGGGGATGACCACTGCGAGGACGAGGATCAGGACCCCGAACCAGATGAAGGTGCGCTTGCTCATTGGGCGGCGCGCATATTACTGCCGGCCGCCGCCGGGCCGCTGTCCCGGCACGGTGCCGCGGTTTTCCCGGTACCACGGGCACATCCGCCGCAGGCCGCACTCGCCGCAGCGCGGTTTGGGGCGGCAGACCGCCCTGCCGTGCCGGATCAGGTTGACGTGGAGCTCGTGCGCGTCCTCAGGCGGGACGACCGCGAGCATCTCGTCGTGGGCCTTCTCGAACGAGGCCTTGGCCGGAAACAGCCCGAGCCGACCGCCGACGCGGTGGACGTGGACGTCGACCGGGATCTCGGGGATCCCCCAGGTGAAGATCAGCACGCAGGCGGCGGTTTTGCGCCCGACGCCGGGCAGGTCGAGGAGGAACTCGAGCGACTCCTCGCGGGGCGCGCTCTCGGTCCAGTCGAGGTCCGGCGGGTCGCCGAGCCGTTCGAGGATCGCCTGGATCCGCGGCGCCTTCTGCCGCGCCAGGCCGCCGGGCCGGATCGCGTCCTCGAGCTCCTCCAGCGGCGCGTCGCGCACTTCCTCCCAGGAGGGGAAGCGCTCGCGCAGCGCCGCGTAGGCGACGTCGCGGTTGCGGTCGTTGGTGTGCTGGGAGAGGACCGTCTTGACCAGCTCGCCGACCGGGTCGCCGTGCGGCTCCTCGGCGGGGATCCCGTACATCTCCCGCAGCCGGTCGCGGATCGCCCGCACCCGCCGCCTCTCAGGCCGCTTCCAGCTCACCCGCGGCACCCTATTGAGCCGTTAACGCCGGGGCTACAATTGTCTGTTCGTGTCCCGTGTCTTTGCCGCCATAACCGCTCGCCTGCCCAAGGGCTGGGGCGATCTCGGCCGCCAGGTCGTCATCCTCGTCGGCGTCGACCTCGCCTACACGGCCGTGCGCGGGATCGCCGACGGCGAGAAATCGATCGCGATGCTCCACGGCCAGCAGGTGATCGACCTCGAGCGCTCGACCCACACCTTCTTCGAGCCCAGCCTGCAGGCGTTCTTCCTGCCGGCCCAGGGTGTGATCGACGTCGCCAACCAGATCTACCTCAACGCCCAGTTCTCGATCGCGCTCGGGTTTCTCGTCTGGCTCTACCTCTTCCGCAACGAGTCCTATTACTTCGTGCGCAACATGTTCGTCGTCTCGATGGGGCTGGCGCTGATCGGCTACACGCTCTACCCGACCGCGCCGCCGCGGATGTACCCCCAGTACGGCTTCGTCGACACGCTCAACGCCTTCGCCGGGGTCAACCACGACTCGGCGCTGGCGAAGAGCTTCATCAACCCCTACGCGGCGGTGCCGAGCATGCACTGCGCCTTCGCGATGATGATCGGCGTTAGTGGCGTCAGGGTCTGCCGCAGCTGGTGGGCGAAAGGCTGGTGGGCGTTCTGGCCGCTGCTGGTCTCCTGGGTCACGATCGTCACCGCCAACCACTACTGGGTCGACGCCGCGCTCGGCTGGATGGTCGCGCTCGCCGCCGCCCTCGCCGCCCAGCGCCTCGCCCAGGCCCGGCCCGAAGTCTGGGCCTTCCGGGCGGTCGGCCGCACCCCGGCCACGCAAGAGGCCGAGGCGTAATAGCCTCAGCTCCAATGGGACCTTCCGCGCCCCCGCGGCGCAGCAACCGTGCCGGTGCCCGCAACGGGCAGGAGCTCCGCTCCTACGCCCGCGACCGGCTGATCGAGTCGCGACTGACCCCGAACGCGATCTCGATGGTCGGCCTGCTCGGCAACCTCGTCGCCGCGGCGCTCGTCACCCAGCGCCTCTTCTTCCTCGCCGGAGTCGCCTTCGTCCTCGGCTCGGTGATGGACACGCTCGACGGCCGCTACTCGCGGATGTCGGGCAAGGGGACGATGTTCGGCGCCTTCCTCGACTCGACCCTCGACCGGATCGAGGAGGGGATCGTGCTCGCCGCGGTCGCGGGCTACTTCGCCGTCGAAGGCGACGACGTCGCCGCCGCGATGTGCGTGGTCGCGGTCCTATTCTCGCTGATGGTCTCCTACACCCGCGCCCGGGCCGAGGCCCTTGGGGTCGAATGCAAGGTCGGCTTGGCCACCAGGCCGGTCCGCGTGGTGATACTTTCGATCGGCCTGATCTTCGCCAAGGGGGCCGGCATCGGCGACTTCGAACTGCTGGCGCCGGCGGTCTACCTGATCGCCGCCTTGACGATATTCACCACTTTCCAGCGGGTATGGCATGTGAGAAACGAGCTTTCCGGCGAGGTCGCCAGCGTCAAGGACGATGACGGCGGCGCTGGGGACGTGTAACCAGCGAAGCCGCCAGGTGTCTTCAGCCACCCAGCGCAATCCAGGAGGACTTCGAAATTCATGAGTGAGAACGGAGCAAACGGCCACACGAACGGCGTCGGCCGCACGGACGAGAAGGTCCGCGTCGCGATCGTCGGCGTCGGCAACTGCGCCAACAGCTTCATCCAGGGCGTCCAGTACTACAAGGACGCCGACCCGAGCGACGAAGTGCCGGGTCTGATGCACGTCGACCTCGGCGGCTACCACGTCCGCGACGTCGAATTCGTCGCCGCCTTCGACATCGACTCCGAGAAGGTCGGCAAGGACCTCGGCGAGGCGATCTGGTCGGGCCAGAACGACACGATCAAGTTCGCCGACGTCCCCAACATGGGGATCACCGTCCAGCGCGGGATGACCCACGACGGTCTCGGCAAGTACCTGAAAGAGAAGATCACCAAAGCCCCGGGCGAAACCGCGGACGTCGTCGGCATCCTCAAGGAGCCCAAGGCCGACGTTCTAGTCTGTTAC
>Ga0268266_10001387_pt1 | contig 29102 bp, 25 predicted proteins | sample KBSS13metaG_FD_190356 | JGI IMG/M metagenome (GOLD analysis project Ga0268266, IMG submission 190356) | Switchgrass rhizosphere microbial communities from Kellogg Biological Station, Michigan, USA - KBS S1-3 metaG (SPAdes) (version 2) | ecosystem: Host-associated > Plants > Roots > Rhizosphere... | reverse complement strand
ATCGCGACAGCTACCACGGCCAGGTGACGCGCCTGGGCATGGAGCGCGCCGCCCGCTGCAGCAGTTGCCACAGCGCTCACAACGTGAAAAAGGTGGACGCGGCCGACTCACCGCTGAACGCCGACGTCCGCATCGACGTCTGCCGTCGCTGCCACCCGGGCGCGGATGTGAAATTCGCGTCGTATCAAGCCCATGCCGACGCGGACGACTTCGGCCGCTCGCCGGTGCTGTTCGCCGTGAAGTGGTACTTCGTGATCATGATGTCGGCGGCGTTCGGGTTCTTCGGGCTGCACTCGATCCTCTGGTTTGCTCGCTCCGTGTACGACCGCGTCCGCCACGGCCCGCATCCGAAATTCAACCACCACGGGCCGGCGATCAAGCGGTTCAACCGCGTCGACCGCGCCAACCACGCGCTCGTCATCATCAGCTTCTTCGGTCTGACGATCACCGGCCTGCCGCTCCTGTACGCCGACAAGCTTTGGGGCCGCGATCTCGTCGGGATGCTCGGCGGCCCGAGGGCGGCGGGCATCGAGCACCGGTTCTTCGCGATCATGCTGATCATGAACTTCGTCGTGCACGGGTTCGGCATCATCAACCGCGTCCGCCAGCACGGGTTCATGAAAATCTTCTGGGGCCCCAACAGCATGCTCCCGCGGGTGAAAGACTTCACCGACTGCTTCGGCATGTGGAAGTGGTTCTTCGTCGGCGGCAAGAAGCCCAAGTTCGACCGCTGGACCTATTGGGAAAAATTCGACTACGTCGCCGAAGTCGGCGGCAGCGGCATCATCGGCGCCACCGGGCTGTTGCTCTGGTTCAAGGTGTTCGTCAGCGCGTACATGCCGGGTTGGATGTTCAACGTGGCCCAGTTCATTCACGGGTACGAGGCGCTGCTGGCGATCGGCTTCATTTTCACCGTCCACTTCTTTAACGCCCATTTGCGGATGGAGAAGTTCCCCGTCGACGACGTGATGTTCACCGGCAGTCTGCCGGAAGAGGAATACAAGGAAGAGCGGCCGGAAGAATACGCCCGGCTGCTTGCCAGTGGTGAGCTCGACCGGCTGCGGACGAAGGCTCCGCCGCGGGCGTATCGGATTTTGGCCGTCATCGCGGGCATCTCAGCGATGGTGGTCGGAACGACGCTGGTGGTGCTGATCATCCTGGCCGGATTGAAGGTGCTATAGCCATGAGCGACCCAACGACCCCAACTCCGTCCCCGTCCGATCCAACGCCATCAGATATGACACCGTCGGTCGCTGCGCCCGCTGCGCAGCCACCGCGATCACGGTGGTTGAAATTGCTCGGGCTGAAGCGCCGCAAGGGTCGCTTCTTCCGCTTCCGTCCGACGCTCTGGGGCTATGTGCTTCTGCTCGGATTTTTCGGCGCCGTCGGCATGGCCGGCTTTGCCGAATACTCGATGCAGCCGGAATTCTGCCAGTCGTGCCACTTGATGGAACCGTACTACCAGGCGTGGCACGCATCGGCCCACAAAAACGTGGCGTGCACGGAATGCCACTTTGAGCCTGGCGTCGAGGGCGTGCTGTACGGCAAGTTCCAGGCATCGTCGCAGGCCATCAAATACATCACCCAGACCTATGGCAGTAAGCCGCACGCGGAAGTGCGCGACGTGTCGTGCATGCGCGAAGGGTGCCACACCAAGCGAATCCTGCAGGGCAAGGTGAAGTGGGAAGTGAAGTCGGTCACCGGCCAGCCAGTGACGATCAATTTCGACCACACCCCGCACCTGACCGAAGAGCGCCGCGGGCACAAGCTGCGCTGCGTTTCCTGTCACGGGCAGATCGTTCAGGGGCAGCACCTGGTCGTGACACTCGACACCTGCTTCCTCTGTCACTTCAAAGGGTTTGAGCACGGCCGCAACGAGCAGGTGATGGGCGGATGCAAATCCTGCCACGACGCGCCCAAGAGCGAAATCCGTCTGGCCACCGGCGTCTTCAAGCACACCGAGTACGTCGGCCGAGGCGTGACATGTGAAAATTGCCACTCGGATTCGATTAAGGGCGAAGGGGCCGTCTCAAAACAGGTCTGCTGGACGTGCCACAACCAAACCTCGCAGGTGGCGCGCTACAGCGAAACGCATTTCCTGCATGACACCCACGTCACCCAGCACAAGGTGGATTGCACGAGCTGTCACTCGCAAATTCAGCACAACCTGACGGCCGGCGCACCGAAGATGGTGCAGACGGCATCGGGCAGTCATCTGGAAGCAGATTCCGGGTCGTGCTCGCGCTGCCACGAGCAAACGCACGGCGGGCCGGCGGAACTGTTCCGCGGGACGGGCGCTCGCGGGTTGCCCGATATGCCGAGCCCGATGTTCCGCGCGCAGGTCGATTGCATCGCCTGTCACCGCGCCAAGCTGCAGTCCGGCGCCACGGCCGCTGTGGTGGGGCAGACGTTCGTTGCGGTGCAGGAAAGCTGCAACTACTGCCATGGAACTAAGTACGAGGGCGTGCTCGACGTCTGGAAGGACGTGATCAAGAAGGAAGTGATCCGCGCCGAAGTGGCGTACGCTGAAACCAAGGCCGCCGTCGATAAAGCGGGGCTGCAAGGGACGGATCTGCTCAAGGCCAATCGCCTGCTCGACGACGCCGATCACAACATCCAGTTCGTCAAGCTCGGCCGCGGCGTGCACAACGTGAACTACTCGACGGCGGCGCTCAACGTGGCGATCGACAGCTGCAACGAAGTGAAACGGCTGATCGGCAGCCCGAAACTCAGCAGCACCGGAGTGGGCCCATGAGCCGCTGCCCGGGCGAATTTCTGGCGCTGCTGCTGCTGGTGGCGATCGTCGCCGGTTGCGAGAAGCACGAAGAGCAAACCACCGCCGCGACGAATCCCGCCGCGGCGTCGCCGGAGCATTTCGTGGCCGGCGAGGCGAAGTACGCGCCGCAACAGTCGGTCACCGTTGTAATGGAGACCCTCGCCCCCGCGCCCAAGCCAACGACCTGGCTGCCGAAGGATTCCACCTGCGTCACTTCCGCCTGCCACGCCAAGTTCGCGACCGCGCCGCACATTCACGGCCCCGTTTCCGCCAAGGTGTGCAACGCCTGTCACCAGGACGACGCCGGCGGGCACCGCTATCCCCTCAAGCGCGATCCGATCGCCACCTGCACCTTCTGCCACACTGTGTCCGGCACGCAGCAGCACCAGCACAAGGCTTTGGAGAAGGGGTGCATCTCCTGCCACAATCCGCACACCTCGCAGGCGAAGTTCTTGTTGAAGGCCGACACCGTCGAGCGCGTGTGCGCCACATGTCACGAAGTGCCGATGAAGAAGTTCGCGCACGATCCGTTCGCCAAGGGCGACTGCACCGTCTGCCATCAGCCGCACGAATCGCCCAATGCGATGTTGCTGCGCGGCGGGAGCGGAATCGATCACTGCTTCAGTTGCCACGCCGGCATGAAGGAAAAACTCGCCAAGGCCGATCACCTGCACGATCCGGCGACGAAAAACTGCAGCACCTGCCACAGCCCGCACGCGACGGACATCAAACACCAGTTGAAGGCGACGATCGACAAGACGTGCCTGACCGAATGTCATAAGCCGATTGCGGAGCACGTCGCCAAAGCCCCCGTGCAGCACGCGGCCATGGTGACGGCCGACGGGTGCGTCAACTGTCACGATCCGCACGGCGGCACGCAGACGAAACTGCTCAAGGCGCGCATGGATGCGGTGTGCCTCACCTGCCACAACAAAGAGATGAAGGCGGCCGATGGTCGCGTGATTCCGGACATGAAACCCGCCATCGCCGACGCCAAGTTCCGTCACGGGCCGATTCGCGTGGGCGATTGCTCCGCCTGTCACGACGCCCACGGCGGCGAGCGGGTCGATCTGCTCAAGGGCGCCTTCCCGCAGACGTTCTACACGTCCTTCGCGGTGGAGAAGTACGGCCTCTGCTTCTCCTGCCATGAGAAGCAACTGGTGGAGACGGAAAAAACCGTTGCACTCACCGGATTCCGCGACGGCGACAGGAATTTGCATTTCCTTCACGTCAACCGCGACGACAAGGGCCGCAGTTGCAAAACCTGCCACGACGTGCACGGCAGTGATCAGCCCAAGCACATCGCGACCGACGTGCGATTCGAAAACAGCACCTGGGCCATGCCCATGAATTACCAGAAGACCGAAGACGGCGGCGGCTGCACGCCCGGGTGTCACAAGACCCGCGAATACAGCCGCGGCCGTGCGGGTGCCGTTTCAACCACACTGCCGACGACAAGAGGTGCATCATGACACGCAACATCACGATCCTGGCGATCGGAATGTGGCTGATGGGGTTGTTCACCCTGTCCGCCGCATCGGCCGCGCCGCCACCACCTACGCAGCCTGCGCAGTCGGCCCAAAAGCCCACCAAGCTCGTCGCGCAGGATTCCTGCGTCACCTCCGAATGCCATGCGGGCGTTAAGAAGTACAAAGTCCTGCACGGGCCGGTGAATGTGAACGCGTGCGACGCCTGCCACAAGGTAAAGAGCGAGGCCGAGCACACGTTCGAACTCACGCGCAATAAGACCGAAACCTGCACCTTCTGCCACAAGGTGGAAGTCCCCGAAGGCAACAAGCAGCACAAGCCCTTCACCGAAGGCAACTGCCTGAGCTGTCACAATCCGCACGGCGGCACGAGCACCAAATTCTTCCGCGGCGAAACGCTGGCGGAAATGTGCATCCGCTGCCACCAGGACGCGATCAAGAGCAAGAAAGCCGTCCACGGTCCCGTCGCGGCCGGCGCGTGCGATTCGTGCCACACCTCGCACTCGGCCAAGTTCGCAAAGCTGCTGAACGTGCAGGGGAAAGATTTATGCCTGAGCTGCCACGCGGAAATGAAGACGCAGCTCACGCAGGTGAAGTTCGTTCACAAGGCGCTCGAGCAGGACTGCGGCAAGTGCCACGATCCGCACTCGTCTGATTTCCCGATGCAGATCAAGGCTGCCCCTGAGCAGCTTTGCACGAGCTGCCACGAGCACGAGAAGATCAAGCAGGCCGCCCAGGACGCGCCGCACAAGCACTCGGTCGTCACCGAGGGCAAGGCGTGCCTCAACTGCCACACCGCGCACGGCAGCAACCTCGCCAAGCTCATGAAGGCGCCGCAGATCGATGTCTGCATGAAGTGTCACGAGAAGAAGCAGAAAGAACCCGACGGCAAACCCGTCGCCGCGGTGGCTGAGGTGCTTGATAAGAAGCTCAACAAGCACGGCCCCATCCGCGACGGCGACTGCGGCGGCTGCCACAATCCGCACGGCTCGGCCCAGGCCAAACTGCTCGCCAAGCCGTACCCGGAAACGTTCTACTCGGCCTTTGCGCTCGAGAAGTACGATCTCTGCTTCACCTGTCACGACAAGCAGCTCGTGCTGACAGAGAAGACTGAAGGCCTCACCAAGTTCCGCAATGGAGAAACCAATCTCCACTACCTGCACGTGAACAAGCAGGAGCGCGGCCGAAGCTGCCGGGCCTGTCACAGCACGCACGCCAGCGAACACGAACTGCACGTGCGCGACTCGGTCCCGTACGGCAACTGGCAACTGCCGATCAACTTTAAGAAATCCGACACCGGCGGTAGCTGCGCGCCCGGTTGCCATAAGGGATTCAGTTACGACCGCGATAACCCCATCGCCAAGCCCGACCCAGCGGCCGCGGCCGATTCGAAGGAGACCAAGCCATGACGCTCAAACGTCTTTCAATTCTGTCGTTGATCCTGTTCAGCATGAGCGCGGTGGCCCGAGCCGATGAAAAGCCGCCGATGGTCAACTGGACGGCCACCGATCTCCGTGGCAACGAGATCAAAGTGCCGCTCGCCGATCGGCCGACGGTGCTGGTCTTTGCTCGCATCGATCAGCCGCAAAGCCGCGAGGCGATCGAGAGCGTGCGGAGCGCCGTCGAGAAATCGCAGGTGCAGGTGATCGTCGTCGTCAGCGGAGAAACCGCTGCCGCGCAGGGGAAAGCGCTGCTCGCCGACGGCAAGATCACCTGGCCGATCGTGGCGGATCCGGAATTCGCCGGCTCGGGCAAAATGTCCGTCCACGTCTGGCCGACCACGCTGGTCATCCGCGCCAATGGCCAGCAAGTCGCCCACCTCGCCGGCATGCCGCCCACCTTCGCCGCCGACCTGAGCAACTATCTAGAGTTCGCCGCCGACAAGCTCGATGAACCCACCCTGCAGCGCCGCCTCACCACGCGCGAAACGGTCACCGATGGCGACGACCAAAAAGCCGCCCGCCATCTGCAGGTCTCGCACCGATTGTTCGATACCGGCGACGTCGCCGCTGCAAGAACCGAAGTAGAAGCCGGCCTGAAACTCCAACCCGGCAACGCCGATCTGCAAGTGATGATGGCCCGCGTGCTGGTCGCGCAAAACCAGCCGAAGGACGCGCTCGACGTCCTCACCCGCATCCCCGCCGATGCGGTTCCCGCGTGGCAAACCGCGCTGGTCAAAACCCGGGCGTTAATCGCGCTGGAAAAATGGGAAGACGCCAAAACCGCCGTGGCCGATTCGATTCGATTGAATCCGCAACCGGCCGACGCGTATTACTTCGCGGGGTTGATCTACGCCCACGGCAAGGACTGGCCGGCCGCGGCCGAGTCGTTCCGCAAGGCGTACGAGTCGGGAGCAGACGGCAAAAAGCTGCTCGCCGTCCAGCCGCGAAACTGACCGCGACTGAAAGTGATGTCCCCTTTTTCCCCTTCGGTTTTCCGGTTCTCACTGCTTCGATTTCAGGTGCGTCTCCAGAAATGTAACCATGTCCTTCAGGAGCGTGATTCTGTCCGGCTGGATCGGCTTGGTCTTGTCCACGGGAGTGAAAGAGTCGTGGCCACCGCCTTTGACGATAACCAGTTCCACGGGCACGCCGACGGCTTTCAGCGCATCGGCAAAATGCTCGGACTCGGCAACGGGAATGACGCTGTCGCGATCGCCGTGGTACAGGAAGAACGGCGGCAGCTCTTTGCGGGCATTGAGTGCGCACGTCGCCTGCTTCCATGCCGCTTCTCGCTTTTCTGGAGGTCCGCCCAGGAGCGTCTCCAGATTCCAGCGAACGCCTTTGTTCAGGTTGTTGGTCTCGCTGTAGAGGACATCCGCCGGCGTGGAACCGCAAACGACCGCCTGCAGCTTGGCACTGATCCCTGCCAAAGCACCCTGGTCCGCGAATGCCGGATCCTCCGCATAGATCGCTGTGCAAGCCGCCAGGTGCGCACCGGCGCTCTCGCCCCAGGCGGCGAAGTGATCCGGATCAGCCTGATACTTGGCGGCGTTGGCCCGCATCCAACGTACGGCGCGCAGGCAATCCTCCAGTTGGGCGGGCCAAACGGACGCTGGGATGGGCCGGTATTCAATGCTGACGACGACGAAGCCTTTTGCGATGAGATCGCCGTACAGCCGCCCGAAATTGTGGTGCGTGCCGTCTTTCCAGCCACCGCCGTGAATGGAAAACACCACGGGCATTTTGCCCGCCGGCGCGGGCGAAGGCACGGCCATGTCCACGTGCAGCGGCTTGCCGTCCACTTGGGCAATCTCGATATCCTTCGTGATCACCGGCGCGCCGGCTTGTGCCATATTGCCAAATGACAGCAGCACTACCCACACCAGTCCGGCGACCGCGAATGGCCACCCACATCGTTTGAAAGTCATTGAGAACTCCCTGCCTTGGACTGAAAGGGGCATCCAGTGACCGGAAAGGGGGCATCCTGAATATCCCCCCGCGCTCTAGCCTTCCAGGCAAATCATCGTTTCTTGCGGGGTTGCATTCAACGGGCGGGGAGCGAATCGGGCGTGCTCGCCAGACCTGTGCACCCGACGGTCGAATAACAATTTGAAGAATTTTCGGAAAAAATCCCTCGGCGGTGCGCGCCAGCGTCGCTGGGCGCGCACCGCCGGGGGGTTATATGGAGCGCGAGTGTTTTTCGTCGTGCTCCCGGCGCTCGGATGGCGAGCGGCGGCTCTTTGACATTTGAATAGAGGTTGGAAACATGCGCCTTTTTGGTCACTTTTGCGCACCCAATGACACCTTATCGCACCTTGGCGCACCCTGCACCGGCCGCGCAAACATCGGCCGGGCCGGGAGTTGGGCGGCGGCGAACGGTCGTTGCGCAACATTGTAGGGTGGGGTTCATTCCCACCAATCCGTAAACGGTGGGGATGAACCCCACCCTACGAATAGCCAGCGATGCCGACTGCCTATCAGTACTGCTTGGGCGAATGCGCCACGCCGTGGCAGCTCAGGTAGCACTGGCCGTGGCCGGCGCCGGTGGAGAGGTATTCCATTTTCTGGCTGATCGGATCGCGCTGCACCACGGTGTTGTCGAAGTTGATCAGGTGCGAGTTGTTCATCATCGTTCCCTGGGCCGACGAGATGCCGTGCGAGTCGTGGCAGGTGGAGCAGGTAGCGTGATCGTCGACCACGTGCTCCTTGTGCCTGGAGAAGGACTGATTGGCCAGGATGCTGTTGCGGTCGTGGCACTTGTAGCAGAGGGCGTACGCGGTTTCGCTCTCGGGCGTGTTGTCGAGCGTGTCGTAGCGGGCGACGAGGAGCGGCTTGTTCGATGAGCCGTGCACGCCGTCCGGTCCGGCGCCGCCGGCTTTGCGGCCGGTGTCGGAGTTGTGGCAGTCATTGCAGTAAATGATGCTCGCGGTCGACAGGCCGGGGCGCAAGCTGGGGACGTTGGTGTTTCGGCCCGAGGCTTCGACCGGATGGAAGCTGACGGCCGTCGGCGAGAACGAGAGCCGCAAATTGTTCTGGACGATTTGCCGGCTGATGGTTGGCTGCACGGCGGATTTCTCGGCGTGGCACTTGAAGCAGACTTCGTACTCGTACTGCGCGGTAACGACCGGCGCGCCGGCGGCGTTGACTCCGTTGATCTTGCCGAAGCGGCCCGGAATGATCGGGGCTGACGCGACCGTGCTCGTCATCGTGTGGGGCGCGTGACAGTCGGAGCAGCCGACGTTGTTCGGAAACGGGTCGACCAGATTCACGGGGCTGGCGGTGTCGTGCTTGCTGAACCTGTTCATGTCGCTCGCGATGTCGCCCGCACCGGCGACGCTGCTGTTGTGACAGCTCAGGCACGTGTCGCTCACCTTCGCCTGTTTCAATAAAAACGGCCCGCTCGGCGCGCTGTGCTGCTGGTGGCAACTGCTGCACTCACTGTGGCTGACGATCGTGGTCACGCCGTTGTTGTGGCAGCTGTTGCAGAGCTGAGAATGACTGTTGTCCTTCACGAGGAACTTGCCGAACTGGTTGTCGTGGACGTTGTGGCAACTCGTGCACTGGAGCTCGCGCTGGGCGTCAAGCCGGATGTCCAGAGGCAGCAGGGCGGGGTCCTTGAGCTTCAGGTTCTTCTGTGCCAGGGCCGAGTCGTACTTGAACGAGATCGGGTGATCGTCGGACAGATCGGTGCCGAGGTTTGAAGCGCCCGGCGCGAGGGTGGTAATTCCGCCGGCCATGCTGATCGGCTGGCTGCGCGAGAGCACACTCCCTAGCGCGATGGTGCCGTCGTGACAGGAGAGGCACAGCTTGGACGAACCGGTGGGCTGGCCCGGCACTGCCTGCAGGGCGTTGCTGGAATAAACGCGGTAGTTGCTGGCCGGCGCGTTTCGGTTCCAAAGGGGCTGCACTGGCGCCGCGTTGTGCGGTGTGTGGCAGAAAATGCAGATCTCCTGCTCCGAGCTGGCGCGCACCGCGCCTGGGCCGCTGGCCGAGAGGTTATGTGGACTGTTCACGATGCTCTGTTGCTGCGCGTTCGCTGTACTCGCCAGCATCAACATCACGAAAAGGACGATGAGCGGCTTCATGGCTTACCCTCCGGGAGGTAATCAAAAACCTGCAGGCGTCGATTGTAGCTGTCGGCCACCCAGATCCGGCCGCCGAAATCGATGAACACGCAGGTGGGGAGCCAGAACTGTCCGCGGCCGCGGCCTTCTTCGCCGAAGTCCATCAGCAGGCGGCCCTGGGGATCGAAGATCTGCACCGATTCGAACTGGTTGTCAATGACGTAAAGATGATCTTCGTTGTCGGTCATGACGCTTTTGGGCTGTGCGAAATAGCCGGGCGCGTCGCCCTTGCGGCCGATGACTTTGACGGTCTTCATGTCGGGTGCAATCTGCTGTACGCGGAAGTTCAGCGCGTCGGCCACGTACAGCCGGCCTTGGCGGTCGATCGCGACGGAAATGGGGAAGTTGAACGAGCCTTCTTCGGTGCCGCGCTGGCCGATGCGGACGAGTTCCTGCCCGTTGGCCGAAAGCACCACGATCTGGTGGGCCGCTGAATCGGCGATGTAAATCCGGCGAGTTGTCGGATGAACTGCGATTCCGCACGGGCGTTTGAGTCGACCCTCGCCGAGCGTGCCGAGGTATTTGCCGTCAGGGGCAAAAGCGTAAATGCAGCCGGCGACGGAATCGGAGACAAGCAACCTTCCGCCCGGATCGTACGCGATGCCGACGGGCTGGCTGAATCGTTTTTCAGCATTCGCCGGACGCCACTGGGCGTACTTGCGCGTTTTCAGGTTGAAGACATGAACAAACTGTGCATTGGAATCGGCCACGAAGACGCGATCGGCGTTGTCCGTGCACACGGCAAACGGGGTGAGCATGGATTGCGCGGGTTCTTTCCCAAAGGTCAATTCGCGCAATAGCTCAAAGAACGTTTTGCCGGGCTTGAGGTCGGTGTCGCATTTCAGCTCGCCGACATAGCGCACGCGCGGGTGATCGGGTGGGCCGGGCCAGCGGGGGGCGTCTGCCATGGGCGGAAAGATCACGCCCGGCGGCCGACCGCAGCCGGCGAGGGGCAGGAGCATCATCAATGCGAAAAAAAGGATCGTGCGGTGTGCCATGTTAAAAATCCCGCCTGATGCCGATTTCCAGGAACTGAAACGATCGCTCCGTCTGGTCCGTTTCGAGCGTTGAATTCCGCAGCCGACCGAAAACCTGAGTCTGACGGTGCTGCCAGATGATTTGCAGTTGCTCTTCGAGCCCCTGCGTTCGACCGGTCACGTCGTCCTCGATATTGATCCACGAGGCCGACGCATTGATAAAGAGCTCGCGGGAGAGTTGCCGCGACCCGCCTGCCGTTACCAGTGTAGTGTCGATGTGGTCGTCCTGCGCCGGGTAGTCTGTACTGGTGAACGTGCCGCTGATCGAAACGGTGGTGTCCGACGACATCCGATGGTCCAAGCGTGCTTCGAACCGCGTCGTTTCGTACGGATACAGGTCGCTGTCAAAGGTCTCGTGCTCGGCCTTAAGGCGCAGGTCCCAGATGCGGTAATCGACGCCATACGTGTAGCTGTGGGTGGAGTTGGCGAGCACCGTTCCTTGGCCGCCTTCGACGTCCTGGTCGGTCATCCCGTAGCGGCCGTAGGGACTCAGCCCCTTGAGCCAGCCCCGTTGGATTTCGTAGCGGGCGCTCAAAGACAGGCCGCGTGTCGTCACCACGTTCGCCGGAGCTGCGCCGATGTCGTAGAAAAGAAAAAGCGGCTCGTTCAGCGAAAACGGCCCCGCCGGCACGGGCGTGAGCTGAACACCTTGCGCGATCGGGGTGACCGTATACCCGTCGCCCGGCGCAAAGATCTGGCCGGCCGCGTTTCGAATGATGATTGATGATGGAACAATGTTCTGCTGCGGGATGATAACTGGCGAAAAGGTGTCGAACACGAGCGGCTGATTGCGGATCGGCACGCTCACCGACCGAGCGCCGTTTTCTTCACGGTTGTACGAAAGGTTCAGCGTGTTGATCAGCAGGCCAAACGGAACTTTCTTGTGGTAGTTGAAGTCCAGGTTGTCGAACCAGTCGGTAGTCGAGCTGTCATCTGAAAGCGATACGTGCTGCCAACCGGTGCGGCCGGTGGTTGTGAGGCTTTCGTAAAGCTTGTGACGGAATCCGACCGCGGCGCGCTGTCGCGTCTGACTGATGTTGGAGTATTCCTGCTGGTCAGCGGTGTATTCGTAGTTGGTTTCAAACGTCCGCGTGTGCCGCAGCCGCAGCAGCTCGTTCCATCGCTTGGTGTCAGCAGAGTAAAGCCCCGTGATATGCGACCAACTCACGCCGGAGTCGAGTGACGATCCATTCGTTCCGAAGTTGATGGAGTGATTCAGTGACGCCGACTGCGCATCGCTTGATTCGCTGATGCCCGATTCGCTGTCCTGCTGAGAGGATTCGAGGTGGTAATTCCAGTCCAACTGCTGCCGATCGGTCGGCCGTCCTTCGCTGTGCCACTCAAACGCATTTCGGTCGAGGGTGAAATCGGATTCACTCGAGTTGAGGGCCGATTGCGTTTCAGTGACGTGATAGACGCGTAGTTCGGTTGGAACGTACTTGGACTGCAGTTGCCAGAGTGCGCCGTAGAGGGTCTGGGTATTTTCCAGCGTCGGGCCGAACGACCGGTCCACCAGCGATCGCGAATGAGCCGAGTACAGCGTGAGCGGGGCTTTGCTGTTCTGCATAAAGGCAGCGGACGTATCCCACGCGTAGATCGTGGAGTTGTCTCGTTGTTGAACGCCGTTCTCGTCGAGCATGTCCTGCCTGAGGCCGAAGGAGCCGTTGAGATTTAACTTGGCGAGGTTGGGGTGAACGACGTAGCCGTTGGTTTTGAGGGTCAGCACTTCTTCGTAAACCTGCTCCTTGGCGGAATTTTTTTCGCCGTTCGCGGGTTTGTCGCTGTCGCTGGAGGCGCGCGCGGAAAGGCTCAAGTCTCCGGAGAGTTTCTCAAAGCCAACCATCGGCGGTCGTTCTCGGGCTCCATACACCGGAATATCCTCTTCCTGCGCGTGGGCGAAATCAGTCACAATCAACAACCACGCCACACCCGCAAAAAGTCGGCAGCCGAAGGACCATGATCGGCCGGACTTCATGGCCGCTCCGGTCGGTAGTTTGCGGCGACGGCGATTTTCGGCGCTGACGTGGGTTGCGTCGCCGGACGAGTGGTGGACTGCTTCAGCAACCCGTGTTTTGCTCCGCCGTGCGCGTAGTGGCACGTCAGACAGTCAGCAGTCTTGTCGAGGTGTTCAGGCGGCTTAGGACTGAGCAATTCAGGCACGTGGCACTGCACGCAGACGCGTGGCGACGATGAGGCCAGCAAGTGTTCGGTGTTGGATTCGTGCGGCGTGTGACACCGCAGGCATTCCACCGACGATACCGGGCCGTGCATCACCGCGAATTGGTTGATGACCTTCGCATGACACTTGAGGCAGACGTCGGAGTCGATATTCAATCCACTGCTGGTGCGGAAGATGCTGTCGGTGCCGCCGACGTGGCAGGCATTGCAGTTCCCGTCGGCATAGGGTTTGTGAACGTGGGTGATCCTCGCGACCGCGCCGCCGGGCCCGACGACGCCACCGCGTGCGGACGCAGGCGCATTCGGATCGGGCACTCCATCAAAGAAAACGCTAAGCACCCGGTACCGCCGCTGAGCCGAGCAGCCCATCCAACTGGCCATGAATCCAATAGCGAGCACGGCCAGCAGCAGGCGGCGGACGATCATCCATCGGGTTGAAAAACCAGTTGCCATAGGGCACCAGCCAGCGCCCGTAAAACCAAGATGCGCGGGGCTCGTCGCATTCCTATCGAGACTGAGTGGCCGGCGCTGTCGTAGGCAAATTCAGCGGAGCGGGAAGCCGATCGCGCGGCGAGGCGGGTTGCGTCGTCGGCTTGCTCGGGTCGTCTACTCCCGTTTCCACATTTGCACGGCTCGGTAGTACGTCTGCTAACGTTTTTCCCTTTTTGAGATGGCCCTGTGCGTACACCGCGACACGATGCGGACCGAACTGGTTGGTCACAATAATCAGCCGCTCGGCCTGGAAGGCGGGGTGGATGTACTGCTTGAAGAGATCGACGTCGCCTTCCTGCACGAAAACGCCCGCCGGCAGGTCCATGGATCCCGGGTGCGTGCCGGATGATCCGAAGTAATCTACGACCTTCCCTTCGTCATCAAACACCTGCACGTTATTGAATCCCGCATCGACGACGTACATATAGCCGTCACTGTCGAACGAAAAGTGCTTGGGCTTATTCAAATCGCCGGGCGTGGCGCCCATCTGCCCGATGCCGGAAACGAATTTGCCGTCGGCACTGAACGTTTGGATGCGGCATTTCATGATGTCCGAGACGACAATCTGGCCCTTAGGGTTGACGCGAACCGCGAGGGGCCGAACGAATTGCCCGTCGTCGGGGCCACCTTCGCCGATAGTGCGGCGTAGTGCACCGGTGGCACGGTCGAGCACTTTGACCTTCTGCCCGCGAAAGTCCGCGACGAAAAGCTCGTTCTTATAGACCGCGACGCTGACTGGATTGAAGTCTTTCGGTCCGAATACCGCTACGAAACGGTCGGTCTGATCAAACGCCACGATGACCGCACGGTTGGCGTCGACCACGTACTTGTACCCGTCCGGCGACACGGCGATGTCGACCGCTTTATCGATCTGGCCGACGCCGCTCGCGCCCATGATGTGCGTGAGCCTGGTTTGCAGATCCAGAACAGTGACGCCTTTGCTGCGGATGTCGCAGACGTAGATTTTCCCTTTCCACATCGCCACGCCGTACGGCTTGGTGATGGGAAGTACGTCGGCCTTGCCGTAGATCGAGTCTTCGAACTTGGTCTGCTTGTCGGTGAGATCAGCGCTGGAGACGTACGATGTCAGGAACTGAATGCGCGGTTCGTCAGGAGCCGAGGGCCAGAAGGAAAATTCCTTGCGGACAGCGGCGGCTTTTTGCGGTTGACACCCAGTCGCTGTGAGCAAAATTACAAACAATAATACCTTCAGCTTGTGTGAAGGGGATGAGGATTGATACCGGGTGAACATCACAAACCAGCCTTTCCGAGTTGGCTCGACTCTCCGGGGGCCTGACCTTAGAATCCGTGGAACGGGCGGACGGGGCCGGAACAACGAACTAGTGTGGGGTCGCCGGAAAGAGCCAGTGCGAAAGCACTGGCTCCCCGGCGGCCTCTTCTTACTTAATGTGACAGCTCAAGCAGAGCGCACTGTTGGTGTTATCCACCACTAGGAGGTGCTTGTACGGATTGCCGGCGGTCAGGCCCTTACCATGCGGAGCGTGGCAGGTGCTGCAACCGACGACTTGGATGGTCGAACCACCCACGGTGGCGTTGACCAGGCTGAGCGCTCCGACTTTGTAAGTCGTGCCAGTTCCGGTCGGAGCCGTCCAATCGTTGTAGTAGGCTTTGGCGTGAGCGTCGGTGTAGCTGGCGCTCAAGCCGACCGGGTGATCGTTCACCAGGTTCGTACCCAGATTTGCGGCGGCGTTCTTAAAGCCGGCCGTGTCGGCGCCGTCGTTCTGGGTGCCATCACTGGCCAGCCCGAACGCATCCAACGCTACCGTACCGTCATGACAGCTCATGCACAGGCGGCTGTAGCGGTCAAGCGCCTGGTCATAGGCGACGCCGGTGGTTCCGTTGTGCAGGGTGTAGCTGGCGGTGGTGAGCTTGTGATTCCACAGGCGGGTGCTGATGTTGGCATCAACGACACCGTTGTGGGGCGTGTGGCATGGCTTACAGATTTCACCGTCGGCCCATGCGTAGCCGTCGGCATTGAAGTTGTGCTTCGTCGCAGTGATCTGGGTCAGATTTTTGGTCTGCCCGAAAGCGACGGCTGCAAGCATCATCGGGATGATTGCAGCGATCATAGTTAAGCGTCTCATAGGGTCTCCTAAAAGGATTCGCGGGGTTTACTCTTCGGGACTCCGCTGCCCGGCCACGTCGGTCCGTTCCACGGGACAACCTCATCAAAGCAAGTCCGGTGCCACGATCACGATTTTGAAATGGTGATAATCACGCGAAAAACACGTCGTAAACGCTGAATCTCAAAAGACATCCCGAAAGTGGGAAACTGCGTTGTCAGCGGCTTCCCGATCCCGCGAACCCGCCCTTGCGCCGACTTGCGACTGATTCTCCCGCTCGCAAGACCGCCGCGTTCTTTTGATTCTCACCCCTGAGAAAATGAGTCGTTTCCGTTGCCGGACATTGCGCCTTCTCGCGTAAAGAACGGGATTTTCAGCCTGCTTTTCACCATTTCGTACCAATCCTTCCAACGGCACCCTTTGGCATCAGGTTTGTTCTTCACATTCCGGATTGCCAGGAATCACTATGAACTCGATCAAGCTCAAATTAACCGTCGGCGCGTTCGTCCTGCTGCTGGCGGTGAGCTATCTCGCCATCGCCGGCGTGAAAAAGGGTTGGGTCTACTTCATGCCGCTCGATCAGTACGTGGCCGATCCGACGTATCAATCGCGGCGCGTGCGGCTGAACGGCAATGTGGGAGAGGATCAACTCCAGATCGATCGCGCCGGCTTACTCGCGGTTTTCAACCTCAAGGGACAGAGCCAGCAGATCCGCGTGGAATACCACGGCATGATTCCTGACATGTTCCGCGCTCACCATGAAGTCGTCGTCGAAGGGCAGCTCGGCACGGATAACGTCTTTCACGCCGACATGCTGATGACCAAGTGCGCCAGCAAGTACCAGGCGGAAGGCCATCCCAAGGTTCAGCCGGAGGCCAAGTCATGACCATTCAGATCGGAAACTACAGTCTTTGCCTGGCCGTGCTGGTGGGGGCGATGGTTTTGCTCTTATCGTTGGCGTCGATCCAGCGGCAATCTCCCCAATTCCTCAGCTACGCCCGCCGCGGCATGCTGCTGTTCGCGGGATTGATCACAACCGCATCGGCGATGCTGATGATCGCGACGATCAACACCGATTTCCGTCTGGACTATGTAACCCACTACACAGAACGCGCCCTCCCGCTCGGCTATAAGCTCGCGGCCTTCTGGGCCGGACAGGAAGGTAGCCTGCTGCTGTGGGCGTGGCTGCTCGCAGTGCTGTCGGTGATCGCTGTCTTCCTTCACCGCGCCGAGGCGAAGGAAAAAGCCTTCACTCTCGCCGCACTGGCCGTGGTTTGCAGCTTCTTTGCGGCGCTAATTCTGTTCGCCGCAAATCCTTTCAAGCTGGCTGAAGTAGTGGCCGCCGACGGGCACGGGCTCAACCCGATGCTGCAGGACCCGGGCATGATCGCCCACCCGCCGATGCTCTTTCTTGGTTACGCAGGGTTCACCATTCCGTTCGCGTTGATGGTCGGCGCGCTGCTCAGCGGCCGCAAAGATCACGACTGGCTTAAGGCCGTTCGCTGGTGGTCGGTCGCATCGTGGCTGTTCCTGAGCGTCGGCATTCTGCTGGGCGCGCAGTGGGCGTACGTTGAACTCGGGTGGGGCGGCTACTGGGCGTGGGATCCGGTGGAAAACGCCTCGCTCCTGCCGTGGCTGACGGGCACCGCGCTGCTCCACACCGTGATGGTGCAGCAACAGCGCGGCATGCTGAAAGGCCTGAACGCAGCATTGATCGCCGTCACCTTCATCCTGTGCATTTTCGGCACGTATCTCACCCGCAGCGGCGTGGTGCAGTCGGTTCACAGCTTCGGCGAATCGCTGATCGGCACGTTCTTCCTGATCTTCCTGGCAATCACGGTGCTGGCAAGCGTCGGCCTGATCTTCGCCCGCCGACGCGATCTGCAGCCTGAGCAGAAAATGGAAACCGTCATCGGCCGCGAAGGCGCATTCCTCGCAACCGGATGGCTTCTGATCGTGGTGACCGTCATCACGCTCATCGGCACGATTTTTCCGTTGATCAGCGGCATTTTCATGCAGCAGGGGATCAGCGTTTCGCAGAGTTTCTACAATACCACCGTTGGCCCTGTCAGCCTGCTATTGGCCGCGCTGATGGCGACCGGCCCGCTGCTTCGATACGGCAAGAATGTAACGTCGTCACTGGTTCGCAACCTGACCGCGCCGGTAATCGTTGCCATCGCTGTTACCGGATGGCTGTGGATTCGCGGCATTCATAACGGATGGGCGCTGGTCGCCGGCTTCATCGCCGCCGCCGCGGTGGTGGTGATTACGGTTGATTTCGTCCGATCCGCCTGGATTCGCGCAGCCGCCCATCACGAGAACCTGTTCGTCGGCGCCCTGCGACTCGTCGACGGCAACCACCGCCGCTACGGCGGACAGGTGACGCACGTCGGCGTGCTGATGCTCATTATCGGTGTCGTCGGATCGAGCCAGTTCAGCGTAAAAGAAAACTTCGAACTCAAGGCCGGCCAGTCGGCCGTCATTGGCGGGTACACGCTGACCCTCCAGAAGCTCGAAGAAGTCCGCCGGGAGAATTACTCCGCCGTGCAGGCGCTGGTGAACTTTGAAAGCTCTGATGGCATCGCCGGCACGCTGATTCCGCAGCGGCGCTTCTACGACAAGTCCGAAGAATCGTCGGCTTCCGTTGCGATCACCTCCACCTGGCGAGAGGACCTGTACGTCACACTCGCCGGCTGGGAACAGGAAGGCGGCCGCGCCACCGTGCAGGCGATCGTGAATCCGCTGGTGAGCTGGATCTGGATCGGCGGAATCGTCCTCACCGCGGGCGGCATGATCTGCCTGATCCCGCGAATCGAGCCGCACCACCAACCTCAGCCCGCTATGGCGCCGGTCGAGGCAAAGGTAATCGAACACAAGCCGATCGAAACCAAATCCGGCAAGCGGCATGGAAAGTCGCGCAAACAGAAGGTGCGTCAATGAAAACGTTCGTGAAAGTATGTGGATGCGTGTTGATGCTCTCGACCGTGGCGTTCGCCGCATCGCCAACCACCTCGCCGGCTCTGCCGAGCGGGCATCCTGATATTTCCAAGATGCAGCAACCCGTCAACGCGCCGCCGCTCCCCAGCGGGCATCCGGATATTTCCGCCCTGATGAAACAGGCCGCTGAAGGAAAGTTGCCGAACGGGCATCCAAAAATCCCCGGGCAAGGCCCCGTCGCATCGCCGACCACGCAGCCGCTGCTGCCCACGCTATTCATCGAAGCGCAACAGGGCACCGCCGGCGGTCCGGCGATCGGCGCTGATCCGGTCACCATCGAACTTTATCGCGGCGAAGAACGCGTCTACAAGCTCGACACCCGCCTCGACGCCAACGGCAAACTCACGGCCACCAAGTTCCCGGTGCTCGATCAGTTCGAGCCGGTGATCAAGCTGACCCACGGCGGCGTCGAATACTCCGCCCGCGGCAACGCGATGGACATGGAGCACACGGCCCAGACGATCAACCTGACGGTGTACGAATCCACCGACGTGCAGCCCGCCTGGCGAATCAAGGTGCGCCACGTGATGGTCACCACCGTGGCCGGAGGCGTGACGATCATGGAGATGATGAACGTCGAGAACCCGACCGATCGCGCCTGGATCGGCACGCCAGGCCCGGAAGGTAAACGAGTCACGCTCTCCCTGCCGATACCGAAAGATGCCACCGACTTGAAGGTAATGGCCGGCCTTGCGGAATCGAGCGTGAGCGTCGTCAACAATCAGATTCTCAGCTCGGCCGCCGTGCTCCCCGGGTCGCTGGCGATGCAGTTGCATTACCACGTGCCCACGATCGCGGGCAAGGTTGATCTGCTCGTCAACACCCCCGCGCCGATCGAACGCATGATGCTCTTCGTGCCGGATGACGGCACCTCGGTGGTTCCGACGAATCTTGGATCGCTCGGCTCCAAGCCAAACGACCGCGGCACGTCGACTCGCTACTACAAAGGTCAGAGCCTGCAGGCCGGCGTATCGACCGGCGTGACGCTGTCCAATCTTCCTGCGAATGCCAAGGCCGAAGGTGAACACGAGGAGGCGGCGGTACCGGCGAAAGCTCAAACCGCCGGCGGCGCCACGCCGCAGGTGATCGGCGGCATTGGCGCGGTGGCGATCCTCTTTGTCGGCGCGGCGATTCTTCTCAAGCCCAAACGCAACTGAGGCAAGGTTCACAAGTGAATGCTGTACTCGAACAAGCCCGACCCGCGACCCGCGAAGCCGCCGCTGCGGTGGCGGTTCGTTTTACGAATGTGACCAAGCGCCTCGACGAGCGGCCGGTGCTGCGCGACATCAGCCTGGAGATCAGTTCGGGAGAATTCGTAGTGCTGCTGGGCGCCAACGGCGCAGGCAAGAGCACGCTGCTGAAAATACTGGTCGGCCTACTGCCGCCGTGCGAAGGTTCGGTCGAGCTGTACGGCCGACCGATGCGAAACGCCGAGGCCGCCACGCGGAGGCGCTTCGGGTTCATCGGCCACCAGTCGATGCTCTACCGCGACCTGTCGGCCCGCGAAAATATTCTCTTCTTCGCCCGGCTGCACGGCGTGAAAGACGCCGCCGCCCGTACTGATGAGGTTCTGCGAACCGTCGGCCTGTTTGACCGTGCAAACGACGCCGCCAAAACCTTCAGCCGCGGCATGACGCAGCGGCTGTCGATCGCCCGCGCGCTCGTGCACAACCCTGATCTAATCCTCGCCGATGAACCGTTCGCCGGGCTCGATGCCCGATCGACCGAAGGTCTCGAGCGTCTCTTCGCCCGCCTGCATGGTGACGGCCGCACAATCGTCATGGTGAACCACGATGTCGCCCAAAGCCTGCGGATCGCCCGTCGTGTCATCGTGCTCAGCGGCGGGCGGATCGAAACCGATCGCCCCACGCTCGGCCTGCGGGCCGACCAGGTGCTTGCGGAGGTCAATGGGCTATGACCGCCGTCTCGCAAATCCTCCTGCTGATCAGCAAAGACGTACGCATCGAGGCACGCAGTCGCCAGACTCTCGGGCTGGTGACCGTGCTTGCGGTGCTCATCATCGTCGTGCTCGGGCTGGGCCTCGGCGGTCGCCCGGCCGCGTTTGATGCGACAGCCGTGCTGTGGGTCGCGTACCTTTTCAGCGGCGTACTCTGTTTTGAAAAAACGATGAGCGTAGAACGCCACGACGGCGCGCTGGCCGCGCTGATGATCGCCCCCATGGATCGCGGCGTCATCTACGCGGCCAAGTTGATCAGCAACCTGCTGCTCATGTTCGCGATCGCCGCCATCGTCACGCCCGCGGGTGTGCTCTTCTTCCAATTCGATCTCTCAGCCGCTCCGTTGCAGTTCGCCGCCGTGATGGCCGCCGCCATGATCGGCTTCGCCGCGGTGGGCACGCTCTTTTCCGCCGTCGCCAGTTCGACGCGTCTACAGGGCGGATTGCTTGCGATGATGATTTTCCCCATCACGCTGCCGCTGGTCATTACGTCTACTCAAATGCTGATCCATCTATTCCGCGATCACGAACCGATCGGCGGACTTGGTCTCGGCATTCTGCTTGCGTTCGATGCGATCTTCCTCACCGTGAGCTGGCTGGTGTTTGAGTGGGTGCTGGAGCCATAGGAGTTTGTCATGTTGAACCGCAAATCTGCTTTCGCCGCTTTCTGGATCTTCACGCTGGCGCTGTTCACCGTGGCGACGGCCCGTGTCATCTACTACACGCCCGATGAAGCCACGATGGGGCCGATCCAAAAGGTCTTCTATCTGCATCTGCCGGTGGCGATCAACACGTTCCTGGCGTGCCTCGTTACGTTCGTGGCGAGCATTGGGTACTTGTCGAGCCGCACGTCGTGGTGGGATGACTTGGCCAGCGCGGCGGCACGCGTCTCGGTGCAGCTTTGCACGATCGTTCTGCTCACCGGCATGATCTGGGGCAAGTGTGCGTGGGGCCAGTGGTGGACGTGGAGCCCGCGGCTCACGTTCAGCCTCGTGCTGTGGCTGCTCTACACCGTTTATCTGATCATCCGCAGTTCGATCGAGTCAGCCGAGCGGCGCGCGCTCATCAGCGCGGTGTACGCGATCATCGCGTTTCTTGACGTGCCGCTGGTCTACCTGTCCGTCCGCCTGATGCCCGACATCCACCCGGCCAGCATTGAACTGGCTCCCGAGATGAAGCTTACCCTGGCTACCTGGTTTGCCGCGGTCACCGTGTTTACCGCGGGCCTGATTGCCGCGAAATACGGGCTGAATCGAATGGAACGGGGTTTGCTTTCCAGATCAGAGCAGAACGCGCAAGTGGCCGCCGTCGGAGGATTCGCATGCTAGGAAACGATTATCTCCGCCTCGCATACGTGCTGGGACTCGGCCTTTTATGGGGTTACGCGATTGTTCTGTGGATTGCCCGCGGCCGGGCCGCTCGCCGCGGAAGGAATACGCCATGAGCATCCATTTAATCGGGTTAAATCACAGAACTGCCCCCGTAGAACTCCGCGAACAGCTCGCTTTCAGCCGCGAAGGGGCTTCCACCGCACTCATGCTGCTGCGGAACAAATTTCCCACTTGTGAGGCGGCGATTCTCAGTACCTGTAATCGCGTTGAAATGCTGGTTGCCAGCGACAACGACAAGCCCACCCCCAGCGACATTGTAAGCTTCCTCGCAGAAGCCAAGGACCTGCCCACCCAGGAGTTTCGCCATTACCTGTATGAATTCAGCGACGAGCAGGCGATCCGCCACTTCTTTCGCGTGGCCGGCGGGCTTGATTCGATGGTGCTGGGCGAATCGCAGATCGTGAACCAGGTGAAACAGGCCTACGCCATCGCCAGCGAGCAGGGCACCACCGGCCGGGTGCTGAACCGACTGTTCCATCACGCGTTCGAAGTCGGCAAGCGCCTGCGGACGGAAACCACCATCAGCGCCGGCAAGACGTCGCTCCCCTCAGTCGCGGTCGACGTGGCCAGGCAGATCTTTTCCGATTTTTCCAACAAGCAAACGCTCGTCGTCGGCGCCGGCGATATGGCGCAGCTGGTCTGCCAGTACCTCCGCCAAGCCAACGCGACGAAATTCGTCGTCACCTCGCGCACGCTCGCCAACGCCCGTGCGATCGCCGAAGCCTGCGAAGGCGAATCGGTTCCGTTCGATCAGCTCGACGAGCAGTTCGTACACGCCGACATCGCCATCATGGCCACCAGTTGTCCGAAGCCGATTCTCACGCTCGACCGCGTGCGAGAAATCCAAAAACAACGCCGCGGCCGCATGCTGTTCCTGATCGACTTGGCGGTACCGCGCAACGTCGATCCGGCCGTCAGCACCATCGATCAGGTGTACGTCTACGACATGGACGCGCTCGGCCGCATTGTGGCGGAGAACGATCATCAGCGACAGGGACAACTGCAGGCCTGCGAGCACATTCTCGATGAAGAAGTGAGCCTGTTCGAAAAGTGGATCTGCCAGACCAAGATCAACCCGATGATCGCGCAAGTGTACAGCGACGCCCGCGACCTGCGAGACGCCGAGCTCGAACGGCTCTTCCGCAAATGCCCCGATCTTGAAGAAGACGCCAAGCAGGAAATCCGCCAGGCCGTCGATCGCCTGGTGCAGAAGTTCATGCATCCGTGCGTTGCCACGATGCGGCACCATAGCTATTCAAGCCCGCCGGCCACCCTGGCGCGAGCGTTTCATGCCATCGCCGAGCTGCTGGACCGACCATGAGCACCCCGCAGACGGCCATCCTCATCGTTGACCACGGCTCGCGGAGTGCCGCCAGCAACCGTCTGCTGCAGACGGTGGTCGAACGCTTCGCCGCGCGGTTTGCGGATGAATTTGCGATCGTTGAACCGGCGCATATGGAACTCGCCGAGCCATCGATCGCCACCGCCTACGCAGCCGCGGTAAAACGCGGAGCACGATCCATCGTCGTCTGCCCGTTCTTCCTCGGGCCGGGCAAGCATTGGGAGGAAGACATCCCGCGACTCGCTCGCTGCGCCGCGGCGGATTTTCCGCAAACCAGCTTTCGAATCTCTGCCCCACTGGGTGTGGACGACCTGATGCTCGACCTGATCTACCTCCGAATCAGCGACACCTTGAACGCAGAGGCGGTGAGCCAATGAGCAGCCAGACTCTAAAGATGGGAACGCGCGGCAGCCTGCTGGCCAGGGCGCAGAGCAATGCAATCGCCCGGGCGTTAGAAGCCCGGCACGACGGCGTCGTCGCGGTCGAACCCGCGATCTACAAAACCATGGGCGACAAAATCCTAGACCGCCCGCTCCACGAGTTCGGCGGCAAGGGGTTGTTCACCAAGGAAATCGAAGAAGACCTCATCGCCGGCAAGATCGACTTCATCGTTCATAGCTGCAAGGACGTGCCGGTCACGATGCCGCTGGTCGATCAGCACGGCCTGATGATCGGTGCGGTGCCGGCGCGTGAGGATCATCGCGACGCACTGGTGTGCGCAACGGCCAAGTCAATCTACGATCTCCCGGAGGGTGCGGTCGTGGGGACTGGCAGTTTGCGCCGCCGGTGCCAGTTGCTCGCGGTTCGACCTGACCTGCGGGTTGAAGGGCTCCGCGGCAACATCGATACACGCCTGCGAAAATGCCGCGATGGCGAATACGCTGCGGTACTCCTTGCGATGGCCGGCCTGATCCGCGGCGGGCTGTTCGATGACACGACCATGGCGCCCATCCCCAGCAGCCAGATGCTCCCGGCCGCCGGGCAGGGCGCGCTGCTGATCCAATGTCGAAAGGATGATACGCGCACTCGTGAGATTCTGGCCGTGCTGAACGACCGCAACACTGCTGCCGCGGTGCAGATCGAGCGAAACCTGGTGGCGGCGCTCAATGGCGATTGCCACTCGCCCATCGCCGCACTCGCGGTGGTGTGCGGCGACGTGTTCACGCTTCAGGCGGCCGTCGGCGCGCGCGGCGGGCATCCGCCGATCATCAGAGCCTGCGCGAGCAGCAACAGCTCTCAGGAAGTGCTCGACGCCGTCACGAAATCACTGATCAGGCAGGGCGCGATTGAACTGCTGGAAACCGAAGCCGTCGAGGGTTTATGTCGATTACAATGAACCAGGTTGAAGCTCAGTTACTGGACCTGATCCAGCAGGGAATTCCGCTGTGCGAACGCCCGTTCTCGCAGATCGGCGAGCAAGTCGGCCTTTCTGAAGACGAAGTCATCCAGCAACTGTCTGACCTGAAAAAAGCGCCGCGGCGCGTCATCCGGCAGATCAGCGCTATCTTCGACAGCGCGTCGCTCGGCTACCGCAGCACGCTCGTCGCGGCCAAGGTCGATCCTGCACATCTGGACCGAGCGGCCGCGATTATCTCGCAGCATCCGGGCGTGTCGCACAACTACGAGCGGGTGAACGCGTACAACCTCTGGTACACCCTGGCCGTTCCGCCGGATAGCGAGCTTGGGCTGCAGGGCACGGTCGATCTGCTCCACCAACTCAGCGGCGCCACCGCAACCCGAATGCTGCCGACGCTGAAGCTGTTCAAGATCGGCGTGAAGTTCAATCTCGGCGGCGGCGACGACAATCCCGCACCGGCCAAGTCGCACCGCCCCAAGCGGCCGGCGCATCCGCTCACCGACACCGATAAGCGAATGATCCGTGTGCTGCAGCAGGACATGCCGATCACCACAACCCCGTTCGCCGACTGGGCGATTGAGGCGGGCGTTCCGGTGGCGACCCTCCTGCAATCCGCCAAGCGGTATCAGGACGAAGGACGCATGCGGCGGTTCAGCGCCGTGCTGCATCACCGCGAAGCAGGCTTCACCGCCAACGCGATGGGCGTGTGGGTCGTTCCACCCGAGCAGCACGAATCCTTCGGCGCTGCTGCTGCGAAGTTTCCCGCGGTCAGCCATTGCTACTTGCGGCCGTCGTATTCGGATTGGCCGTACAACATTTTCACGATGGTTCACGCGACTAACCCCGCCGCGTGCGAGGCAGTGCTGGCCGAGATTGCGGCCGCGACGGGCATCACGAACTACATGTCGCTGTACTCCACCCGCGAGTTTAAGAAGACCCGCGTGCAGTATTTCCTGGATGACAGTGCAGTCTGGGAAGCATCGCAAGCAGCTAAGGTGTAGCTGACGTGAGTGATTTGATCAGTCGCACCTCGGCGCGATCGTAAGGCGAGCCGTCGGCGCGAAACACTTCGTGAAACCACGGATTGGGCTCCTTCGTGTACGGCTTCTTCCACGAGTCCCACGGATATTTCGTCTGCGTGCGGCCGTCGACCAATCCCCAGCAGTACGCCCCTACGCGATGCTTCTTCAGCACCGGCAGCACCGTTTGAAAGGTGCTCCCCGTGGTGCGCGACATAAATTCGGTGCATAGCAATGGCCGGCCGTATTGCTGCAGCTGAACGATCCTTCGTTCCACGTCGTCGGCCGGTCCGTAACAGTGGAAGCTGATGACATCCGAAAGGTCGATCTGCAGTTTTTCAATCGGCTTGAGCGTGGCGCGGCTTGTCCAGTCGCCCGCCCACACGCCGCATGTTAGTGGCTGAGACGGTTTTGCGGATCGCGCCCACTCGAACACTTGCGGCAATCGCTTCGCGACGATTTCCGCTTTGGTATTGCATAGATCGCGCGGGCTGGTGTTGTCGGGTTCGTTCCACAGATCCCACGACCGCACACGCGGATCCTTGCCAAAATGCTTCACGACATCCGTCACGTAGCGTTTCAGTCGATTGAACTTCCGCTCGTTCTGCAGAATCGCCATGCCGGGTGACTGCACCCATCCGGAATTGTGCACGCCCGGCACAGGTTCACGCTGGCGGCCGGGGTGCGGGAACGGATCCCATACGCTGTCGAAAATCACCAGCATGACACCGATCCTCTGTCGGTCGGCGATCTTCAACACGTTGTCGATCCGCTTAAGAAACCCTTCGCGGTCCTGCAGCCAGAGCAAATCGTGCAGGAAGACGCGGGCCGTGTTCATGCCGATGTTCGAGGCCCACTTCAATTCCTGGCGGATGATTGACGGCTTGAACGTGTTCTTCTGCCACATTTCCAACTGGTTGATCGCGGTACGCGGCGTGTAGTTACACCCCACCAGCCACGGCTGCGCGTTGTACCAGTCGTGGGCCTGCTGCGGCGACCATCGCGCGGGCTTTTTCATTCTTGTCGTCCCTTGTTATCGCGAAGATGATAGCATCGCCGACTCGTAACCAGGAGTGACTGTGTCTGACCCAGAGAACAAGCCCACCGCCGACCGGTTGGAGATTTCATCAGCCACGGGCGACGTAGTGGCCAACTATCAGTTCGGCACGGCGGTATCCAAGCCATTCGTGCATCCGCTGGTCACGCCGGCGGGTGCCGTACTGACGGCGCTCGAGCCGGCCGATCATGTGTGGCATCGCGGGCTGTGGTACACGATCAAATTCATCAACGGCACGAATTTCTGGGAAGAGCATCCGCCGTTCGGCGTGCAGGTGTCGCGAGCGAAACCGACAAAAGAAACGACCGCGCCGGGGCTCACCCGGATTCAACACGAATTGGAATGGAGGTCTGACGCAACAGGCCCCGTGCTGCACGAGTCGAGGACGATCCTCTTTCGCGCCGCCGATGCCGACGGCGTGGGTGTGATCGACTGGTCGACCAGCCTGCACGCGTTGCAGGATCTCAAGCTCGATCGCACGCCGTACACCACCTGGGGCGGTTACGGCGGGCTCACGTTTCGCGGGTCGAGCGAATTGCGCGACGTGACATACGAAACGCCGGACGGCGCTAGGCCGCAGGGCATCGCCGGGGAACGGCACGACTGGGTGATTCTTCGCGCAACGGCCGGGCAGGGTACCGGTCGGCGGGTGTCCTTCGCGATGGTCGATCATCCGTCCAATCCTCGTTCGCCAAGCCCGTGGTATTGCCGGGGAAATCCCGGCTACACCTTTTTCAACGCGGCGTTTTTGTTTCATGAACTGATGGTGGTGAAGGCCGGAAAATCGTTGAAGTTCCGCTATCGGCTCGCGTACCGGGACGGCGAATGGACGAACGATGCGTTTGCGCGCTGGGCCGAATCGTTTCGAAAGGAATGAAAATCGATCGATTGAGCGAACGCTAGACCGCAACGGTCGGTGTGCTCGCTGCGGCGGGGAGCTTTACCATCGCCGTCTGGCCGTCGCGGGCGGCTCGGCCCATGGCGTCGATCACTGCAATCCCTGTGATGATTTGCTCGTGACTGGTCAAGTCGGCGATCTCTTCGCCGCGAATCGCGCGGGCGAAGGTATCCCAGTGATAGGCCGCGTGTCCGGTTTCGTGTTCGCCGGTGAATTCAGCCTGGTCGAACGCGGGGCGGCCGTCTTTTCCTGCGGCGATCAACTGCAGCGTTGTATTCAAGCGGCTGGCGTGCGGAGTTGCGTTGCGCAGGACGCAGCCGCGCTCGAACGTGAGCGTCAGGCGGTCGGCATACGGCAAGTACGTCTGCGTGCAGAAGCTGGCGAAGACGGTCGCGAGCTCGCCGCCGCGGAAGCGGATTGAGAGCTGTGCGTGATCGGGCGTGGGCCGGCCGGTGAACAGGCGCGACTCCATCACTTGAACGGTTTCGGGTTCGTGAAGGAAATCGAGGATGTCGTTGATCGCGTAAATGCCCAGGCGGAAGATCGGCGCGACGGGGCAGAGGGCTGGGTCGTCGTACCATCGGCCGTCGGAGGTTTCGCGGTAGCTGCACCAGGTTTGAAAGTGCGCTGCGAGCGGCCGGCCGAGATCGTGCGCTGCCTGCCACTGGCGGATCTGTTGCATGTCGCGGCGGGGCGTGGCGGAGGGCGAATTCAAGTGAACGATTTTTCCCAGGCTCTGCGCTTCCTGCAGTACGTCCATCGCCTGGCGGGCGTCGAGCTCGAACGGCTTGGTCGTCATGACGTGCCGGCCGCTGCGGATGATCTGACGGATTTGCGAGGCGCGACCGGCGGGGCCGGTGAAGAGCGCCACCGCATCAATGTCGGCGTCGGCTAGCATTTGCTCCAAGGAGGAAAACGCTTTGCAGCCGAAGGTGTTCACCGCGCCAGTGATGCGCTTAGGATCGGTATCGCAGATGGCTCGGATCGCAAGACCGGCCTGCCCCTCGGGGGTAAGCATGTGCGAACGCATGTAGCCGAGCCCGAATCCGAGTCCGACGATCCCGACCTTGAGCTTAGCCATGGTGCGCGCGCCCTTCTGTTGCGATGCCAATGATCGCCGGAGTGTATAGAAACACCTTATATAGTAGACAAACCGCTTCCCGCACCGGCAGGGCCGCAACGCGGCTAGATTATATAAATATAGTAAAATCGCAGAGCGTATATCATGCGATTATCTGATTTTATACTCTTCGTGTGAATTTCATCCAAATTTTTCTTGCATGGTCAAAACCTGGAATGTAAGTTACCGCCCATGGCTAACGATTGCACTCCAATTGCACCCAATATGCGTTCGCCCAAGGGTCGGGCTGTACAACTCCTGCGTGGAATGATCGAAGGCGGCGAGGTTCGCGAAGGCGACCGCCTTCCCGCTGAAGCCAAGCTGGCTGAGGCATTCGACGTATC
>Ga0268266_10001386_pt1 | contig 29145 bp, 29 predicted proteins | sample KBSS13metaG_FD_190356 | JGI IMG/M metagenome (GOLD analysis project Ga0268266, IMG submission 190356) | Switchgrass rhizosphere microbial communities from Kellogg Biological Station, Michigan, USA - KBS S1-3 metaG (SPAdes) (version 2) | ecosystem: Host-associated > Plants > Roots > Rhizosphere... | reverse complement strand
GAACGTGACGCTCCGCGGCGCAGCGTAATAGGCCTGATTCCATTCCAGGCTGTTCAGGTATTTCTCGTCCGCAACGTTCTTGAGGTTCAGCGTCGCCCGCAACCTCTCCATCACGCTGACGCCGGCCATCAGGTCGAGGACTGCATAGGCGGGCTGCCGCAGCAGGGCGTAAGTGTCCGGCATCGTCGTCGAATTTGCGAGCGGAGCGCCGCACCGAGCTTCAGTTCGCTCAGCGACGGGATCGTGTAGGCGGTCGACCACTTCTGCGTGATTTAGTGAAATTTTTTTTGCACTGTGCAAGTTAGCCAAGTCAAAGCTATGATGACGGGATGAATGAGGATCAGATCTTCACGCAACGTCGTGTATGGCTGTTCGGACGCCTCATCCCGGCTCTTTATCTCTTTATGACACTGAAGTTCTTGTTCCGCGGCGATTGGCTTATTGCGCCCGACGGATCGCGGCTGTGGACCGATTTCCTTGCCACATGGTCGGCCGGCGATCAGGCCCGGCACGCGGGCGCTGTGTCGGTTTACGGCATTACGGCGCTCGATGCGGTGCAGAACGGAGTCGTTAGTAACTTAGCCGGGCTGCACTTGCCATTTGCGTACCCGCCGACATTTCTGTTGGTGGCTGTGCCGTTGAGTTCAATACCGTATGTTCCGGCTTTCCTTGCGTGGCAGGCGGTAACCCTCTGTCTCTACGCCGGGGCCGTATATGCCATCATTCCGCGACGTGAGGCCGTAGTACTTGCCTTGGCGTTCCCGGCGGTATTTTCGAATGTGTATGTGGGGCAGGAAAGCCTTCTAGCCGCGGCTCTATTTGCGGCCGCGCTCGCATTCCTCGATCGCCGTCCGATTTTGGCCGGCATCGCGCTTGGGCTTCTTACCTTCCGGCCGCAGCTTGGAATTCTTTTTCCGATCGTGCTGATACTCACAGGGCGCTGGCGTGTATTCGGCTCCGCAATGATCACCACGCTATGCCTTGCCAGCGCATCGCTTATTTTCTTCGGCGTCGACGCTTGGCGTGCGTTCTTCGACCACGCGGCAGAACATGCGGCTGCAACACTCTCGGACGGCCAGGCCAGCGGCAGTTGGGTCGTGCTGCAAAGCGTCTACGCGTTGGTTCGCAACCTCGGCGGGACTGCTGCGCTTGCCTGGCTCAGCCATATCGCGATCGCCGCGCTTGCGGCCCTTTTTGTTGTGCGGATTTGGCGGCAGCGATCGGTCCGCTATGAGCTGAAGGCCGCGGCTCTCGGGCTGGGCGCGGCGGTCGTTACCCCGTACCTCTATTTCTATGATCTTTCGATACTGGCAATCCCCGTGGCTTTCCTGATAGCTGACGGGCTCAAATATGGCTTCGCGCGCTTCGAGCGTCTCGCGATCCTTGCGGCAGCCATCAGCACGGTCATCTTCGTCCCCGGGCTGTTCGCCCCCGTCGGTCCATTCATCATGGCGGTCATTGCCGCGATCCTCTTCGCCCGCCTTAGAGGCCAGACCGCTATCGAGACGCGCCTGGTTGATGAATTGCCGCTTCTCGACGGCCGCATGCACCCCTGATGGGGACCCGATCCGCGCCGACTTGCGCCCAGCCTACATCCTGTACTCCAGGCTGAACGTCACACTCCGCGGCGCGGCATAGCGCGTTCTGCCAACGGAGCGCCGCGTCCAACAGTCGTCAATCCGCGGGGTGGGCGATGCCGGCGCTCGTGTGAATGCTCAGTGCCGCGCGATGCAGGCCGGGGCCTGCGCCAGGTCGAACGGCTCGCTGCGCATCGCCGGCGCCCACGGCAGCTTCATCCGCAGCATGAAGATCAGCGCTAGGCCGGTTCTCTGCTGGTCCTCGTCCAGCCCGGCGGGCAGATGCGTCAGGAACGTCGCCCGCTCCGCCTCGTTGGTCATGGCGAGCGTGAGCATCTGGACGTGGCGCTCGTACAAAACCCGCCAGCATCCCATCGAACAGCGTTTCCAGGCCTTGCCCGGGCCGGCAGCGGTCAGCCGCAGCAAGGCCTTGTCGGCATCCTCCTCGAACAGCGGATCGTAGCCCAAGGCCGCCAGCCGGGCGGCCTTGGGCTTGAAGTCGGCGTTCCACTCCCACATCAGCTGGATATAGCGCGCCGGCGAAATGCCGACCGCTGGGGCGCTTGCGTCGAACCCGCTGAGCACGGAATGGAAAAAGCTGTCGGCTTCGGGAAACGGCATTGACGGCGCACTCTGACGAATTTTTCTAATAATCACATGGGACTGAATGACCATTCAATAGTGAAATGACATTCCCGTAAGATTATTGAAAAAATGTCGCACGACGATCGGCGACAATGGTTCAAGAGAGTTACAGTATTACTCTGGCCCTCCCCGCGATTTCGCTGGACCATCGTGAAAGGCGAGTGGCACACTTTGCCCTAAGGCCGGCACAGGCCTGAACTCAATGGGGAAGCAGATGCTCAAAGGCACCGTGGCAGCGGCGGCATTCGCCTTTCTCTGCATCATGGCTCTTCCCGTCCGGGCTCAGACCCGCCCCACCGAAAGCGGGCCGGTCCAAGGCCTCACAGTCATCAATGTCGCGCAGTTCCGCGGCATCCCCTACGCCGCGCCACCCGTGGGCACGCTCAGATGGCAGCCGCCGCACGCGCCGCTGGCCCATGCCGGCACGCTGGACGCTACCAAATTCGGGCCAGCCTGCGAGCAAGGCCTGACGGCCTATCCGGTCAGCGAGGATTGCCTGACGCTCAACATCTACGCGCCGGCCTCCGCGACCGCCGCAGCCAAGCTGCCGGTGATGGTCTGGATCCATGGCGGCGGGTTCATCTCGGGGGCGGGGCGGGATTTCGGCGGATCGGCGCTGGTGGAGCGCGGCAATATCGTGGTCGTCACCATAAATTACCGGCTGGGCTATCTGGGCTTCCTGGCCCACCCGTCGCTGAGCCGGCACGACCCGCATCATGTCTCGGGCAATTACGGCATACTGGACCAGCAGGCTGCGCTGGCCTGGGTCCGGCGCAATATCGCCGGCTTCGGCGGCAATCCGGCGAAAGTCACGATCTTCGGTGAGTCCGCCGGCGGGCAGAGCGTGATCCTTCAGTTGGTGTCTCCGACCGCCGGGCGGCTCAGCGCCGCGATCGCGCAGAGCGGGTCCTATATGACGACACTACCGACCCTTGCCGACGCCGAAAAGTCGGGCCAGGCCACCGCCAAGTCGCTCGGCTGCCCGAGCCAGACATGGGCCTGCCTGCTGGCGCTGCCGGCCTCGAAGATTGCCGCCGCGCTGAATCCGCTCTCCAGCCTGGGCGCGGTGTCCGCGGTGGTCGACGGGCGCACGATCCCGCTGCAGCCGGCAACCGCCTTTGCCCAGGGCAAGTTTCAGAAGATCCCGGTGATCAACGGCAGCAACCACGACGAATACCGGCTGTTCACTGGGCTTCAGCGCGGGCTGCTGAACGCGCCGGCGCTGACGAAGAAGCAATATTACGCCGATCTGAAGAGCCTGTTCGGTCCAATTGCCGGCAAGGTCGCCTACGCCTATCCGCTAAAGGACTTCGCAACGCCGGACTATGACTACGACGCGATCCTCACCGACGTCGCCTTCGCCTGCAACACGCACCTGCTGAATGCCCAGATGGCGCGCCATACCAGCATCTGGGAATATGAGCTGAACGACCCGAACGCCCCGGTCGCCTCGGGGCCGGCGGTCGCCGGTTTCTCCTATGGCAGCCCGCACAGCGCGGACCTGTCCTATCTGTTCCCGTCCTACAACGTGAAAGGCTTCCACCCGGACGGGCCGCCGCCGCTCTCGGCCGACCAGAAGGTGCTGCGCGCGACGATCCAGGACTATTGGATCAATATGGCGAAGACCGGCAACCCGGTCGGGCCGCAAAGCCCGGCCTGGCCCGCCTTCACCGCGAAGGCGCCGGCGATCCTGAGCCTCGTGCCGCCCAAGCCGACGGCGACCGGGTCCTTTTTCCTGACCGACCATCGCTGCGGCCTGTGGAAGGCGATCCTGCTGGCAAAGGCCGGCCTGCCGTCGAATTCGCCCTACTGAGCTAGGCCGCCTCGGCCGCGATCCGCCGCAAGGCCTCTTCGAACGCCGCCGCCGGCTGGCCGCCGGAGATCAGATATTTGCGGTTGACGATCACCGACGGCACTGAGCTGATGCCGGCGCGGCGCCAGGTTTCCTCGGCGGCGCGAACCTCCTCGGTGTAGCGGCCGGAGGTCAGCACCTCCCGCGCCTCGACCGGGTCGAGGCCGACGCTTTCGGCCCGCGCGGCCAGCACGTCCGGGTCGGTGATGTTGGCGCTGTCGGTGAAATAGGCCCCGAACAAGGCGAGCTTCAGCGCGACGCCCTTCCCTTTCAGCTCAGCCCAATGCAACAGGCGGTGCGCGTCAAAGCTGTTATAGATGCGGCTGTCTTCGCGCATCGCCATGGTGAAGCCGAACTCGGCCGCGCGGGCCTTGATCGCGTCGCGCGCGGCGTCGAGTTGGGCGGTCTGGCCGCCGAATTTCTGCGCGACATGCTCGGCCACGTTCTGGCCTTCCTTGGGCATGTCGGGGTTGAGTTCAAACGGCTGGAGCGCGACCGTGGCATCGACCGTGCCCTTCAGGTTTTCCAGCGCCTTCTCCAGCCCCTTCAGCCCGATCACGCACCAGGGGCAGACGACATCCGAAACGAAATCGATCTGCATGGGCTTGGGTGTCTGTCCGCCGTCCATCGCTGCCTCCTTATGTGCGCCAGGTTTCGCCGCTAATGTGGCGACCCCGTCGAAGCCAACAAAGATACCAGATGCCGAAACTTTACCAGGGCCTTCTTCTCGCCACCGCTCTTGCGGCCGCCCTGCCCGCTTGGGCAGCCACGCTGCTGGACGAGAACTTCGCCGGCAAGCCGGTCGATCCGAAGAACTGGGAAATCCCGACCTTCAAGGCCAATGGCGACGGCACCTTTATCGGCCGCACTCAGTTCCGCGTCACCCAGGATTCCAGCCTGCCCAAGACCGACGCGCACGGCGCGATGATTGCGATCGAGACCTTCAACGGCAAGGAACCATCCTTCTTGGGCACGGAGATGATCTCCCGCCGGGAGTTCTCGGTCGGCAAAGGGCTGGACGTCACCGTCCGCGCCAAGATGAACAGCGCCGCCCATCCCGGCATCGTCGGCGGCGTCTTCCTCTATGCACTGAAGCCCGGCAGCAACACGATCCATGACGAGATCGATTTCGAGTTGCTGACCAACCGGCCGAACGAGGTCCAGACCAACATCTATGCAAATGAGGAACTGGGCGTCGGTCACGTCGTCTTCGTGCCCTATGCCACCGGGTCGATGGCGGACTATCACGACTATCAGATCCGCTGGACCGCTAAGGACGTGACCTGGCTGATCGACGGCAAGCCGGTCCGCACCACGACCGAAAACGTGCCGACCCAGCCGATGAAGTTCTATTTCAACATCTGGGCCCCCGACGCCCACTGGCCCGGCGGCTTCCACGCCGGGATCCAGCCGGTGACCGACGCCGGGGCGAACAGCATCCTGGATTATCTGAGCGTGGCGTCGATCAAGGTGAAGACGATCGAGCCCTGATCGCCAATGCTTTATGAGGTCACGACCGGCAGCGACGATATACCGGGCGCCACCGCTCCACCGCCGATCAGCGCGGCGATATCGGCCCTGACGATGGGCGAGCGGCGGTAATATTGGTGGGTGGCATCGATCGGGTCGAGCTTGTTGTAATCGTCGACACCGGTGCAATCGACATTGCGGAACCGCTTCGGCGGATAGAGCGTCTTGTTCGTCTTATTGTCGGCGCCATCCTTGCCCAGCCGGTCGTTGCGATTGACCGCCATGCTGAGAAACATCGCGACATCGACCTGATTGTAATAGACCGAAATCCGTTTCGAGATTTTCGGCAGCAGCGCCAGACGCCCGCCATTGGGTGTCTCGAAACTGGTGGCGACCTCATCGGCCGCGGCCAGAACGACTTCGTCGAAGGTCAGAGGCGGTGTCGGCACCTGAAAGAAGAAGGCCTCGACCCCTGCCTCAAGCGCCCAGTTGCCCATGCTGTGCGCCAGCAGCAGCACCCGCCGCTTCACGGTCGGATCGAAGCCTGTGAACAGCTTCGACACTTCGTTGAAGAAATGGGCCAAGTGATAGCCGGATTTGCTCGCCCGCCCCTGGTCGGCCACATAGGCGGCGTCGGGAAAATTGGGCGGCACCGCGATCAGCGAGCCGGAGGACGGCCAGGTGAAGGCCAATATATCCATGTCCGCCGCCGACAGGCCGGACTGGGCGAGCCATTCCCGGTTATAGGCGGCGCGCGTGATCGCGGCTTCGAAGCTGTTGGCGAAGCCATGGATGAAGATCAGCAGGTCCTTCGTTGAATTGGTGAGCGCCGTCCGGCTGGCGTCCGAGAACGTGCCTGCGGAGACATTGGTGATCGCGTCGATCGTGCCGCTGTCCTGCTGGGCGATCACCGTGCCGCTGACCGTGGCCTCGGCGAAGACCAGCCCGTCGGGCGTCAGCGCCGCCGGGTCGAAGCCGTACCAGGGGGACTGGAACGGCTCCAGGGGCTTGCGGTTGGTTGCGAAATAGACTGTCGTCATCGTGGCCTCCGATAGTGCCGAAACCTGCTATGCCGCCGCGCCCTTCTTTTGCGCCTTCTCCTCGGGGCTCGGCCCCGAGCCCTTCAGGCGGACGAAATGCTGCAGCGTGTCGTACCAGAACGGGGCGCCGAACAAGGTCGCCCCGGCGGTGATCAGCCAGCCCAGGATCGCGGTGCGCCACCAGCCCGGGTCCTTCGCGAATCCTGGTGGGGAGATTGAAAAGATATTGTCCCGGCTGACCTTGCCGGCGGAGCCGTCGTCCGGGATCCAGCCGATCGGCAGATTCATCGCCTGAAGGTTCTTCACGGCGTCGACCACATCCGGCGCCGCATTTCCCGAAGTCGGAACGGTGGTCGCGACGGCTCGCGCCAGCAGCGGCTGGTCCCAGAGGGCAAGCGCGACACGGATCGCGCTGACATTCAGGCCGACCGCGACGGCAAGCCCGATCAGGAAGGATACCATCTGGGTCCTGCGCTTATAGGCGCCGCTGACCCGATCCATGCCATTGTCGAACCACTGCGCCAGGCCGGTTTCAAACGCGGCCAGATTGTTGCCGGCGCGATGATAGGTGCCCTGCAGCAGGTTCGCGATCTGCGCGTTGCCGCTGTCCCTGATCCTCCTGATCGCGACGTCGATCGCGCCGTCTGCCTGGCTCGATATCCCGATGACATCGGTCAGCGCCGCAGCGAAATTTCGGGGATCGATATAGGCCGGGGGAAACGCCGGCTTGCCGCCGGCCGGCGTCAATCCGTCGGAACGGGGGCTGACCAGGGCGTGGTTGTAGACCTGCAAGGCAAGGCCCTTGAAATCCTCGTCGTTCAGCAGCGCCTTCACGCCGGCCAGCAGCGTCTTCGATCGCCATTTGAACATCGAGGCCAAAGCCTCGGTCAACGCACCGGCAGCCAGGCTGACGGCGAGGAATGTGAAAACCAAGCCGATCGCCGTGTCGAGGACAGTCGTGTAGAACATGGCTCCCTTAGGCCCTATTGTTTTTTAGATAAAGCTCCAGCAAGACAGCCTCTATCTTCCCAGTTTTACTAGGTTTTTCCCGCAAGAATACTTCTGCGCACTACATGCCCGGCCGCGCACGGTGTCAACGCAAAACTCCGTGACAAAACTGGAGAAGGCGGCCAGATCTAATCGTTACGCCAGACCTATCGTTACGAAGGGAGGAGGAGCCCGGATGCCGAACACCATCACTTGCGAAGTCCATATCGATCTGCCCCGCGCCAAAGTGTGGGAGGGCCTGCGCGACCTGACCCGCGCGCCGCGCTATGTGCCCAACCTGACCGGCGTCGAGCTGCTGACCGCGCAGACCGAGGGCGTCGGCGCCAGCCGGCGGGTGTTCCAGAAGAACGGCAAGCCGCTGGACGAGACTGTCGAGGAATGGGAGGACGGCTATGGCTTCAAACTGCGCCTGCATAATGGCGACAAGCCGCCGGCCCCCTTCCCCGAGGCCTGGTTCGACTACCGCATCGCCGACGCGCCCGACGGCGGCACGTTCTTCCGGCCGGCGCTGATCTATGGCGTGCCTGCGGGTATTTTCGGCAAGCTGATGGACGCGCTGCTGATCCGCCGTTTCGCGCTGAAGAACACCAAGGCGGTCGCCGACAATTTCAAGCGCCACTACGAGACCGGCGAGATCACCAACCCGGCGTTCAAGGGTTAGACAACACCGCAATCAACTCATCTGCCGATTTCCAGCCGCTCCTGCACCAGAACCTGGACGGCGGCCACACCCTCAGGCGTCGGCTCCAACCGCCAATGGCATTGCAGCGCCCCGGCCGGCAGGAAGACCGGGTCGTGGATCATGTCGTCATAGACCAGCCGGCGTATCGCCGCGGCGAAGTCGGCGGCATCGATCGGCCGGCCCACAATCCTTTCAACGCGCGCATGGCCCGCCGCCGCGTCCGGCGCGCAGATCTGCCGGCGGAAGGCGATCAGCAGCAGCAGCTCGCCCAATTCCATTGCCGGTATGCGGTCATTTCCCATAGGGTCAGTCAACATCGCCAACCAAGCGGCGGCAAGGGGAACGACGATGAGCACCGATCTGCGCGACGTACCGGCCGAGGAATACTGGCAGCGCTTCAATGCCATGGTGAACGGCGACGGCGGCCTGCTGACTTATCGGTATCTCGGCCGCAAGACCGCGATGCTGCATGGGCGACCGCACGACACGATGCGCATCCGCCGCGACATGCGCTCAGGCTCGGGCGCAATCATGGCCGCGCCGCTCGCCATCGCCAGCGCGGAGGCAGGCGGGTTCAGCGACGTGGACAGCATCCCCGCCCCGGTCACTGCCGCCCTGCACATCATTGATGACGGGCTGGGCGTGACCGAGATCGCGATGCTGCGCACGCCGATCCATGTCGGGCGCACCATGGGCTTCAGCCAGTGCGAGATCGTCGATGCCGCCGATCCGACCCGGCTGCTGGCGATCTCCTATGGCACCGGTATCCGGCTGGCCGACGCGCCCGCCGGCTTCGAACCGCTGGACCTGCCGCCCGATATCGAGGATCGGCCCGACCTGCCGCCCCTGCCCCAGGTCTTCGGCGCCGCCCGCCGGCCTGACGGCGTATGGGAGCTGCCGGCGATGACGCCGGAGAACATGTCGACCTCCGGCTCACTGCATCTGGGTCCCACCCATGTCGTGCTCGAAGCCGCGGCCACCGAGCTGGCGGAACGGGAGGCCGGCACCAGCGCGATCCGGATCGAAGACTGGACCGTGATGTTTGTCGCCCGCGGCACCGACGGGCCGTTCGTTGTCGACGGCGCGGTGTCGACCGGCGGCTATGGCCGGATCGCCTGCCGCCTGTCGCTGCGCGACCAGGGGCGCGGCAACCGGATCGTAGCCTCGGCGGTGGCGATGTTCCGGCGGGTCTAATAGAGCCATCATTGCAAGGAGCGTAGCGACGAAGCAATCTAGAGCCTTACCGGGTGGTTTCGGGCAAATGGCCCTGGATTGCTTCGCTGCGCTCGCAATGACGATAAAAGGACATTGCCCGGTCCGGCCGCGTCACCGATAAGATACCGCTCAACGAAAATATCCGGGGAAGATCATCACCATGCCGCGCATACCCTACGCCGATCCCGCGACGCTGCCGGAAAGCACTCGCGCCGCCGTGACACGCGCGCCGATCAATGTCGTGCGGATGATGGCCGGTACGTCGGACGCGGTGTTCGACGGCTTCAACAAATTCTCGGGCGCCTTCTATGGCCCGGCCTCCAGCCTGCCGGCTGCGTTGCGCGAGATTGCTATCCTGCGCGTCGGCTACATATCGCGCGCGCCATACGAGACCTTCCAGCATGAGCCTTCGGGCAAGCTGGCGGGCCTCAGCGACGGCCAGATCGAGGCGATCAAGCATGGCGGCGAGCATCCCGATATGCTCGACCCGACCCAGCAGGCGGTGCTCACCTTCACCGAGGATGTGGTCAAGAATGTACGCGCCAGCGACGCCAATCTGGCCGCGGTGCGCAAGCACCTGTCGGACAAGCAGGTGCTCGACCTTACCCTGCTGATCGGCCTCTATATGATGGTGAGCCGCTTCCTGGAAACCGCCGGGGTCGAGCTGGATGGCAAGGCGCTCGACTGGAAGAACGTCGTTCCGCAGAAATAGCGGTTTGGGAGCAGCATCTTGGCACTCGAAGGCACCGACAGCAGTTCCATGAACCGTGGCCTGGACCGCTGGCGCGACTGGGTCGCTATCGCGGTCATGCTGTCGTCGGCGCCCAGCCTGGCGCTGATCTTCACCGCCACGGGGCCGGTGCTGCCGCTGATCGCAGCGCATTTCGCGCCGGCGGGACATCCCGCCTTCGTCATTCCGGGCCTCGGCATCCCGGTCGACGGGCCGTTCTTTGCACAGATGCTGGGGACCCTACCCAGCGTCGGGCTGTGCGTGGGCGGCGCCGCCGCCGGTTTCGCCATCGACCGGTTCGGCAGCCGCAAGGTGCTGCTCTGGGCCATCGCGGCCTTCGCCCTGTTCGGCTCGGCCGGGCTTTATATCGACAATGCCGTCGGGCTGTTGGCCTCGCGCTTCGCCCTGGGTTTCGCCGCCATCGCCTACGGTTCGGCGACCATCGCCATGATCGGCAACCGCTTCGACGATGCCGGCCGGGCCCGGACGCTCAGCTGGCGCAACATAATGGGTGGGATTTCCGGCATCCTGTCGATCACGGCGGCCGGCGGCATCGCCCACACTCACGGCTGGCACGGCGTCTTCGCGCTGTTCCTGGTCCCGCTGGTGATGATCCCGGCAACCTTGTTCGGCGTCGCCCCGGCCGTGCCGCGCGGCACGGCAAGAAGCGAGGCCGTCGCCAAGGAATCGCTGGTCTTCCTGTGGCCGATCCTGGCCCTCGCCATCTTCCTGGCGATCGTGATGATGATGAACACCACACAGTTCCAGTTCCTGCTGCTGGAGAACGGAGTCACCGATCCTCAAGAGCTGTCCCACGTCATGCTGGCTGGCACGATCATGAGCATGGTCGGATCGCTCCTTTACAGCGTGCTCGGCCTCAAGCTGGGCTTTAGCCTCAACTACTCGATATCGGCCCTGCTGCTGGGGCTGGGCGTCATGACGGTCGGCCTATCGCATGGCCCCGCCGTGGCGGCGATAGGCGGCGCATTGACCGGAACCGGATCGGGCTGGCTGATCCCACATTTGAGCCGCACCATCCTTGCCCGCACCCCCGCATCGGCGCGGGGCCGGGCCGTCGGCTTCTTCTTCTTTGCCATCTATCTGGGCGACCTGATCAACCCGATCGTCATCAGGCCAATCTCGCTCAGGCTCGGCCTGCACCAGACCTTTTTCATCATCGGCGGCATTGTCGCCTTGAGTGCGCTGCAGATCGTCCTGCCGCGCCGGAAAAAGGCACCCGCCATCGCATGATTGAATACGCCAACATCGTGGGCGGCATCGCGGCCGTCCTGTCGACAGTCAGCTTTGTCCCCCAAGCGGCCAAGATCATCCGCAGCCGCGACACCAGCAGCATCTCGACCGGCATGTACGCGGTCACCGTCGCCGGCTTCACCCTATGGACCGCCTATGGCGCGATGCAGACAGCCTGGCCGCTGATCGCCTCCAACAGCATCTGCCTGATCCTCTCGGCCTTCATCCTGACAATGAAGCTGCTGCCCCAGCGGCAGAAGGAGAAAGTGGCGGACGCAGTGGATGTGACCGGACCGGACGAGCCCTGACTCTTGTGGCCCGCTCCGGCCGGACGCTATGGTCGCCGCCTGGGTCCGAGGGGCATAAGAATGGATGAAATAACCGATTGGGTGACGCCGCTTTATGCCGGCTTGCTCGGGCTTCTGCTGATTGGCCTCGCCTCCAACGTCTCGCGCTATCGGGTAGTTCTCAAGATCAGCTTCGGCGATGGCGGCCATCCAGGGCTGAAGCGCGCCATCCGGGCGCACGCCAACCTGATCGAGAATGCACCGCTGGCACTGATCCTGCTGCTGTCGGTCGAGGTCCAGGGTTTCAGCGCGCCCGTCGTCCATGTGCTGGGCTGCACGCTGGTGATCGGGCGCATCCTTCATGCTTTTGGCCTCAGCCGATATGAGGGCACATCGGTGGGCCGGGCCATCGGCATCCTGCTCACCTGGGTCATGATCCTGGTGGCCTCGGTGCTGGCCCTCTACAGTGTGATCTTCGCGGGGCGGCTCTGAGCCCAGGGATGACAGCAACCGGCAAGGGTCAGGGACGCATCGCCGCGCTCGGCTTCGCGCTGCTGTCGCTGATCGCCGTCCTTCCCATCGCCAGCGTGCGTCTGCCGCCGATCCTGGATTACCCCAACCATCTGGCGCGCATGCATATATTGGCCGCGCTGCCGGGCTCGGCCGATCTGGCGCGCTATTACCGGGCCGTGTGGACGCCGATCCCGAACCTCGCCTGGGACGCCGTCGTGCCACCGCTGGCCGCGATCATGCCCACCGAAGCCGCGATGCGGCTGACGCTTGCCGTCATGCTGGTGGCGACGGCCGGCGGGGCGATGGTGCTCAACCGGGTCGCCTTCCGGCGCTGGTCGGCCTGGCCGCTGTTTGCCTTCCTGCTGCTCTATAACCGCATGCTGCTGTGGGGCTTCCTGAACTACCTGGCCGGGGTGGCGCTGATGCTGTGGGCGCTGGCAGCCTGGGTCGGGCTGGAGCAGCGGAAGCTGTGGCCGCGCCTCATTGTCGGCGCTGCTCTGGCGACCGCGATCTATCTCGCCCATCTCGCCGCGTTCGGGGCCTACGCCTTGGCGATCGTGGCGATGGCGCTGGCGGCCGCGACCGACAAGATCAAACAGACGGCCGTCGCCCTGGCGACCTTGCTGCCGGGCGCGATCCTGTTCCTGCTCGCCCCGACCTCCGGCGCGGAAAGCCACATCGATTACGGCAATCCGTTCCGCAAGCTCGACCTGCCCGTGTCGATCTTCGACAATTACAGCCGGGTGTTCGACGGCGCGACGTTCGGCATCCTCCTAATTGCGGTGATCGTTGGGCTGTGGCGCCGCAAGATCGTGCTGCACAGCGCATTGCGCTGGAGCCTTGTTGCGGTGCTGGCCGCCTATATCGTCCTGCCGAGCCGCCTGCTGTCTGCTTCCGGCATCGATCACCGGCTGCCGGTCGCCATCGCCCTGCTGTTCGTCGCGGCCAGCGACTGGGGCGCCATAACGCCGAAATGGCGCAATATCGCGAGCGCGGCCCTGCTGGCGCTGCTGCTGGTTCGCATGAGTATGATCGAAGCCGTCTGGCTGAAGGCCGACCGGCAATACGAGACTTTGCGCCCGGCCTTCAGCCACATCGCCAACGGCGCGACCGTCGCGGTCGCCGCGCCGGCCGGCGGCGTGCAGGCCGGCGGCGTGCCGCTGTTCCATTTCCCGACCTTGGCGGCGCTGGACCGCGACGCCTTCGTCGATACGATCTTCGCCGATCCGCGCCAGCAGCCGCTGCAATTCACCGACCTCGCGGCCGGCCTGGCAACGCATCCGCGACCCGAAACGCTGTGGCCAGCCCTTGCCCACGGAACGCTGCCACCCTTGCCCGGTTTCACCGACCTGATCGTCGTCGATCCGCCACCTGGGCTCGATGCCACCAAATTGTCCGGCACAGTAGAGTTCACGGCGCCGCGTTTCTTGCTTATCCATCTGACCGAACCCGGCGCGGCGGCCGGGCCGGAGCACGCGCAATGATTCTCGCATGGCCCTGGACGTCGACCGACGCAGTGCTGGACACGTTTCTGCCCACCGCTCTTCAGGCCGAGGGGCTGCTCGCGGTTTTCGCCGCCGGGCTGGTGATGATCATGCTGGGCCGGGTGATACTGGGCTCGCACGCCCTGCCAGAGATCGCGCTGATCGCCGGTTGGGGCGCGGTTTCGCTGGTGCTGACGCTGTGGGGGGTCACCACCCCGCAGAACATGCGCATCCCGGCCGCGATCCTGGTCGGCATCGCCGCCATCGGCGCCTTCACCCCGCGCGGACGGCTGTCCGAGCCTGACCTGGTCGCGCTCGGCCGGCTGCTGCTGATCGCCGTGCCGTTGATCGCGGTGCTGGCCGCCGCCTATCCGTCTGGCCCCGACACCTTCACCAACCAGCTGCCCAACGCCGCCTATCTCTATGATTACGGCCAGTTTCCCGCCAATGACCGGCCGCCGATGCTCGCCTTATGGCCGGCCTTTCCCTACAATCTCCAGCTGGCGGCCTTCCTGCCGGCGCTGCTGGTGCCGCACTTCCCGCCCGATGTGTTGACCCATGTAAACCTGCTGCTGCAGCTGGCCTTCGCCCTGCTGCTGGCGCGGCCGATGCGCGGGCCGCAGACCCTGTCCGGCACTGCGCCGAGCTGGGGCGCGATCGGCGGAGCGGTCCTGCTGACCACCTTTCTCAATCCCGGCTTCGCCCCGGCCGTGCAGTTCAGCGGCTATGGCGACCCGACCATCGCCGTGGCGCTCGCCTTTGCCGCGTGGCAGGCTGAGCGGCTGCTGGCCGCGCTGGCCGGTGACCGCGCGTTGGCGGAGGAACGGCTAGGGCTGGTGATGGTCCTGCTGGCTGGGGCGGCAATCAAGCAGGTCAGCATCTTTCTTATGGGCAGCGTTGTCTTGACCGCCTTCCTGCTCGGCGCGTTTGACAGGCGGATCGGCCCAACGCGGGCCTTCACCTCGCTCGCCATCGCCTTCGTGCCTGCGCTGCTGCTGGTCGGGGTCTGGCAGTTCTATGTCGCGACCCATTTCGAGCCCGATGCCGAGCTGCGCTTCCTACCGCCCGACCAGTGGAGCTTCGCCAGCCTGCCGGCGATCCTGTCGAACATGGCCGACCGGATCTGGCAGCGCCTGCCCTTCTTCCTGCTGCTCTATGGCGTCTCGCTAAGCGCGATACCCGTCGTGCTGCGACGTGGACTGACGCCGGCCGCGCGGCTGTTCGTGATCACGTTCGGCGTCACGCTGCTCTACACCGCCTTTCTGATCTTCACCTACATCGCCCATTTCCCGGGCGAGATCGGTGCCTCGGCCCATTCCTTCTTCCGCTACAACACCCATCTGGGCCTGCTCGCGATGCTGGCGATCGTCGTCTTTGCCCGCGAAAGCTGGATCCGGCGCGGCGCCCCGGACCTGGGAGTCGGCTGGAGCGCGGTCGGAATCGCCGCAATCGTGCTGGCCCTAGCCGCGCCGCTCGCCAGCGCCGGCTGGACCCGCGGCGACCGGCGCCAGCCGCAGATGCATGTCTGGGACCTGGCCGCCTGGACTGCGCCCTATCTCAGCGACGGCAAGCGCGTCGCCCTACTGCTGCCGGGCGACAATCGCAGCGTGGGCCTGATGCTGCGCGTCGCCCTCACCGTTAGTCCGCCCTATCACACGCTGGCCGATTTCGACGCGATACCGCACGACGACGTCGCCAGCCTGGACAAGGCCCGTAAGGACGGCAGCGATTTCGCCGTCATCTCCTGCGTGACGACAGCCTTGGCGAATTCGCCCGAGGGTCAGGCGATGAAGCTCAAAGCCGGCCAGCCGGCCCTGCTGGCCGCCGACGGCAACGGCTGGCGCATGGTCGCGACCGAGCCTTTCCTGGCCGACGCGGCGCCCGAGAGATGGACGACCGAACTGTCGCCCGGTCCGTTTTGCCAATAGGGCCGTTTTGCCAATAGGGTGGGACAGAATGCATCCGCTTTGCCTCGATTTCCTGACCGCCGTCGAAGCCTCGCCACCCGAGCTGGCGGTATTGGCGGCGGCGAACGGGCTGGAGTCGATCGCCATCATGGCTCATCCGGTGTCGGGTGTTCCCGACTTCGGCATGGCGTCGGACACACCGATGCGGCGGGATACGCGGCGGCGCTGTCGCGAGTTGGGCATCGCAATCGACATGATCGAAGGCTTTCTGCTGACGCCGGAAACCGATATCGCCGGTTTTCGCGCCTCGCTTGAATCCGGCGTGTGGCTCGAGGCGCGTCGCGCCAACGTCCTGCTGCGCGATCCCGACCTCGGCCGCCTCGGCGACAATCTCTCCGCCTTCTGCGATCTCGCCGGTGAATTGGGGATAGAGGTCATCACCGAATGGTCCCGCCGCACGCCGCTGAAGTCACCGGCCGAAGCGGCTGCGTTCCTGGCCGCCAACGGGCGAACCGCCACGCTTCAATTCGATTCACTGCACCTGTTTCGTGCCGGCTTCTGGGCAAGTGACGTCGCCGGACTCGATCCCCGGATCGTCAGGCGCGCGCAACTGTCGGACGGCCCCGCCGATATGCCGGTCGAACGGCAATTCGATGAGGCGATGGGCGAAAGGATGATCCCCGGCGATGGAGAATTGCCGCTCGCCAGCTTCGTCCGGGCGTTGCCCACCGGCACCGTTATCGGGATCGAGGTTCCGATCATGTCCCTGAAAAACCAGGGGATCGGCCCGGAAGAACGCGTCGCACGCGCCGTCGCCGGGACACGCGCTGTTCTCGAAAAACACTAAGGCCCCGAAGCACCCGGCCTCGGCAGCGAAACATAAAATCGGGGCGTCGACGGGACCTCCTGATATTGTTCCGGGTTACCTCCTTCACACCGCCGCGCTTCGCAATGTTCCCGCGGCCTGATGGAGTAGCTTGTGAAACAATATTTGAATTCAACCGGATATATAGTAACGGCGCTCGCGCTTGTTCTAGCCCTGCCGCATCCGCGCGCCGTCGCCGCGCCCGATAACGGGACGCTGAGCATCGAGGCCGAGAACGATTATTTCAGCCCCGATAATCGCGACCGTCACTATACCAACGGCCTGCGCTTAGACTGGCTGCCGGCGCCCTCGGCGCCGGGTGAGGAGGATTGGTTCGAGCGGACGGCGGAATCGATCCCACTGGGGGCCGACGACAGTATCGGCCGCATCGGCTGGTCGCTGGGCCAGAGCCTCTTCACCCCCCAGAACAAGAAAGCCTATCGCCCGATCCTGAACGACCGGCCCTATGCCGGCTGGCTCTATGCCGGCCTGACACTGATCAAAGCGCCGAAGCCTGACCCAACCATCAAGTCCAGCGTCACCGACCTCGATACGCTGGAGCTCGACCTCGGCGTTGTCGGGCGCGCCGCGCTGGGACAGTTCGTGCAAAACACCTTCCACGACACGCTTTTCGCCAACGAACACGTCAACGGCTGGCATAACCAGCTAAAGAGTGAGCCCGGCATCCTGATCTCCTACGACCATAAATGGCGGGCGTTGGCGCAGACCGATTTCTGGGGTCTGGGCGCGGACCTGACGCCCAATGTTGGCTTCGACCTGGGGAACGTCATGATCGACGCGGCGGCTGGCGGCATGATCCGCATCGGCCGCGATCTGCCGAGCGATTACGGCCCACCGCGCATCCGCCCAGGCCTCAGCGGCTCCAACTTCTTCCTGTCGGATACGGATACCGGCCATGATTTCGGCTGGTATGTCTTCGCCGGCGCCGAAGGCCGAGCTGTCGCGCACAATATCTTCCTGGACGGCAACACTTTTGCCACCAGCCAGAGCGTGCCCAAGAAGACCCTGGTCGCCGACTTCCAGGCCGGCGTCGCCGTCATCGTCTCCGGCGTCCGCCTCACCGCCACCGAAGTCATCCGCACCCAGGAATTCGTCGGTCAGCACGGCAACGATGAGTTCGGCGCGATCTCCGCGTCGTTCAATTTCTAAGGATTTCGTAGGATGGGTAGAGCGTACCGAAACCCATCATCAAGTGCGATGAACGATGGGTTTCGCTCCGCTCTACCCATCCTACCCTGAAGACATTGGCTCTATTCGGCTGCGGCGGGAACTCTGCCCAGCCAACCCTCCAGGTCCGCCAAAGCCCGCGCCGTGTAAACACGCTTGCGATCGCGGCCCTTGGGCAGCTTGCCTTCGGGCACCGGGAACAGGCCGAAATTGACGTTCATCGGCTGGAAGCTTTCCGCCTCCGCCCCGCCGGTGATGTGGGCGAGCAGCGCGCCCATCGCCGTGGTCTGGGGCGGCGGCGCCGGCTCCAGCCCGGCATGCTCGGCGACGGCGAAGCGGCCGGCCAGCAGCCCGACCGCGGCGCTCTCGACATAGCCCTCGCAGCCGGTGACCTGGCCGGCGAAGCGGACGTGCGGCCGTGACTTGAGGCGCAGCGTCCCGTCCAGCAGGCGCGGCGAGTTGATGAAGATATTGCGGTGGAGGCCGCCCAGCCGGGCGAATTCGGCATTCTCCAGTCCGGGGATGGTCCGGAAGATTTCGACCTGCGCCGAATGCTTCAGCTTGGTCTGGAAGCCGACCATATTATAGAGCGTTCCCAGGGCGTTATCCTGGCGGAGCTGAACCACCGCGTAAGGCCACCGGCCCGTGCGCGGATCGTCCAGCCCAACGCCCTTCATTGGCCCAAAGCGTAGAGTCAGAACTCCGCGCGATGCCATCACCTCGATCGGCAGGCAGCCCTCGAAATAGGGCGTATCCTTCTCCCAACCCTTGAAATCGACCGTCTCGCCGGCCAGCAGCGCGGCGATGAAAGTCTCGTACTGCTCGCGGTTCAGCGGGCAGTTGATATAGTCCGACCCGGTCCCCGCCGGCCCGACTTTGTCGTAGCGGGACTGCATCCAGGCGATCGAGAAATCGATGGAGTCCTTATAGATGATCGGCGCGATAGCGTCGAAGAAGGCCAGCGCCTCCTCCCCGCTCTCCGCCCTTATCGCCTCGGCCAACGATGGCGCCGTCAGCGGCCCGGTGGCGACGATCGTCCGCCCCCAATCGGCCGGGGGCAGGCCGGTGACCTCTTCCCGCCTGATCTCGACCAGCGGATGTTCGTTCAGGATCCTGGTAATCTCATCGGAAAATGCATCGCGGTCGACGGCCAGCGCGCTGCCGGCCGGCACCTTGTGCTTATCCGCCGCCTGGAGGATCAAAGACCCTGCCCGCCGCATCTCCTCATGCAGCAGCCCGACGGCGTTGTAATCCTTGTCATCCGAGCGGAAGGAGTTCGAGCAGACCAGCTCGGCGAACCCGTCGCCCTTATGCGCTTCGGTCGGCCGCACACCGCGCATCTCATGCAGGATCACCGGAATACCGGCGGACACGACCTGCCAGGCCGCCTCGCTGCCGGCAAGGCCGCCGCCGACGATATGGATGGGAGATTTCATAGGGCGGACCCGAAAAGGATTGCGCCTCCCCCCTTGAGGCGGAGGTCGGCGATGCAAAGCATCGACGGGTGGGGGGTATGTCGCCGCCTTCTCGCGGACACCGAACTGACGGAGGCAGTACCCCCAACCCGGACCTGCGGTCCGACCTCCCCCTCAAAGGGGGAGGCGCTTTGACGGAAAACGCAGCCCAACATCATGCCGTCTTCGCGTACTTCGCCGGTGAGAGGTGCGGCGCAAGATACTGGCCGGTGTAGGAATTTGGATTCTTCGCCACGTCCTCCGGCGTGCCGGTGGCGACGATCTCGCCGCCCTTGTCGCCGCCTTCGGGACCGAGGTCGATGATCCAGTCGGCGGTTTTGATAACCTCCAGATTGTGCTCGATGATCAGCACCGTATTGCCTTGCTCGACCAAGGTCTGGAGTACTTCCAGCAGCTTGGCGATGTCGGCGAAATGGAGGCCGGTGGTCGGCTCGTCGAGGATATAGAGCGTCTGGCCGGTGGCGCGGCGGGAGAGTTCCTTGGCCAGCTTCACACGCTGCGCCTCACCGCCCGAAAGGGTCGTTGCCGCCTGGCCGATTTCCACATAATCCAGGCCGACACGGCCCAGCGTCTCCAGCTTGTCGCGGATCGACGGAACCGCCTGGAAGAACTGCCGCCCCTCCTCAACAGTCATCTTCAGAACATCCGCTATCGATTTGTCCTTGAAGCGAACTTCTAACGTCTCGCGGTTATAGCGCGCGCCCTTGCAGGTGTCGCAGGTGACATAGACGTCGGGCAGGAAATGCATCTCAATCTTCAGCACGCCGTCGCCGTCGCAGGCCTCGCAGCGGCCGCCCTTCACGTTGAAGGAGAAGCGTCCGGGCCCATAGCCGCGCGCCTTGGATTCGGGCAGCCCGGCGAACCAGTCGCGGATCGGGGTGAAAGCACCGGTATAGGTCGCCGGATTCGAGCGTGGAGTACGGCCGATCGGCGACTGATCGATATCGATCACCTTATCCAGGAACTCGATCCCCTTGATCGCCTGATGCGGCGCCGGATGCTCATGCGCCTTCATCAGTTTCTTGGCCAAGGTCTTGTAAAGCGTATCGATAATGAGGGTCGACTTTCCGCCACCCGACACGCCCGTGACGCAAGTCATGGTGCCGAGCGGGATCTTGACCGAGACGTCCTTCAGATTGTTGCCGTTGGCACCGATCACCTCGAGGAACTTGCCCTTCTTGCCCGGCCGGCGCTTGGCCGGCACGGCGATCTGCTTGCGGCCTGTCAGATAGTCGGCGGTGATGCTGTCCGTGTGCTGCATCACTACCAGCGGCTCGCCTGCGGCAATGATCTCCCCGCCATGCACGCCAGCCCCCGGCCCCATATCGATGAGGTAGTCGGCGGAACGCATCGCATCCTCGTCATGCTCCACCACGATCACGGTGTTACCGAGATCGCGCAGCCGCCTGAGCGTGGTCAGCAACCGGTCATTGTCGCGCTGGTGCAAGCCGATGGAGGGCTCGTCCAGCACATAGAGCACGCCGGTGAGGCCTGAGCCGATTTGCGAGGCTAGGCGGATGCGCTGGCTCTCGCCGCCCGACAAGGTGCCACTGTTCCGGCTAAGGTTCAGGTATTCCAGGCCGACGGAATTAAGAAAGCCCAACCGCTCGTTGATTTCCTTGAGGATTCGGGCTGCGATCTCCTGCCGCTGCTTGGTCAGCTTGTCGTTCAGCGCGCCGAACCAGCGGCCCGCCTCGGCGATCGAGAAGTTCGACACCTCGCCGATATGCAACTTGTCGATCTTCACTGCCAGCGCCTCGGGCTTCAGCCGGAAGCCGATGCAGGTCTCGCACGGCAGGTCGGACTGGTAGCGCGACAGCTCCTCCCGAATCCAGGCGCTTTCGGTCTCGCGATAACGCCGCTCCAGATTGGGCAGCACGCCCTCGAACGGCTTCTCGGTCTCATAGGTGCGCAAGCCATCATCATAGCGCATCTTGATCGGCGTGGTGCCGGAGCCGTTCAGGATCGTGTCGCGTACGACCTCGGGCAGCTCGGCCCAGGGCGTGTTCATGCTGACCTTGAAGTGCCGGCAGATCGATTCCAGCGTCTGGGCGTAATATTGCGAGGATGACTGCGCCCAGGGCGCGACGGCGCCTTCGCGCAAGCTCTTTTCGTCATCCGGAACAACGAGTTCGCCGTCGAAGATGACCTTGACCCCGAGCCCGTCGCAAACCGGGCAGGCGCCGAACGGGCTGTTGAAGGAGAACAGCCTGGGCTCGATCTCTGCGATGGTGAAGCCGGAGACCGGGCAGGCGAATTTCTCAGAGAAGGTGATGCGCTCCCCGCTGTCAGCCATCTCGGCGAAGACCAGCCCTTCGGCAAGCGCCAGGGCCGTCTCCAGCGAATCCGCCAGCCGGTTACCCAATCCCTCGCGGACCACGATACGGTCGACCACGACCTCCAGGTCGTGCTTCAGCTTCTTGTTAAGGGGAGGCGCCTCATCGATCTCATACATCGTGCCGTCGATCTTGACGCGCTGGAAGCCGCGCTTCCTAAGATCCTGCAATTCCTTCTTATATTCGCCCTTGCGGCCGCGCACGATCGGGGCCAGCAGCAGCAGGCGCGTGCCCTCCGGCAGCTCCAGGATGCGGTCGACCATCTGGCTGACCGTCTGGCTCTCGATCGGCAGACCCGTGGCCGGCGAATAGGGCACGCCGACCCGCGCGAACAGCAGGCGCATATAGTCGTAGATCTCAGTCACCGTGCCGACGGTGGAGCGCGGGTTGCGCGAGGTCGTCTTTTGCTCGATCGAGATCGCCGGCGACAGGCCCTCGATCGAATCGACGTCCGGCTTCTGCATCAGCTCGAGGAACTGGCGCGCGTAGGCCGACAGGCTCTCGACATAACGCCGCTGCCCCTCGGCATAGATCGTGTCGAAGGCGAGCGAGGACTTGCCCGAGCCCGACAGGCCGGTGATTACCACCAGCGAGTCGCGCGGCATATCCACGTCGATATTCTTCAGATTGTGCTCGCGCGCGCCGCGCACGCTGATGTGCTTATGCATGAGGCCTAGGTCTTGACCGCTCGAATGTCGTGAAGCGGGTAATATGGGGTATCGGGAGGCGGTTGGCGACTCCATCCATCGCAATTCCAAAGCCTCTTCGATCATGTCGGTCGCTCCTGTTCTACAAAGGGGCTATCCTCTGGGAAACTGGGAGCGGGACCGATGAAATGGGCTTCACTGACAATCGCCAGCGCATTCCTGTTGGCGACGCAGGCATTCGCCGCCAGGGCTGCCGATCAGGCCGATCCAACCTATTGGTTACCTGACCGGAAAATGGTCGAGAGCCTAGAGCCTCAAGTTAAGATGCCTCAGTACGCAAACCCTGTTGGCGACTACACCCGCACTTATTTCGGAAACACTACTCCTGACGGCCACCGGGTAATTCACGCGGCCTTCGTGCTTGGAGGTGATAGACACCTCCATCTAACGGATCGGCCTGATCCAGTGCCCGACGATGCCTACGGCAAGTATTGCTCCGTCGTCGTATTTAGCTACGTGATTGAATATAAATATTTTTGGAACGTCGTGTGCGCAGCGCAACCTGTACCGATCGCCGAACCACCGCTTCGTGAACGGTAGCCCCCTACCTTAGCCCTACCTCCTTCAACAGCGGCAACACCTCCCGTTGGAACCGCTCCATGCCGGAGATGAAGGCCGGCCAGGTCAGCAGAATTCCGTCGACGCCGTTCTCGGCCAGCATCTTCACATCCTCGACCACCTTCTCCTTCGCCCCGATCAGCGGAAAACCGCCATAGCCGGCGATCATGTCATCACCGATGCGCTTCATGATATCGGGCGGGATGCTTTGCGAGCTGATGCCCATCCCGTCCATGAAATTCTTGGCGGCCACCCGGTCGCCCCTCTCATTGACGCAATGGTCGAACTGGCGGCGGGCGTCCTCTTCGGTGTCGCCGACGATTACGTAGGCGGTCATCCAGACCTTGAGGTCGCGGCCGAATTCCTGGTGGGCATAGTTGCGGTATTCATCCATCTGCTTCCGGATTGAGACCGGGTCGTGCAGAGTCGGGCCGGAAAAGACGATGTCGAAATGCTTGGCGGCAAAGCGCTTTCCGACTGCCGAGCCGCTGGCATTCATCAGCGCCGGATAGGGAAGCTGGATCGGACGCGGCTTCAGCTGGGCCTGCTTGATGTTGTAGAAGCGGCCGGCAAAATCGAACGGCTTCTCAGCCGACCAGAGCAGCTTCATCAGCGTGATCCACTCCTCGGCCATCTCATAGCGCTCGGCATGGTCGAGCAGGGGCGAGCCGAACAGCTCAATTTCTGGCTTGTTCCAGCCGGTGACGACGTTCAGCGTGAAACGGCCGCCGCCGACATGGTCGATGGTGGTCGCCTGCTTGGTCGCCAGCACCGGATGCATCGTCGGCACATGGATGGTGGCGAAGACGGCGGGGTTGCGGGTCAGGGCCGTGACCGAGGCGCAGAAGGTCATCGCCTCGAACACTTCCTCGTTGAACTGGGTGACGCCGCCGAAGCCCTGCCAGCGGCCGAGCGGCACGATTGCCTCGAACTCCATCTCGTCGGCCAGCCGGGCGGTGGTCATCACATTGGGCCAGGTCGCCTGGTAGACGCCGTCGATCGTCGACATGCAGGCGGCGCCGGAAACATTGGTGCAGAAGGTGCCGAGCTTCAGCTTGCGTAGGCCGAACAGCGGATTGGTCCTGGCCAATGCCTCCTGCCGTGCGTCGTTCGCCCTTGATTCGTTGCGCGCCATGCCCAAGTCCCCTTCCCCGATCTGACTCAAAGGTTATCGCGGGCAGCGGCGCGCCGGGCAAGATGTCGTTGCCTCACCCGGCATGACCTCCTAGTCTTCGGATTCGATCATTCCAGCGGACAGGTTTCCCCATGGCCGGCAGCGTCAACAAAGTCATCCTTATCGGCAATCTCGGCAAAGACCCCGAGGTCAGGTCGATGCAGAGCGGCGGCAAGGTGTGCAACCTGTCGGTCGCGACCTCCGAGAGCTGGAAGGACAAGATGTCCGGCGAGCGCAAGGACCGTACGGAGTGGCACCGCGTGGTGATCTTCAACGAGAACCTGATCAGTGTCGCCGAGCGGTTCCTGAAGAAAGGCTCGAAGGTCTATCTCGAAGGCCAGATCGAGACCCGCAAATGGACCGACCAGTCCGGCGCGGAGAAATATTCAACCGAGGTCGTGCTGCGCCCGTTCCGCGGTGAACTGACCCTGCTCGACAGCCGCGAGGGCGGTGGTGGCGGTGGTTATGGCGGCGGCGGGGATTACGGCGGCGGCGGTGGCGGCTTCGGCAGTGGCGGCGGCTCGGGTGGCGCTTCCGGCGGCGGCAGCCGTGGGGGCGGTTCGGGTGGTGGCGGCTATGGTGGCGGTGGTGGCGGCTTCACCCCGTCAGGCCCCGATCTGGACGACGAAATTCCGTTCTGACGCTTCGAATTTTTCGTGATTGAAGGCCGCGGATTTCGGTTCGCGGCCTTTTTCTTGCCCGGCGCGATGCGTCGCCGTTTTACCGTTGTCCCCGAAAGGCCGTTTCCACAGCAAAAACCTGTTGCCGCTTTGTTCGCCCGTGATATCATAAGAAAATATTAATAAGTATTCCTCGCAGGACCTCGATGCCGCTCTATCTCCTGATTGGCGCCGCACAGATATTCTTCATCGTTCATGCGGCGCGCACTGGCCGGCCTTATTACTGGATCACCATCATCCTGTTCCTCCCGTTTCTGGGGATGGTCGCCTATATCGTCTTCGAATTGCTGCCCAACGCCCATCAATCGCCGACCGGGCAGAAGGCGATGCGAAATGCCCAGAAGCTGGTCAATCCGGAGGGCGACTACCGCAAGCTGACCCTGCAGCTGGAAAACACGCCGACCGTCGCCAACAAGCGGGCGCTGGCCGACGAATGCGTCCGCCTGGGCAGGCTGGAGGAGGCCGAACATCTTTATCGCGACGGCATGACCGGCATTCATGCCACCGACCCGGCGCTGATGCTGGGCATCGCGCGGGTGCGCTTTGCGCAAGACGACGCGGCCGGTGCGCTCAATGCACTGGACGATCTCAAGGCCGCCAATCCCGATTTCCAGAGCGGCGACGCCCACATGATCTATGCCCGATCACTGGAGGGGCTGTCGCACGATGCCGAGGCGCTGCACGAATATGAGACGCTGTCGCGCTATTTCGGCGGCGAAGAACCCAAGGTCCGCCGCGCCCTGCTGCTGCAGAAAATGGGCGAGATGGAGGCGGCGCGCGAAGCCTTCGCCGAGATCAAGCGCTCGGTCGAAAGAGCGCCTTCCTTCTATCGCCGCAACCAGAGCGAATGGTACCAGCTGGCGAAACAGAACCTGAAAGCCTGAGCCGCCTTCACTGCACCGCAGCGAAGGCCGAAATGTCGCACCGGCTTGGGGTTATTCGATGCGGAAGCCAGCATAAATCAGGGTACATTCCGCTATGCAACAAGGAGTAGCGAAACATGTCCGACGCCACGATTGTCGCGCTGTACGACCACTATGACGACGCCAGCAAGGCGGTCAGTGAGATCGTCGCGACCGGTATTCCGCAAGAGAGCATCTCCCTGCTCGCCAACAATCTAAGCGGCGACCACCCTGCCCTGGTCTCGAACCCGGTCGTCGCCGGCGAGGATTTCACCAGCCGTGACGAGGCCCAGCCGGCCGCCGTCACCGGCGCGGAAGTCGGCATCAGCATCGGCGGTGTCGTCGGCGTGCTGGCCGCCGCCGGCGCGATCATGATCCCCGGCATCGGGCCGCTGATCGCCGCCGGCGCGCTTGCGACGATCGCGACCGGCGCCGCGGCGGGCGGCGTCATCGGCGGCGCGGTCGGTATGCTGACCGAGCACGGCATCAGCCACGACGATTCCCATCTCTATGCCGAGGGGCTGAAGCGCGGCGGCACGCTGGTCACCGTGCTCGCAGACGAGAGCAAGCTCGACGCCGTCCGCCAGATCTTCAAGACCTACGGTGCGGTCGATATCGAGAAGCGCGGCGCGACCTGGACCGCGGAAGGCTGGGTCGCCTTCGACCATGAGGCCGACCATCCGACCGAGGCCCAGTTGGCGGCGATCCGCGCCAACACGCCCGATCATGCGGTCGACCATCATCACGCCGTTCGCCATTATTCCCATCCCGGCGGCGCCGGCTTCGCATTGCGCGCCACCTGATCTACTCGGAACCCGTCTGCAATCACCCGGTTAGATGTTCAGGGGCAGTTCGCCCTGCAGCGTCATTACATCCGGGTGATTCAGCATGTCCGAAGCAACCATCGTCGCGCTCTACGACCATTACCAAAAGGCCAGTCAGGCGGTGGCCGACCTGATCCAGGCGGGCGCCGAACGCGAGAAAATCTCCCTGCTCGCCAACAACCTGAATGGCGACCATCCACCACTGACGACCAACCCGGCCTATGGCCGCGAGGAGTTCAGCACCAAGGACGAGCAGCAGCCGGCGGTCTTGACCGGCGCTGAGTTCGGCATCGGCGTCGGCGGCATCTTCGGCGTCCTGATCGGCACCGGTGCGATCATCGTTCCCGGCGTCGGCCCGCTGGTCGCCGCCGGCACGCTGGCGACCTTGGCCGCTGGCGCGGCCGCCGGCGGCGTGTTCGGCGGCGCGCTTGGCCTGCTGACCGGTCACGGCGTCTCCACCAGCGACTCGCACCTCTATGCCGAAGGGTTGAAACGCGGTGGCACGCTGGTCACAGTCGTCGCCGACACCGGCAAGCTCGATGACTTCCGCAAGATCTTCAAGAAGCACGGCGCGGTCGATATCGAAAAACGCGGCGCCAGCTGGGCCGCCGAGGGCTGGGTCGCCTTCGACCCCGAACAGCCGCACCTGACGCCGGAGGAGCTGGCGAGCCATCGCCGCTCCCTTCCCCAGGACGCGGTCGAGCATCACCACCACGTTCGCCACTATTTCCCGCAGGGCCGACCTGACCATGTCGGCGCCGGCGCCTCGAATGTGACAACCCATTACGGCGAGGACGAGACACGGACGTAATCCGGTCCACCTAATTCGTCATTGCGAGCGCAGCGAAGCAATCCAGGGCCTCACCGATCAGTGTCGGACTAACGGCTCTGCATTGCTTCGTTGCTGTGCTCCTCGCAATGACGGCGTTTAATCTTTCGTCCGAGAGGCCGCCCATATAGGCTGACCACCAATACGAGGTTTTAAAGGGAGGGCCGGGACTTGGATTTTGCTCAATCCGATCTGGTGAAGAATGCGTTGCGCCATTCCCAGGCTGAAGCCGGGATGGACATGGCCGGCACCATGGCGACCCTTGAGGACGATCCGGTCTATGACCTGATGCCGATCGGCTTGCGCATGAGGGGTTACGACCGGGCCCGGCGCTATTACGAGCATTATTTCGCCAATGTCGGCCCCCGCATTGTTCACTTTTCCCTGGTCGCCGAATGGATCGGCAAGGACGGGATCAACCAGGAATACGATGTCGTCTTCCGCCATGACGACGGCAGGGAAAAGACCTACCGCATCCTGGGCATCCTGACCTTCGGAACGACGAAGATGAGCGGCGAGCGCATCTATGCCGAGGAAGAGCTTCTGAAGATCATGTTCGCGCCGGTCTGGAACGAGCTGGAGCCGATCTACCCATAACCCTCTCCAATCCGGACAATTTTCTCCAGTCGCTAAAATTTGCGGAACCGGATACAGACCTTGAGCGTTCTAAATTGCCGCGTGGCTATCACGGCTTTACCGAAGGCAAAGAATTGCCGACCACCGTACTGATCGCCGAGGATGAGTTCATTATCCGGCTGACCATCGCCGAGTTTCTGCGCGATGAAGGCTATGACGTGATCGAAACCGCCAATGCCGACGAGGCGCTGGATATCTTCCGCGCCGGCATTCCCGTCCATCTGCTGTTCACCGATGTGCGCATGCCCGGCACGATGGATGGCTGTGCGCTGGCCCAGAAGGTGCGCGCGGAGTGGCCGCAGACGCCGGTGATCCTGACGTCCGCCTTCTCCGAATCGCTCTTGTCGGCGCGCAGCGTCAGTCAGGATTTCGTGGTGCCGAAGCCATATCGGCCGCAGGCGGTGCTGGCGACGATCAAGGCCGTGATCGGGGCGCCTAGCCAAAGCGCCTGAGCGTTCCTTTCACACCCTGAAAAGTTGTGACCCCGCACCGCGAGTGCTAGTGTCCTCTATCCTTCCGATTCCCAAGATTTGCTTGAGTGACTGATCAGAACAGCGCCGGCCCCACGGCGCCCCCCAGCGACATCACACCGGTCGCCATCGAAGAGGAAATGAAGCGGTCCTATCTCGATTACGCGATGAGCGTGATCGTGTCGCGGGCGCTTCCAGACGTGCGGGACGGGCTGAAGCCAGTCCATCGCCGCATCCTGTTCGCGATGAACGAATCCGGTTTCGCCTCGAACAAGCCGTACAAGAAATCCGCCGCGATCGTCGGCGACGTGATGGGTAAATATCACCCGCACGGCGACAGCTCGATCTACGACGCCATGGTTCGCATGGTGCAGGATTTCTCGATGCGCCTGCCGCTGGTCGACGGCCAGGGCAATTTCGGCTCGATGGACGGCGATTCACCGGCGGCCATGCGTTACACCGAGGCGCGATTCGCCAAGGCGGGCGAGGCGCTGCTCGAGGATATCGACAAGGAAACCGTCGATTACCAGCCCAATTACGACGAATCGCTCAAGGAACCGCTGGTCCTCCCGGCCCGCTTCCCCAACCTGCTGGTCAACGGCGCGGGCGGCATTGCCGTCGGCATGGCGACTAATATCCCGCCGCACAATCTGGGCGAGGTGATCGACGCCTGCCTGGCCTATCTGGAAGACAACAACGTCTCGATCGACCGGCTGGTCGAGCTGGTGCCGGGGCCGGATTTCCCCACCGGCGCCACTATCCTGGGGCGCTCGGGCATCCGCTCCGCCTATCATACCGGACACGGCTCGATCGCGGTCCGCGCCAAGACCTTCATCGAGG
>Ga0268266_10001385_pt1 | contig 29151 bp, 25 predicted proteins | sample KBSS13metaG_FD_190356 | JGI IMG/M metagenome (GOLD analysis project Ga0268266, IMG submission 190356) | Switchgrass rhizosphere microbial communities from Kellogg Biological Station, Michigan, USA - KBS S1-3 metaG (SPAdes) (version 2) | ecosystem: Host-associated > Plants > Roots > Rhizosphere... | reverse complement strand
AGCCAAACCGCGCATATATTGGCTCTTTTCGACGTCTTCCTCGGAGTTGGCGTGAAGACCGGTGTTCCCGCACCACTAATGGCTTTTGCGCTGCTCTTCGCCAGCAGTTACTTCTCGACGATCACACCTCAGGGCGGGAGCCAAAACGTCATTTTCGTTGGGAGCAGTTACCTCACTCAGGGTGAGCTTTACCGCCTAGGCCTTCTGACCACGGTGTTCTGTCTGCTGGTGTTCCTGGTGATCGGAACACCGTGGCTGCTTTTCGTCGTGCATTAACAAAGAATACGGAGAATCTGGGAGAAGTCGATCGGGACGTGTGCAATGAGTTCGCGTAGAACGCTTAGAAACTGCGATCATTCGTGGGAATCCAGAACACGCCTTCCAATATGCAGTTTTCCGTTTCTCTGAGCCGCAGCAATTGCTGCCGAGGATATAGATGCATTTTCTCGCGCAAGTTCGCTCGTTCCTCGATTCGCAACATGCTGTTTTCTTCCCGGATAAACAATGCACTTGAACACCAGGGGAATCAAAGTTGGTTGCCCGCCTGATAGCGGAAGTTACTCGAGCATAAACCGCACGCCGAGAATCAAGCTAACGATGAATAACCAACCGTTTCATGAAGATTTTCCTTTCCGAACCATATTAATCAAGTCACGACACTTGACCCTTAAGTTTGATTTCTATATAGTCGTCGGAGCGGAACTAAATCAAGCAGAAGTTATTATCCTCAACAGATAGGCCTGGTCACCACGCCAGAGTTGCCTGGCCCAATCTCCTTCCTGCCTGAAACAGCCAAGTTCGACTGCAATTTTGCGAGGGCAAAATCGCCCGTATCCCCGAATACTTCTGGCTCGACTCTCAGGGCAAACAAATCAATTCTGCATCACTCAAACTGCCATCCTTGAGGACTAACCATTTCAGAGCGCTCTCGTTCGCGTCTGTTCGGCGCTCTGCCAGTATTGACAGTTCCGCCAGCCCTATTCGAACCATAGGGTCATCATGTCGGCGGCAGTTTCTCCCGTGCCCGCAGCGCCGAGCCAACGTGACCATGTTAGATATCTTCAAGAAGTTGCAAGGTACCTAGTGCCAAGGCGCATCGATATCCAGCGCAAGATAGGGACTGGATCCCCACTTCTGTTGATTGCTGTCCTATCTGTGGGGCTTCTGAGCGGAGGGTCGAGAACTCTCGCAGTTGATCGCTCATCGGAAGTCGCATCGGCAACTCCGGCAAGCGACAGGGTCATCTATGACAACTCGGAGCAGGGAAGTCTGCCTGTGGTTGCTTCAGAGAAAGAAGAACACGGTCCTTCTCAAAAGGCGGAAGAGATCACGAGCTTGCTGGGATTTCCGATCACCAATTCCATGATCGTCAGTTGGATCGTCGCCCTGATCCTGATCGTGTTTGTCCAGATCGCAACACGCAACATGAAGCAAGTACCGGAAGGCGCGCAAAATTTCATGGAATGGCTTGTTGAGGGCCTTTACAAATTTATCGAAGGAATCCTCGGGCCGCACCTAACAGAGCGAACGTTTTGGTTCTTTGCGACCGTTTTCATTTTCATTCTGTCCGCAAATTGGGCTGGGCTCATACCCGGAGTGGGCTCGATCGGCTGGGGCCACGCAACGCCACATGGTTTTAAGGTCGAGCACCCCCTGCTTCGCGGCGCCAACGCCGACGTCAATATGACCCTCGCAATGGCCCTTGTGTTTTTTGCCTGCTGGATTGTTTGGGCTCTTTGGGAAATCGGTCCGTGGGGATTTCTGAAGGAACTTTTTGGACCCAAAGGAGAGAGTGCCGGTCTCTTGAAGGTGCTCATGGTAATCGTGTTTTTTGTGGCTGGCTGGTTAGAAATTGTCTCGATTTTGTTCCGGCCGGTCTCCCTTAGCTTTCGCTTGTACGGAAACATTTTCGCCGGTGAAAAAATGCTGGAAGTCATGGCGAAGCTGGTTCCCGGTTTCGGATGGCTGGTGCAGATTCCGTTTTATTTTCTGGAACTGTTGATGGGGCTTGTTCAAGCGCTGGTCTTCATGCTGCTGACGGCCGTTTTTACTCTGTTAATTTGCCAGCACGAAGAAGTGCCGACTTCGGCCCATGGTTAGATAACGGATTTCGACGGCTTGACGCGCGTCCGCCCGCGGAAACTAGCCAGAAGGAGAAACTAGACATATGAGCGGAAGCCTCCATATAGGTCTGGCTGCGCTGGGTGCTGCCATCGCCGTGGGTCTGATTGGCATGAAAGCTTCGGACGCTGTAGGACGCAACCCCAGTGCCTCCACGAAGATTCTGGTGCAATCCATCCTGGCCATAGCCTTCGCTGAGGCGATCGTGTTCTACACGCTCTTTCTTGTGAAGTGAGCGAAAACGACCTGCGCGAAGCCAAAGGCCATACATTTGAGTGTGCGACTATGAGCCATATTTTCTTGTTAGCGGAAGTTCAAAGCGGCGGACAGATTGAAAGGATTACCAGGACCTTCGGCGTCGACTGGTCCCATCTGATCGCCCAGATCGTCAGCTTCTGCATCGTTTGCGCGCTCCTCTACTGGTGGGCGTATCGACCAATCTTGAAGACGTTGGCAGAAAGACGCAGGCAAATAGCGCAAGGACTTGTCGACACGGAAAATATCAAAGCGGAACTGGCCCGCACCGAAGCCCAGAGGCAGGAAGTGATGATGAAGGCAAACGCTCAGGCGACCAAAATCATTGAGGAAGCGCACGCTGCGGCCGCCCGGGTACAGCAACTCGAAACCCAAAGGGCGATCGCTGCGGCCGAACAAATCGTAGTCAAGGCACGAGAATCCATTGCGCAAGACCAAGAGCGCATGCTCAGTGAGCTCAAGCGAGAGGTAGGCAGGTTGGTTATCCAGACCACTGCGACGCTGACGGGAAAGATTTTGACATCGGAAGATCAGCGACGCTTGGCTGAAGAAACAGCCAAGCAGTTGCCTTCATAGTGGATGTTTGAACGGAAATGAAAACGACTGCACAAATCAAGCGCCAGGCACGGCACTTGTATCAGCTATGTCTCTTCAATGGGTTTTTGAATGAGGGCCGAGTCCGTCAGGTGGTGCGACGAATCCTCGAAGAGAGACGACGTGGTTATCTGGCCCTCGTTTCGCAGTTTAAGCGATTTGTAAGGCTTGACCTCACGGCGCACATGGCGGACGTGGAGACCGCGGCGCCGATTCCTGCTGATCTGCAAGCAAGTGTTCAAGCTCGTTTGACGAATGTGTACGGCCGCGGGTTAAGCACGCACTTCACAGTTCAGCCGGCGTTAATCGGAGGGATGCGCATTAGGGTGGGTCACGATGTCTATGACGGCAGTGTATTGTCCGGATTGGTTACGCTGCAGAACAACTTAGGAATCGCGAACACAAACGGATGGAACAAAGAGCTTCGCTCGCCGACGGGCGGCTGATCGTGCAGGCAGCGGACGGGAGTGTAGGGAATATGGCTGACCTACTCCGGGAAATAGAACTTCAGATCACGGGTATCAAGACATCGGCGGGGAAGCAGAACGTCGGTTTCATCCGTGAAATCGGTGATGGCGTCGCTAAGGTTGAAGGTCTTGAAGATGTGATGCTCAACGAAATGGTTGATCTTGGTCAAGGCATCACCGGACTTGCGTTAGACCTCGACGAAACGGAGGTTGGAGTCATCGTCCTTGGCGACTACACACGACTCAAGGAGGGGGCCGAAGTACGTTCTACGGGGAAACTCTTACAGGTCCCGGTCGGCATGGGCCTTTTGGGACGCGTCGTAAACACACTTGGTGGGCCGGTAGATGGCAAAGGACCTGTGAAGAGTGACGTTGCCTATCCGGTCGAGAAAATCGCCCCGGGAATTATCCGACGCCGCCCAGTCAGCCAGCCTGTGCAGACTGGCATCATGCCTATTGACGCTATGATTCCGATTGGCCGCGGGCAGCGGGAATTGATCATCGGAGACCGTTCGACGGGCAAGACGACGATTTGTGTTGACACCATGATCAGCCAGGCCCGCCTCAACAAAGCTGCTGAAGCCAGCGGCGACAAGGAATATCGCCCTCTCTATTGCATCTACGTGGCGATTGGGCAGAAGCAATCCAACGTCGCCAGGATCCTTACCGTCCTCGAAGACGCCGGAGCAATGCCCTACACAATCATCGTGGCGTCTCCGGCTTCGGACTCTGCAGCCAATCAATATCTTGCGCCATTCGCAGGCGCGGCTATGGGCGAATGGTTCATGGATAATGGCATGGACGCGCTGATCATTTTTGATGACCTGTCCAAACATGCAGTGGCCTACAGGCAGGTGTCGTTGGTGTTGAAGAGACCGTCAGGTCGTGAGGCCTACCCTGGCGATGTGTTTTACCTTCACAGCCGATTGCTTGAGCGAGCGGCGCGCGTTGGAGAAAAGTATGGCAACGGTTCGCTGACGGCGCTGCCCATAATCGAAACGCAGGCAGGCGACGTGTCTGCCTATATCCCTACCAACGTCATTTCGATTACGGACGGACAGATCTATTTGGAAACGGATTTGTTCTACCAAGGGATTCGGCCTGCCATTTCGGTTGGCCTCTCGGTTTCCCGAGTCGGTTCGGCGGCTCAACTCAAGGCCATGAAGCAAGTTGCCAGCAAGCTCAAAGGAGAGCTCGCGCAGTTTCGGGAACTGGCTGCTTTCGCGCAATTTGGCTCGGAGTTAGACGCCAAGACGCAAGCCCAGATCGATCGGGGAAAGCGGATTATGGAAATCTTTAAGCAATCTCAATATAGCCCCATCCCTGTTGAGGTTCAGGTGGCGGTGCTCTGGGCCGTCCAGAATGGGTATCTGGATGAGGTGCCGATTGATCGTGTCAAAGAGTACCAAATCAAGCTGACGGAATTCCTGACAACGCGGAAGACTGAAGTGCTGGAGAAAATCGCTCGAGAAAAGCAGATCAGCCCTTCCCTTACGACTGAGCTAAAGGCCGCCGCCGCCCAGTTCAAGGAAGGTTGGCGATGAGCCCTGCATCGCAACTTGCGTACAGGTGCAGAAGTTGGCGGGCCAGACACGCTTAAGGAATCGTCGGAGGATTTTGGCGGTGCGATCGTCATGAGCAACCCACGCGAGATACACCGGCGGATTAGATCCATCAGCAGTACCGCGCAGATCACAAAGGCCATGCAAATGGTGGCTGCGTCTAAGATGCGCAAGGCGCAAGCAGCTGCCCTCGCCGGGCGCCCCTTTGTACGCTTGTTATACCTTATCCAGCGCGAAGCAACCACGCGGGCGGGTAATTTCAGCCACCCTCTGCTGGAGGTGCGCGCCGTAAACAAGCGCGCCGTGATCTTGGTGGGCGCCGATAAAGGTTTATGCGGCGCGCTCAACAGCAACCTGTTCCGTCTAGCTGCCCACTTTGACCCGGGGTCAACGCTTTTTATTACTGCCGGACGAAAGGCCGCGCAGTTTGTCGCCCGCACACGCCGGCAACTTGCTGCCGAATTTGCTTATGGAGACTCGCCAACTTTTCCAGAGGCCAGGGCGATCGCCGGTTTTGCCCGCGACCTCTTCCTGAACGGTGAGGTGGACCAGGTTCAGGTTATCGCCACTCGGTTTGTTAATACGCTCACACAGCATCCCGTTTCTATTGAATTTCTTCCGGTGGGAGAGATCAAGGGAATCAGGTTCCCTGGGGCAGAACCGGAAGTGGAGCTGGTGACCGACACGACCGAAACCTTGTTCGAGCCCAGTCCGGAGTTCGTCCTCGGATACCTTCTGGGACATTATCTCAACATATACATCTATCAAGTATTGTTGAATGCCAAAGCTAGCGAGCAAAGCGCTCGAATGGTGTCGATGAAGAACGCCACCGACAACGCTGAGGGTCTGATCAAAGATTTGACCCTGGAATACAACAAGCTGCGCCAGGGGAATATCACCAGGGAATTGCTGGAAATCGCCGGGGGCAAAGCGAATTGATCGGGTTGCACCTCGGAGAAGCTGTTGAAACTAGGTAGGGCCATGAGCAAAGGAAAAATTGTAAAAATCTCGGGACCGGTCGTTGACGTGGAGTTCCCGGAATCACTGCCCGCGATTTATAACGCGCTGACCGTCGAATATAAGGTCGTGAGCCAGCCCATCAAGCTGACACTCGAGGTGCAGCAGCACCTCGGTGACAAGTGGGTCCGCGCCATTTCCATGTCCGGTACGGAGGGTCTGAAAAGAGGCATCGAGGTCGTCGATAGCGGCGGACCGATCTCCATGCCGGTAGGCGAAGCTGTGATGGGTCGGGTATTCGATGTGACGGGCACCCCTGTAGATGAGCGCGGACCGGTTCAAGCGGAAAAGTACTACCCGATCCACCGTCAGCCTCCGCCCCTGGTAGACCAATCAAGCTCGCCGCAGGTTCTCCCAACGGGCATCAAGGTCATTGACTTGATATGCCCTTTTCTGAAGGGAGGCAAAGTCGGAGCTTTCGGCGGCGCGGGTGTCGGAAAGACAGTCGTCATTATGGAACTGATCAACAACGTAGCCAAGCTCCATGGCGGTGTATCGGTCTTCGCTGGTGTCGGAGAGCGTACACGTGAGGGTAACGATCTTTATCATGAAATGTCCGAAGCCGGCGTCATCAAACAAGAAAACCTACGTGAATCGAAAATCGCACTTGTGTACGGGCAGATGAACGAACCGCCGGGAGCCCGTCTGCGTGTGGCCTTGTCTGGTCTCGCCATTACGGAATATTTCCGCGATGAGAAAAACCAGGATGTGCTGCTCTTCATCGACAACATCTTTCGGTTTTCTCAAGCGGGCTCCGAGGTGTCGGCGCTGCTTGGTCGCACGGCCAGCGCCGTTGGCTATCAGCCGACGCTCGCCGCCGAGATGGGAAGTCTTCAAGAGCGGATCACGTCCACCAAGAAGGGATCGATTACCTCCTTCCAGGCCGTCTACGTCCCTGCCGATGACTTGACGGACCCCGCGCCTGCTACGACGTTCGCTCATTTGGACGCTACGATAGTATTGGAACGAGCAATCGCCGAACTGGGCATCTACCCGGCGGTTGATCCCCTTGCCTCGACATCGCGCGCCTTGGCACCCGAAATTGTGGGCAACGAGCATTACGAAGTGGCGCGCGGAGTGCAGAAGGTACTTCAACGGTACAACGACTTGCAGGACATCATTGCGATTCTGGGTATGGATGAGCTTTCACCTGAGGACAGATTAACCGTATTCAGAGCACGCAAGATTCAGCGCTTCCTGAGCCAGCCGTTCAGTGTGGCCCAGGTGTTTACCGGGCGCGAAGGCAAGCAGGTTCCCGTGGCAGATACGGTGCGCGGATTCAAAGAAATCCTAGAGGGCAAACATGATGAAGTGCCTGAGGGCAACTTCTATATGAAAGGCTCAATTGAGGAAATCAAGGAAGAAAAGGAAGACTGAGGGTTGAGGTCCCAAGACCTCATACAATCGGTATGGCCAACACATTGAGACTCGAGATCGTGACGCCAGATGCTACCGTGTACTCCGAACCCGTGGAATCCGTCATTCTGCAGGCAGTAGAAGGACAGTTGACGATTCTGCCGCAACACATTCGGCTGATCACGCAACTCGTGCCAGGCGAAATGATTGTTTGTAAAAGGGGACAGGATGAATATCTGGCAGTGGGAGAGGGTCTCCTATCGGTCGCAGGCGATCACGTAGCCATCGTGACGGACATGGCGATTGCTGCCGCGAACATCGACGAAGCGAAGGCGGAGGAAGCACGCCAGCGTGCAGCCACTCGCTTGCGCGAGAAGCTCTCTTCAGAGGAGGTTGCTTCGGTCAACGCCTCCTTGGCTCGTTCGTTGGCGCAATTGCATGTCAAGCGCCGCCACAGGTAACTAAAGCGTATGTCAAATATGCGTCGTCGGCGAAATCTCCGACGGTCTGGAAGCGATTCAGAAGGCAGTGGCATTGCAACCGGATTTGATTCTGCTGCACATCGACGTTCGTGCCTGAACGGAATCGGCGTCGCCCGGCAAATTCGGGTTTTTTCCCCCGATTCTATAATCAGTTCTTGGCTCAAGAATCTTCCGCGGAAATGTTAGAAGAGGCCTTAGCCTGGAGCGCGACGCAACGTTGCGAGAAATAAGGCCGCGGCCGAACTTGTCGCTGCCGAATTGTTCAAAAAGATATCATTCTGCGGCGTCGAGATTAGAGACAAGGGAATACAGATAGAGAACGACTCCAACAAACATTAACAAACCGCCGATCGCCACAAAGATGACGAACGCAATTGGCGTAGACCAAAGCAAACACAGCGCTTCAATCACGAGGCCGAGCACTATGAATACGCCAGCAACCTGTCGCCGTCTCTCAAGTTGATTTACACTCAGCATTACTTACCTGCTTTCCAAAATTTAGCGTCTTTCAAGTGCTCCAGATCGTGCGCTATCTCATGGCAACCACTAGAGAGGCAGGAGAGCTGATTGGCTTTGATTGCCGGCAGTGTAGCGGGGTCGGCGTTGTGTACCGCTCCTTCCTCGAATGACCTTGCACCAAGATGGCAATGCAGACATTCTCGATTGTTATAAGGTTCGTAAAGCTTGATGTTTTCCGGCGCCGGCGGAGTCCCGAGATAATAGATGGCAACGTGTTTCAGTCCGTACAACTTCACTTTAAGCCCGCCAAACATGGCGTAGTTGGTATGGCAGGAAAAGCAGGCTTCATCGGCCGGTACTCTATGATTTTGGAAATGAGATGCGGGAAGATGGGTGGGGTCGTCCACGTAAAGACTTTTTCCATATCCGTCCATGATGTGACAGGACAAGCAGAAATTTGTACTTTTGGAACGTACCATTTCTTTGGAAACGCCCAGCACCCCGCAAAAGATAGGTAAGCAAAACATAGCGACAAAGGCGAGTATCTTTCCGCCGCGGGAGGCAGTGATTGCCGGGCGAGCGATAAGCACACTGATTACCACAGCACTAAAAAGGATCAGACTTAAGACCAGAATTGTCGCATGGAGCATCGGTCCGCATCCTTTCCAGGCATGAGGGTAAACGTTCTGCAACCTCCTGCCTCGGCTCGAAATTGTTTCTTTCCAAAAGATCGAATGTAAGCAACCAAATCCTTAACCTGATCGCTTTTGCCTCTGCGTCGAATCAAGGAGGTCACCGATCGCCAGGCCTGCGCCACCACCCACCGTCAACCGCGACCAATTTCAGCGATTGATTGATGTTACCCTAATCTATAGATAACCACTATATACTTGACCCTGAGCATTCGATTCCCGTTCTCGGATTGCCGCTCGGCTCCATAGTTAGGGCTGTTTTGCCATGGGGTGAAGGAATTGTCCGCGTGATGGCTTTGGTCTGCGACCCAAATGAACCGCCTGTTTTTATCCTACGAGCCGGCCATTCTGGTTGCTAAACGCTATGTCTGGCTGGGAGCCGATGAATACTGTCATTTCTGTCAGGTTTTTTTTGGTCCCGGTCTCCGTACCCTACCCGACGTAACGGCATAATTAATTAACAACGGAACCGGGGTAACGATTGACTCGCTACAAGAAAAGTCTACCTGCGGTGCGTGTCGTGGTGGCGGGAGCTTTGTGTTTCCTCGCTCCGTTCGTTCCAACGAAACCGAGCAAGGGCGATCCTGGCTCTCCGCAAAAAGCCAGGACTTACCAGCGGCCCACCGACCCTTCGCTCTATGTTGGTTCCGCAGTGTGCCAAGGCTGCCACGCGGACATGCCTACTAAGGATTTCTACAAGAACTACGAAGCTTCTCCGCACTTCGTGACCACCCTGGATACCAAGAAAGGGCCACAGTGGCAGGGTTGCGAGGCTTGTCACGGGCCGGGCAAGGAACACGTCGATGGCGGTGGAGACAAAAGTAAGATTTTTATCTTCAAGGACGCTTCGGCACAGCAAGTGAGCGCTCGCTGTCTCGATTGCCATCAGTATGGCGAAGAGCACGCAAATTTTGGCCGCTCCGCGCACCTGCAAAACAACGTCGGGTGCACCGATTGCCACTCGCCACATCACGCCAAAGAAAGCCAGTCTCTGATGAAGGAAAAGCAGCCGCAGCTCTGTTACGGCTGTCATCTCGAAACAAAGCAGCAGTTCACGCGCACCTTCCATCACCGAGTTAACGAGGGACTAGTGAAATGCGACGACTGCCACAATCCGCATGGTGGATTCCTGGTTCGCCAGGCGCGAGCGACGAGCTCCGAGGACACCGTCTGTTTCAAATGCCACACGGACAAAGCCGGTCCCTTTGTCTTCGAGCATCAGGCAGTGAAGATCGAAGGTTGCATTTCCTGCCACACGCCTCATGGCTCGTCCAATCCGCGCTTGCTGAAGCGCAGTCAGGTGAACCTGTTATGTCTTGAATGCCATTCGCTCACGGTGGACGCCGGAGCTCCCGCCGTACCTACGTTTCATAAACAAGACCAGAAGTATCAGGCGTGCACACTTTGCCATGTAGCCATCCACGGCTCCAATTCGAGCAATGTGTTCTTCAAGCCGTGAGGAGGTTGGCGATGCGCAGAGTCAGAACCGGCTTCGAATACCTCTTTGGCTGCTTTCCGAATGCTTCGATCTTTCTTTTCGGCGCAGCTCTCTTCCTGCTTGTCGCAAAATGTTGCTCCGCGCAGCAGCCAGAACTGGAAGGCATTGAGCAAGGAAATTACAACATCAAACAATCCGTGGAATTCGGTTACCGCTTCACAGACGTTACCGGTAGCCAGGCGACCTATGACACGTTTGTGAATCTCCAGCAAGGTCCGCGAATGCTCGACTTCACAACCGAGATGAGGTCCCTGAACCATGACGGTGCGTTCTTCGATCGGCTGTTCTTCAGCAATTTCGGTTACGGCGGAGACCCCCAAAATGTATCCCGGCTGAACATCAGCAAGAACAAATGGTACGACTTCAGCGCGCTCTTCCGTCGAAACGAATACGCATGGAATTATTCGCTGCTCGCGAACCCATTGAATCCGACGACGCCGTCGTTCGCCAATGCTCCTCCCGGTTTTACTCCGATTATCAGCAATTCACCACACCTTTACAGTACCCGCCACAAACTTAGCGATTTCGATCTATTGCTGCTCCCACAATCCAGGATTCGATTCCGCTTTGGCTACTCGCGGGGGATTTTCGAAGGCCCCGGATTCAGTTCCATCCATCAGGGTACCGAGCAGCTGCTGTTTCAAGATTATAAGACCACGCAAAATAACTACCGTCTCGGCGTGGATTTCCGAATCTTGCCGAAAACCAGCATCAGCTATGACCAGATCTGGAGCTATTACAAGGGAGATACCGGCACTGACGACCAGAATCAGCTCTTTGCACTTTCTAACGGAGTTCCCGTCGACATAGGCGTTTCGTTGAACGCCGGAGCGAATCAGCCTTGCTCCAGTACTTTTCTCGCGGGAGGTGTCGTCAATCCCGTTTGCAACGCTTACTTCGACTACCTCCGCCACGGCGAGACGCGTACCAACGCGCCTACCGAGCAGCTGAGCCTGCAATCGCGCGACGTGCCGGACTGGGATCTCTCGGCCAAAATGAGCTATACCAGCGGAAGCACTAACGTTTTTGACTGGCTCGAGAATTGGAACGGTCTCGAGTCAAAATCGAACACCCGAGGTGAAACCATCACCGGGCCCGTCTTTGGCGAGCGCGTGGCGGCGACGGCGGATTTCGGGGCGACCTGGCACATGACCCCTAAATTGAGCTTCATTGAGTCGTTTCACTATTCAACTTTCCACAATCCGGTAGAGTTTGACGCCTCCACGTGTTCCTTTTTCGGCCCGGATCTCCTTACGCCCCCGACCGTCCTTTCGCCCGCGCCCGCCTTGCCATTCACTTGCACCGCGCCCCCGGGCGCTCTGGCCGGCACGCCCGCCCACAACGCGTCAAAATCCGGCCCTGACCTCTCACTCGCCCAGTCCAGCCTGTTACTGAAACAGGAGGAAAAAAACAATCTTGCGGAGCTTCAGTACCAATTTTCGCCGCGGCTCGGAGCGCGCCTGGGATTTCGCTACCGCCACCGATCGATCAACGACAAGGAATTCGAAGCGGTCTCCGAACTCTTTTTCCCGGACAACGCCAATCGTGGAGACTGCGCCCTCGAGAACGGAGTCCTTCCGGAGGGCTGCACAGCGAACGGCGACGGCTCATTCACTTTCACAACCCCACAGCCGATCGAACTCGACACGAGACAAACCCTGATTAACGAATACTCCGGCGTCTTCGGCATCTGGGCCAAGCCTTTGCCTGCCTGGAGGATTAGCTTCGATACCGAATTGATGAGCGCGGACAACACGTTCACCCGTATTAGTCCGCGACAGTCGCAGGAATATCGTATTCGTTCGACATACAAACCTGCCCTCTGGCTGAATCTAAGCGGATCGATAACCATTTGGGAAGCCCGCAACAACGTATCGGAGATTGACAATCTTCAACACAATCGTTTCTATGGTTTCTCGGCATCGTTGCAACCGAGAGAGTCTCTCGGGTTGGAGCTCGGCTACGACTACAACGATGTCTTCTCCCAAATTCTGATCTGTTACGTCACCAGTGTTCCGCCTCCCGGATTAGGTCAATGCCCCGGCTCCTCGCTAGCGCAGCAGCTTTCGATTTATACCAATACGTCGCATTATGGCTACTTTGCAGCGAACTGGTCGCCTTGGAGGCGACTTACGCTGCACCTGGGCGCGAACCTCACCGGTACGAATGGCTCGGTTTTGATTCTCAGTCCTAACGCACCGTCGGGGCCGCTCAATTCATTTTGGGCTCAGCCTACCGCGGGTTTCGAATATACGTTTCGAAAAGGGTGGACCGGGAAGGCTTATTGGGGTTATCACGGCTATCACGAAGATGAAACAGCTCAATCGCCTCAAGACATTTTCGTTCCGCGCAACTTCCACGCAAATTTGGTCACCCTTTCTCTTAAGTATGCGTTTTGAAAGAACCCTTGATTCTAGTTTAGGAGGAACGCGCACGATGAAAACCAAACCGATGTCGAAAATAATTTGTCTCGCGACTATTGTGGCCACTCCGGTTCTGCTCTTCGCCGGGACCGGGGCGGATGACAAGAGCGCTGCCACAACTTACAAGGCGAAATGCGCGACATGCCACGGAGCTGACGGGAAAGGCGATACGCCTGCCGGCAAGAGTACCAAAGTGCGTAGTTTCGCGGACCCCGAGGTAGTCAAAGCGAGCGACGACGATCTCGCCGGGATCATCGAAAAGGGCAAAGCGAAGATGCCCGGCTATGGCAAGAGCATGAAGCCGGACGAAATCAAGGACATGGTGGCCTACATTCGCAGCTTGGCGAAGTGATCCTACCGAAAGGCGCTCAAGACGAGAGAACCGCTCGATTCCTGTCGCAGTGAGACCTGTGAGATGACCATGCCTAATTTTTGCTACTTGTTCTCGTCGGACTGACCATTGTTCTGATCGCGGTATTCATCTTTCGCACCAGAATTCGCATTCATGAAACCAACGCAAAACTGATAGCTGTCCATTCTGACAGATGCTTCATTCCCTACGATATGGCCGACTAGCCCTCGGACTAAGAACCAAAGGAGAGGCCTTAGCGGGGAATCGTGATGATAAACGACAGCGAACACAAATTTATCATCCGCAGGTTTGTTCACGGCTTTGTATTAATTGCTGTTCTGATGATCTCGGCTGTCGCAATCGCTATTTCTGCGGACGACCGGAAAGCTGAGACGATTGATGCAACGGCAATGGGCACAAGCACGCAACTGGGCCAAGACGTCAGCGTCAAGGCGATTATCTACGAGTACTCGACAGAGGAAGATAGACAAATCCTCGTTGAGGCCTTTAAGAAGGGGCAGAACCAAGGGTTGGTGAATGCCCTCACCAAGATGAAAGCCGTCGGTCGTATTGCCATTACCGGCACCATCGGCTACGACCTTAGTTTCATTCGCCTGATTCCCACGCCCGCAGGTCGCAAAATTCGCTTCGTCACAAACCGCCAGCTCAGATTCGGTGAGGCTTATTACAATACGCAAACGACTGCATACAACTTGACCGCTGGCGAAATTGAAATCAATGACTCGGACAAAGCCAAGAGCAATGGCGTTCTGTACCCCGCAGCTCAATTGGTAATCAACAAAGAGGGACAGATCGAATTCCAGCTCAACAAGAATCCCTGGAAGCTGGTCAACATCATTGATTGGAATAAGGCTGGACAGCCGAAGTAATAACGTCTGACTCGTTCAGGTGGTGTGCGGATCCTTCTGGGCCGCCCTCCTCGAGGAGTTTGCTTCTAGGAAGGGCCGTTGCTTTGTCGTGAGGTGCCTGATTTTGCAGCTTCGCCGCTATCTCGCTGTGCTTTGTTGCCTGTTGGTCGCGCCGCTTCTCCTGACTAGTTTCATCGCCGGCCGGGATACGAAGAAGAAAATTAAGGGTGACGTCTGCTCGACTTCCAATCCCGCCAGCATTTGTACCGCGGCAAATACATGCGGTTCCGCGTCTACGCCGTGCACCATAAGGATCAAACGCAGCGGCGGCAGTGACGCCACGGTGACCCCCGACTTTCCCGACGCCAAGTCCAACAAAGCGTTCTGCTTGAAAGTTGGCACCACCGTCACTTTTATGGGCGGCTCGAAGAACACTGGCTTCGTCATCGATTTTGGTACCGAGAACCCGTTCGATTACGATGGTTCCATCATCGGCGGCTCAGATCGCCCGATCACCGTTACCGCAAAGCACCCTGGCTGCTATACCTACTCCGTCGGAGCTTGTACCCCCGGCACTGTCTATGGCATGTGCGGCAACGCTGACACCCAATTCATCATTTCCGCCAACTGATTCTTGGCTCCGTTACCACGAACACACCAAGTCGGTTTTCCCTCAGTGCCCGTTGGGGTGTCCGGCATGAGCGAGCCACACAATTGCCGCCGCCTGGTGAGACCTCGAACTGTTTTTTTTGACAGTACTGCGAGGAAGCCCTCGGACCTAGCTTCAAGAAACGGACGCGCACGTGCTGCACAGATATGAAACGGTATGCGCCGTCGTTCTCGATGGACTCATCTGGTTCGAGCGGACCATCACGACCATGAATGCAAAACGAAAGTTCTGGGGTGCGAACTTCCGATACCTGCTGGCGATCATGTGCACGTTCGCTGTCCTGCCTGGCGACTCATTGGCATACATGCCGTCGCCTCGTGCGGCGCAGGTAGCTTCACCGCAGAACCAGGCTGCGAAGATTCCACCCGACCAACTGGACTCGCTCGTTGCTCCCATTGCCCTTTATCCAGACCCGATGCTCGCTCAGACCCTCGCGGCTTCCACGTATCCTCTCGAAGTAATCCAACTCCAGCAGTGGCTGGCAAAGAATCCCGGGCTGAAGGATAAGGCACTTGCCGACGCCGCTATGAAACAGCCCTGGGATCCGAGCATTCAAGCGCTGGCTGCGCTGCCCGAAGTGGTAAAGCGTCTGGCAGACGACATTCAGTGGACCACGGACCTGGGCAACGCGTTCCTGGCACAGCAGAGCGATGTGATGGATGCCGTGCAGCGCATGCGCAAGAAGGCACAGGACACCGGCAATTTGAAATCGTCTGAGCAACAGAAGGTAGAAACCAAGGTTATTGAGAGTAAGAGTGTGATCGTGGTCGAACAGGCTAATCCACAGGTCGTGTATGTACCTTCGTATGATCCAGTCGTGGTGTACGGCCCGCCGATCTATCCCTACCCTCCTATTTACTATCCGCCAGCTGGATACTATGCCGCGGGAATGGCGATTTCTTTTGGAGTTGGCATGATGATGGGGGCGGCCTGGGGCGGCGGCTGGGGCTGGGGCTGCGGCTGGGGCGGCAACAACGAAATCAACATCAACAACAATAACAATTTCAATCGCAACTCTAATATTGGTAGCGGCAACCGCAACAACATTGGAAACGGGAACCGCCCATCGCAACAAGCAGGTCGCGGCGGCGGAGGCCGGGGAGACGGCAACTGGAAGCACAATCCGCAACATCGCGGCGGCGCCCCGTATGGGGACCGAGGTACCGCGAACAAGTTTGGCGGCACGACGCGAGGAGACTCGCTCGCCAATCGCCAGGCGAGTGCCCGACAACAGGTTGGCCGACAGGGCGGAAATCTGCCAAGCAATCGTGCCGGAGGAGCTGGGGTGAGCAATCGGGCCAGCGGAGCGGGTGACGGTAACCGGGCTGGTGGTGCAGGCCTTAGCAATAGGGCCGGTGGAGGTGGTGCCGATCGGGTGGGAAGCCGGGACGTCTCGCGCAGCGGTGGCGGGAATCGCGATGCTTTCGGAGGAGGTTCTCGGGGCTCCAATGGCTACAACGGATCGAGTGCGCGCGCTAGCAGCAGCCGCGGTTCCTCGAGTATGGGTTCTCGAGGGGGCGGTAGTCGTGGTGGCGGGCGACGTAGGTAAATGGCCGAGGTTGTGGAAAGGAATCATCGGAGCATGGATATGAACTCAACATCTGCGAAGGCAGGCATGAGTAGGCTCCTTTGGATCGCGGGTACATTGTCGTTCTTGGCGGTCCCCGGTCAGCTCACTGCGCAAGAATCTGCGGCTAAAACTGCCCCTGCTGTTGCTGCTGTAAGTGCCAAAACCTTCGATACTCCGCAGCAGGCTGCTGATGCACTAGTCTCTGCGGCCGAGCAGTTTGACGAGCGCACGCTCAAGGAAATTTTCGGTCCTAATGGCGAGGACATCGTTTTTTCCGGTGAATACCCACAAGACCGGCGGCGAGCTTCTGACTTCGCAGCAGAGGCTAGAGAAAAGAAGAGTGTCTCCGTGGATCCTAGAAAAGGGAACCGCGCCTTCCTCCTCGTCGGCAATGAAGATTGGCCGTTCCCGGTGCCAATCGTGAAGCGGGGTGCCAAATGGGCGTTTGATGCCAAGGCTGGCCGTCAGGAACTCCTCTACCGTCGCATCGGAAGCAATGAGCTGGACGCTATCGATATTTGCCGTGGCTACGTGGAAGCACAGCACGAATATGCACTTCAGAAGCGCGATGGCTACGGTGCGAATGAGTACGCCCAGCGCATTGTAAGCACTCCAGGCAAACAGGATGGTCTGGCCTGGCAAAATCCCGACGGTAGTTGGGCCGGACCGATTGGCGAAAAAATTGCCCGCGCGATCGAGCAGGGCTACTCCGGCGGTGCGGAGCCATACCATGGCTATTTCTTCAAAATTCTGAAAGGGCAAGGACCCGCGGCACCCTTAGGCGAAATGGACTTCGTGGTGAAGGGCGTAATGATCGGGGGCTTCGCCCTGGTAGCCGCTCCGGCCGAGAACGGCGTGACAGGAATGAAGAGCTTCATCGTCAGCCACGACGGCGTTGTCTACGAAAAAGATTTTGGGCCAGCCACCCTTGATGTGTTCATAAAAATGGAGCGCTTCAATCCGGATCGCTCCTGGAAACCGGTCCCGGAGGAGTAGGGGGTCGAATTGAAAGAAATCTGTTGTCCCTGAGGAGCGTGGAGATTAATCCCGTGAAGAGAGCATCAATTTCAACTGGTCTCGCGTTAGTGGCGGCGCTTTTCACGATTTTTCTGGTGTGGGATCACAGCATCGGGGCAGCTAGCCGCGCACACAGACAGGCAGAAGGTTCGGCGAACCGCGTCGCACCCCCTCAACAACTTAGCTCTGATGGCCAAGCCTCTTTGCGCCGCATCATCAAATCCGGGAATCTCTCGGAGTTGCGCTGGCCTGACTTTAGCGACTATGACAAGCACGTGCAGAAATTCTACGAGTCGTACCAGTATTCCTTGCCTTGGGTCAGGGGAATGAAGCCAACGGCACAGGCGCAGCAGGTAATTGCGATTCTGCTGAAGGCCGAGCAAAAGGGATTGGCCTCCGAAGACTACGACGGATCGCGTTGGGGCGACCGCCAGGCGAGACTCAACCCCGCCACCGTGCAGCCATCTGAAGCAGAGGTAGTGCGATTCGATGCTGCTCTCACCGTTTGCGTGATGAGGTATGTCTCGGACCTCCACATCGGGAAGGTGAATCCGCGGCATTTTGATTTTGGTTTCGACGTCGAGGCCAAGAAATACGATTTGCCCGATTTCCTCAGAAATGATGTTGTAGATTCGTCCGACGTTGTTGGCGTCCTGGCAAGCGTGGAACCTCCCTACCCGGGCTACCAGCGTGCTATTCAAGCCTTGCAGTCTTACTCGGAGTTTGCAAAAGAATATGCTGGGAAGCTTCCTCCGATACAAAAGGCGATCGCACCGGGCGACTCCTATTCAGGGGTCCCACAGCTGATCAAATTGCTCCGGCTGGTGGGCGATCTGCCTGCCGACGCGAGCGTTGCAGGCGATGGAGCGGTCTATCAAGCTTCACTAGTAGACGCAATCAAGAGCTTTCAGCGCAGGCATGGCCGAACACCGGATGGGCGAATCACGGCGCAAACCTTAGCCGATCTTGATGTTCCTCTCACAAATCGAATCCGCCAGATGCAGCTTACTCTCGAACGCTGGCGGTGGTTACCGGTTAGTCTCGACTCAACACCCATCGTGGCCAACATCCCCGAATTTCGCCTCCGCGCATACGATGAAAATTACAAGGTCATGCTCTCGATGAATATCGTGGTGGGCAAAGCATATCGCCACGACACCCCCGTATTCAGCGACACAATGGAATACATCGTATTCCAGCCATACTGGAATGTTCCGTATTCTATCTCCAAAGCTGAATTCCTCCCCCTCGTCGCTCGCGATCCCGATTACCTGGCGAAAAAGGGATTCGAGGTGGTGAGCAGAGACAACGGTATGGTCACGTCGGGAGCAGTGACGAAGGATATGTTCGCGCAGCTCCGGACCGGGAAACTGTACATCCGGCAAATGCCAGGTCCTAAGAACTCACTCGGACTCGTGAAGTTTATCTTCCCGAATAGCTCCAACGTGTACATGCACGATACGCCCGCGCAGGAATTCTTCGCAAAGTCGCGTCGGGATTTCAGTCACGGCTGCGTGCGCCTGGAAAAGCCGGCCGACCTGGCTGTGTGGGTCCTGAAGGGGAATCCAGGCTGGGACTCGGATAGCGTCCGCGCGGCAATGAATGGAACGCCAAATCAGCAGGTGAATCTGACCCATCCGATTCCAGTACTAATCGTATATGGCACTGTCGTCGTAACTGAGGACGGAATCGTTCATTTTTACGATGATATCTACGGGCACGACGCTGCGCTAGAAAAAGTTCTTGCGAAGGGTTATCCGTATCCTGGTCAATCGCCGACCAAGAACGTGAGAGGGAAGTCCAAGAACACATTGTCGAACGCGGTCGAAATCCCCGTGAATGAAGTTCGAATGAGGATAGTAGCCACACCGCCGCGAGCAGGGCAACAGAGAAGCCTTTCGCAGTTCGAGCGTGTCTATGGCTTCGGCCTGATGTGAAGACTTTTTTTTGGCGAGCTAGCAACCCTCTCCAGAAAGCTAATTTATGAATATTGACAAAATGGTTTAGTCTTCGGGGCCACAGCGTTGTATAAATGCGGTGCAACAGGGGACCTTTGCTGGTCGGGGTGTCGGTATGCCCTGCAGGTCATGCGGATCAGTCAACCAAAGTAAGTTCAGTGGGGAGATGGGCATTCATGTTCCCGGCATGAAAAACGTCAACCAGCCCATCGTATGGGTATTTTCAGAGATTATGGTTTGTCTGGATTGCGGAACTGCGGAATTTGCTCTGTCAGAAGCGGAACTGCGCGAACTCGCAAAGAGCAAGGCCGCTGAGACAGGTTAAACCACAGAGTTGAGTCTTACTATCTCACTGAGAATGAACAGCTGAGTGTTCCGCGCAGATGCTTTGGAAATCGTGCTCGTTTTCCTCGCCGTGAAAGCCGTTCAATGGATATGCACACAGGACATCTATTTCGTATGTTTTGGATAGGTCGTTGCAAACTTGTTCTATCCGAATCGCCGCATCCGCTGCGCCTGCGGCGTGCAAGAGCGCCACGCCTTCACCGCACACAACAACCCGAGGCTGTTCGGATCTCGCTGCTTTGACAGCTGATTCGATCAAGCCACCAAGGCCACCGAAATATCGAACCGGATCAAGCAGACCATCAACCATGACGTTTGAGAGCACGTCGGCAGCGTCCAATGGAACGTAGGTACCTTGTTGAACGGCGCCGTCTGTATCCATGCCCTCTGCCTTCAATCTCAAAAGCAGACTATCGCGGTGCGACTTCGTAGCGAGCACAATAGCCGCATCGCCGGCCTTAAGGGCAACAGCAATGAAGCGCGCAAAAGTGTCTAGAAAGACTGTGTCATCCGAATAGAACAAGACTTCATGGCGGTGAGGGACCTCTTCCTCTGAGGTTTCGGCGAATTCGTGGCCTTTTAAGCTGCGGCTGACAAATTGTCTATCCCGCAGAGCAGCTTTGATAGCAGGCAAAAGATCACTTCGGACATCTGTCTTATAAACGTAACCCTGGGCGCCGGTGCCCAAAGCTGCCTGCACGACTTCGGGATCATTGTCCTGACTTAGGAAGACTATTTTGGAGCTAGGGGAGAGTTTTCGTATCCGCCGGGCTGCGTCGATTCCATTCAGCTTCGGGAGACCGATGTCCAGCACAATCAAGTCCGGCTTCAATTCTTCGGCCTTCTGAATGGCTTCTAGCCCATCCGCAGCCTCGGCAACGACTTGCCATTCTGGCCGTGTCTTAAATAGCGAACGGACATGGCGTCGCCAATCCTTGAAATCGTCAGCTAAGAGAACTCGAATAGATGACAAAAGTATCGCTCCGTTTCCGTTCTTGATAGAAACACACCGCGTGCAAATTAGTTGCACGAATCTTCCCAAGTCCCGTGGAGGAATGATTCAGGCACGCTCATCGTGTCACGGCGCACCGCCTAGTGAGAACTAACTCCAATCTCATTTTACCTTTTCCAGCAACGCCGTTACGGCCCAGCCATAAACGCGGTTACATGACGCGCGTTAAAAGGCCGTGCAGAAATCCTGGAAAACCCTCTAAAGCCCTTCCGGCACCTCCATTTGCGCATAGACCGCCGCAAGTCCGATAAGTTTCGATCAGCTTGGTTTGAGCACTAGTATCGTGGCCGGTGCGATGTCGCTGTCCTTGAGCTGCTGGGAGTTGCTTTCGAGCAACGAGCAAGCTGAACCCATTTCGCTGGCCTGCCGCGGCTGTCACGGCAGACGCCAAAGATGGCAACGGTTGCACAGACCGCTGTCTCAGCGAGCCTTCAATTTGTGCAACTACTGTGCGACGCACACAACAACAATAATAAGGATAAACAGCCAGTTGGTGTACCGGGACATAAATCTCCCGGTCTCAAGCAGTTAGCAGGGTTGTTTCGTCCTCTTTGCTTCACTCGCTACTGATCGTTTTCCTCCGCAACGGCTTAGCAAATTCCCGATTCCACACGCTGTCGTTCGGAACTCAATAGGTTACGGTCGGATGAGTTGCCTCCTTGTTAGGCAAAGAGCCACTGTTCGGGAGCAATTGTGCGACGATTGTGCAACCGGAATTTCAACGGTTTGTCACGCCGATGTACGCCCACCCGCAGGCGCTAACGATGGAGTATCCTGCGGATGTGCGATCCTCCTAGGCGTCGCCCGGAAGTGCTCCAGCCTCAACTCAGGCGCGTTGGTCGGTACTAATCCGACCGGTGAGCCGATAACTTCCCGGTTGCCCGTCATCCGCCCAGAATCTGAAACCAACCAGTCCGGGTCGTGAGCGCATCGCCTGTTGACCGAGCGCGTCTCGTCCGGCCAGATTCAAAGGGCGCTGTCGTCGCTCCTCGCGGACAATCAAGATATTCAAAACTCCGGTGACCACTATGAACACCCCAACCCAGGAAGTAATCGCGATCACTTGTGTAACGCCCTGTTACAGCAACTGCCGAAATGATGTGGAAAGGATCGCTGCGGTTTACGCATGCAGGCCAACGATCCGCGCGGCACAGGCCGAGGAACCCGGGCGTCATTGGCCTTTTGCCGTCTTTTGTCCGACGGCCAGCTTGTAGGCTACGTAGTATTTGTAAATGTTTCGGACGTAGGTGACGGTCTCTTGCCCGATGTCCTGGGCGGCTATTAGTTCAACGTTTTCGAACCAGATATCAGGATTGAGTCCGCTTTCTGCGGCCCGCTTGCGCAGGCGGGCGACGCGGGTCGGGCCGGCATTGTAGCTGGCAAAGACGAACATCGTGCGGTCCACGGGATTCAGCTTGCGGTCATTGAAATAGGTGTCGGCGATGTTGCGCAGGATCTTAACGCCGGCGTGAATGTTGGCGTCGGCTACGCCCACGTTGGCGATGTTAATGGGTGAGGCGGCGGCGTATTTGGGCATGACCTGCATGATGCCCACCGCGCCCCGCGGGCTGCGCACGTTCTGGTTCAGCATGGATTCCTGGTAGCCCTGTGCGGCCAGCATTAGGTAATCAAAATCGTATTGCGCGGCATATTTCTGAAATAGCGCAATGGTGGCGCGAAACTTTTCCATCTCTTTGCCGGAGGTGGAATTTTTCACCCACTTGGTATTCTTCAGGTAGCGACGCAAGATCGTGTTTCCGAAAGACGTACCAACTCTATGGTTGGCGACGAATTCATCGAGAAGCTGTTTGAGCTGGGGATTGTTCTTGCGCATGACCAGCGCGGTTTGTCCCTCGGTGACGAGCGGCACGTCGGGATGCGCCCTCAAGTTATCGAAGACCTTTGACCACAGTTCAGCGCGCTCCCGCGTAGTGATGGTGGCGGGGACGAGGTCGGCGTTGACCATCTGGACCAGATCGTCGTCGCTGAGATTCTTGTCTGCTTCCCGAACGTGTATGGGCGTCTTGCCTGCTTTCTGCAGCGAGACGTTCAACTTCCGAAGTTCCTGGTAGGCGATCGTAAGCGGATTGACATAGATTTCCTTCCCTGCAAGTTCGTCAAGGGTAGAAAACGAGCCGAACCCGGGTCCGCTCACTACGATCCAGGTCACGTTGGTCTGGATAGGGGCGGAAAATGCAAACCGCTTCTCACGCTCAGCAGTGACAGCAATGGCGTTCGCGACGAAGTCGCCCATTCCTTCGCTAAGGGCGGCTTCCAGTTGAGACGGTGCGACCGGCAGATATGTGACTTTCAGCTGCACGGGTCCAGTCTTAAGCTTCTTGTTGGCAAACCTCTGGAACTCTTCCAGCGATTCATAGATGGCGCCTCGGGGCCGCCCCTTGTCATAAAAGAAGCCGACGGGATTAAGAATGACAAGCGCGCGGATGTTGTGCCTCTTCACCATTTCATCGAGATCGCCGGTGTGCTGCTCGAAGTGAAGCGGTAAGAACAGAGTATTCGTCGCGGTGGACGATGTCGGACCGGAGGCAGGTTGCGGCGTAGCTTCTTTTTTGCCGCAGGCAATCAGCAGCAACGCAACACACACAATGGCGAGCAGGAGAGCCCGCAGGGATGAATTCAGCTCTGTGAACATACTTGTCCCCAGATCAGCCTAACAAACCCGCCGAAGATTGTTAGCGAAAAATCGCGATAACTCTCATAAACCCGGAATCCGCTCGTCATTGGGCGGTTGGTTGGCTACTCAGAACTGATCTCGAACAGGATAACGAATAGAGCCTAAGTCCCTCCATGAGAAGGCCGGTGGATGTCAAGGCACACGGTTGAACCGACAGGGCTAATCGGAGAAGTTGATTTGAGACAGCGCTCTTACCATTATAAAACATAACTTATACGTACAGATAGGGCGACCGACAGTCTGCCTCTAGAGAAATCCTAGCAACTTCAAAGGGAATCTATACAATGGCCCTGCCTACCCCTTCGCTTGTTATCCCTGAGCAAGTACGAAGTTGTCTTGGAGCAACGACGGCAGCACGCTGAGCAAGTAACATTCTGGGTGTTAGTTCAGCTCAGCCGGTCATACTTCGACTCGGAGGAAACGGTTTGCAACTTTCGACAGTCCGTATTCTGGTTGTGGATGATTTCGAGATGTTTAGACAATTCGTAGTCGAGGTGTTGGGGAAAAGACCGGAATTGCAGGTCGTGGGCGAATCATCCGACGGGCTGGAAGCGCTTCAGAAGGCGGTAGAATTGCGACCGGATTTGATTCTGCTAGACATCGGCCTCCCGAGCCTGAACGGAATTGAAGTTGCTCGGCAAATGCGGAGCCTTGTCCCAGAATCCAAAATCATCTTCTTGACGCAAGAATCTTCTTCCGACGTGGTACAAGAGGCCCTCAGCTTGGGCGCACGGGGCTACGTCGCTAAGAAAATGTTACTGACCGACCTTTTCGCCGCCGTGAAAATTGTCCTCTCGGGAATGACGTTTGTCAGTAACTTATAGGCGACTGCCAATTTTAACTTCCGACGTGAGACGCAACTCCGCTACTGAGTGCTACACCGCCAGCACTCGACTCCATAACGGAGCTAATTTCCAGAGCGTGCGCGATAGAAGCCAATTCGCTTTCCGGAACGGTGAAGTGAGAGCAGCCGCAATCCAAGCAAACCAGAAACTTCGCGAATACCCAAACGCCGGGTTTGTCCAGATTCTTGTGACCGGAGAAATGGATGACCATTTCCGCGGTGAGGTCTGCCTGATTACCCGACCTGCATAATAGACAAGACATAAGGGGCCTCCGTGCGAGGATTAAAGATACCTATAAACTCTGGCGCGAGAGAGAGAAGGAAGGTTTGTTTTATATACTTCTGATCGGCTTTCTATGCAAGTAAAAATCCATAAACGAGGTTGAGTGGACGCCGCCGAGTGCGGCGTCCACCTCTCTGGCTTTCTCCCAAGCTCCCGGCTAACGTGGTGGATTCAATAGGTCGATACAACACTAAGGCAAAATTCTTGTCAGGGCTCTAGCGGCTGAGGACAGGCGACTTGGCCTGAATCACGCGAAAAATCCCTCTGGCTAAGGTTGCATCGAGCATAGCCAGTTAGGCGAGCAATCTATTAGGAACTATTTTGGGTTCAACCATTTAGGAAGTGTTGCATCGACTGGTTGAACCGACAGTGCCAACCGGACAAGGAGCGCTCCGCCAATCCACCTTTGGTGGCTTAGCCGTGGTGGTGCAGTTGTTCCTTGTGATGATGGCCGTGGGTAGAGCGAAAGAACCTCCCGTCGCAGGCCGCGCAGCGATAAGGATTTTGGAACATCACAAGGTGCCGGAACCAGTCTTTTACACCGTTTCTTTTCGACCGGAAGAAGTGTTTGCCGCCGCAATACGGACAACTAGAGGATGGAGTCTTCATGTCAAATTCTCTTTAGCTGGATAACCCATGTTATACGACTGGCGCCCCCCGGCAAGCCCCACCCCTTGGTAAGGTCCGATGGCACTACGCCGACATGCGTTGGCGTGCCGCTGATTGCTTACTGCGCTGAGCGTCAAGAAACCAGAGGCTGAAATTGTGAGTGCCGATCTGAAAGGTGACACCTGTCAAATTGACTAGTCTCGCTACAGCCTGCCTCGGCGCCGGTGGGAGGCTTGGGTACGTTTTTTGCCGACCCCGCGGTTTAGACTCTCTTCTTCAAACCCCGGTTAACGCGCCAACAGGAGAAGTGAACTACTGGGCCCAGACTTGACTCGGGCAATTTACAAAGACAACCAGGAGCAGAAGATTGCTTTCTTTTCCAAAAAAGTGACGCTACCGCTCACGTTGGGACTCCTCATCGACACCAGCGGCAGCGGGCGGAATCGCCTGGGAGCTGAGCAGGAAGCCGGGATCGGGTTCCTGGAGCGAGTCGGCCATCACCGCAAGATTCTTGCTGTCGTCCTGGCCGGGCAAAGCGCAGTGATCCAGGGCCGCCAGGGACGGTAAAAAGCCAAACCATAGCGACCTTAGTTGCTAGCTTGGCGTCGATGGGAATACGCGTCCTATGCGTGGCTTAAAAGCGAGCTGCACTTCAGGTAGTGCTCAAGCGACTCTAGCAAGCGAGCCGGCCTCCGCATTGCACGCCGGCGTTTGGTTAAGCAGGTCCACGGGCTTCCAGCGCAAAGCCAGAACTCTCCGACCTGCAAATCATTTAGGATCGCGGATGACGAAAAACTTGTTATCGAGTTCGCGGCGAAGAGTCTGCGAGCGTTCCTCGAATAACTGTGATCGAGGCCTTTGGCAAAGTAAACGTGCCGTCTCTCGCTGCGGCTGTCGACAATCTGATTTCCGGGCCGTCAGGGTCGGCGACGCCACCTTTGATGCTGGAGTGCCATTGATATTGTTCGCTGCCAAAAGTAACGACGCTGACTTGACCAGTGAAGTGCGATCTCCCTTTTTCATTTGCAAAGACAATTCGGACTGGCTGCGGGTTGAACTGATCCTTATTAACGAGCATCAGCGACCATTCTCCGTCCGGCCGGAGCAGTGCATAGGAGGTGACGAGGGTATGTCCCGCGCCGTCCTGCACGTCGCTAGTGCTTGGGAAAACTTTGTGTTCGCCGCTACCCGGCTGAACCCACTCTTGCGTGATTAGTTTGCCTGCGAAATATTGTGAAGTAGGTTGCTGGAGTTCGTAGTCCTTGGTGGTGGTGAACATGCTGAATGTGCCCGGTGAAGTATTGTGGCAGCCAAGCGACTGCCCCAAAGGAATGTAATGGAAATAATAGACCGCTGCGCCGCCGGCTTCGAAAAATGAGCCGACAAAATCCGCCCACCAGAGTGCCGCGAAAGTATCCACGAACGATTCGTCCGATCCGGCCGCGATATTGGTTTCGGTGATGAACATCGGTACGCCCGGTGGCAAGCCATCTTCGCGCCAAACTTGAAGAATGTGGCGCGTGAGATTTGCTTCATCATATAAATCGCTCCACTGCAGCACGCAGGGATCGAAAGGATAGTGCTCAAAGGAAATGAAGGAGAGATCATTGAGGCGATTGTGTTCGCGCAAGTAGTCGAAGAATCGCCCCATCCATGAAGTCCTTCCGCGCGCATCAGGCCAGACTTCGATGTCTTTGTTTACCCCTTCAAAAATCGGCCCACCTAATTTCAGTGTGGGGTCAACTTTGTGCAGCGCCGTGGCCCATTGCAGGTACAGCGCGCCATAATCTTCCGGAAGCGTATGTTTGCCGTCGGGCTCTTCTCCCATTTCTATGTAGGAGATGGGATAACCTCTGGCCTTGAGGTACTTGATCTGCGCGACGGAATTCTCCGGCGTTTCATAAAGCATCGCGACGGGAATCATCGCCGGAAGTCCACGAGTGATGCCGCTGGTATAAAACAAGTCGAATCCGACCTGGTCGGCGCGGTCATTAATTACCGATCCTTCGTGCCACGGGTCAACGGACGAACAAAAGGTATTTGATTGCGCGCGATCCTCCGTATGCCGAATGACGTCGTGGAATTTGCCGTCGCTGGTGGTCGTCCCAACATACAGCTCCTTGATGGCATAGCCGAGGCAGTTCCGCTGGTCTTGGGAGCCATGGGTGTCGCAGGTTTCGGAAGACTCGGTCATCAGGATGCGCACCCACCGCGTGGAAAGGACGTTGCGAGCGAGTTGGAGTGTCACTTTTCCGCCTTTGCCGCTAGTGACGGCGCCTGCAGGAAATGTGACCCATGAGCCTGCGGTCGCCTGGCGCATGGGGTTGACGCCGGTCCAGTACTGGACGAGATAGCGTTTCGCGTAAGGCTCGGCCCAATCGATCTGAATCGCGTTGACGTCTTGCGCGGTTGCCAGATCCACAACAACCCATTGCGGGTGGAGCGTATCGTCTTCGCCCGTATACGCCTTCGCCAGATAAGGGTTGCTCTTCCAATAGGTCGCAGTGTCTCCGTCGGTTAGGCGTGAATAGCCGCGGCCGTCCGGCTGTGAAAATCCAGCATGAGGCAACGGATAGCCGAACGAATGGCGAATAAACTCCGTCGGCGTAGCGTCCCCAACGAAATAGCCCTTTTGTCCTGGTTCGCTCCAAGTACCCTTGGGGTTCCAGTGCCAGGCTTCAACGTACAGCTCGGTGTTTTGCCGATAGGTGACCGTTTGCCAGCCCGTCGACAAGATTCTCTTCAGGACCGGCTCTGTGAAGATCTTGTCAGTGGCCGCGAGCGGTATACGGTCGACACCCGCGCCCAGCGCTTCGGTGGGCTTAAATGAGTTCGTCGAATGACCCGGGGCGATATCCACGCGGATCGTCTGCGCTGTGGAATTGCAGTCTGTGCCGCCGAGCAGCATCGTCACAAATGCGAACTGGTAAACCGCTAGACAGGTGCGACGGAGAATTTTCATTCCAGCCTCTTGTGAAGAAGTACGTGACGACAGACCAAGGATATGAATGGATTCTTATGGCTAGAGCTTTCACCGAGGAACGAAGTGTCCAGAATCTGCGCGCTTCGTCCCTCGGCGTTCCGGGGGGTGTGTGCCGAAAAGCTAGAAATAGAGTTTGAGCGCCAACTGCAGCTCGCGAGGGCTGCCGATTGTGCTCGAGATAAATCCATAGTCGCTGGCTCCGAAGTTCGCGTTGGGGCCATCGAAATGCGGATGGTTAAAGGTGTTGAAGGATTCCGCGCGGAATTGCAAGCGCATGCCTTCGCGAACCACGCCTAGGGGGAAATCCTTGAAGAGTGACATGGAGACATCTCTCGCTCCCGGCGCTCTGACGCTGCCGAGCGTTCTTGCGGCAGTCCCGAAAGTATTGTCGGGAGTTTGCGAGAGCGCGTCAGGATTGGCGAAGTAGCTGATCCCGGTATCCGGGTCGGTAGAGTCTTGCGGGCTGCCAGAACCGCGCTTCAGCCTTCCAACCAGGTTTGGGCGCTGGCCGTAAGTCGGAATCGGATTAGAGCTGTCCAGCCCGGGAATGATCGGGCGACCGTTGTCGATGCGGACGATCCCGTTCACCTGCCATCCGCCGACAATCGCGTTCAGCACGGGATGCATCTGCTGGCCGAAATGCCGGCCCCGGCCGATTGGCAATTCGTAAACATAGCTAAACTGCAGGACGTGTGGGATGTCGTACACCGACGGAGCCCGCTCGGCGCGCAGGTCGAATGGATTCTGTACGTTAAGGGTTCCGCCGTCTGTGCTGCCACCTCCGAGCCAGGAGATGCTGTCATCCGTAGCGGAAGCATTGTCGATGGACTTGGACCAGGTGTAGGTCATCAGGAACTGCAGCCCGTTGGAGAAGTCCCTTTCTACGCGAACTTGCAGAGCGTGGTAAATGGAGTTCGCGATGGGCGGCGAGTCGCCTGAAAATGACGTGTACTGCGGAAATGGAACCATCAACTGATATTGCGATACGGTTGGGCCGGCGAGGGGACTGGTCGGATCA
>Ga0268266_10001383_pt1 | contig 29159 bp, 11 predicted proteins | sample KBSS13metaG_FD_190356 | JGI IMG/M metagenome (GOLD analysis project Ga0268266, IMG submission 190356) | Switchgrass rhizosphere microbial communities from Kellogg Biological Station, Michigan, USA - KBS S1-3 metaG (SPAdes) (version 2) | ecosystem: Host-associated > Plants > Roots > Rhizosphere... | reverse complement strand
GTACATCCTCTCGGGCCAGGACCACTGCTTCACGCACCTGCGCGTGACGCACCAGTTGTGCCTCGATCTCCCCGAGCTCGATGCGGAATCCTCGGATCTTCACTTGATCATCGTTGCGGCCCAGGAACTCGATCGTTCCATCGGCTCGCCAGCGGCCCAAGTCCCCGGTGCGGTACATCCGTGCACCACCGAACGGATCGGACACGAATCGCAGTTCGGTCAGCTCCGGTCGGTTCAGATATCCGCGCGCAACGCCCGCTCCGCCGATGTAGATCTCTCCGCTCACCCCAATCGGCACAGGCTGGCGATGGGCATTCAGCAGATAGGCCCGCAGATCCGGAATCGCAACGCCTATGGGGCTGCCGCGCCCCGACTCGATTTCTTCCCGGGAAAGAGGTCGATAGCTGACGTGCACGGTCGTCTCAGTGATGCCGTACATATTGACCAGTCGCGGTCTTTCAACGCCATTGCGCTCGACCCACGGTCGCAAGACACGAAGCTCGAGCGCCTCACCGCCGAAGATCACTTCTCGGAGTGAATGAGTATGGCTGCTCTGGGCTTGCGCATTGATGAGTTGCGCAAATGCGCTCGGTGTCTGATTCAACACCGTCACCCCCTCCTCGCACACCAGCTCATAGAAATCTCTGGGTGAACGCGCAATCAGATGCGGGACGACGATCAGGCGGCCGCCATGCAACAGGGCGCCCCAGATCTCCCACACAGAGAAGTCGAAGGCGTAGGAGTGGAATAGCGTCCACACATCTTTCTCGCCGAAGGAGAACCAACTTTGTGTGGCTGCGAACAGGCGAGTTACATTCGCATGTTCGACCATGACACCTTTAGGCTTTCCCGTGGATCCTGATGTGTAGATTACATAGGCCAGACTACGGGGGTTCGGCACTGAAACGGTCGCAGTCAGATTGTGAGGAGCCTCATCCCATACACGCTCGAAGGTGACAACGTCCAAAGAGGCTGGAGTCTGCAGTAGGCCGCGCAGGCGCTCCTGGAGGAGCAACACTCTCGGCTTCGCATCCTCGAGCATGAACTGGAGGCGTTCCCGCGGGTAGGCTGGATCCAACGGTACGTAGGCTCCGCCAGCCTTCAAGACTCCCAGGATTCCCACCACCATCTCCAGCCCGCGCTCTACACACAGCGCCACCAGCTCATCGGGGCCCACCCCTCGGCTATGTAGATAGTGGGCCAACCGGTTGGCTCGAGTGTTGAGCTCGGAATAGCTGAGTGACCGGCCTTCGTACACCACTGCCACAGCATCCGGAGTGCGCTGCGCCTGTTCCTCGAAGAGCTCGTGAATCAGCTTGCGCTGGCTGTACTCGCCGGGTTTTGCGTTGAACTGCTCCAGTATCTGGTGCCGCTCGGGGGCTGGCAGGATCGATAGCTCCGATGCCGGGCTCTGTGCGGAATCCTGTAGTGCCTGCACGAGCGACTGAGCCGCCGTACGCACATATCCAAGCAGTCGGTGCGCATTGATGCGAGGATCGGTCTCCAGCTCCAGTCGGAACCCTTGTCCCAGATCATCCACTGAGAGCGTTATTGGGTAATTCGTGCGGCCCTGGCTCTCCAGCAGCTGTACACCGGTCGCCTCCTCGAGATCTGGATTCGCATCAGCACCTGCATGCCGATAGTTCAACAGCGTGCTGAAAAGCGGCTGCGAGCTGCTAACCCCACTGCAACGCTGTGCCACGGATAGCGAAGCCTGCTCGTGACCAAGCAGCTCCACCAACTCCCGCTGTGTCTGCTGCACTAACTCCTGCACGCTGACTCCACCCAGACGCAGCCTCAACGGCAGCGTATTGATGAACATCCCCAAGATCCGCTGTGCTCCCGCTCGGCTCTGCAGCCGGCCCAGCAGTACACTTCCGAAGACCACATCCTCTCGGGCACTCGTTCCGCCCACCACCAGCCCCCACACGACATGGAACATCGTTGCCGCGCTCACCCCCAGGCGTCGTGCCTGCACGCGCACGCCCTGGGACAAAGGCAGATCCAACTCCTCGCTGGCTTCTTGTATCTCACTGCCATCGCTATGCACATCCAACAGACCAAAAGGTGCTGTAGGCTCGTCTACATCCGCCAGCTTGCCGCGGAAGAACGTTTCATCATCCTGGGCTGCCGCCTGTGACAGCGATTGAGAAACGTGATTGCGGTAGGCGATCGGCTCGGGCAGATCCGCTTCTTCGCCGCGCAGATAGGCCATTACCTCAGACAACAGAATGTCGAGGGAGCCGTTGTCGAACACCAAGTGATGGGTTCGCAGGAGCACGTACCAGTGGTCGTGCGAGTCGGCGGCAACCTGAAGCTGCAGCAGCGGCGCTGTGCGTAGGTCCAACCGTGCATTAGATCGGAGTCGTTCATGCAACTGCGCGAACTCGACTGATTCCACGGTCAGCCGCGCCTGCCGGTACACCACCTGCACGGGTCGCGGCAGTTGCTCCCACAGCACCGCTGTACGCAGCACGTCGTGGCGGTCAATTACATGCTGCAGAGCACTTACAAACTCGTCGAGCCGCTCGCGCGAGGACAGGCGCAGCAGCATCGACCGGATGTAGGTATCCGGACCCTGCTCATCCAGGAGGTGATGGAACAGCATCCCCTCCTGTAGCGGTGCCAGCGGGTAGATATCTTGGATGTTCGAAGCGCCGCCGGGTACGGTGCTCGCGACCTGATCGATCTGCGATTGATCGAGCTGTACCAGCGGCAGCATCTCGGGGGTGATTCGCTCACAGCCTGCAGCGATGAGGTTCGGCGGCACCTCCGTAACATCCGGGTGCGAGAGCTGGGTCGCCAAGTCCTTTAGCGTCGGATTGGCGAACACACGGCGGATCTGCGTGGAGAGTCCCACCCGCCGCAGCCGCTCCATCATCTGCACAATCAGCAGCGAGTGACCGCCCAGCTCGAAGAAATTGTCCTGCCGCCCGACCCTTTCCACTCCCAGCACCTGTTGCCAGACGCCGGCCAGGATCTCTTCCACCTCTCCTTGCGGAGCCTCGTACTCGCGGCTCACATAGGAATCTAACTCCGGTGCCGGCAGTGCACGTCGGTCCAGCTTACCGTTCGGTGTCAGTGGCAGACTCTTTAGTACTACGAACGCGCTTGGGACCATGTGCTCGGGCAACACGGCCATCAGGTGCTCGCGCAATGATTGTGCCGCAGGGCTCTCATCGCGACCGATCACGTAGGCCACCAAACGCTTCTGGCCTGGCGCATCCTCTCGGGCCAGGACTACTGCTTCGCGCACCTGCGGGTGTCGTAGCAACAGCGCCTCGATCTCTCCGAGCTCGATGCGAAATCCCCGGATCTTCACTTGGTCATCGTTGCGACCGAGGAACTCGATCGTTCCGTCCGCCCGCCAGCGGCCCAAGTCGCCGGTGCGGTACATCCGTGCACCGTTGAACGGATCGGGCACGAATCGCTGCTCGGTTAGCTCCGGTCGATTCAGATATCCACGTGCGACGCCGGCTCCGCCGATGTAGATCTCTCCGCTCACTCCAATCGGTACAGGCTGGCGATGGGCATCCAGGATGTAGATCTGAGTGTTCGAGATCGGACGGCCGATCGGCAGACCTTCAACACGTGGATCGTACTGATAGGTCGACGCGCAAACGGTGATCTCGGTCGGTCCATAGGCATTGATAAAACGCCTGCCTGCTCCCCATCTCTCAGCAAGGGAGACCGGGCACGCCTCGCCTCCGACGAGGAGGGTTCGTAATTCGAGGCCTTCTGAAGACGGCAGCGCACCGAGCGCAACCGGGGGCAAAAGGGCATGCGTGATCTTGTGCTTGCGGAGGGTATTCAACAGCGGCTCACCTGGAGTGAGATCCTCCCTGGACGCAAGGTATAAGCACGCGCCATGGCTAAACGCCATGAGAAATTCCCAGTCAGATGCATCGAAACTGATCGAAGCAAACTGCAGCACCCGGCTGTCCGATCGCAAGTTGAGACCGGGGATATGTGCATGCGCCAGGTTGCAAAGACCCGCATGCTCAACGAGGACTCCCTTCGGCGTGCCTGTTGATCCGGATGTATAGATGACGTAGGCCAAATTGTGTGACCGCAGATTGAGAGGGGCCCCATCGATATTTTCAAGCGACTCCAGGGCAATCTGCGCCCAGTCCCCGTCCAGAGAAAGGGATTCGTTCGAGCGAATCGGCAGAGCAGAGCGCAAGCCTTCCAGAGTCAGAATCACCCTCGGCGCGGCATCCTCCAACATGAATTGGAGACGCTCCGGTGGATACGCCGGATCCAGCGGCACATAGGCGCCGCCGGCCTTCAGCACTCCCAGCATGCCTACAACCATCTCCACACTTCGCGTCACGCAAAGCGCCACCAACTGATCGGGCCCTACTCCCTGACCACGCAGATAGTGCGCCAGCTGATTCGCACGGGCATTCAGCTGCGCATAGGTCAGTGACTGTTCCTGGTACACGAGCGCCATTGCATCCGGTGAGCGCTTAACCTGCTCCTCGAATAACTCGTGAATCAGTTTGTGCTTCGGATAGTCGAGCTGCGTGGCGTTGAATTGCTCCAATACCTGCTTCCGCTCTTCCGGCGGCAGGATCGGAAGGGCCAACGCGAGGCTCTGCGGGTTCGATTGGAGCGCCTGTACCAGCGACTGCACTGCTGTGTAAACATATCCGAGCAGGCGGCGAGCATCGATCCGAGGATCGGTCTCGATCCTTAAGCGGAACATAGCGCCCAGATCATCCACTGAGAGTGCGATCGGGTAGTTCGTGCTGCCCTGACTCTCCAGCAATCGCACACCCGTTGCATCTGTCAGCTCTGAATCGACATCCGCACCGGCATGTCTAAAGTTCAACAACGTGCTGAAAAGCGGCTGTGAGCTGGTCACGCCACTGCAGCGTTGCGCTGTCGCTAGGGATGCCTGCTCGTGAGCGAGCAGGTCCACCAACTCTCGCTGCGTCTGCTGCACCAAGTCCTGAGCCGTTACGCCGCTCAACCGCAATCTCAACGGCAGGGTGTTGATGAACATACCCAGTATCCGTTGTGCTCCTGTCTGGCTTTGCATGCGGCCTAGCAACACACTGCCGAAAACCACATCCTCACGCGCGCTCGTGCATGCGACCACGAGGCCCCAGGCGACGTGGAACATCGTAGCGGCACTCACGCCCAGACGTCGTGCGTGCTCGCGCACGGCCTGGGACAAAGGTAGATCCAACTCTTCGCTGACTTCCCGTACCTCACTGCCATCGCCGTGCACATCCAATAGTCCGAATGGCGCCGTCGGCTCTTCCACATCCGCAAGCTTCGCGCGGAAGAACGCCTCGGCATCCTGCGCCGCCGCCTGAGACAGCGCCTGGCCCACGTGATTTCGATAGGCAACCGGCTCGGGCAAGTCCGCACCTTCTCCACGCAAATACGCCATCACCTCAGACAACAGAATCTCGAGCGAGCCGTTGTCGAATACCAAATGATGGGTTTTCAACAGTGCATACCACTGGTCGTGCGCATCGGCAGTTACCTGCAGCTGTAGCAGTGGGGCCTTGCGTAGATCCAGGCGCGCGTCGGATCGGAGTCGAGCTTGGAGCTGTGCGGGAACGTCTGCTGTTTCGTCCACCTCGACTGACTCGACGACGAGATGCGCCTGCCGGTACACCACCTGCACGGGTCGCGGCAATTGCTCCCACAGCACCGCTGTGCGCAGCACATCGTGGCGGTCGATCACCATCTGCAGAGCGCTCACGAATTCATCGAGCCGCTCGCGCGAGGACAGCCGCAGCAGCATCGATCGGATGTAGGTATCCGCACCCTGCTCATCCAGCAGATGATGGAACAACATTCCTTCCTGCAGTGGTGCCAGCGGATAGATGTCTTGGATGTTCGATGCCCCGCCGGGCACGGTACGGACGATCTGATTGATCTGCGATTGATCGAGCTGCACCAGCGGCAGCATTTCAGGGGTGATCACCTCGCAGCCTGCTTTGATCAGGTTGGGTGGTACGACCGGTGCCTCTGTTTCGGGGCGCGTCAATATTGCGGCCAAATCCTGCAGTGCCTGGCTGGCAAATACCTGCCGGATCTGTGTCGAGAGCCCCACTCGTCGCAGGCGCTCCATCATCTGCACAATCAGCAGCGAGTGACCGCCCAGCTCGAAAAAATTGTCCTGCCGCCCGACCCGTTCGACTCCCAGCACCTGCTGCCAGATCCCGGCCAGGATTTCTTCCACTTCTCCTTGCGGAGCCTCGTACTCGCGGCTCACATAGGAATCCGACTCCGGCGCCGGCAGTGCACGTCGGTCCAACTTCCCGTTCGGGGTCAGTGGCAGACTCTCGAGTACTACGAACGCGCTCGGGATCATGTGCTCGGGCAGCACGGCCTTCAGGTGTTCGCGCAGAGATGGTGCTGAGGGAATCTCATCTCGGCCGACAACGTAGGCCACCAGGCGCTTCTGGCCGGGTACATCCTCTCGGGCCAGGACCACTGCTTCACGCACCTGCGCGTGACGCACCAGTTGTGCCTCGATCTCCCCGAGCTCGATGCGGAATCCTCGGATCTTTACCTGATCATCGTTGCGGCCGAGGAACTCGATCGTTCCATCGGCTCGCCAGCGGCCCAAGTCCCCGGTGCGGTACATCCGTGCACCACCGAACGGATCGGACACGAATCGCGGTTCGGTCAGCTCCGGTCGGTTCAGATATCCGCGCGCAACGCCTGCTCCGCCGATGTAGATCTCTCCGCTCACTCCAATCGGCACAGGCTGGCGATGGGCATCCAAGATGTAGATCTGAGTGTTGGATATTGGGCGGCCGATGGTCGGTGCAGTCGGCCACAGATCAGGATTTCCAACCAACTCCAGGCTCGTCACTACGTGAGTCTCGGTCGGCCCATAGTGATTGTGGAGCTGAGCGGTTGTCAGCTTGCGGAAGAATTCCACGATCTCAGGACTGATGCGCAACTGCTCGCCGGCAGTGATCACCTCTCGCAGGCTCTCAGGCACGCGGCCCGTCCACCGACTCGACTCGGCAATCGCCTGTAGCATCAAAGGCGGGACAAATAGTCTTTCCACCGATGCCCTGCTCAACAGATTCATGAGCTCCCGGGCGTCCCGCCGGACCCATTCGTCGAGCACGACCAGCGTGCCGCCTGTGCACAACGTGGAGAACGTCTCCTGGAAAGCGACATCGAAGCTCAGCGCAGCGAATTGAAGGACACGCTTTCCCGGGATCTCACCGAACTTGCGGCGATGCCATTCGATCAAGTTGACCATGGCGCGATGAGGCATCCCTGTACCCTTTGGGCGCCCGGTCGACCCGGAAGTGTAAATGACGTAGACGAGAGAATCGGAAGTTGGCCTGGGCAGGACAGTCGCGTGGTCGTCGACGACTGAGGGCACCTCGTCCATCAATACGAGATTCGCACCAACGGCCGGTAACGTAGCTCTCAAATGTTTCTGTGTCAGCACGATCTGAGGCGCCGCGTCCTCGAGCATGTCGCGCAGACGCTCAGGCGGATAATTCGGATCTAACGGAAGGTACGCACCGCCCGCCTTGAGAATTCCCAACAGACCAACCACCATATCCAAGCCACGCTCGACGCATATTCCGACAGGCTGGTCTGGTCGCACACCTTTCGCTCGTAGGAAACGCGCCAGCGTGTCGGCTCGGGTATCGAGATCGAGGTACGTCAGCGATCGATCTCCATGAGTGACCGCGTAAATCTCCGGTCCCCGAGCAACCTGCTGCTCGAACAGCTCATGGATCAGACATTCGCTCGGATAAGGGACACTGGTTGAATTGAATCCCCGCAGGACTTGCTGCCGATCTGCTTCCGGCAGAATCCGCAAGTTGCCGACGAGCTCATACTCTGCCGCCGAGAGACTCTCCAGCAGCACCTCGAAGCACTGCAGCCATCTCTCAACTGTCGAACGGTCAAACAGATCTTCCGCGTAATCGAGCCCGCCAACGATGCGTCCATCCCGCTTTTCCAAAGTCAGCAACAGGTCGAACAGCGCTGGTTCGTCCACGGGGTCTTCCAGACTGCTGGATAAGCCCGGCATTCCCAAATCCGCTGGAGCAGCGTTCTGCAGCACCAACATCACCTGAAAAATCGCATGGTGACTCAGGCTGCGCTGCGGCCTCAGTGCTTCAACGATCCTCTCAAACGGTACATCCTGGTGACCATGAGCATCGAGCGTTATCTGCTTGACGCGCTTCAGAAGATCCTGAACCGGAAGATCATTATCTACCTCTACACGCAGCGTCAGCGTATTCACAAAGAAACCGATCAGGCCCTCGACCTCCGAGCGCTGCCGATTGGCGACGGGGGTTCCGACCACGATATCCCGCTGACCACTGATTCTCGCCAGGAAAATCGCCCAGGCCGCATACAACCCCATGAACAAGGTCATCCCCTGCTTTTGCGCAAGATCTTCGAGCGCCTGTGTTACTCGCGCATCGAGTGCAACTTCCAACTTCCTGCCGCGGTACGTCTGGACTGGTGGACGCGGCCGATCCGTCGGCAGTTCCAGTAACGCCGGTGCGCCTTCCAATTGCGCTCGCCAGTAGTCGAGTTGCTGCTCGAGGATCTTCGCGTCGAATCTCTGCCTCTGCCACTGCGCGTAGTCGGCGTACTGAACCGGCAGCGGTGCCAGTCGCGCACTTCGGCTCTCCAGGCACGCCACATAAAACTCAGGCAGCTCGCGCAGAATCACTCCAACGGACCAGCCGTCGGAAATGATGTGATGAAGAGTGATGAGAAGCAGGTGCTCGTGCTGATCGATGCGCAGCAGCCGACCCCGAAACAGCGGTCCCGACTCGAGATCGAAACCCTGACTTGCTTCCTCGGCTTGCAGTTGGCGAACGCGGGCAGCACGATCAACCGGCTGGCGGTCACTGAGATCCACTACCGGCAGATCGAATCCGCGGCTTGCAAAGATTCGTTGACTGGGCTCGCCGTCTTTGGTTACGAAGACGGTGCGGAGCGTTTCATGACGCTCAATGAGTCGATTGATCGCGGATTCCAAAGCGGGAATGCTCAGATCTCCCTGCAAACGCAGCGCCATCGGTACGTGATAGATACCGCGTCCTTCCTCCAACTGACATACAAACCACATCCGCTGCTGCGCCCAGGATGTCGGCATGTGGCTGACATCATCACTGTAGTCGCGAGCTACAGGGGCGATTTTTTCAGACTTGCGGGCCTTGGCCTCGAGCAGCAGGTTTAGCAGCTGGGCTTTTTCCTTCGTCAGCTTCCCTAGTCTCTCGTCCGTTGGAAAAGGGGCATCATTCATAATCCATCTCCGACAATAGCGTCACATGGGCGGATTGAGATCAATCCACCGCGGTCATATTTTTAAAAGGGATCGAATCCGCTACGAGTCAGGTGCTGTTGAATCGCGCAGGCCTGTCGCCGGATAGTCGGTTCTCAACGGTGTGAGCGTCGTCCATGGTCAACCCCCTCCTGGATACCCAAGTTGCCGGCGCGAAGCTGGTCAATCAGCTCCAGGGCTGCTTCCTGAGAAAGTGAAGACACCTGATCCAGCAGATCGTCCAACTCTGCGTCGCCGTTCGCAAGCGCACTCGCGAGCCGCGCACTGCGCAACTCGCCTACATGCTCCGCAAGTGATTTCAGAGATGGACGCTCAAACAGCACCGCCAGCGGCATGTGCAGTGACAATGCAGAACGTACCCGCACCAACATCTGCATGGCGGACAAGGAGTGGCCGCCCAGCTGGAAGAAATCATCATGGCGGCTCACCTGAGCGGTGCCCAGAACGGACCGCCAGATTTCCGCAAGCAACTCCTCAACCTCGCCGAGAGGCGGCTCGTACTCGCGACTCGAACGATCAGCCCTTGCGGGACCCGGAAGGGCGCGACGATCAACTTTGCCGTTCGGCGTGAGCGGGAAATCTTCAAGAACGACAAATGCCGCCGGAATCATGTACGCAGGGAGGGAAGCAGAAAGATACTCGCGCATCGTGTTCGCGTTGACAGCAGCGCCGGCGGCTGACTGAAGCGTCATGTAGGCCACCAGTTGCTTCTCACCAGGCTCATCATTGCGAGCCAGGACGGCCACTTCCCGAACTTGCGGATGTTGACCCAACCGCGCTTCTATTTCGCCCAGCTCAATGCGAAAGCCTCGAATTTTCACCTGATCATCGTTGCGGCCGAGATACTCGAGTACGCCGTTGGATTGCCAGCGCCCGAGGTCCCCGGTTTTGTACAAGCGACCGCCGGCCTGAGTGCCGAAGGGGTCAGGTATGAAGCGATCCCGGGTCAGGTCGGGCCGATTCAGGTAGCCTCGGGCGACACTGGGACCGCCAATATAGATTTCGCCTGTCACCCCGATCGGGGCGAGCTGCAGATGGCGATCGAGCACATACAGGCTCACATTCGCGATCGGCATGCCAATCGGTACTGTGGACCCCTGAGCCCAGTCGCGCGGTATGTCACATACACAGCAGCCAACGACCGTTTCCGTTGGCCCGTACTCGTTAACGAGCCGGACCTGCGGCCATAGCGAGCGCCACAGCCGGACAGTGGCGGGGGAAAGAGCCTCGCCGCCGATAACAAAGACTCCCACATTGCAGGGTGGAGTCGGAGTGAGATCGCGCAGGCGTTCGCCCAACAGCTGCAGGTGTGCTGGCGAAATCTTGATGACGCTCAGGTCGCGTGGCTGCTGCAGAAGCGACTCGAGATCCTCTATCTCGCGACCGTCCTCGACGAGGAAGACTGTGCCGCCGGTGAGCAGAGGACAATAGAGACTGGTTATCGTCGCGTCGAAAGCGAGCGGAGAACTGACCACACCCAGCTGTCCTGGGGACGGATCATATGTACGCACAGCCCACAGGAGATAATTCAGCAATTGGCGATGCTCTATCAGCGTGCCTTTGGGGGTCCCCGTCGATCCGGAGGTGTAAATGAGGTACGCGAGGTTCGTAGGAAGCAGACCGCAGCGGCCCAAGTTCCCCTGTTCCATCTCCAGTAGTCGCGTAGGAGGCTGGTCGAGGGATACGATCTCACCGTCAAACAGAGGGATCTGCTCACGAAGGCGAGAGCTGGTCAGCAACATTCGAGGCGCTGCGTCCTCGAGGATGAATGCCAGTCGCTCCCGTGGCCAGCCTGAATCGAGAGGCAGGTAAGCCGCGCCCGCTTTCAGAATCCCGAGTAAGGCAATGACCATCTCCGGTCCGCGCGACATAAATATGCCGACCAGATCATCGGACCCCAAGTTGGCCGCTCGCAGATACCCGGCAACCTGGTTTGCGCGAGCGTTCAACTGAGCGTAGCTCAATGGTTGATCCCGGTAGATCATGGCCGTCATCGATGGAGTGCGCTCCGCCTGCTCCTCAAACAGCTCATGAGCCAGTTTGTCCTGAGAGAAGTTGGCGTGGGCGGAGTTGAATCCGATCAGTCGACACCGTTCTTCTGCCGGCAAGACCGACAAACGTGCGACTGCGGTATCGGGCGCTGCCGCGAGCGCCTCAACCAGAGAGCGCAAGACCACACAGATGTAATCGAGTATCCGCTCCGGTTGAATGAGGTGAATCGTCTGGGCCGTAACCACAAACCCGGTTTCCTGATCATCTACCGAAATCGTAATCGGGTAGTTGGTTCTCTCCTGAAACCCGACGATCTGCACACCCGGCACGACGGTGTAATTCTCCGATTCCTTATAGGGTCCGCTGTGCAAATAGTTGAGGAGAGTATTGAACAAAGGCGTAGTCCCGATATTGACGGCCTGCTGGGCCTGCGCCAACGAGGCGTGCTCGTGACTCAACAGCTCGATGAGCTCGCGATGCGTGCGCTCCACCAATTCGGCTGCACTGACTCCTGCCAGTCTGATCCGCAAGGGCAGCGTGTTAATGAACATGCCGATTGCCTGCTCGCCCGCGGCCAGACCTTGCAGGCGCCCCGACAGCACGCTGCCGAATACGACATCGTCCAGGCCGCTGGCGCGAGCGACAATCAGCGCCCAGGCAGCATGAAAGAGCGTTGCGGGGCTCACTGAAAGCAAGCGAGCCTGTTCGCGCAACCGACTGGACAGTTCGGACGGCAGCGATCGATTGCTCTGTAGAATACTGGCGCTATCGGCTTTGTTATCTACCAGATCGAATGCGGCGGCATGACTGGGGATGGCATCTAACTTCGCACGGAAAAAATCAGCCGCGTCATGGGTGCGCGCGTAGTGCAGGACGCGGGCGATGTGATTGCGATAGGGCACGGGCTGAGGCAACTGCGCCGATTCACCGCTCAGGATCGCGGCGAGTTCCTCCAGCAGAATGTCCAAGGACTCGTGGTCGCAGATGAGATGATGAAACTGCAATAGACCGTAGCAGGCACTCGCATCCGCTTGCGGCACGACCTTCAGATTCATCAACGGCGGCTTGCGAAGATCGATCTTCTGTATACCGGGTCGCATGAGGTCGCGGAGCTGCACGAGCGGATCTGGAGCCGCCTGCAATTCTTCGATCTGCATCGGCGCACGACTGCAGACGAATTGAATGGGTCGCGCTGTCTGGTCCCACAGGAATCCGGTGCGTAGAGCGTCGTGACGATCAATGATCATCTGGACGGCGCTGATGAATCTCTCGAGGTGTTCGCGCGAATCAAAGCACCAAAGCAGCGACAGGACGTAGGTGTCTCCGCGATGCTCATCCAGGAAGTGGTGGAACAGGATGCCTTCCTGCAGCGGCGCGAGCGGGTAGATCTCCTGTATGTTGGCTGCGCCGCCGTGCACGCCCCTTGCGATCCAATCGAGTTGCGACGGCTCGATCTCTACTAAAGGGATCTGCGGCTCTGTGGCATCCAGCCGAACCAGACGCTTCGCCAGAGCCGCAACGGTTGGATTGCCGTAAACATCCGCTGGCTCAGTGGTAAAACCGGATGCTCTCAGACTCTGAACCACTCGAGAGATCTGCAGCGAATGACCTCCCAACTCGAAGAAATTGTCGTGCCTGCCGACGCGCTCCAGTTTCAGAGTGTTCTGCCACGTTTCGGCGAGCACCTTCTCTGTCGCATTGACCGGCGCCTCGTACAGATGGCTCACCCGATCCATCCGGCCGGGGGCCGGCAGCGCGCCACGATCTACCTTACCGTTGGCTGTTAGAGGGAAACGGTCCATCATTACAAACGCGCTCGGTACCATATATTCGGGCAAGCTCGGCTGCAGGTGGGATCGCAAAGCGCCTGCGCTCAAACGACCCGCGTTGCACGGCACTATGTACGCTACGAGATGTTGATCTCCCGGTGTGATGTCTCGAGCCAACACAAGAGCATCCTTGACCTGATCGTGCCGCTTCAGTTTGGCTTCGATTTCTCCCAACTCGATGCGCAGTCCACGGATCTTCACTTGATTGTCGTTGCGTCCCATGAACTCGATCGCGCCATCGGCGGACTCGCGACCCAAATCACCGGTCTTATACAGACGCGCGCACCCATCGCCCGCAAACGGATCAGGTACGAAGCGCTCCGCTGTCAGACCTGGGCGATTCAGGTAGCCCAAGGCGACTCCCTTTCCGCCAATATAGATCTCGCCAGCTTCTCCTGCGGGCACCGGCCGCCGCTGGCCGTCAAGAATGTAGACCTGCGTATTTGAGATGGGATGGCCGATCGGAATACTCACGGCATCTTCCGGTACATCGCGCAGAGGAAACGTAGTTGCGAACACCGTGCCTTCCGTCGGGCCGTACATATTCAGCAGATATAATGGACGGCCCAATTGCAGAGCTCGTCGTGCTGCGGCGGGATCTGCGGCTTCGCCTCCGAACAAGCAGTATTTCAGGCTCGCGTAGGTGTCGGGTTTGAAGCTGATGTGTTGATTAAATAGAGCGGTCGTCTGAAAGCAGACGGTCACGCCATGCCGAATCAGTGCTTCCGAGAAGGCTCCGGTATCCAGCGCTGTCGCCTGAGGAATGACCAGAACACGTGCCCCATTTAGAAGTGCCGCCCACACCTCGAACGTAGACGCATCGAATGCCGGATTGCTGCAGTGTGCAATACAATCCGTTGCGTCGATTTCCGCGTAGCCATTGTCGAAAACCAACCGCGAGATGCCGTCGTGAGACGCTATGACGCCCTTCGGCTCCCCTGTTGAGCCCGAGGTGTACATGACATACGCAGGCATGGTGCCCACGCTCGCATTGTCACACGGCCTTCCGCAGTTCTCAGCTGAGTAGCCTTGCAGCTCGTTCTGAATCTGCGTGTAGTTGATCCATGCAGGCGTGGTACGACCGTCAACCGACAAGCTCGCCAGCAGCTCGTCCTGAGCGTTGTCCAGACTGATGAGCCGACGAGCGCCGCAGTCGTTGATCAGGAATGCCTTACGCTGCGACGGGAGACCAGCATCCAGCGGCACGTACACAGCTCCGCTCTTCAGCACCGCAATCTGAGCTATCAACATCTCCGCGCAGCGCGGCATGAGAACAGGGATATGCTCTCCAGCCTGCGCTCCCGCTCGTATGAGGAATCGCGCGAGCTGATTAGCTCGTGCGTTGAGCTGTGCGTAACTCAACGTTTGATCGCCGTAAAGTACAGCTACCGCTTGCGGAACGCAGCGAACCTGCTCCTCAAACAGCTCATGAACTAACGGGGACAAACGTTGGGGAAAATCATCCCTGACCTGCATGTCAGCCACCACCCACCGATCCATCCTGGATCGCTAAATTCAATCAAGGGAGCGACACGACAACAAAATCACAGGCCCTTGTCAACGCTATTGTACGAAGTGACACCGGCTACAAATACTCCGGTGTTTGACACGTCAGTCGACGCGATGAAAGTGCAGATAACGTGTCAGAGCATTGGAAAACCGGAACGAGCGATTGTCGCTGCTGAAAGACAACAAGCCCCAGGGAGGCACCATCAACTCATCCTGGGGCCAAGTTCTCCAGATTCGGTCCCCAATCCAAGCCACATTATGAGTTGCGGAGCCAAACCGCCCGATTGCCTCGAGCTTCAGCCCGGTGTCTGTCTTCACTATCGTAACGAGTGTGCCCGTTGCGTCTGAAACATACTTTCCTGCAATGAGAGAGAAGTCCTGCTCGATGCCTGGTTTAACCGCGGAGAACTCATCGAGATTACCGAATTCGTTCAACAGGATTGAGGTTGGATTTTCACGGGAACCCACTAGTGTGACGGCATACTTCAAAAATGTTGCCGGCGGCATCGTGTGCAGAATTCCCTTCTCATCGGGTGCGAACGGCAGTTGATGCCCATCCAGGGAGACAATCTGCACCTCGTCCTGGGAGAGGTAATCCAATTTGCTGCACATGAGCTGGGCCACGCGCCCGGATTGGGGCGATCGGAAAATACCAGTGGCAAATGGCCCCCGGTACGCGGTCGGCGGGGATGCGAGATTGGAGAGGCAGGTATCCAAAATGCGGTCTACCCTCCCGGCCGCGCTGATATCTGACCGGTTGATCATGACAACCACATCGAGCCCGGCATCCGGAACTTTCAGCATCTGGGAGTTGCTACCAAACACTCCGCCGGCATGTTGCAGTGTCGTGATCCCTCGATAGTCGATGGTGTACAGACCGAGGCCGTAGCCCGTGGACGTTCCATTGGGCAACACCTGCGGAGTCTTCATGATCTTCCAGGTTGCAGGGCTACCGACCGTGGGGTCATCCATGTGCCTCATCCAGCGCAGCATGTCATCGACAGTTGACATGATGGATCCTGCACCAGCTCCATCCACCCCACCCAGCGCTTCTGTTCGTCTGTAGTGACCCGCGACCGACTGCACGTGTGAACTAGCGATGTTCGGCGCAAAGGTGAAGTCCCAACGATGCAGGAGGGTGTCGTTCATCCCCGTAGGCATGAAAATCGTGTCTCTGAGAACCTCTTCCAAAGGACGCCCGGCGATCCGCTCGATCAATGCCGTCAACAATATCCAGCCGCCGTTGTTGTACTGGTAGGTGGTGCCCGGCGGGAAGTTGATGTCATTCGGCCCTCGGTAGAACGAAATGAGCCAGGCTGCAGGGATCGGGCGCCCCTCCACGCCGCTGAACTGCATTGCAAAATCCGCTGCATCGCGCAGTCCGCTGGTGTTACCCATCAACTGGCGAGGCGTCACCGATCGGGCGGCTTCGCTCAGCTCGGGCATGTGCTTGCCAATTGGCTCGTCGAGTCCCGCTTTACCCTGCTCGCACAGGAGCATGTAGGCCAGTGCAGTGAAATGCTTTGAGGTCGAACCGATGCGCATCCGAATCGAAGGAGAAAGATTGACGGGGAGCTCCATGCTCGCGAGTCCAAAGCCCTTGCGATAAACGGGCTTGCCATTGATGGCAATACCCACTGCCGCTCCGGGAAGCTGGCTCTGGTTGAGATCGGCAAAGAGTGCGTCGATTTTGGCCTCATCGAATGAGACGGTAAGGCGCTTGTTTCGAGCCGTCATACGCTGCCCCAGAGATCCGTAGGACACTCGATGAAGCCATCGACGTACCGTACGGGGTTGGGGCGATCGTCCTTCAGGAACACGGGGCCATCCAAGTCGACGACGCTACAGAGTTGGCCCACGACAGCGGCCGGCAGCATGGCGAGAGATGTTCCGACCATGTTTCCCACCATGGTATCCAACCCGAGCGCACGCGCCGTCCTAGCCATCGTGAGCGCCTCTGTCAGTCCCCCGCATTTATCCAGCTTGATATTCACTACATTGAACCGGCCCACGAGTGACTTCATATCCGCAACACCCTGGACACTCTCATCCGCGGCGAACGGGATAGGTGACTCAAAACCGTCGAGCCAGTGCTCCTGACCGATGGGAAAGGGCTGCTCAATGAGCTTCACGCGCTCCTCGACCAAAACCGGCAAGAGTTTTTTCAGAGACTCCGGGGTAAATCCCTGATTGGCATCCACACCGAGCCACACATCGGGTTTGACCCGACGGACGGCACGAACACGTTCTGCATCCTCGCCCTGACCAGTCAGTTTCAACTTGATTGCCCTAGCGCCCTTGTAGGCCCGCGCTGCCGCAGCCATTGCCTCCGGAGTGTCTGCGCCACAGGTAAACGTCGTCAGTAGCGGCTTCGGATCACCGACCTCCGCCATCTTCCAGACGGAGGTTCCGATCAGCTTGGCCTCGAGGTCCCAAAGAGCACAATCGAGGGCATTTCGCGCGCCACCGGCGGGCAGGAGTCTTTGCACTGAATTTCGATCAACGCCGCTTTCGACTGCTCCACGCACCGACTCCAATTGCGCCAGCATCGAGTCAGGGGTCTCCTTCCGATAATAGACACCGGCCGCCTCTCCACGACCCACCCTGCCTCGACACTCCAGAGTGACCACGATCACGTCCAGGAAGGTCCATTCGTAACCAGTCACCCTGAAGGGCGCAGCCAACGGCCAGCGCTCCACGGCGGCGTGCATAGTCAGAGGGCTCATATTCGTTCCACTCATGAATCAACTCCATCCGTCGACTCGGGCCGCGCCACAGGCACATACAGCGCGCTGGGGTGCTCCCGATCGGTGAATAATCTGACTGTTACGGTGCGGGCGTTTTCAATCGCCTCATGCGCCAACACTCCCCCACTGTTGTAATTCTTCTGCTCGTAGATGGAATCAATCGGTCCGATCACCAAGCGAAGGCGACAGCCCCGTTTCAGGAGACGCGAGGTGAAGGTGAACCGGTTGAATTCATAGCACTGCGGCTCGTGAGTATCGACGAGTACCGCTCGCCTGAGTGACTCCCGGTACCTGGCGCGCATGGAGTCGAATGTCAGTAGAACGCTCTGAGCGTTCGCGCCGACCTCATACACCCGGGCACGAATATCGGTATCGGGCTGGTCTATGGAGATCCACGCCACGAGCTTGAAGAAGCCACTGATCTCCATGTCGTGCGCGAAGGGCGCACTGTGATACACGAGATGCCTCCCTGAGCGCGCGTGGATCAGGCTGTCATCGACTATCCATCGGTCCGCGTTGAGTGCTGCCTCAACCGCCCCACTGCTTACGTCACGTGGGTCGTAAATATAACCGCCGGGCCCGTCCTTGCTGTGCGCTGGTTCGGAGGCCAGCGACCCGGATTGAAATACATCTGTCGGATTACTTCCAGAGGCAAGATAGAGAGGATCCAAACGCTCCGTAATACCTTCCAGCCTATCCGCGTAGCGCCAGCGATCCGCGACCATCACATAGTAGGTAACATTGCCCCGCAGAAGGGCCGGCCGTGGTCCATCGAGAAGCGTCCAGGCGTACCATTGACTATGTAAATCTAACATGTCGATCACACTGGCCGACCCTACCGTCAGTCCGTCTATTTCTGACGTCGGTCTCGAACAGCCAGCGTGATTCCAAGGCCCGATGAGAAGGCAATGTGTGCCTCCTCCAGCTGAATGTCGTCGGTAATGTTCCAACGCTCCCGGCTGATCGCCGTCGTAGACGCCGGTGATTGTAAGAATCGGAATCTGCAGTCGGGAATACTGCTCAGCCGTAGGATTGCGAGCGTCCCAGTAGTCATCCGGCTCCGGATGCTGCAGATATTCCTGGAACGCCTCAGACGGAAAACCAAGCGCACTGTCTGCTTCGCGCAGGGGTCGACCAGCCTCATAAAGACCCAGTAACTTCTTCGACCACAGCGCACTGTCGGAAAACAGTTTCATCTGCAGTCCCCGCCCCCTGACCAACGCCTGCCAGCGCACCTCTTCGATTGAGAAAATGTTGCTGCGAATAGGGACGTCAACACCCGGGTACGGTGCGGCCGTAGGAACCATCGTGCACAGATGCGGAGGACTCTGCGCCGCAGCTACCCATTGCACGTAGCCAGAGTAGGACGCTCCATACAGGCCGACTTTCCCGTTGCAGAAAGCCTGGGTTGCGAGCCATTCGATGACGTCGTACCCATCCTGAGCATCATGCGCCCAAGGACGAAATTCCCCGTCGGAATCGCCCCGTCCACGCACATCAACGGCAACAAACACGAACCCGGCGCCCGCGAAGTGCATGCCACGATCATGGAGATGATCCGCGACGTACGGAGTCAATGCCAGGATGCAGGGTACAGGCTCTCTTCTATCCCGAGGCGCATAGACCGTAGCGGCCAATCGCAGGCCGTCGCGCAGCGGAATCCTAACCGGCGCAAGTATATCTACCGCTGTCATGCCCATTACCTTGCCGCACTCCCTGCTCATCATCGGAGTCAACGAGCGAGCTAAGATCCCGCCCCACAGTTCTACTCGCACGCCATACGTGAAATGCGCCCCACAGGTAACCGGGGCACAAGGCGGCCAAGGCATAGCGCAATGATTCCTGGCCCAACAAAGGCGTAAAAGCATCGCTCAGTGCACCCGCAGCGAGAGGCCCGAGCCCCATACCAACCAAGTTTGCCAACAACATGACCAGAGCGATCGAGATCGCTCGCATGCGCTGGGGTACCAGCGTCTGAATAACCGCGAACAGAGGGCCGTTAGTCACAGCACCGATAATCAGACTCAACGCAATCATCACGAAGGAAACGTACAAGTTTGATGACAGATACACGAACGTCGTGACGACCCCGGTCAGGACATAAAGTATCGCCATCGCTCGGAGCTGCAGACGCTCATTTTTGGCGGCATAGCGCGTGGCCAGCCATCCGCCGCCGTAAGTACCGATCAGGCCAAAGACGCCATTCAGCACGGCCAACCAAGTACCGAGCTCGCCGGTACTCAGTCCGTAGCTCCGTACGAAAAACGCCGGCTGCCACTGCAATATTCCGTACCCGAAGAACGCCATGACGGGATACGTAATCAACAATTGGCGAAAAGTGAAATTGGCCCAAAGGGTTCGGCACACTTCTTTCAATCCTGGTTCCTGCGATTCGGTCGGGGCCGCGGCCGCAACCGGTGCCTGTGCCAATCGGGGCTCTTTCAAGGCGAACCGAGAGATCACCGAAAGCAGGAGACCCGGCACACCCAGCAGCATGAACGTGGTACGCCACCCGAAGTATTCGTTCATCCAGCCCGCACCGAAATACCCAATGAAAATGCTGATGGGCCCGCCCAGCATGTAGATGGCCGCCGCCTTCGGTCGCTCCGCACGACCGAAGTAATCAGCAAGTAGAGAATTTCCCGTGGGAATGCAACCCGCCTCACCCACCGCAGCGCCGATTCGGATAGTGAGCAACTGCAAGAAGCTTCTGGCAAACCCGCACAGAAAGACGGCGATTCCCCACACTGCCGTGGTCAACGAAATAATCGTCACGCGATTACCGCGATCCGCCCAGCGGGCAAGCGGCAATCCCATGAACGAGTAGAAGAATGCAAACGCGAGCCCCGTCAACAGACCCAATTGCGTGTCGGTCATGGCCAGGTCGTGCTTGATGTCCTGCAACATCAGCCCGAGTGCCAGGACATCCACATTGTTGAATGACAGGAGCAGGAGCAGTACGGTCAACACCCGGTACTTTTCGCGGATCTCCTTCAAAATGACTTGATCACATTGAGCCCATAGGTTCGGGGCTGAATGTAGTTGAAGGCATAGTCCGGATAGGTACCCGGTCCGCCGGAGGTCATTGCCCGCCGGTCTGCCAGGTTCAACACAAAGAGGTTGCCCGACCAGGTTCCCCACTGTGCGCCGCCGCGTAAATCCGTTCTGGTGTACGCAGGGAAGATCTGGCGCTCAGGAGTCGCTGTGAAGGTACCTTCGCGATCGCCAACATACGTCACCGTGGCCCCGACGAAACCGGTTCCATTGCTCGGCAACGGAAAATCCTGCTGAGCAGAAATGCTGCCGGACCAGCGACTGGTATAAGGCAAACGGTCACCCGCTACGCCGTAGACGGTGCTGATCGGCGTCGGTGGAAACGCTTCTGTCAGCTTCGCATCGTCGTAAGACACCCAGGAATTGATCGCCAGGCCACGCAACGGCTTCACCGTCGTCGAAAGCTCGACGCCCTGACTTTTTGCGCGGTTTGCATTGATGGTGTACGACTGGAACGTGTTCAAGTCTTGCAGGACGACCTGGATATCCTTCCAATCGATGTAGTAGACGGAGGCATCCACCGAGAACAGGTGCTCCAAGAAGTCCCCCTTGAAGCCGAGCTCATAGTTCTGCGTCTTATCGGGGTTGTACTGAGCCAGCTGATTCGGAACTGTATTCGGCGCTCCGGCGCGATAACCCGAAGCGAGTCTCGCGTAGATCATCAAGTCCTTCGTGAACTTGTATTGCGGCGTTACGAGATAGGTGAACGCATTGCTCTTCGAGCTTCCGCCGGCAACGCTCGTGATATCCTGATACAGCAAGCCATCCGTCAGCTGTGAGGCATCCTGCTTGATATGAGCCTCGCGAGCGCCGAGCTGGATGTCGAATTGCTCAGTGATATGGAACGTCAGGTTGGCAAATGCGGAATATTCGGTCAGCGCCGTATTCGTCGTGTAATCCGCGAGTTTGATACCCACCTGACCGGTCGCTGGATCCTCGGCGTAATACGGCTGTGTGCCCGGAGAAGCCTCATGGGTGTAAAACCCACCCAACAACCAGTCGAAGGTGCTGCCGATCGAGGACGAGAGTCGTACTTCCTCGGAAACCTTGTGGGTGTGCCCCTCCACCAGCACTATGGTTCCAGGCACACCGGTGTAGAATGTCGTGGCATCGGCCAATGCCCACGTAACATCCGATGTCTCCCGGGTCGAGTTTGAGTTGTATCCTGTAACCGATATCAGGTCGATGCCACCCAACTTTGCCTTGATGGTCGCGGCATACGCCTGGAAGCGCCGGTCGTATCCGCCGGTGCCCCTGATGTAGTTCTGCTGCAAATCGCCCAAGCCCAATCCGGTGGCCACGTCGTTGTTGCCGTCGCCCCGATAGTCCTGCAGCAGCGCGCTCAACTTGACGGAGAAATCGGATGAAGGGGCCCAGAGCCCGGACACTCTGCCACCGCGCACGGTTGCCTTGTTTACGCCGTCTCTTCCAGTTTCAACGTTGTCGATATACCCAGGGTCGATTCGAGAAAAGACGCTGGCGCGAACGGCAACCTGGTCGCCGAGCGGCAGATTCACAGAGCCACGAACATTGTATCCAGGCTGGTCGCCGTTATAGACGCCACTGACGCCTGCCTGTAGGGTGCCACCCACTCGCTCAGTCGACGGATCGACGGTTACGAATTTCACCAGGCCGCCCATGCTGCTCGCCCCGTAGAGGGTACCTTGCGGACCGCGCAGGACTTCGACACGAGCCAGATCACCGGGATCAAAATCGGGGACAAAACCCGAATTTCCGATGGCGGTAGAGCTTCCATATGGAACGTCGTCCACAGTGATTCCGACGGTCGGATTGCTCCCGCTGCCTGTGGTGATACCGCGGATCGATAGATTTTGAACCGATGCGGCCACGGGGACGACGCTCAGGCCCGGGACTGACACGTAATAGTCCTGCAGCCTGAGCTGATTGTTCTCAATGAGGTTCTGGGCGCTGATGGCCGTCACCGGCACAGGCACATCCTGAAGCAGTTCCGAGCGCTTTTGCGCCGAAACGATGACTTCATCCATGTTCTTGCGCTGCCCCGTTTCGGACGCGCCAACGTCACTCGAAGCAGATGCCACGCGAATTTTAGCGTTGGAAGCGGCGCTAGTGGTGTAGTGTCCTGCGACTGACGCAGAATCGCCGGGCGCGGCGGAAACCGAGGATCCGCTACTGTCATCCGCACCAGCTGTACGACGCACAGTGACGGTGTTTCCAACCGTGTAGTACTTGAAGCCCGAGCTGCTGAGAAGCCGCCGTAAGGCAACGCTTGCAGCCAGAGTGCCTTTCAGCTCGGGCGCCTGAATGTTGTCCAGCTCGTTCGCATCGAGTGCCAGCTGAATGTCCGCCTGTCGAGAAAACTCGAGCAGCGCGCCATCGAGCGGCTGGGAAGGGATGCTGAAGGCGACCTGTCTATCGAGCGAGGCCGCCTGCACAGCCGTGGCGCTGAGCGCCAACAAAGCCGAGACAGGTAGCAGTGAGCCAATGAGCGCGGCGTCGCGCATGCGGAGTTCCCCTTTACGGATTCTTTCTGAGCGACGTTACAAACGCCCCTGTTAGTCCTTCCGAGAAGCTCCGTTCTCACGTGTGTGTACCCGAGTTTGGCCGGTCCTCCCAACTGGTCACTGCGCCGCACATCCTGTCGTTCGTTTTTAATGACGAGCGAATTGCACATTTTTGACATCAGCCCGCGCCTAAAGCTTCGGCGCCGGGACCAAGGACCCACCGGAATTCCCCAGTGCTATCGCATTGTCCGTAACCGTGAGGGTACTACCGACAACCGCGTAAGACAGTCCTGATCCACGCAGCAATATGACAAGCGCGGTACCGATCGGGTACTTCCCCTCTACTCCCGCGACCTGCACGTTCCGGATGGACGCGGAAGCCATTGCAACCTGCACATCCGCCTCTCTGGAGAACTCCAGCAGCGCGCTTTCGAGCGGCCGCGGACCAATGTGAAAGATCACTTCCTTATCGAGGTCGGACGACCAGGTCACCGACGCGGCAGGGAGACATAGCATCGCGATAGCAAGACGCCGGACCATCCGAACCCCTTAATTTATAAGCCGATTCTCTGTGGAGACGACAATCCATTCGGACTGCGAAGCGACTCACGCGCCCCTCACTCAGCGGACCCACGGACTCTCTGCCCCCAAACGTCTCAATTTATGGGTGTAACCCGTAGCAGCCGATTAAGACGGACGGAAATGAGAATTTTGACAGTGCTGGATGTTGAGGCGAGTGAATGAGCGAAGATCTTGTATGCCAGGTAGAGCCGCAAGCCCGTGAGGAAACATTCAACCAGCGTGAGGAATTGCGAAGCCGCTGCGCTGAGCTGTATCGGGAGCACAATGCGGAGTTGGTGCGTAGAGCGTATGGAAAGCTGCATTCGTTGCCTCGAGCCAAGGACGCTGTACAGGAAGCCTATGTAAGAGTATTCCGGCTCAACGATCCGCCGCCGATCGGTTTTCTGCGGGCGTATCTGCACAAGACGGTCGACAACGTCGCTATAGACTGGCTGCGTGAAGAAACGGTCCGACGTCGCGATGAACATCTGGTCCTGCGGGCCACCGAGCAACCAAGCCCCACGCCGGAGGAGGAGTACCTCGATGACGAGCTGCGCGCCTGCTTACAAGCTGCGGTCAGCGAACTGCCTCCGAAATGCAAGCTGGCCTACACGCTCGTGGAGTTGCAGGATCGAACGGTCAAGGAAGCGGCTGCCGAGATAGGAAGCTCCGAAATGGCGGTGTATCAGTTGGTCAACCGAGCGTATGGCCATCTGGCGCGGGCCTTGAGCATGCGAGGATGGCAGAGGTGACCCGACCGCCCAAATGGAAAGCCGATGACGACCTCAGTCGATTCGACGAGGCTGCCATGTGGCATTCCAAGCGGCGGCACGAACTCTCCGCAAGCGAAAATCAGAAGTGGCTCGAGTGGCAGCGGGATGAGAAGAATAAGGAAGCCTATTGCTGGGTGGAGCTGGCCGCACAATCGCGGCGCTTGATTGCCCTACCCCCCAGGCCCACTCCAACGGAGCTTGCCGAGGACACCTTTGACGGCGCAACGCCCCTGGCTGAGTGGCGGGCGAAAACCAACACGCCCCGGCCTTCCCGTGCTAACAGAGTTTGGTTGTGGTCAGGGATAGCTGCAGCGGCTTCACTTGCAGCAGTTTCCCTCGTCCTGTGGTCGGGGCAATTCCGCAGCGGGAGAATTCAGCCCGTGCAAGTCGTCGAGACTCAGTCCGGGGAGAAGACGAATGTCACTCTCGAGGACGGATCGCAGGTCTTTCTGGGCGATCGAACGAAACTAACCGTGCACTACGAGCACTGCCAGCGCACCATTGACTTGACTGAGGGCGAGGCTCTCTTCAACGTCGTGCACGACCCCGCCTGCCCGTTTATTGTCATCGCCGGAAACGGGGTGATTCGCGCGCTGGGGACACAATTCAGCGTTCGGCGTACGTTGGATCATGTGACCGTGACAGTCGCAGATGGGGCGGTCAACGTACAACCTCACCAAGCTGAAACCAAGTCAGCACCTCAATGGGAGGATGCCGTGCTGGGCAAGGGACAGGAAGTCTCGTTTTATGGCAGCAACCAACGCAGCCCTGTTGAGTCAGAGGATCCGCGTGTTGCGACCGCTTGGCTGGAAGGACACCGAGAGTACAGGCATGAGCCGTTGGCGTATGTCGTCGCCGATATAGAGCGATACTTCGGCAAGCGGATTATCATCCAGGATGAGTCTGTTGGGCGCCTGCAGTTTACCGGACGGGTATACGAGTCGCAGGTAACTGATTGGATCCAGGCGTTGGAGACCATATTCCCGGTCCGGGTTTCTCAAAGCGATCCGGAAGAAATCATAATTCAGGCTGCTCCGACGCCAACGCCGCGCTAGTCACGCTTCAAGCCACCCATCTGTCGCATTCGCGCGATTCGTCCGTCTAATCTATCCAGCACAGACGCGGAGAGTCTATAGTTGGACGATCGGCAGAAGTCATCCATTGCCTTACGACTCACGGGGGGCTTTTTGGTCGCGGCGATTGGGATTTCCTCCGTGTTGGCGATGTTCGCGCCACAGAAAACAAAGCCCCTCTATATCGATGATACCGCGTACAGCACGAAGGTTGGAGAAGTACAGACATTCGGACTTCGTGACGATACCCGAGTCAGCTTAGGTACGAACTCGAGAATCGCCATCCATTACTCTCCCACTGAACGGCGCATTGAGCTGCTGCGAGGTGAAGCCGTAATCGTTCCGGGTCACGATGACCCGCGAAAGATGTCGATCTCCGCATTGAGTTACCTGATTACAGACAAGGGAACCAAATTGTCTGTCAGGATCAATGACGACCATACGCTGACCGTTCTCGTCACAGAGGGCGAAGTGCTGCTCGAGCCCCTCATGGAGCCGCGGAAGCCAGGAGTCACTCTTCACGCGGGCGATGAAGCCTTGGTCAACGGCACACAAATCATTAAGCGTCAACGCAGTCTCGATGAGTTGAATCGGCGCCTGGCATGGACAAACGGTCAGCTGATATTTTCCGGACAGACTCTGGAGACCATTGTCACCGAGTTCAACCGCTACAATAAATTGCAGATTGTCATCAAGGATCCGTCCATATCAAAACTCAAAGTGGATGGTGGCTTCGTATCCACTGATCCGATCCAGTTCGCCAACGCGCTCGAAGATTGGGGAGTGACCTTTAAGCACAATCCGCAGGACGGTGACATAGAGTTAGTTCTTAAAAGTCCAAACAATTGAAGAAGATCCAATGTCAGCTGATGACAGCACGTCCGTCGCAAAGATAATCAAAGTCGCTCTGGTGAGCGCCGTTGTCTCGGGACTCGTCGGCGCCGGCATAGCCGATTACTTCAATCGCGCTCGTCCCAAGTTGGCTATCACCTCGGTTGGATTTCACGGCCCCTTGGAGTCGAAGCCCGTTGAGGTGCCTGAGGTCGTCACCAATATGGCCGAGAGCTCGCAATTCGTGCCGCCCTTGAATCGATACGAAACCTACGCCAAGCTGCTCAAAGTCGAGAATGCGGCCGCGGAGGAAATTGCCATATTGAACCAGGCTATGTCGCAAACGAAGGACTGGATCTCACAACACGACCTGGGCGCCAGCGTGACATTGCCGCCGGAGCAGTTTCTGGGAAACGGTGTATTGGAATCCTGCCCCATCCTTCGCGACAAGGTGGTTGGCTCCGTCATCCTGTCACATTTGACTCGGGGAGAACTTCATCCGCCGATCTCCATGGATCAGCTTTTGAAGCTGAAGCCGATAGAGCCACTCTTCACAACAACAGACGACGGCCGAGAGGCCTGGGATCTGCGAATCGGCATGCGGGAAATCCGCATTCGCCGCCCCTCCAAGGATGATCCGGCTCGCGCCAACGTTGAGCTGTATCTGGAATCTCTGAGTCGCGGTAGTGCCGCCAATTATGCCTATTACGCTGCGGAATTTGTTTCCGAAGCCCGAGATGAAATTCTGGCACTCGATAAATTTCAAAAGAAGGTCCGCGACATCCTGCTGCCGGAGAGTCATCTGACCGTGAGAGCGTCCATTCACAATTCAGGAGGCAGCCCTGCCATCATCAAACCGTACTTCGTGCTGACTTTTTTACGCCAGGACGATCTCAGCAAGCAGCCTTATATACTGGCGCAGGATCGTCCCAGAAATGCGGAACAGAGTGCATTTGCGCTGAATCCGCGGGGGTTCTCGATTTCCATGCCTGCAGATGAGGAGGAGGAAGGAAAGCAAGTTGATGTCCAACCGTTCCTGCCAGAATCGAGTCCATCAGCTTACTTGAGTGTCGCGCCGGGTGAAGTAAAAGAAATCACGCTCGTGAGTATTCTAGCTCTAGGACCGAACGCGGAACGGGTGAGGAGCATACATGCGACGGGCCTGCTATCGTTCACAGTCACCGGACATACTTCCGGTGGTGCTCCGATCACCTCATCGCAGGCTGAATTCAGTCAGGACATTGATAAGGACGAGCGGGCGCGCTTGTTAGGCAACCGGTAGTCAGCCAGGACCGGCGACGACATTTTCTACTCGCGGCATCACGATCTGCGTGCCTGGCCTCAAATCCGCCAGGTCAACATCAGGGTTATACTGTTGAAGCAACCAGATTGGTAGCTGATCAAATCGCTGAGTTACATTCCACAACGCATCCCCCTTGCGTACGATGTAGATCTCAGTACCGATAATCCGATGCTCCGCAAAGTAGGTCGCCTGGAGTTCGACGTGGTATTCACGGCGCTTCTCCTCGAATTCCTCGCGTGACACGCGACCGAATTCGAGCTTGATGCGACGGCCGATCAATACGGGCTTGGCGAATCTCATTTTGTTCACTGAGCGGATCTTGGCGGCTGAGACGCCCAGCCACTCTGCGTAGTGGCCGAGCGTTTCTGCCGCGGCTACCCTGATCGTGTTGTCCTTCGCGACGGAGTAGTCGGTTGGGTCGGCGCTCTGCTGATTGTCGGACGATGGGCCAAGAGCGGGACTGATATCTTCGGCCTGCGAGGCGCTGACCGGCTGGGCGTTTTCGTTCGGCACTTCAGCCTTCGCAACGGCCTTTGCTTCTTCGACGCTCTCGCGTGCTGCTTCTTCCGCCGGCACGGCGCCCGAGGCGACGACCGGTACCGGTGAACCAGCCGATGTCGCGGCGTTCGGTCCGCCCGTGGCAGCAAGCACAGAAGGCGGAGTCGCCGTGACCAATATCTGCTGGCCTTCGAAGATGAAATCCCGATTGCGGATTCCGTTGAGCTTCAGCACCTGAGCCTCAGTCATGCCGAATTTGGATGCGATGTCCGACAGGGACTCTCCCGATTGGACCACATAGACCCCGGAGGGCGAGGAAATGATGCCGCGACGGGGTCCCAAAGCGGCGGTGCCACCAGCCTTGCTAGGAGTGGGATTGTTTGTGCCAGCTCCGCCAAGCACGTTGTTCGTTCCACTTCCCAAGGGGCTTCCGGCCACCAAGCCGTTGAGAATGTCGGTACTGGTGCCAGGCACTGCACCTGCCGCTGCACTGTTGGCGCTCGTCGCCGGAGCCGCAGTTCCCTCGACACCACCATTCAAGACGCCGATACCAACGGTAGCCGAGCGGGCCTTGGAAGGCTGGTTCGCAGCCACAGTTGGAGTCTTCGATGGCTTAATCACGGCAGGTGTACCGGACGGCGAGCCTGCAACTGCAATCACAGAGCCGGTACCGCCCGTCGCTTCCGGCACATTGATCACGCGGCCGACTTTGAGACTCCCGCTAGTTCGAACCCGGTTCAAACGCGCGAGCGCCTCCGCGGTCACGCCGAATTGATCAGCAACACTGGCGACCGTGTCGCCCCGACGTACACGATAGCGACGAGGCTCTGGTTGACCGGCAAAGAGCTCGTTCGGGGCCAGGCGAGCGGCGAGCAAGTCACTGGTCCACTTCTCGCTGTCGATCGGCAGCCGAAGGTGATAGGCCTTCGGGACGTGCCTTTGCCCGTCCCAGACGGAGCGAAGCAGTGCTGGGTTTAGCTCACGAAGCTTCTGTTGATCAATCTTGAGGGCACGTGACAAGGACGACATCTGCACGAAGCCCGGGACGATCACTTCCTGGAAGCGAAGCTCAGTGCCCCGCTCCACTCCCGGGAAGTATTTCTCGGGATTCCGATCGACTTCCAGGGCGGCCAGGAAAGAGACGTAGAAGTTTCGGGAGGCAAATCCAAACGTCTTGCTGTGGTATCCGCGCACAATCTTCA
>Ga0268266_10001382_pt1 | contig 29229 bp, 34 predicted proteins | sample KBSS13metaG_FD_190356 | JGI IMG/M metagenome (GOLD analysis project Ga0268266, IMG submission 190356) | Switchgrass rhizosphere microbial communities from Kellogg Biological Station, Michigan, USA - KBS S1-3 metaG (SPAdes) (version 2) | ecosystem: Host-associated > Plants > Roots > Rhizosphere... | reverse complement strand
GTTCATTGCTGGCGGGCCTTTTCCGCTGTTGGTGCGGTACTGGCGTAAGAACGCGGGTTTCGAGGGTTCCGTAGCTAGGGCGCGGACTCATTAGCACGCAGCCAAATTCGAATTGATGCGAGTTTAATAAACGCCAGATAGTTGGCCGCGAGCTTGTCATATCGGGTCGCGACCCGCCGACACTGCTTGATCTTGTTGAAGAACCGTTCGATCAAGTTGCGCGCGCGATACAGAAACGGGCTGAAGCAGATCGGGTCTTTGCGATTGCGTTTCGGCGGAATGTTGGCCCAGGCGCCTTGCTGGCGCGCAAGCTCCCTGATCCAGTCCGCATCGTAACCGCGATCCGCGAGCAACATTGTTTTGGGAAGCAAGGCGCTGAGGAGAACTGAACATAGCCAATTATCATGCGCTTCACCGGGCGTGAGGGCGAGATAGACCGGCAGGCCGTTGGTATCCACCACCGCGTGAATCTTGCTTGTCAGGCCCCCTCGCGAGCGACCCATATCTTGCTGATCGTTGTCCGCGATGCAGGCTCCGTGTTGGTGTACGCGCACGACGGTGGTATCGATCATCTGCACTGCCACATCATGACCGGCGGCCAGTGCATCCATGATCTGGTCCCAGACACCAGCCCGCCGCCAGCGCACGAACCGATTGTAACAGGTGGTACGGGGACCATAAGTCTCAGGCAGATCGCGCCATGGCGCACCTGAACGCAGGACCCAAAAGATACCATTGAGCACGCGACGATCATTTACACGCCGAACCCCACGCGGCTTGTTCGGCAGCATCGGCTTGATGGCGGTCCATTCATAATCGCTGAGTTCGTAGCGCATGATTCGAGGCTCCGGTTTCGAAGCTTGAATCACGTCTCAGGCAGCGCCATCAACCGACGCCCCGTGCCGCTAATGCTCTGAATCTACTTCCGATTTCGACACAATAACCGACATGGCTGGACTTGCTCTCGGTTTGACCCGGTCGCGAATGACCCCAAGCCGACTGGGTTAGCAGACCCTCAAACTGCGACAGTTGAACTGTCTCAAAAATCTCGTGCACCCCTTGAGAGCCTTGGCGCTTAGTTCAAAAACTGAACTACCTGGCTGACCCTCGTGATGATAGATTTCTCGCATGAAAGGCTATGGATCATTCTGCCCCGTAGCCAAAGCTGCGGAAATTCTCACGGAGCGGTGGACTCCGCTTGTGCTGCGCGAGCTATTGCTAGGTTCTCACCACTTCAACCAGCTTCGCCGCGGCATCCCCCAGATGTCGCCGACCCTCCTATCCAAGCGGCTGCAAACGTTAGAAGAAGCAGGGCTCGTCTCGCGTCAATCAGGCGATAATGGGCATTGGGAGTACCATCCAACCCAGGCGGCCATGGAAGCTTGGCCAATCATCGATGCAATGGGCTATTGGGGCCACAAATGGGCGCGCAGCCAGCTCACGCCCGATGAACTCCACGCGGGCCGGCTCATGTGGAATATGCGCCGCTCGTTCGATCTGAAGCACATTCCGTGCGACTTTGTGCTGTACATCGAGATTGCTGACGCCCGGCAGAAGCGTTGGTGGTTTGTTGTGAAGAGGAAGGAAGCTGATCTCTGCTGGAATGATCCCGGCTTCGAGGTTGATATCAGTCTCTATGCGAGCATGGTGACGCTTGTCCAGGTTTTCATAGGCGACCAGCCGCTGCTACGGGCATATGAGCTCGGCAAGATTGAGATCGACGGTCCCAACCATCTTGTGAGGAGCATGCCGGCTTGGTTCCCGCGCAGCAAATATGCCATGAGGCACCTGCGGGCCGCAGATCAAGTCTCAGCCAGCTGAGAACACCATCTCCAGTCCACTTTTTGGACTAGCGCTTCCCCCAGCAGTAGCTGCGAATACGCTCACGCGCTGAGTATCGCAGCTTTGGAGGCAAAGATGACTCGCATTTCACTCGTTTCATTCGCGCTTATTCTGATCGTCAGCTATGCCAGCCTAGCATTGGCGGATCCCGTCGCAGATAAGCTGACGTCGATGAACGCCCAATGGGATGACGCCATTAACAACGCGGACTTCGATGCCCTGCTACCATTGTATACCGCTGACGGCAGATTGTTGCCGCCTGGCGCGCAACCCGTCACCGGGCCCCTCGCAATCCGTGATTTCTTTGCTGGGCGGGGAAGAAGCGTCAGAGATCACAAGCTTGAGCTTGTGGACGTGGTACCCATCGGTAACTATGCCTATACCACGTCCCATTTCACAGCCACGTTAGTGGTGAATGAGAAGGCGGCGTCAATTTCCGGCAGCACTGTGAGACTGCTTGAACGCCAACCCGACGGGCAGTGGAAGATAAAATCTCATATTTTGTCAAAGAATAAATTCGCGGCTGCCACAGCCATCCGGGCGGCACCGACAAACCTGACTGCGACGCGTAGCAGGTGATAAATGATAGTCATACGCCCTATTGGCCCGAGGCTGCCGAAATGTGGGTGCTCAGCAAGTCAGCAGCTATCTGGGGTACACCGGCCGTGAGGCTAAGCTATTCGGGAAGGCCGCCCGTGAACCCATCTCAGACATTGCGCCTTTTTAGGGACGTTCGTTCGTCACCTCGCAAGAAATAGAATTGTCTTGGCCGGATGGGGCGCTGAATACCCTGCTATGCTGTCAGTACTTCATACAAGTTTTCCTTTTTTGCTTTTGGAGGGCGCCAATGCGTTGCATCTCGCTCCTGTCAATTCTTGTGGCACTTCTGGTTGGCCCGTTGATGGCGATCAGCATCGCGCAAAACATCGGCGCCCCCGAAGACGAGGAAGCTATAAAGAGTCTCATGGTCGAAATGACTAATGGTTTTAACAACCATGATGCGAAGGCAGCTACTCGGATGTAGGCGCCAGACGGCGATTTTGTGAGCGTCCGCGGAGAGGCGGCAAATGGCGCGACCGACGTTGAGGGTAAGCTCGCGGCAATCCTCGCAACAAGAGCCAAGAGCGCCTCCCTGCGGACTCTGAAAATGAAAATACGTTTCGTCCGGCCCGACGTTGCACTTGTTCATGTTACGAACGAGCTTGGAGGCCTTGTAAATGCAAATGGGCAAACGCTGCCGGCGCACCAAGAGCTGAGCCTGCGAGTGCTGGTGAAGGAAAGCGACGGTGCGTGGCGACTCACGGCGTTTCAGAACACGCTAGTTGCGCCGTTTGACGGTTCCGCGCCGCCAAAATAAAGAACAGGCAATCCAATGACGGGGCATTGGAGGCGGATGACGATCGTTTTCGCGAGTTCGAAGGTTTGGTCGCGCCGCGCGACTTCTGCAAATGGCCCTTCGCGTCATTTCACGGCAGCGCACCAATTCGGTCGCTATTGGTGCATAGCGGACTCAGACAAGCCATCCACCCGACAGATTTATGGGTTCACGGCCTAATCAGTCGCTATGGTGGTACCATAGTCAATGCAGAAAAAAGCCGATGACTGGCAGTTTGAAACGGTACTCCTTGCAAAGGTCGAGCAATGCCGCAGGTTGGCGGCCGAAATCCGCGACCCGGTTACTGCGGCGCGCCTGCGAGATCTAGCCGACGAATATATCGAGCATATCAAGATCGGCACAGAGCATTAAGGCCGTCTCTGTTGGCGGCCTCTTTCATTCCAAGACCTCATATTCAAAGGCCACGCCTTCCGGAGGGGCAAATGGATTCATCTGAGTATCGCATAAAACTCAGACATCGCGCACGGCTCCCAACGCCGTGGAAGTGGGAAATCCATCGCGACAGATTGATTACAGCCAGCCACGAGTCCTACAAAACGCAAACCGAAGCCCATACCGCTGGCCGGAAGGCACTTAGAGAGTTGCTCGAAAAGGAGCGGCGCTAAATTTCAAACTGAGACATTACCCAATGCTCGAACTAAGACCGGAGAGTAAGGCTGGCCGGCGCAACCCGGCAAATAAGGTCCGGCCTCCGTTGGCGGCCTCTCATTCCAGAAACGGCCCCAGCTACTGGAAAGAAAGCTGGGGCCGCCTTCTCCCGGTAAGGGGCTTTTGGGAGGCTCGTACCGGAAGCGCAAAACTGACTCTCTTAGCCGGTGGAAGTTCCTATGGGCGGACCTATTACCTCGTACTCGAACGCCACGCCCTCGGGGTCGTTTTCGTCCAACCATCTTTCCGCGGCGTCCGAAGTGGCAAACACCTTGATGTACTCGGGGTCTTCGACTTGCTTGCTGGTGTTGCGTAGCCCCAGATTGTTTTGTTCAAAGATCCTCGCGCAGACCTTTGAAGAAAGGATGGCGCACCTTTCCCTCGGCAGATTTCGCGCGGTACTCGATCTCGGCGAATAGCTCCGGCTCCACCCAGATGCCCTTGTGTGCAATCCGCTTTGTGTAGGGCTGGGTTTTGCGGATCAGCGGCGTGAGGCGCTTGCGCAGTTCGGCGGATGACTTCTTATCGAAGCCGTGATCGACCTTGCCAGCATAGATCAGTGCATCGCCCTTGCGGCGGCCGAGGTAGATGCCGTCCCAATCGTTGCCATCGAGCGCAAAGCCCGCGATGGTCAGTGTCTCGCGCTGCGCGCAGGTTGTCTTGACCCAGTCCCTGCCGCGACCTGATTGATAGCGGCTGTCGCGGACTTTGGAGACGACGCCTTCCAGCCCGACCTTGCACGCGTGTGCGAACATCTCCTTGCCGTCGACCTCGAAGCTTTCGCTGAACTGGACGTCGCTTCCGTCGATGATCTTCTTTAGATGCGTCTTGCGCTCGATCAGCGGCAGCTTTCGAAGATCATAGCCATTGAGATATAGAAGATCGAAGGCGATCAGGGCGATCTTTGTCGACTTTCCTTTCAGCTCGTTTTGAAGGACCGAAAAATCTGTTGTGCCGTCTGCGGCTGGAACCACAATCGCGCCGTCAATGATGGCCGAGCCGGATGTGCCAGGCATCGTCGGCGACCTTTCTGAATCGCTTGGTCCAATCGTTGCCGCGACGGGTGAAAACCTTGACCGCCTCGTTCGCCAAGTGAACCTGGACGCGGTAGCCGTCGAACTTAATCTCATGCAGCCAACGTTCGCCTGACGGCACCTTGTCGGTCGATGTTGCCAGCGCGGGCTCGACGAAGCCCGGGAAGGGCGCCTTCACGCCGATTGCCGCCGGCTTCTTACTTGAAACGCCACAACGCCCACTCCAACCTTTTTTACACAGTGGTACAAGGCTAGGCGCGGCCCTCGATTGCATTCAAGACTCGGCACAAGCGAAGCGTGTCATCTATTGAGTAAGTAGCGCCGGTAGATCTGTCGGCGATCGTACAGACCACAGGGCAAGATGAGTAAGCAGCTCAAAAAGCCCAAGGCAATATTGGTTGAACCGGTATTTGCAGCGGGAATTGAGTACCGCGGACGTCACGTCCGAAGGACTGCTGCGCGAATTCGTTCAAGGGGCTCAAGGGAACAGGGCGTTCGTGAAGCTGTTAACTTCGCATGACCAGCGAAACTGATCACAAATTAGAATGTGCGCGAGAGACCGCCATCAAGCAGCTTTGCTCGCTCCCGGTAAGCTCCGGGATGCTCTGATGGAAAAGGTCAGGATATACGAGTCCGAAGTTCAGGCGCCGGTCCCTATCAAGGTTAGTCTCGTTGATTGATCCCAGGTGCCCCATCTGCATCGGTCTTGGTTGGGTTTGTGAAAACCATCCGGATCTTGTGTGGGACGAAAAGATGGGATGTCAATGCGGTGCTGGCATGCCGTGCGAATGCCAACACGCCAGTGGATTGGAAGAACCCAATACGAGCGGAGTGATCGTCAACGATCCCCGACGACACCGCACAGAGGTGCGTTAAGCGAACATGTCCGCGCCACTTTGCGTGAGCCTCACGAACGTGCCGCTCTCATGCAATTCTAGCCAGCCGAGCGAAATCGCAAGCTCAAGGCCGGCGCGGTATTCCGCGGGCGTGCCCTTGTCGCCGAACAGGAAGGGGCCGTTGATCTTCTCGATATAGATCCGGCCATCCCGAGTTGGTTCAAAGGCGTGCGCATGCTCTAGGAGGCGACGGGCGGCCTTGCAAGGGTCGGCGAAGGGTCGGTCGGCGGTCAGTTTCAAAATCCGAGTCTCACGTTTTCCAATGCCTAGTGAATGGCACGGTCCGGCCGATTCGGTCATGCCAGTTTGGCACGATGTTCACAGAACCGGCCGTTCCGCATTGCTTGCAGACGAGGCGCCGGCTGACGACCGACCAAGGCAGATTCTGGGGCAGGGTGTCCAACCGGACGTCGACCATGCGGCGATCGCATTTGCCGCCTGAACATTGGATGTTGCAGGTCACATGGCCGTCGGCGATCCATTCCGCCGGGCCGCCAGGTGGGTATTTGCCTGTCCATCGAGACTGTGGTCGCTGCGAAGCCATCGCGGATGATCCCGCGGTCGATGGCAGTACGCAAATTGTCAATCCCTTGGGGAGCGCCAGGATCCCACAGACATAGCCGCCGTTGCCCGAATTGGGCGGACCACGAAAACGACGCGGGATCGTTATCGTCTGCATGCATCCTCCGGTCGGTATGAGGTAGCGTGCCGAAGGTTGCTTGTTTCACTGGCGTTGTAACACAACCAAGCGCCGCGCGATACGCAGAGGCAGGACCAGTTTGCCAGTCGAAGAGGGCAGGAATCTCTGGGTGATGCCATGCCGGCAATTACACCTGTTATGTTAGGTTCTTGACATTGCTAAATTTGACTAACGCCTCAGGGATCGGGATTTGTGGCGCTTCAGAGCTTCCATATTGAGGATCTGGATTTTTCCCCGGCTGTATTTAATCAAACCGGCCGCCTGCAGGGTGCGCGCAACAACGGTCACGCTGATGCGCTTCACGCCAACATTTCCGCCAAGTATTCCTGCGTACTGGGTGACATGCTTCAGGCGGCTGGATCTCGACTTCGGCGGATCAGTCGCACTAGCTCAATCCTGCCACACAGTTCGCATCGATATTGAACCAGATCGCTCCCTTCTGCGTCGGGGGAGCTTTTCTCAAGCTTCATCGTCACCTTACATACAATGCAGGTGAGGAGATGGATCAGCGGGCTCTTATCGTCGTTTGCACTTCTCACGGATCTTCGTGCTGGAGGGTTAACGTCGATGCTTTGATTTGCTCAAACAGACTGAAGGTTCCGATCGCAACGGTAGTTAGACCCGCAAGCGTCCAAGCCAAAGGCGAGCCAGCCGAAAGCGTCCCGGCGACAATCCAAATGCCGCAAGCGGTTATTCCAACGGAGATTAGATACGCGACCGCGGTTTCCGTTACGGTCTCCAGGCTATGGGCTCGGAGGCTGCTCATGTCGGCGATTGAAGACCGCGAGACGCAAGCCACTCCTGCACATGGGATGCGGTTTCAATTTGCCGCACTCTCCGGAGCAATTGGTCACGCCGAACCCCGAGCGGCGTGCCGCGAGCTTCTTTTAAGCGATATATTTGATTGAGGGAAGCTTGCTCCACAGCTGCTCCATTCCTTTTGAGGAAGGCGGGAGCGCAAATGGCGTTCTCATCACCGATAAAAGCCGGGGGCCGGGCGGTGATGACGAGAGTGTGCTCTCAAAACCCCTTGGGCGCGAGCACTTTATCCGAAATGAGGCGGGAACTTTATCGGGGCAAAGGTTGATACGGGGCGTTTGCGGGTCATTTTGCGTAGCCCTGCGATCTGAGCCAAGCAATCTTGCGGTTGCCGCCCATCCAATCGTCAACGTCAGCTTTGCTGGTAAGGCCGCTGATAATCCTAATTTCAGAGCCCGGGATACTGGCTTCAATTTGCCAGTCGGTTTCGGTGATCCGTTTAGGTTGGAATACGACGCGAGGAGATTTACTCATGCCGCAAATATGCCCCCACACGGTGCCGATTCATAGGCACCCTACTCGGGTGGATACTGGCCTGTTTCGCCTCTCAGTGGCCTCGTTTGACCTTGGAAGTGGCCGAATTTGGCTCTTGCAACGATTTAGGAGCTTTTTAGTTTTGGTCTGATGGCGCGGTACTATTTCGACATGCGAGAGGGTGACGAGATCGCTCCCGACGAAGAGGGTATGGAACTAACCAGTCTCATTTCGACTCCTCGCCGAAAACGCTCGGCCTATGATTCGCCGGCTCTTTGAGCTTGCGCTCTCTTTCAGCCCACCGAGCCCTTCGCTTCTCCGCCGTGCGCTCGTAAACCTCTGCCGGGGTTAGGTTGGCCTCCGGCTCAGATGGCTCTCGATCGCTCGTCATGTCGCTGGGGTCGGCTTCGACGCTTCTTGGACGCAATGCGAGTCCGGCGTAGCGGATGGCGGCAACACGCCGGCCGAGTGTGGAGGCCCTGTAACCAGATCGCGCGCCGTGCGCCAAATAGGCCGCCACCGTCTCCGGGAGGGCCGGCAGCGCACTAACCCGCGCCGCTTGGCACCAGGCTTCGAATAGCCGGAAGTCGGTTGCGTAGGCCTTTCGGGTCGCCGCTGCCTTGTCGGCCTGGGCATAGGCCACGGCTGCGGTTAGGTCTGGATCGATGGTACGCGGTAGTGCAGGGCAGATCGAGATGACGGTGGCTTCCCGATCGTTGGTTCCATCACTTCCGAGAATAAGTGTTACCGGAAGTAACTGGAGGACTCCGGTGCTTTTGCAAACGTTGTTGCGAGCGTTCAGCTGTGATGTCCGAGGATGGCATCGCGTCATTTCACCGTCGCTATCCTTGGCTCCTCGTTCGACGGCCTGGCTATCCGCCGCCGCCGACCGCGAGCAGGCCCACGATCTGCGCCGCGATCACTTTCACCAGGGTCATCGAAGGAAAGATCATGGCGTAGCCGATGTCGGGTCGTTCGGTCGGCGCCATCTTGGTCGAGTAGACGAGAATAGCGGGATTGCCCGTCGCACCCGAGGCCACGCCGACGAGATCGTCGTACGGGACCCGCATGACGTAGTGGCCGACCAGCAACACGATCGCCACGGTAGTGAGAAGGACGGCGACGCCGATGAACAGCATGGTGAAGCCGGATTCAGCGACGGTCCGCACGAAGGGCTGCCCCGCATTGACGCCGACGGTCGCGAGGAACATCGCAAGGCCGAAGTTTCGCAGCACGATGTTTGCCGGCAACGGCATGGTCCACAGCATAGGCCCGGTGCGGCGCAACTTTCCCAAAATGAGGGCAACGATCAACGGTCCGCCGCCGATACCAAGGGTCACGATGCCCACGCCCGGGACCGGGATCGGGATCAAGCCGAGCAGAACGCCCATCACCATTCCGAGCCCGAGGGACACATAACTGAATTCGGCAGTCGCCTTGACCGTATCGCCGAAGTGCTTGCGGATCTCCTCCTTGCGGTCCGGAGGCATCAGGACGCCGACTCTGTCGCCAAATTCGAGCATCAGGTCAGGTGTCGGCACGAGATCCGCATCGTAGCGGCGAACGTGCAGGAGGTGTGCCGGAAGGCCGGATGGCATCGGCAGCCGGGCCAGCGGGATTCCAACCACGCTGGCCTTGCCCACGAACACCCGGATGTAGTCAAGGTCGGCTCGATCGCTGGCCAGCCGGCCCGGCTCGAGCCTTCCAATCTTTGCTGCGGCGTTTGCGATCGCTTCCTGGTTTTCGGTTACAACGAGAACCGCGTCCCCAGCAGAAAGAACCGTATCGCCGATGGGAACGATATTCTGTCCCGCCTTCCGAACCATTGTCACCTGGACGCCATCTAGTTCCTTAGTCAATTCGTCGAGCGTGCGACCGGCAAAGGTCGCGCCGATGGAAATCTCCCCCATGTGAAAACGCTGGGCCTTGGCCGGGAATTTCGGCTTGACCATGCGCGTCATGAAATAGATGCAGAGGATTGGACCAATCACGCCAAAGGGGTAGGCTATCGAATAGCCGATAGACGGGTCCTTGCTCTTGGTGACCTCAAGCGCGGCCTGGAGGGTTGCCGTGCTGGTCATGGACCCGGCGTAGATGCCGAGCGTATGGCCGATCTTAATGTCGAATATCTGCCCGAGCAGGAGCGCTACGCCAAGCCCGGCAAGGCAGGCGATCAAGGCGAGGAGATTGTATTTTTGTCCTGAGCCCACGATGCCCTCAAAGAACTGGCGGCCGTAGAGAATTCCTATCCCGTACAGAAACATGATCAGTCCGGTGAGGCCGATCGGTCCGATGATCTGGGCTTTCGGCGCGAACGCACCGATGGCGAGGCCGACGAAGAGCACCGCGCCGACGCCGAGAGAGAAGCCGAAGATGCTGATTTGCCCCACGAGGTAGCCAACGCCGATTGCCAGAAACGCCGTCAGGATCGGCTGGCTGCCGATGATTTCGCGTGCAAGGTCCAACATGCGTGTTAACTCCCCCTGGATTGGCCCGACATCTGGTTGAATCAACGTGCCTGGCATCCAGCGGCACGAAATTGCTCGATCACCCGGTTCACCAGATCGCGGCTGGGCGGCTGGGTGTTTTCGAGCTTGTATTCAAGGCCCATCGCCTTCCACTTGAACGAACCCATCTGGTGAAATGGCTGCACTTCCACCCATTGGACGTTCTTCATGGGCGCGACAAATCGTGCGATGCCGCCGACATTGGCGGGGTCGTCGGTCTCGCCCGGCACCAGCGTGAAGCGAACCCAGACCGGCTTCGCCAACGCGGCCAGGCGCTCGGCGAAGCGAAGCGTGGGCGCGACATCGCGTTCGGTGGTTCGCCGGTAGGTTTGCGGATCCGAGCTTTTGATATCGAGCAGGACGAGGTCGACCTCGGACAGGAAGCTCTCGTCGGCGCGGTCGCCCAGGAAGCCGGACGTCTGTATCGCCGTGTGCAGGCCCATGCGCCTCGCGCCGGCGAGAATTCGTTTGGTGAAAGCCAGCTGCACCATCGGCTCGCCGCCTGAGATCGTCAGCCCGCCGCCGAGAGCCTGGATGGAAGGCGCGAAATCGGCAATCCGGTGGAGCACCTGGTCGACCGAGACATAGGTGCCGTCCTTGAGGTGCCAGGTGTCCGGGTTGTGGCAATAAGTACAGCGCAGCAGGCAGCCCGAGAGAAACAGCACGAGGCGCAGGCCGGGACCGTCGTAGCGCGACGACGTTTCGTAGGAATGGCAATACCCGAACGAACCGACCTCGTCCTTGACCGCGTTCTCATCGGGCGCGTCAGGCGAAATCCCGACCCGGAGGTCGTAACGACTTCCGGGCTCCAGTGCCTTCACCGTCGACATGGCGTACCTCGATCAAATCAAATCTGGCCGTGGAAGGTCCTGCTGATCACGTCCCGCTGCTGCTCCGGCGTCAGCCGGACGAAGTTCACCGCGTAACCCGAGACACGGATCGTGAGCTGCGGGTATTTGTCCGGGTTTTTGATGGCGTCCTCGAGCGTCTCCTTGTCGATCACGTTCAGATTCATGTGGAAGCCGCCGCGATCGAAATAGACGTCAAAGGCCTTGACTGCCTCGTCCAGCAATTGGCTATCCGACAGGTGGGTTTTTTGCGGCGCGACAGAGACGGTGTAGCTGATGCCGTCCAGTGAATCCTTGTAAGGAAGCTTCGCGACTGACAGGCAGGAAGCCAGCCAGCCATGGCTGTCGCGTCCATGCATCGGGTTGGCGCCGGGCCCGAACGGCTCGCCCTTGCGCCGTCCGTCAGGAGTATTTCCGGTGGCCTTGCCGTAGACAACGTTAGACGTGATCGTCAGCACACTCTGGGTGTGCGTCGCGTTCCGGTAGGTCGGATGCTTGCGGATCTTGTCCATGAAGCTCGTAACCAAACTGGAGGCGATCTGATCGACCCGATCGTCGTTGTTGCCAAATTGCGGCGTCGATTGGTTGCCTTCGTTCTGATAGTCGACGATCAGGCCCGTGGCGTCGCGCGCGACGCGCATCTTCCCGTACTTGATAGCGCTCAGACTATCGGCCACCACCGACAGGCCGGCGATCCCGAATGCCATCGTTCGCAGGACGTCGCGGTCGTGCAGCGCCATTTCGAGGCGCTCGTAGAAATACTTGTCGTGCATGTAGTGGATGCAGTTCATGGCATGCACATAGGTCTTGGCCAGCCATTCCATCGTGGTGTCGAACTTTGCCATGATGTCGTCGTAGTCGAGGAAATCGCCGACGACTGGCATTGTTCGCGGAGCGATCTGATCGCCGGAGACCTCGTCGCGGCCGCCGTTGATGGCGTAAAGCAGAGCCTTGGCGAAATTGACACGGGCGCCGAAGAACTGCATCTGCTTGCCCATCCGCATCGCCGAGACACAGCAGGCGATCCCGTAGTCGTCGCCCCAGAACGGCCGCATCAGATCGTCGTTCTCGTATTGCAGCGAAGACGTGTCGCGGCTGACCTTGACGCAGTAGCGCTTGAAGGTCGCGGGCATGTGGCTTGACCAGAGCACCGTGATGTTCGGCTCCGGCGCCGGCCCCAGATTGGTTAGCGTATGCAGCATCCGGTAGCTGCTCTTCGTCACGAGCGTGCGCCCGTCGAGATCCATACCGCCGACACATTCGGTGGCCCAGTAGGGGTCACCGCTGAACAGCGCGTCGTAGTCCGGCGTGCGAAGGAAGCGCACGATGCGCAGCTTCTGCACCAGCTGGTCCCACAGTTCCTGGGCGCGGCCCTCGTCGAGCACGCCAGCCTTCAGGTCACGTTCGATGTAGATATCGAGGAAGCTCGAGATGCGACCGATCGACATCGCCGCCCCGTTGGCCTCCTTGATGGCGCCGAGATAGGCGAAATAGGTCCACTGGAATGCCTCCTGGGCGTTCGTGGCGGGCTTGGAAATGTCGCAGTCATAAAGCTTCGCCATCGAAGCCAGGTCTTCAAGTGCCCGCATCTGCTCGGCGAGTTCTTCGCGCGTGCGAATGATCTCGTCGGTCGGCCACATGTCGTCGATCTGTGCCCGTTCCGCGCGTTTTGCTTCGAGCAGGCGATCAATTCCGTAGAGAGCCACGCGGCGATAGTCGCCGATGATGCGGCCGCGGCCGTAGGCATCCGGAAGTCCGGTAATGATGCCGGACCGGCGGCAATTCATGATCTCCGGCGTATAGGCGTCGAACACACCGTCATTGTGGGATTTCCGGTACTTCGTGAACGCCTCGTTCACCGCCGGATCCGGCGCGAAGCCGGCAGCCTTCAGGCCCGCCTCGACCATCCGCAGCCCGCCGTACGGAAAGATTGCCCGCTTGAATGGTTGGTCGGTTTGAAGCCCTACCACGACCTCATTGTCGCGATCGATATAACCCGCCTTATGAGCCAGCAGCGTTGAGGGAGATTTCGCATCGACGGCAAGAACGCCTTTTTTCCGTTCATCCGCGAAGTACGGTTGCAGCTTCGCCCACACGGCTTTTGTGCGTTGCGATGGGCCGGCCAGAAAGGCCTCGTCTCCGGCGTAGGATGTGACGTTGCGAACAATGAAATCGCGAACATTGATGGAAGTCTGCCAATCGCCTGGTCGAAAGCCGCTCCAATGATCTCCGGCATCCCCTTCTCTCCTAAGAGCCGCGCTCGCTTTCATGGACGCCTCCATCGCAATTATGCTTTTTGATTTGCTCGACCTCACGGCCGGACGCCATGAGCACACTGCATTCACTGCACGCTGAATGAAGCCTAGCGGCAGCTGTTTCTGTTGATCTAGATCAACCCGGAGTGACTCGACCTGCCAGAGTGTGCGTTCCAGGCCAAGCAACCGAGGCGACTGCCGACCGCATTAATCGTCATATTGTCTGGTGGAGCTGACGTCCGAGATTGGGCAGCGGCGTCCATTCAAATGATGGGGCACTAGTCAATTGCTGCGCTGCATCTAAGGGTGGCCATCAGCGCTTGCAGAACAACAGCTCAGCCAAACCGGGCTAACGAGTTCGCAATGGGCATTTGAGCCGCCATTGGAGTTTTCAGCGGCAGCGGCACATGAATGCGTGCGCGGTGGCCGAAACCCAGTATCTGATCTGGGACGACTACTTGAAGCTGGGACCGCTCAAGGCAATCGACGTCGTCCGCGACATTGCCGATGCCGACCGGCTTCATGCCTTGGGCTTTTGCGTTGGCGGCACGATTCTGAGCTGCGCAGCAGGGGTACTCGCCGCTCGCGGGGAGCACAAGCTGGCTACCATGACGCTGCTGACCACGATGGTCGACTTCGCCGACACCGGGGAAATTGGACTCTTGATCGACGAGACCTCGATCGCCTTGCGCGAGGCGATGATCGGAAGAGGCGGCATCCTGCCAGGGAAGGAACTGGCCTTTACCTTCGGGAAGTTAAGCGCGAACGATCTGATCTGGCGCTACGTTGTCGAAAACTATTTCAAAGGCGCGACGCCTGATGCGTTCGACCTCCTGTACTGGGATTCCGATAGCGTCAGCCTGCCGGGTCCAATGTACTGCTGGTATGCGCGCAACACCTATCTCGAGAACAAGATCAAGGAAGCTGGCCAAGACGATCCAATGTGGCCTACCGGTCGACCTCTCACTTCGTGCTGGCCGCGAGTGGGCGCGTTGCGGGTGTCATCAATCCACCCGCCCGCAAAAAGCGCAACTATTGGCTCAATGACAGTGTCGATCGCAACGCCAAGGATTGGCTGGAGGATGCTACTGAGGAGCCGGGAAGCTGGTGGCCTGATTGGGACGCCTGGATGAACGTCATTCAAGCGGCACTGTCCAAGCGCCGACTCAACCTGGCAACGACAACTTTCATGTCATCGAGGCCGCACCCGGCACGTTATGTGAGGCAGAAATCGAATTGAGCTCTGGTCCGCTCACCGTTGTCCGAGAAAACTCGCCGAACACATGCAACACGCCATTGATATCGATTCCACCACTGAGGTGATGCAAGATGGATCATCCGCTCAGGCGCCCGGAAGAAATTCTGGCCTATCGACCGCTCGAGCGATTCTAAAGCCGGGATCAGTGTGGAGCATAGATCCGGCAGACACTGTGCTGGCAGCCGCGCGGATCATGGAAGAGAAGAATATTGGCTTTCTCGTGGTTCTGAAGTCCTTATGAAACCGGTTCTGAGCTGTCCGAGAATTTGAGAAGGCGATGCTCGTCGCGAAACTAAAGCGGGTCTAAGATAAAGCAACCGAACGCATTGCTTACCTCTGCTCGATCAGAGAATTGCCGATCTAGACCAGAGTGTCGATATCGGTATGCAAACTTTGCACCGCTCCTCGGGATTAAGCGCAGGCAATCGGTTCACACGTAGCCGCCACCCCTGACCGGCGCGGCCATCGGTTACCTCTGCAAGCATAATGCGACGCTTTCCGGCGCGGAGGGCGGCTGTCAGTCGGAGATCGGCGTCGCTAGAAGGCGTGGACCGCCTTCCTCATCGCCACCAACGAGATCGCGTCAAGGCATCGTGTCGACCTCGACACGACCATCAAGACCCTCGCCGATACCGGCCGGGACATGTCGACAAAGTACAAGGAGACCAGCGAGGCGGGGCTCGCAGCGAACCTTGTCCTGTACTGGAAGCGAATTTCGGTCGCAACGAACCCAGCGACGGCACCAGAGATCTGGATCGTCGCCGGGACGGCCTGATAAAGGTACGAGGCTCGGGTCGGGGTACGCGCCTGAATACTTGCCCAGTCAACTGGTCCGTCTTTTGGCAATCGAGAGAGACATTGGCGTTACACTCCCTTGGGACCCGATATTTTTATCGATCGGGTGCAGGTATTCAAAGATATCGGAGCATCACCTCGGGAGGGCAGGACGCATGAAAGTTCTTACGGGAATGCTCGCGGCAATGCTCTTGCTTGCGGGTGCAGGCACAAGCCATGCGATGGTTCGAATTGCCAATGACCGAGGCGGGCAGATCGGGCGCTATTTAGATCGAAATGAGAAAATGCGCGCCTCGGGACAAACGATCATTATCGATGGCCTTTGTGCCTCAGCCTGCACAATTGTCCTCGGCACGATCCCTTACGACAAAATCTGTGTAACTCCGAATGCCAATCTCGCTTTCCACGCAGCTTGGGATTTCGGGGCTCGGGGACGTGCTATTCCAAACCCGGCAGCGACCAGCGACCTTTTTTCGATGTATCCAGCGCAGATCCGAAGTTGGATCGCCAGTCGCGGCGGCTTGACTCCGCGCATGATCATTCTGCGAGGCAGGCAGCTCGCAGCGATGTATCCCCCTGCTACCTGGACGCCCAAGTTGCCGTAACGCGTAAACGCCTGAATTTCGCAAACGGATCGGAAACAGTGCGAGCAAACGTCGGCTCGGCAAGGGCTCGCGAGGCGGCAGGCGCGATTGGTCACTCATCGCGATGAGGTGGTCGGTTGGCTGCAAGTGATCACCAAAGATGCCAAACGCTGTCACGACCAGACGTGCGGCTTGGCTGTTATCTTCACGGGCATTGAAGGTCTGCAACCACCCCAGCCGCCGGGAGCGGCTGGATTCTTTGCAAGGGCTTACCGGCGACGATATTGTTGAACTCCCATTGCTAAATGGGCTCATCGCTATTAGCGCGGACAGGTCAATGCTTATCGACCACCAAGCCAATACCGGATAGAACGGCCTCCAAGCCAAACAATGATGCCCCACGCGACCATCACCAATCCCAGAGGATCGTAGTTCGGTCGAGCAAAATAGAGCCAGACGACGATCCCCCCAGCAATCAGGATCACTGCGATCCATGACGCCATCCAATACAGCAGGTGTCCAAGACGCGGTGCCATCGTCGACTTTATCATGTCCGTGAAGTCCAGCCTTAGAAGCTGCGACTTAGCGGTCGCCAATTGACGCCGCCTTACTTTCCTTCCGATTTCACGATGACCGCAAAGCTCTTGCTCTGCGGGATATTTTTTGCAATGAGCTGCCAGAGTTAGTTTGTCGCTTGCGTGAGCCGGTCAACGGGGCGTGGCGGGAGTGGCCGTAGGTAGTGCCACGGCAGGGGCCGCCGCAGGTCGCGCGGCAGGGGCGGCAGCAGGTCGGACGCGTGGTTCACAGCGACCATTCACCATGCGCATTTTTCGAGCGCTGCACTTGCGGACCGCGGCACGCACCGCGGAGTTCCGTACGCAGATGCCATCGACCAGTTGACGCCCCAGGCCACATCCTTGGCGAACTTCAATGACCGAATTGTTCGGCAGCTGAAGGGGAACGTACGGCATACTCTCTGCTGAGGATGCAACGCACAGCGCGAGCGCAATGAGGGTGGGCCTGATCATTTGCTTCCTTTCCTTGTCACAGAAAGCCTGCCGATGACTTCGTCATCGGCTTCGAGCACCCAAAGGCAGGAGCGTCGCGCCGCTCAGTAGTTCGGGCAAACCCAGTTGCCATAGGCGTCGTAGCCGCAGCCGCTGCGGTAGTAGGCCCCTGTCGCAGCTGCGCCGAGTGCGGCCGCGCCTACTGCCGCCGCACCGACACCGTAGCCGCGATAGCCGTAGCGCCCGCCGCGTACAGCGACCGCGCCACCCCGATATCCACGAGCGGCGACAGCGCCGCCCCGGGGTCCTCGAACTGCGACAGCGCCGCCGCCGTGGAAGCCTCCAGCGCGCATACCGCCGCCGCGTCGCGCGTACGCTTCATCGGGAGTGAAGGTGACCAGCAGCATGGCTGCGGCTGCCGAAGCGATTAGAATTCGACGTAACATTAACGTTCTCCTTGTTCGAGAGAGGAAAGCCGCGGACACCTGCACATCGCACCGAACCGCGGGCTATCCGAAGCCTCGCTCGCGGGAGCTTCGCGCCCTTGACTTAGATCAAACAAATCTCACGTTCATCTACGTGAACGCGCTTCATTACCCGCTCCATCGCGGATGCTTCCAGCAGCTTGACCTTGATCCAATGCTGAACGCGGAACTCAATGCGATCAAGATGCTGCGCGAACGAGGCAAGCTATAAAAGGAGAACACGATCAAGTATCAAATCTGGTATATGAAGCCATCGTTTCTTCGCGGCGTCGTTGGAAGCTCGCCCGATCTCAATAATCTCTCAGCTACTCATGTTCACTTGAAGGATATCGAAGCTGATAATCAGGAAGATGCTTTGTCTCGCATGCGAGCGGAGAACTGGTCGCCGAATGGTGAGGCTCTCGATTTGCTTCAAGGCAAGGGACTACAGCACACAACCATGACGATCGACGACGTACTCGTGGATGAAAGCGATGATACCTATCTTGTCACCGGCATTGGGTTCAGTTTGCTACCGAAACATGGGGAGCCGCGACGATGATTATCATGAGGGGCTGAATGGGGGCCGAGAGAATCCCCTAACGGAGATGGCTGGCCGGCCAGCCGCATCTTGTCTACGGCTTCCTGACAGCAGCGTGAACGCCGTAGTCGAGCCGATCCACTCGCAAGGCTATGCCGGTGATCCTCACGACCTCCGAGGAGCGCGATGCTAGATGCGTCAGTGCTTTCGTCTCAATCGTATAATTGGCAGATCATGTTGGCGCGTAGAGCTCGAGTAACGCTTTCGGGTCATCGCATCGCGAAGGCTATTCAGTACGGTTCGAGTGCTAATGTTTTTTGATAGCATCCATACGCCGACCCGCATTTTTAAGCGGGCAGCAGGCGTTCGCTGAGAGCTTGCATCTCGTGTAGCTCTGGCTCATTCCCGCAATCTCTGGAAATGACCGGGAATGTTCATGTCATCGATGATTTTCAAGCTGATCGGACATCCTGAGTCATTACGCTCGAAGCGCAAGCTGCGGAGAGTTCGAGGCTGTCGTCCTCCTGTTTCCTGGACTTGATTGAGCAGGTCGCCGCTCTTCCTCCCGTCGCCATCGATGATGAAACCTGAACCAAGCTCGGAAAACTCTGCATATACGACCCTATTATCCTTCTTTGTGAAGACCCGGCTGCATAGATCCGCGTGCGTCGCCCATGCGCCTGTAAGTCCGATCGCCCGCGCTTCGGCCATGGAAAAGACGGTTGAGCCCAACCTGATGCCTGCTCCAGCCAATCGGAACGCTCTACACATCTACGACGCTCCGCCGATGCCAGGCACACCGGCCTATGACGCTTGGCAAGCTGAGCGAGCGAAGGAAGCCGCCCGCCCGAAGTGGAAGGATGCCGCTCGTTGACGGGGGGCGCCCACACGGTTTTGCCGCTTTATCCCGGCATAATGATTCGGCGCTCGAATGAGTGCACCTTAGGGACGGCTCTGGCGCTTATTAGCCCCCAGCCCCGCGCCAGAGCCGTTTCATCCCCGAAGTCATTGGGGAGGGATGATCGCATCGTCGGGCAATGGCCACTGCAGCGCCTTGCCTCATCCCACGGCGCGCACCCGTTGGCGCGGGAAAGTCTGCCGTCTCCCAACATTTTGGTGTAGGCTACAGTCGGACAGAGGGAGGCGCGGCGATGCCTCAGAGAATTACGCTGCCAAGCAGCAACGGATCGGCGAGCGCCTTACGCGTGCGATGGCCAAGGCCCACATGGATCGCCGCGCTTGCCGAACTGACGGGCTACAGTGAGGCACAGATCGTGAGCTGGGAGCGCGGGCGCGCGCGGCTATACCCGATCGAGCTGATAAAGCTGTGTCATGCGCTCGACGTGATGCCTGAGTGGCTGCTGTGCTGGGAGCGCCGCCTCCATTGATCAGCAGCGCCAGCGTTTTTCCACCGTTATCCGCCATGCTGCAGTCCTGTCTTCCTTGTCCCCGCCGCGCATCACCAACGTGATCGCATCGTAGGGCAACGGCCGCTATCCCCGCGAAGCAGGTCAGCGGCCGATCGGTCTCAGGGTTCGGCTCCGACGCATACTCGGCGAAGCTGTTGAACGGCACCAGACAACGGTTTTCCGGCTTCAGCCAGCCGCGCCAGTGCGGCGAGGAGGGTATTACGGATGTTAGTCACTGGTGGTCCGCCTGTGCGCGGCGGGGGCGGCATGCCTCAGCGCATCAGGATCAATTCCCGTTCGGTACCCGCCTTGCGGACGACAGACGCGGAATGATCGGAAAACACGCCCGGCATCGGCGCGAGGTTGCCGACATCGCGATTCACCACGCGGAACAGCGCGCGGATGGCTTCTTGGTTAGTTGTGAAGCTGCACTTTTGTCGAAGCCGCCGCGATACTTGTTCCGCCGCTAGTATGGTGTGCGTCTCTCAGCTTGCGCATGTAGTAGCCGTGCGCCTGAATTGCTGACTTAATTTCCTCACTGACTTTGACAACCCGTTTCTTGCTCTTGCGCCAACTTCCCGGCACCGCAACGCGAGGGATCGGAGATCCTTTCTTCACAACGAGCAGATCACGTCTAGTGCTTAAATATACATCCATAGGCCTGCCTCCCAAAACGCCGACCCTATCGCTTAGTGAGCAGAGCATGGGTCACCAAAAGGCAACACCGAGCCATTGTCGTGCGCTTCCCATTTTACCGCCGGCTTGAGCGGAACGATGCGCTTGACCAAAGTAAAGCGGGAGAGGCCCGACTAGCAGCTAGGGAGGTCATTTGGACTGGCCGCATTATAGGCGCAAAGATGCGCGCCAAACGGCGCGCGAAGGCTAGGAAGTCCGCATAGAAGGCTATGGTGGTCCGGCCCGGTCATCCCCAACGATAGGCCAATGCCTGAATGGCGGTTACGGCTGGCTGGAGATCGAGTGTTGTCGATGCAAGACACGGGCGAGCCTGCCGCTGGATGCGATCCGCATGGCGCGTGAAACGCCAAGCTGGAAGCCAGAGCCGTCGTTCCGTGCGGCACGCGCCGCTACAAGCCACCCGCCCGCATGACCAAGTTGACCGAGCAGCGGGAGATTACGCCGTGCAAGTGGGTGCATCCCGACGGAGAGCCATGAGACCACAATAGCAAGGAAGAGCGGACGTCGACGGGGCTTTGCATGTCCGCTAGTGAGCCAACTTGGACTCCGCCTAATGAATGCATCGATTTACGCGGCGCGATCCTTGTCTGACTGTTCCTCAACTGCGGTCGCGGTTTCTTCGAACCCCTTTTCGTAATTGCCCGCAAACCGTTCGATGCTGTCGGCCCACATCCTCAGCATTGAGACCTGAAAGTGCATAATTGGCTTCAAGGCAATCATACCGATTGCTGTCGCTGCGGTAGTACGCCTTTGGGCGTCGCGCGCGAGAGGGTCTGGATTAGTGGTATTGTCTGCCATGGCCGTTTGCTCCTCCTGCTCCGATGATAAAGCCCAAAGCTAAGTGCCGTGTTGTGCGCCGCGTGGTTCTAACGGCTCGGCCAAAGCCTGATCTGCTGCGAGTCTCGCACGTCGGTCATCATGCAGTTTGTCCAGCTTTTTCAAGTAAGCGACCGCCGCTATTTGCAAGAGATCGAAATCATATTCGCCATTATCGCGAAGATTGGTGACGTAGCGAGAGAGAGCGGAACGCCTGTTATCGTTCTCACTGATACCACTATGGAGCAACAAGTAGTTCCGCCAAGCGAACGCACATGCGCCTTCTATGGCCTGAGAAGTCATGGGCACCTCCCGAAGGTCAGAGAAAGACTGGTGAGCCGTTTCGTTCCGAAAATTTCCCAGTTGTAATACTGTTCCGTAGGTGCGCCGCAAGATGTTGGCGCTCATAGGATGTCGACTGCTGTGACAATCTGCCTAAGTCGGTCGAAGTGGTGACTGTTCCCTACTGGAACAGCGCCGCGATTGGTGAACTAGCGCGAGTAACCTATCCCTAATGAACAAACGCGCAGGGCCGGGATGGCTGGCCCAAACTCTGGAAGCAAAGGGGGCCGGCGGGAGATCTCGATTTTCCGGCGGTAACCTCATTCCAGCGCGGCGGCAAATATGTGGAACTGGGTAAGAACATTCGCGAAAGCTCGTGGCCATAAAGCCTCCCACGCTCACGCTCATCGAAGCGGCATCGAAGCCAAACCCGCTGGTACCCCCTGCGTCGTTAGGTAAAGCCGGTGTCGAGATATGGAAATCGGTCCACCGCGATTACATCATCGAGGAGAGCGGCGGCCAGCAAGTGCTGCTGCGGATCTGTGAGGCCGCCGACAGTCGCGGGGTGATCGACAGCGAGATCGAGCGCGATGGCCCGAACGATCCGCACCGCGTCGGGGCTTCGCGAGCATCCACTGTTGAAGCACCAACTGGCTACGCGTTCTTTCATCGTGCGAAGTTTGCATCGATTGAATTTGGACGGGATTCCGCCCCGCAATGAGATCGGACGGCCGAGCGGCGGCTGCGCTTACAGGGGAGGAAACAGGTCATGAGCTGCGACGCCGACAGGGCTCGCGGCTCCAGGCCGTACAGGCGACACGAGCTGTTGATGGGCCACGTCGAGTATCCGGTCTTGGGTTACGACGGGTATGGTAATGGCCGCGTACCGATTTGACGAAGTTTATCTCGGCAGCGATGCGCACCGACCGGCTTGCCATACCGCGACGAACTTCTGGCGGTGTGGAAAGTCGGAGGTCGAGTTTTCTCCCGACGACATGGTTCCTTGGCTTCTCACGCATAGCCGTCCCGACAGGGTGCCATGGGCCGCGCAGCATCTGGACTAGCCCATGCCGCATGGCAACGACGACGGGAACTATCGCTAATTCCAAGCATGGCTCCATGTGGCTGGCGCGTACAGGTTGCGATGGCCGACGGCGTCTCCGATTGCTATGTTTTCCCGGTAGCGAAGGTTAATTGGTTCGCTATTGCGATGGCGGTGCTTGGAATGTTGCCCGCTGTATTGGTGCCCATCGCGCTCTTCTCGGTCTATTAGAAAGCGCAAATGCCCACAGTCGAACAATGTAGATCCTACGCCGCGAATTACAAAATCCTCGCAACTGATCCAACCAATTCTGCCCGCCGATCCGCCGTGCTGACGGGTATTTCGCGCAGTTGGACAGCGCTGGCGCACCAATTTGAAAACCTTGCGGCCATCGTGAGTTCGGAAGGCTAGTAAGGCCAACCGATTGCGGAGGGTTCGAGGTCTCGGCCAGCACTCCACGATGGGATGTCCGCTTTTTGGGCCAAAGCAAAACATCGCGCCGCAAGGTCGCGACATCGCCACGGTGAAACCAATTTCGCTCAGTTAAATTGCTCAACGATGCCGATCCGGCGGCGACCTTTGGCGATGGCGCCTCCTGTCATTCCCACCAGTTCGTCTGCGGAGGGAACCCAAGATGAACAATACCGTGACATCGGGCTTATCGTCTTGGCCGCTATCATCGCTTGAGCGTTCGCTGGCGCGGAGGTCAGACAGCGCTTGCCAAAGCACCACTTGACGGATGAGACAAAAAACCTTGTGTCCGTATCTACGGTAGTGGTCGCCACCGTTTCGGCGCTGGTGCTTGGGCTGCTTATCTCTAATGCCAACACATCGTTCACTCGGCTCGGCGGGCAGGTGACGGCGCTATCGGCAAAATTCTTCGGCTGGACCACATACTGCGCCGATATGGGGCCGATGCGGAACCGGCGCGGGACATGCTCCTACAGTATGCCCAGCACAAGGCCGCTGATCTATTCCCGGACGACCGCGCTGAGGTGCGCCTCAGCAATCCGTCGAGTTACGAACTGCTCCAGCGGCTTGAGGACATGCTTCTCGCCTTAAAGCCCGCAAATCCGCGCGATCAATGGTGGCTCGCTCAAGCTATGACGCTTGCGGCCAAGATCGGAGACACACGATGGCTGATCGCCCAGCAGGTCGGTCAGGGAACGCCAAAAGCGTTCGTCGCTCTCCTCGTCTTTTGGCTTGCATTGCTGTTCGCCAGTTTCGGTCTTTTTGCGCCGCCCAACTTGACGTCTGCGATCACCTTGACGCTGTGCGCGCTGGCTGTAGCTGGCGCGGTTGCAATGTTCCTCGAACTTGAGCAGGGCTTTGGAGGCCTCGTCCGTATCTCACCTGAGCCGATGCGCCAGGCAGTCAAAACCATGGAGATCGAACCGAGCAACCAAAATGCACCCTAGCGCTACGTCAGGCCGAGATGTGCGTTTTTTGCGCAATGCAAATGTCGCCAGCGCAACAACCAACCGCCGAAACACAAAACTAAGCGCGCTTCCGCGTCACCATCGCCAGCGCTCACGCATGACGCGGCGGACAGTCGCCGCACCACGAACCGCCAGTGAGAGGCGCGCATCGTCTGTCCGAAGTTGAATAGGAGATTGTCCTAATTACATTTGGCGAAGCAGGAGAAAGGGGTCCCTTATGACCAAACTTTTGAGCGCGCCGGATAAACTTCAGAGCCCCTAAATGCCTTAGGCGGGGCATAACCACGCTCTCCGGGTTAATTGGCGGCAGCCCGTGCTGGGTATCCCGCAGAGGGTTTCGATACGTGGAGCGAACAACAAACAAGAGGCCGCCTCATGTGGCGGCCTCTTTTGTCTCAGGATGCTGAGCTGGTAAGCGGAGCAGATCTCGCTGTTACCATTCTGCCGATGAATTCACCGCGAGTACCGCTAGAAAACGGCCCGGGTCTTTCTCCGCTTGACCGGGGCCTCCGACTCCCGGCTGGGCTTGGGGGCCATAGCCGGGAGCCACGGCTAGACTCCTTTCAGAACCGTAAGTTCCATGAGCAACGCCAGCCAGAACACCGGATACGGCAGCGTTTGAAGGTAGCTGAAGTATGCCGACAGCGCCGACGCTGTTACCGCGATCGCGGCGATGACGGCGGATGCAAGCATGATCCAACTTCGCCGGCGATCCTGCACGGCGGCGCGGCGCGCCATCTCCGCTTTTGCGGTCAGGTGGTCCAGGCTGTCCGGTCGCTTGCACATTTCCTGCGCGAGTTGGCGTAGCCCATCTCTTGTGGTTCTGTAGCCATGAATGCCTCCCGGCAGCGCGACAACTTTGAGGGTAAGCCGGCTTAACCTCTTCATCGCGGAATGCACGCTTGCGCGTTCCATCCAAAGGAGTAGCGTGTGCTTTCTACCGGCGCCCCTCTTGAAAGTCGGACGCCAGTGGAAGACTGCATCCACCGCGAAAACTTAGCCCTCTCAAAAAGCCGTCCCCGCCTTCCCGGATGCGCTGATCGGATTTGAGGTCGCCTTAATTGGGCGGCGACTACGCAGATCGCGCCAATTTGCTCGTGCGACAATCGTATAGCATTCGTCCAGTTCCGGAGGGTTGCGTCCATGCTGATCACGACCAACGATACGAGCCGTCATCCAGTTGATGGGCACCTCGTCGCTCTGACCGGCCAGCGGACTTTTGGTACTGAGTTCAAGTATCGTAAAGGGAGGAAAGTCTTCGGCGACGGACAACCCGCAGAGTATGTCTATCAAATTATCTCTGGAGCAGTGCGGACCAATAAGCTGCTCGCAGATGGTCGCCGCCAGGTCAACTCCTTCCACCTGCCGGGAGATATGTTTGGTTTTGAAAATGGTGCCATTCATCGCTTTTCCGCCGAGGCTCTCGTTGAAACCCTTGCCTGGAAAATGACGCGAAGCGGCCTTCTTGATGCGATGGCAAGTCAAAAGGGAAGCACAACCAAGCTCCTCAGCCTGATCACTCAAAGCCTTCAACACGCCGAGACCCATATGCTTCTCTTGGGCCGGAAGACAGCGGTTGAAAAGGTGGCAGCTTTCCTCCTCGAAATGGACGACCGGCTGGATCATCCGAATGTGATGATCCTGCCAATGTCACGTCGTGACATCGCCGACTACGTCGGACTGACACTTGAGACGGTCTCGCGCGCATTTTCAGCCCTCCGCGACGAGCGATTGCTGCGGTTTGTTGAGACGAAGCAGCGCCAGCTTGTGATACTAAACCGGTTAGGTCTTGCGCAGCATGACTCATAATCCGGAGGCGTAGCCAACTAACCTTCGTCTTGTAGGCTCGTACAGCGCGCATGCTTGTAGAGCCTCCGGTAGCCCCGCGCCGGTGAACGCCTGTAGCCCTGTTCGCTGTTGGGACACCCACCTCGGCGGGGCCGTCCTCAGGTTGTTATCCTCGTCAGTGTTCGGTCGGCGCGGCCGTCGGCACCGGCAGCGATCTCTGGGCCGGCGTGAGAGCCTTCGCTACCCTCAGACTTACCGTCGCGGTCATCAGCTTCGTCATCGCCGACCTGAGCTGCCCCCTTCATGACGGGTTGCGGTCTGCGAGGCGGCGAAGCAAACTGCTCTGGTCGACTCCCGCGCGGGCCGCATCCATGGCAGACGTATTCTTGAGTTACTCGAAGCCAGACGTAGCCGATGCTCGAATGCTCGCCGCGTTGCTGGAGGCGAACGGTTACACCGTCTGGTGGGACACAAATCTCGAAGGTGGAGAACAGTTTCGCAAGAAGATAGCGTCCGAGCTCGCTACGGCGCGGGCTGTGGTCGTGATCTGGACGAAGAGTTCTGTCGCATCCGACTGGGTGCAGTCTGAGGCTGGACGGGCGCTTGGCGATCAGAAGCTGGTTCCGATTCGGTCGTCTGAGATCGGATACAAAGAAATACCGCCGCCATTCGAGAACCGACACACATTGAAGGCGAACCAAACGGAGGAAATCCTGGCGGCTGTGGCCGCGCAGCTCGCAAAGCCGGCTGCACCCGGCCCATGGCTGATGATTCTCCGGCACGAACTTCTGCTATGGGCGGGAGTGATTGGAGGCGCATTCACGATGATGGCCATGGTCAGTGGAACACTCACTCTGTCGCCTGCGATCAAATGGATACTTTCGAACTGGAGCGAGCTGCTCAGGTCTTTTTGGCAGGCCCTGTTGTTTTTTAATGTGGAGGTGTCGCCCTACGATGCAGAACTCCTCACGGTTGGTCTGCTAATGACCTCTGCGGTTTTCTATGCAACTTCTCGCCGGTCGAGTTCAGCTGGACAGAAATCATTCACGACGGATGCCCACAAATTGTGTGTCGCTTGGCCTTTTTCTGTGTTCCTTCCGCTCCTAACTTTGCTTTTGTCTCTGTTCTCGATTTTCGTGATTATTACGATAGGCAGTTTCCAAATCACAGCGCGTGAGGAGCTTGAGGACGCCAAAGATCGGGAGCGCGCGGTTTACCGGGCATTCGTTCACAGGCCTGAATGCGCAGAAATCCTGACGACCCTTTTCGGGCGTTTGGGTTCCGGTCAGACGGTTACAATCTCCAACTCGGACCAAGTAGAAATCGACGATTGTCTTGAGTCAGCTCTGACAACAGGATGGAGTGAACGTGACCGCTCCCTTATTACGTTCCCTCCAAAAATAGAACACGGACATGGAAGCGTCTGGGTTCCCTTCCTGGATTCCGCGCGAGGAGGGTGGTTTTTGACGCTCTTGTTCGGCGCGATGTTAACCCCCATACTCTTGCCGTTTGTTCTCTATTTGATAGTGAGGTCGATTGTGCCTCTGAAGCTGCAGGTGCCGGTGCTGTCACGGCGACTATGGCGCACACTGGCTCTATTCGGAGGCATCTTAATCCTGAATTTTCTCGCCCTGAAACTGGGAGATTTGCTCAAGGGGTTACCTGCTCACCTTTGACCAATCATTGGCGTATCCAGTGCGGCACGGACCAGCGACGACCTGATTATCGGCGATGCTCATCCGACGCCTGCCTGCAGCGTTACCAGCGTCACCTTCGCGCCAACGTTCGATTGCGAGTTCCAAGGTGAACTGATACGCCGGGATCGGCAGCGCGTTGTGCCGAGCAAGACGTAGATGTTCGATGAGCCCGTGGCAATCGTAAACGCGATCGGTGCCGAACTGTTCGGATTGGGACAGACGCCGGTTCCCTTCTTTGCCTCTTCGGCCTGCCGCAACGGCGCCTCGGCGACGGTCGCGACCGCCGCCTGATATTCTTCCATGAATTGGGGCGTGCCCGGCAGAGCGCGAATGCGCACCTTGCTCTTTCCAGGTAGGCGGACGTAGCATCGCACGTTGCCGTGCCGATCGACATCCTCGCAAATGTACTTAAGCGGTACGCGCATGTTTAAGGCAGCACTGAATCCCATTCGTTGTCCCCGCCATCGTCGAATGCGTCGAAAGCGCAGTCAAGCTGTTTGCGATCCCAAATCACCCGGCCCCTGATCCTTTTGGGCGCAGGCATTTCGCCGTCTGCAACCATTTTGTCGAACGTCGAGGGACTGACGCCGATATATTCGGCGGCTTGAACACGGCATAACCCTCGCGGCGGCAACGACGACGGCAACGTTGTGCTGCGGCGCGGGGTCGGTGTTTCGTCGAGCATGAGAAAACCTGAAAGGGGACGGTTGTGGCACCTCTTCGCACGTCGGTGGTGCGATCGGACGCCTTGGTCTTGGTTCGGTCACCAAGACGCCTATGAAGTGCGCTCAGTACGAGAAGCGATGTTCTGACGGATTGGCTGGACCGCTGTACTCCATGGTGCAGCGCTTGAACTTGGCGGCACGGCGGAGATGTTCCTGAGCTTTCCCTTAAGTGAGTGGGCAAGACGCGTCAGAGCAGAGTGCCAGACCGCGTATTTTGCGCGCGCGAGTGCAACCCCTTCGATCGTGGGCTGCCCCCACTCCAGCGGACAATGTGCGCCGGTGCTGTAGCGATCTTTCCCGTATCTCGTTCCTGAGACAGCTGGCTTACCGTTGCCGAGAATATGCGGTCGAACTTTCGGGCGGCCGACATTCCAGATTGGAGAAATTCCGGTGTAAGCTTGCTCAATAACCAGCGCAATCTCATCGAACACAAGGAGTTGCTCGTGGTGGGCTAGGCCGGCCAGGCTGCCGAGGAGGTATTCTCTCGACTGGTGCCAATCTAAGACAACTTTAGAATTAAGCTGGTCGACTTCGCGCGCGACAACGAGAGCATCGCTGTCGGGGAACCCAAATATTTCGCCCAGACGGTTTCCACCCGCGCTGCAATCGATATTGCAGCCCAAGCGCAAGTGTCGCTCTATGATTGCCCACGAATTTTGATATCCGAAACCCGGCATGGCGCGTTTGGATTTTTGGTCGCAAAACGTCCATTGCAGAAGTCGCTCAATCTCGACCTGCTTCATCGATCTTCCAATGATGATAAAAATTTGGCGCCTATTCGCCGGTTTTTATCACTCTAGAAAAATCCAACCGAGCAACAAGGGCACCCGGACATTTGCAGGTGCAAAATGCGAACTAGCTGATTGATTAGATTGCACTAATCGAATTTCGAAATTTGGGACGAAAACGGAAGAAAGGCAAACGACTAGCGGCGCTGTAGGGACAAGCCCCTGAAAGTTATGTGGTTTTAGGCACCATCTTTTAGGGTAACCCATTCTGGGACGCTGTTTTTGAAAATTTGCTTTCGAACGTACCGAATGTGATGGTCGTGTTTTTTGCACTCCGCCGGCGTCAGAGGAGTTTCACACATGATCGTACCGGCCATTTTAGACTTGGAGCTGCAGAATAAATGAAGCGTCAGGCTCATAACCTGAAGGTCATAGGTTCAAATCCTATCCCTCGCAACCAAATAAGATGCTGATTTCTCAGCAAAATTTGAAAAGGGTCGCCGATTTGGCGGCCCTTTCTCTCTCAAGACTCGCCACCG